>JGI24146J20443_1000213_pt1 | contig 54662 bp, 56 predicted proteins | sample BarGraIncub1131A_FD_20443 | JGI IMG/M metagenome (IMG submission 20443) | reverse complement strand
TGCCCGGAATGCGAATAGCCAGATAGTTCTGGGTATTCTTCTCGATGAACGTGAGAACAACGGATTCCTTACCGGAACGCAATCCAACTACTGTGTCGCCCTCCCAGTGTCCTTCTTCCTCGCGCTTGGCCGCAATCTCTGGTCGCAACTCAATGCTGTTGCCAAAAATACGCTTGTTTTGGCGGTTCTTCCCCTTATGGCTCTTTCGTTTCAGGTCTTCGGGCATCTCAAAGAGTGTCAGAGTTAAGCTCCCAGCCCATAGTTCATTGTAGAGGGTTTTGGTACAGACCGGCTCACTTTCATTAAACAGCCCGTGGAGCCTTGCGTGGCCGACACAGGCATCAAGAGACCATTGACGCTCTCGCCACCTGCGTGTCTACCCAAACTGCAAAAGCTCCGTAACAATTCAGCTTGTGAGGCTTGTGGCTGCGTGTCCTATTGGCACTATAAACCGCGTGACCACACTTTGCAGAATATCCTGGAACTCTGCCCTTGTTGCATTGTCGGGGCGGGGTGCCGCGACAATGCTCGTTACCAACGGTAGTCGGAGGACAGCGAATCTCTCTGGCGATGGCTCTGTTTGAATAGCCAAGCCGCTTCAGGCGTTGGATAGCGCCTCTATCTTCTCTTTGCAAATGCTGTCCACGCCTGCGTTCCTGTATCTCTGTGATATAATTCTGGCTGTCCATAGTGATTGTCCTCCTTTGGCAGATGGGTGTGTGAGAACTCCATTCTACCATAAGGGAAAATCTCTATGGATTTTCTTTTCAAGTGTCCAACTTCATTTTACAATCAACCGCCGTTTTCTTTATACTGAATATCCATAATGATAAAGTTTGCAAGCCCCACGATGTCGTTTAAAGCAAAGTAAGGTACTCTCATTAAAAGCCTATGGATGAGGATATTAAAAAACTGCGGGCTTCAATAGATGAGCTGAGAGCTGTAATTGGTGAATACATAGTAAGCGTCAATCCCACCGTACCTTCAGGATTGACGCTTACCTTTTATCAATCAAGGGACCATCATCGCATCTAATTCAATATGCCGGACATACAGCGGTGGTTCCTTTTCCTTACTCACTCTCAAAAAAATCGGAGACGTACCTAATACAAGGTGCGTCTCCGTTGTGTTACCTGAAAGATTCTTCCCTAAAAAGGGAATTGCTTCTTCGGCGCCAATTTAATGGCTTTTCGAAGTTTCGTCCGGACCCGGTCCTTTTTGCCTGAGAACTTGTTGCTGTTTCTCATTCGGCGCCAAATCTTCCAAATTGATGCTGATTTGATCTCTCCCGAGTCCTTCATCCGAATATTATTAACTTAATTTCGGGTTAGCACTCGGACCAAATGTTATCAGAACAAATGAAAATAGAATAAATAGAAACCGAGGCTTCAGAAGTTGCAAAGAAATAAAGAAGTTGAAAACTGATAAGAAAAGGACTAATTGTCACCGTGAAATGAAGTTGCCAACTTAAACTGGTCTACGAGGCTTTTGAGTACCTCGGCCTGACTTGAAAGCTCCTCGGATGCCGCTGCGCTTTCTTCGGATGTGGCGGAGTTCATCTGGACTACGGAGGAAACCTGCTCAATGCCAATCGAGATTTGCGAAATGGCGGCAGACTGCTCCTGAGCCTGTATGGATATTGCATCAACAAGACCGGCGACTTCCGAGGACTTTGCTGCAACCTCGACAAAGCCAGCGCTTGTTTTGCTCACAAGCTGAGATCCCTTTTCAACAGCCTCAATAGAGCTTTCGATGAGGGCCGTGGTGTTCTTTGCGGCCTCCGCGGACTTCTGCGATAGATTGCGGACTTCATCGGCAACGACTGCAAAGCCTTTGCCTGCGGCTCCCGCCCTCGCAGCCTCAACAGCTGCGTTGAGCGCGAGAATGTTTGTTTGGAATGCGATGTCGTCGATGGTTTTGATGACCTTGCTGATGTTTTTAGATGTCGCTGAAATCTCGTCCATGGCCTGACGAGCAAGATTCATATCGCTGACGCTACCCTTCATGATGGCTTCGGTTTCTACCGTCAGCGTTTTTGCCTTTTCGGCGTCATTGGCGTTATCCTTGACGCGCTGAGAAATATCCGCGATTGAAGCCGAGAGTTCCTGAACGCTACTGGCCTGCTCCGTTGCGCCCTGAGCAAGAGACTGTGCTCCGAAACTGACCTGTGAAGCACCTGCCGTAACCTGTTCCGAAACCTGAAGTATGTTTTGGAAGGACTCCGTCATGCCGTGCTTTAACGTATGGAAAGAAGTGAGGATGTGCTTATAGTCCCCGACATACGCGCTCGATTCTTTGGAAAAGACGTCAAAATTACCACTAGAGAACTCAGTCAGAAGGTAATCAATGTCTTTGATTATCGCTCCAGTATGATTCAGCGTGCCTTCGAGAGATTCCTTCAGAACCACGAATTCGTGAGAGGAAGCATCAAATCCAGCTAGAGGAGAAGAAACGTCGCCGTCTGCGAGCTTTGACAGTCTTTCAACAAACAGCTTGATTGGCATGACAAGCCTGTTTGCTATGTAGAAGGAGCCAATTATCCCGCCGATGATGATAAATATAGCAAGAATAATGGAAATAACAATCGAGGTCGTTACTCCACCGGTGAAATCTGACACGGGAGCGTTTATGCCGATGGCCCAGCCGTTGCTGCCAACGATTGGAGCGTAAGAGAGGAATTTCTTGACGCCATCATAAGTGTATTGACCGAAGCCCGTTTCACCTGCCAGTACCTTGGAGTGTAGAGCTGCCAATGCTTTAAGAGAGGGGTCGGTTTTTGACTGTCCTTCGATATTGGTCATATCAATGACTTTTTGTAGATCCTTGTGTCCAATGATATTGCCGTTATTATCAATCATGTATGCCGCACCGTTTGCGCTGATGTGGATGTTCTCTATTATGCTGTTAATTATACTTTGAGGCATTTCCATGCAAAGAACTCCTACAACAGAAGAGCCCTGTGCACCGTTAGCCCATATAGGCGTTGAAATAGCCATAATAAGATTGCCGGATTCTTCATCGACATATGGAGCTGTAAGGTATGTTGTACCGTTTTTGCCGGCCTGGAAATAGTCTGCTGTGGAATAGTCACTGCCTGTCAGGATGTTTTTTCCGTCTGTGGAGAGAATGTATGCATCTAGATAGTCGGTTTTTTTTGCTTCGCTGACAACATAAGCAGTCTTAACATCTTCGGTGACATCGGGACTATATACAATGTTGTTCGCCGCAACTCCTGCGACCACGCTTTCCATTTTGCTGAGTTTGTTGGTTACAACTTCCGAAGCAATGCCGGCAGAGGAAGTCATAGTGTCGGTGAGACAGCTGATGGTGCTCCGGTATGTTAGATAAGCACCTACTATTGCCATAACGACGACTGACACAGAGATAAACGTGATTACCGGAATCGTTATTGTCGCGCTTAGGGTCTTTTTCATTTTCACCTCTTGGACTTTTGATTTAACACTTTTTTTACCCATCTTAATCACCTCGAAGAATAATTATTTCTTTTTTGCTGGGACCTGTGTCTGCTCATTTCTCTTGATTTTCGGTACTAAAAAGAGCTGCCTAAGATGCAAAGCGCTGGAATAAAATAAAAATAGCGGGCGGGTCTTTGCCTGTTTTTAGGTTTGATTTATTTATACTATGAAATAGAAGTGCTACAAGTGGGGGAATTACGAATAATTGTCGAATATCTGAAGAATTGAGAAACCATTTTACTGAAAATAAATGCCGACGGCTGTATTTTTAAAGGCATAATGCAAATCCTAAATCGCTCGTATTTCCTCACAGCTTCGAGATTGCGGTAAAAAACGAAACCGAGACCCGGTCACGGATCGCGGTTTCGTTTTATTTATAGTCGAATGTTAATTTCCAGAGGATTCAGACGAGGTTTCGGAGGCGGGCAGCTCAATGAATTCATCATCGGAAAAGCTTAGAACCGAAGCTATAGTCAAATGCAGGTATCTTGAATCCTCAAGCAAATCAATTTCGTATCCTTTTTCGCCGAGGGACGAGGGTTCGAGAATCCTTATATACGGACGGAAAACATTTTCAGAATGGTTTTTGACAACAACAGCAGTCGTGTCATCAGATAGTTTGACCAACGTACCAGTGGGGTAAACGCAGATAAGATGTGAGAATATATTGACCAATTCACAGTCAAACTGGGAATCGGAACTGGCAATGATGTATTCCAGAGCCTCTTTGGGATGCCATGCTTTTCGGTAGCTCCGTTGGCTTGTAAGCGCATCATAGACATCGGCAACGGCGAGAATACGACCAAAGAGAGGAATTTGACTGCCGACATATCCGTATGGATATCCGCTGCCGTCGACCTTTTCATGATGACTCTGTATTCCAGGTAAAATTTCGGTGGAGAGGTTGTAGCACTTGCGCATACGCTCAACGCCTTTTAAGGGGTGAGATTTAATAATTTCAAACTCCGAAGGGGTAACAGCACCCTTTTTGTTGATTATTTCGATGGGTATATCAATCTTTCCTATGTCGTGCATAAGGGCACAAAGGACGAGGTCTTCAAGTCTATTACGAGTTATCCCAATCTCACTGGCTAGCATCGCACTGAGAATGCTTACGTTCATACTATGAGAATACGTATAATTGTCGTAGCTTTTCATTTCCATCATATCCATGAGATGTTCTTCGCAGTTCAGTATGTTGTCCACGATTTTTCCTGCCATTTTTTTTGTCGAGGTAACAGTCGAACTCGAAACAAAAGGACGATTGAGATAATTGATATACAGGGAACGAAATTCACTTGTCATTTCCTGCTTGACTTTCGGGTCGATTATGCTTTTCGGCACTATATCCTCGGTACCATCCATCTCGATGTAAATACCGTCGACATCGCAAGAGGCGAGTCGATTGATATATTTTACAGACAGCACTTCGCCATCCTGAAGAAGGGCAAATAAGCCGGCTGGCGCTGAAATGCTTTTCGCAAGAGTCATTCCGGGACGTGCTCTAGAAAGGGGAATATATATCACATCAATGACCTCGTTTTGGTACAATATTAGCGTAGCTTGAACCGCTGACCACGGTCTTTCCCAAGCTATGCTTATTTTTATATAATAAGGAGGTAATGGCTTGACGTACCTCGCTTTGAACTGCGCGTTCGTGTTAGAAAGTGTCAGCCGCCTTCTTGTTATAAGGATTCGATTAAGCAGGTTGGCCCTGCCACTGAGTTTTCTCATCGGTAGCGTTCGTGTCACTAACCAAAATGAATCGTAATAAGCTTCGGTGGGAACATTATACATCTCAAAAAAGAAAGAAGGAATGTTGTGATTAGTGTCGGAGTTGACGTGTCCAAAGGCAAAAGCACGGTTTGCGTTATGAAACCGGGCGGAGAGGTGCTTGAAACGCCCTTTGAAATGCTCCACACGATGGAAGAAATCCTATCCCTTGTTAAGCTCATTAAAGCCTATGGTGAAGAAGTACGAGTCGTTCTGGAGGATACCGGACACTACCACTGGCCTGTGGTTACGCTGCTCGTTGAGAATGGTATATTTGTATGCTGCGTAAACGCTCTGCGGATGAAGAAATACTGTGCCCAGAGTATTCGTCGTGCTAAAACTGATAGAATCGATTCCATCAGAATTGCCTCTTACGGAATTGTCTATTGGCACGAGCTTACTGAGGGTTTACCTGTAGAGGATACATACCGAGAATTGAAGCTGCTCGCACGGCAATATTACCAGATGACCTCTATGTTAGTGAAGCTAAGGTAAATCTCAGCAATTTGCTTGACCAAACTATGCCAGGAATACAACCGCTTTTACAGGATAGTGCTTGCAATCACAAGCTTACTGACTTCGTGAAGCGCTATTGGCATTACTCGGTTATTCTTGCTATGGGTAAAATTAAATTTACTGCCGATTACTGTAAATGGGCAAAAAAACAGGGATACCGTTTAAACGAGCGTAAGGCGGAAGAAATCTTCGCCTTGTCCCAAAATGGTATCCTGTCCTTCCGTACTCTCAATCGACTAAAATTGTTGTTACGGAAGCAGTATGTATACTCCATGAAATTGAAGTATCTCGCGATGCCATTTTAACACAGATGCAAATTTTTGCAAAGACTTTGCCTGAATATTCTGTTGTCAGATATGCCTTGTATCGGTGATACACTTGCTCCTCAAATCATCGCGGAGATTGGCGACGTGCGTCGATTTACGAGCAAGCACGCATTGATTGCCTATGCCGGTATCGATGCGCCGCCTTACCAGTCTGGCGCTTTCTCCGCATCAAACGGCACTTTTCTAAACGGGGTAACGGCTATCTTCGCAAAACTGGTTATGAGGTTATGCAGAGCCTTATCCAGCACAAGCCGGAGCAGGATACTGTTTATGCCTTCATTCAGAAGAAGCGCAGCGAGGATAAATCTGGCAAAGAAGCAATGATTGCGGGGCTTAATAAGTTTCTGCGAATTTACTATGGGCGGGTTTCTGAGGCCTATAAAGCCATTGACGAGCAACTGATTTTCGGAAGCGAAATCTGACCTTATAAACTATTCCAGTTGGAGGCGGTGAATTTGCACTTACTAGCCGCCTTGGTTTGTTGCGCCCATTTTATGGCTGTCACCGCTAAAAATAATGTCTTTTTACCTCTTGCTTTTATTTAGCAGGTTTCTAAAGATTCAAAATGTGTTACAGCAATTGGGCATCAAACCATAGGCATTATTTAGCGATGCCTGAGGATTCAGGTTCTAACCGTCCAAGGAACTGCAAAAGACCAGAACCCAATTTAAAACCTGTCGCTTAAGATGACAACATTTTTATCGGCTCCAGTTCACCTGCTCAACATAGAAATATGTCAGCTTTACGTCAATATGCGTCTACAATTATTTCTGGAAATTATCTTACTGTAAAAACCATACTTGGGTTTATAACCAATCTAGTTTCCGTACTTTTGGAAAAGTTAAGTTATATTTGTTCTTGATAAAAATCGTCCAGTATCCGGCAGCGTCCTAAAGGCGCTTCGAGCCCCCGTTCTCGTCGAGAACTGAGCAGACAGCACTTCGAGCATTGCAAGCACAGTATTATTTTCCAAAGGTCGATATTCAGTGTCGAGCTATGTTATTCGGCTTCTGAGCCGAGCCAACAAATCTTCTGCAATCTTGTCAAGTGGGAGCTGCTTTACAATGCCGCCGAGCTTAAGAGCTTCCATTGGCATTCCATAAACAACACTGCTGTCTTTATCCTGTCCAATAGTGTAGCCCCCTGCGTGGCGGATTTTCGTAATGCCAGAGGCTCCGTCAGAACCCATACCGGTGAGAATAATAGCAATATGGTTCCGTCCCGCCAACTGCGCAACACTGTCAAACAGGACGTTGACGGAAGGACAGTGCCCGCTGACTTTCTCACCGATGACACTGCGGATATAGTAGCCGTTCTCGTCTTTTTTCAAGGTCATTTGGTATCCGCCTGCGCCAATGATTATTTGACCCGGAACTACTCTGTCAAGATCTTCGGCTTCCTTCACGCGCATTTTGCATATCTTGTTAAGACGGTCGGCATAGAGCTTTGTAAATGTGGATGGCATATGCTGGACAACCAAAATTGGTGGGGTTGATTCTGGAAGATTTTTAACAACTTCGAGTATTGCCTCTGTCCCTCCGGTCGAAGCTCCTATGGCAATTACGGCATTACTATTAAAGGGCAGATTGCGAATCGTGGCCGGACTGGAGCCTTGAGCAGAGTTTGATCGGGTTTCTAGCGTGGAGGGCGGTGATTCAATGCGCCTGACATTGGCGTTGGATGCAATTTTGATTTTCTCGATTAACCTTGTTATGAAGATTTCTGTGGAATCCGGAACACCCGCCTCAGGCTTCTTAACAAAATCAACAGCGCCAAGACTTAATGCGTCCAATGCGTTGACCGGTAGTGAGCTAACGACAACAATCGGCAGCGGATTTATGGGCATAATGGTTTTCAATAATTCAAAGCCGTTTGCATTGGGCATTTCAATGTCGAGAGTTACGACATTTGGCTTCAGCTCTTTGATTTTTTTAAGTGCGTCTTCAACATTGGTTGCGGAGCCGATAACGTTCAGCTCCGGATCTTTATTAAGAGACAAATTCAGTTTCGTTCTAAAGACAATCGAATCATCGACGACCAAAACATTAATTGGCATTTCCAGGACACATCCTTATTTTTTTATCTTACGGTATATCGATGGAAACAGATATGAATAGTTATTGTCAAACCTACTTATGGTTTCCGAATGACTGATAAAAAAGTAACCGCCTTCTGCATTGGCTTGGTAAAACTTTGTAACTATCTGCTGGGTGGTATGGGGTTTGAAGTATATCATTACATTACGGCAAAAGATTATGTCATAGTAATTCGTGCACGGAAACGAATCCATCAAATTAAAATTTTTAAATGTTATCATATCTCTTATATTTGAAGCAACCTGGAATTTTCCGTCGGGCAGTTTTGACATATATTTTGATTTCCATAATTGAGGCATTACGTCAAGAGAACTTTCTGGATAAACGCCTTGCGCTGCTACAGCTAACGCCTCGGTAGAAACATCTGTTGCGATAATTGAAACAGACCAAAGATTGCGCTTGAAACCTAAAGCGCTGTCGATTGCCATTGCGATATTATACGGTTCCTGACCTGTTGAGCAGCCGGCGCTCCAAATCTTTAGTGTTTTCTTTCTGGATTGCTCCATCTCTGGGATAACTGTTTTTGCAAGATAGTCGAAATGTTCCATTTCCCGCGAAAAAAATGAATAGTTCGTCGTTAGTTTATTTACAATGGCGTCGATGCTTTTAGAGGTTTTATCAGCTTTGAGCATATCAATATACTGAGTATAGCTCTGCATACCGTGTGCCTTGAGGTCACTGGAAAGTCGTGCTTCAATCAAGTGCCGTTTCGCAGATAAATCGATTCCGTAAGTCTGGCTGACGAACGTTACGAAATAGTCAAATTCGCTATCGCTGAGTTTAACTATTTGGTATGCTTCTTGGTTACTCATTGAATGATTTACCCTTCAGTCAAGATATAGCTATTTCAAAATCGTTCTGAAAAAACAGCTCACAGTCGAGATTTAGGACGACTTTGTCGTCAAGCTGAGATATGGAAGAAATATAATTGGACTTTTCACCAAGCATTTTCGGCGGCTGTACTATTTTATCAAACGGCACCGTCGCTACCTCAGACACCATATCAACAACGAGTCCAAAGTGCATATCCCGTATGTCTATTACAATTATGCAGTTAGTATCATCATGAGGACGCTCCGGAATTCCAAGTTTTTTTCTGACATCCAGAACCGGTATTACCTTTCCGCGGAGATTGATAATTCCCTTTACGTAATCGGCAACGCGAGGAAGTTTTGTTATGGACTGCATAGTCAATATTTCAAGTGCCAATGCCAAAGGAAGCCCGTAGTATGCGCCATCTATTGTAAACAACAAGTATCTGTCGTTCAGAAAATCGACCTGTTCTGCTTTTTTTACCAGATTAGTCATCTGACTTATTCCTCTTTTCTTTAGAATCCGGAGAATAATGAAGGACTTAATTTGTTGTAGCTTATTGTTGTTTCTGCTCTGAAAAGACAAGCCTCGGCAAAATCAGTCACTTCTTAGTGTGTTAACATCCAAAATTAGGCATATGCTGCCATCTCCGAGCACGCTGCAGCCAGAAAGACCATGACTTTTTAGGTTATACTTATTCAGGAAAATTGGGAAAGGCTTAACAACGACTTGGTATTCGCCCAAAAGCTCATCAGCAAACAAGCAGTATTCGGAATTGTTGCTGTCAACCTGAATCATAATGCCGTCTGTAATGTTTTCACATCCTGATTCAATGTCATATAAGTTTCTTAATCTCGCAATCGGATAGCACTCTCCGCGGATTAGAATCATTTCCGTGCCTTCGGAGTCTCGGATTATCTGAGATTCATCCGTGATTTTGAACGCCTGTCTAATCGCCGTAATCGGAAGAGTGAACACAGTCTCGCCTACTGCAATATTCATTCCGTCAACAATGGCGAGAGTGAGTGGAATCTTTATGGTAAAGGTAGTACCTTTACCTTTTTCACTGCTTATGGATATTGTCCCTCCGACCTGTTCGATGTTTTTCTTTACCACATCCATGCCGACTCCGCGGCCGGAGAATTCGGTAACATTTGTATTTGTGGAGAAGCCGGGAAGCAATATCAGACTAAATATTTCCTTTTCTGTGTACGCGTTTTCGGGCTTGGGAAGAAGACCGGATGCTTTTGCTTTTACGAGAATCTTTTCTGTATCAAGACCAGCGCCGTCATCTGAAATGGTTATTAGTATTTCGCCGCCCGTATTCTTTGCCGCAAGAACAATCGTCCCGACTTCGGACTTGCCGAGAGCAACACGCTCTTCTGGCAGCTCAATCGCGTGATCCATAGAGTTGCGAATCATATGCATTAGAGGGTCAACAATCGCGTCGTTTATGGTTTTATCGACTTCGGTATCCCCGCCTTCAGTGATTAAATCGGCCTTTTTCCCAAGCTTTTTGCCCATATCACGGACTATTCGGTCCATCTTGTGGAAGGTGCCGAGCAAGGGTACCATGCGAATAGACATCACTATATCCTGTAGCTCATCTGTCAGTTTTCGCAACTCGCGAACGGACTTCGTGAAATTTTCGAGACGAAGACCGATAATGTCAGGGTTTCTTGCAACCATAGACTCAGCGGTGACAATTTCACCTACGAGATCCATCAGATGATCCAGCTTCGACTGATTGACACTTATAAGGCTCTGCTTAATTCCGCCTGAGGGCGTTTGTGTCTGGTTTTTGATTGTATCGATTTTTGAATCAAGAGCTGCCTGCACGGAGTCTTCTATTATGCTGTCGGCAGTAGCATTCGTCGTATTAATATGGGTATTGCCGACATCGTCAACGAGAACTTCATAAGACCTAATACTCATAGCGCTTTCAATAGTATTAAGCACTTCATTAAGTGAATGTGAAGGCTTGCAGATAATCTTAAAACCGTTCCTGATGATTTCGGCTGCAAAGGCGGGGTCAGTTTCCGGGTTTGCCGGGATAGAAGTCAATTCTTCACAGCAGGAGCCAACCTGGCTTAAAAGCATAAATGCGCGGACATTTTCCATTGCGCAGTCGTTCTCGAAGAATACTTGTATCGTTACTACTCCGTCACCGGATAAAACGCCGGAACGGTTGACAGTGTCATTATTCTGCGCGGAAGTGGAGACCGACACGGGCTTCTGTTCTCCTTTAATTATGGAAGCCTGGCCGGTTAGCGCAGCGATAATTTCGGAAGCATCGCCTTCGACGTACTCGACGTCCTGTAGTTTTTCCAGCTCACGTTTGAAAAAGTCAGAGGCTTTGAAAACAAGGTCGAATATTGAATTGAAAACAATACGCAATCTTGACGGGTTTTCTCTGAGAATGTAAAACACATCTTCGACTGAATGGGCCAGCGATGAAATTGTGTTGAAATTCATCATAGCAGCGGAGCCTTTGATTGTGTGTGTGATTCGGAATATACTGTTTATGTTTTCATCTGTAATACTCTTGGCCCGTTCGGAATCTAGCAATATTTCATCAAGCTTTTCAAGCATCTCATTCGTTTCATGAATAAAAGCTTCCATTAAGGATTCCATTATCAAATCATCGGTACTCATATATTTACCTTTCCATAATAGCTGTCGTATTATATAGTTAGATTTATATTATTTATACTATCGTTCGATAAAAAAGAAAGAGAAGAAAGCAGTAAAATCGTAAACAAATATTTTAGGGCTAAAAGAAACAAGAAGTCTAGCCATAAGTTTTTCAATAAAAATGAGAAACTACACGTCTATTCAATTGCGTTTCCGCCAAAACGGGCTATAAATACAATTGTACAGTAATATGTTGATGCGGTCGGCTAAATTTTACTATTCAGAAAGGAGAAACAAGTTGTCGGATTTTTTAAGAGTTACGAAGCCTCTAGTAACGCAAAACCAAACCATACAGCCTAAACCCGGAGCCGAATCAAATGGGACATTTGATATACGAAACTCTACGAAAGTTATTCAGACACATAACCAAAGCGAAATGCTCAAGCAAAACAACGGTTTGACAAGCGGCAACGATGTTCCTACCCTTTTGCTGGATCTGCTTAAAGACCCTACCGTAACAGTATTATATTTAAAGAACATATTTCTGCTAGAAGAACTGTACAAGCTTTTGCCCGCAAATAACAAAACAGTTACGAATGATATTGAAGAAATTTTAGACACATTGCTAATCAAACCCCAAGACCTTACAGAAGAAATGCGGAGACAACTGCGCGGAACTACGGCTTTTTCAGGTGATCTTTTTGATTTTTTGAGAGAAATAAGTTCGCAGAACAAGGAAAAACCCGATGTTCAAATAGCGATTGCGAGAGTGCTGCGTTCTATTCACAACATGGGGAACCAGCGCGAAATTCTTGATTCGCTGGCAAATAACATTTCTTTTTTGCGCGGACAGTTGGTTTCAAGCAAATCACTTTCGGCGAAGCTCAACGAACTTTTCACTGGCTTACGATCTCAAGATGCAACGGAAAACTTTCCAACACTAAAAGCGGAAACGCTTGCTTTAATTAAAGAGATTGAGGAAAGTATACTGTTTTCACCTTCGCTTGAAAAAACACTTTCTATACTCGTCTACAACCTGTCAAGATACAACGCTAATTCCGATTATCCGGTTGAGGCGGCTTATCAGCTCGGCCAATTTCTTTCATCTGCGCAAAGACCGAAACTCAAAACATTGATACAGGTATATATTAGTGCGATAATGGCTGAGAATGAACTTTCGAAAGCTGAAACAGCAACCGAAAATGAATCAAAAGTGATGGCTTCGCTCATTAAACTTATCTCACAGCAAACTCATATGGGGACCAGTCCTGCGGATGCATCAAAACTGGAAAAAATGCTCCACAGTTTGCTTTCGTCCCCATGCAACTTCACGCCGCTTCTTCATATCATATTGCCGCTGCAAAATAATGACATGAGAGCGTTTGCGGAATTGTGGATTAATCCTGATAGCGATGGAAAGGACTCGCAGGATAACGTATTCCAAGGAACACATATGCTGATGGTGATCGATGTCGAAGGAGTTGGACGATTTGAAGCAGAATTTTTCGTGCATAATTCAACGATTGATTTTTCGCTTTTTTGCCCGAAAGGGTGCGAACAGGGATATGAGGCGCTTATGAAATCGTTGCCAAAGATTCTTGAAGGAACACAATACCATGCAGGGAAAACAGAAGTGTTAACTTTTGAAAATACCCGCTCGCTTATGGATGTTTTTAAATCCTTGCCCTATAGGAGGGTTGGAGTAGATGTCAAAATTTGATAAGAAAGCGGTGGCACTGAGATATGAAAGCGGTAACGACTTTGCCCCAGTTGTCGTTGCTTCCGGATACGGCTCAGTCGCTGAAAAAATAATTAACATCGCGGAACAGCAGGGGATACCTGTGTACCGCGATGATAGTGTTTCATCTGTGTTGTGCATGCTGGATGTTGGAAAGAGTATTCCCCCTGAGCTTTATGAGATTATTGCGAAAATATACTGCAGCATTCTCATGACTGCAGAAAAGTACAAAGGCATTGATAATGATAAAAAAATCGTTCTGAACAATTTCCAAGTGGGGATTTAACAGCAATAAAAAATTGATGCCGCAAAAGCGCAAAGCGTCAGCGTTTGATCAAGCGTCAGACACGCGATGAATATTTCAGCAAACAGTACTGCAGCAACTATCACACAGAAAAACCTGTATTTTGAAGAATATTTTCGAGATGCTATTAGTTAGCCGTAAGGGAGAAATGATATGGAGACCCATATAGTAAGACAGCCTATTCTTGATAAAACCGAAAAGCTTGTAGCTTATGAACTCGTTTATTATCAGGATGCCAGTACCTTATATAATCAGCGCGATGCTCATGTTGCAAATACAATAGTCAACTTTTTTGCTGGAGTTGAGGCAAGCAAGTTTTTTGAAGGCAAAGATTGCTTCCTGACGTTTACGCCTAATCTTTTAATGAAAAACATCCCGCATGTATTCGATGAAAAAAAGCTAGTGATCCAGATCGAAGAGAACATTCTTATCAATCCGGATGCAAAAGCAATACTTAGCAGATATAAAAAACTCGGCTACCGCATAGCCGTTCTTGGTTTCGATTTTAATAAACGCTATCTGGATCTGCTCCCTGACATCGATATTGTAAAGGTCGATTTTTCTGATACCAAAACCGAAAGCCTTGAGGTAATGTGCAAGCTTGCTAAAAATTCGGGGAAAGAACTTGCGGCCTATGGCATTAATTCACCTCAAGCAAAAGAACTTGCACTATCCTATGGTTGCGACTACCTACAAGGTGAAAGCATTTCCGAAATGATTACCACAAAGATCCATAAAATGAATTATCTTAAGTCGAATTTTTTCAGACTGATGGGGGCAATAACAAAAGAAATCCCGGAATTTGATGAAATAGCAAAAATTATTTCTATGGATGTTACCCTGTCATATTCTCTTTTGAAAATGGTAAACTCTGCATATTTCGCGTTGCCAAATAAAATCAGCAGCATAAAACAAGCCTTGACGATTCTCGGACTTGGGCAGTTGAAACAGTGGATATATCTGTTGAGTTTTTCAGACGATGGCGGCATTACAGATCAAATTATTAAGCAATCTTTTCTTCGTGCTGTTTTTTGTCAAGAAGCATCTCAGTTCGTTGAGAATTTCCCAATAACAAGACCGGAAGCTTATTTGCTTGGTATGTTCTCAACTCTCGGTCTGCTGCTTGAAGTGCCGATTGAAAGTGCAGTTGAGCAGCTTCCGCTTTCAGATGAACTTAAGAAGGGACTTGTCGGCGATAAAGGACATTGCGCTGACCTATTGAAACTCTGTGCTTTTTATGAAAAAGGTAAATGGAGTAAAGTAGCCTCGATAAGTACGGATTTAGGGCTTCAGGAAAAAATCGTTAAATCTAAATACATGGAATCAATCGAGTATGTAAATAATATTTGGTCAGAACTGACAATGCCAGCTTCCAGAGAAGAGTAGACTGCCAATAATACAATGAAGTATTTTTGTGTTGCTCCGGTTGCAAAGTATATCGAATATTTGATTGACTTGTAGATTTGTAAAGCGCTTGGTGGTGTGTTTTTGAATATTAATCTAAAAAACGTTGTCGGATGCATATGTGAAATGAAAACCATGGACAATGAATTCATAGCTCTGGGGAAAATTAACGCGTATCATTATGATGACAAGTCTCTGGAAATTGTTTCTTCTGACGGTAGTGAAATGCTGAGCTTGCGTTACGCAACAAAAATCAGAATAAATGTATTTAACAGCGAGCATGGCTTTTTAGGCTTGCAGGGCTTTGTTTATATTGCACATAGCAGCTTTTGGAGGCTATATGATATCAGCTGTGTCGGCGATAATGAGCGAAGAAGCTATTTTAGGATAAAGATTCGTTCCCAGGCTGAGATTGAGGAGATTATCGAACAAGAAGAAGCTGTAGAAAACGACCCGAATGCAGTAGATAAGCAGGTGACTAAGTATCCATGTGTTGTTACAAGTGTAAGTGTTTCCGGCGTATTGATTGCGCCTGATAATGCTTGTAATTTCCATATCGGTTCAAAGCTAATGGTCAGTAATTTCACTGTTGGAGAAAGCGAATTGATGTTCAGCTTGAGATGCAGCGTCAAAAGAACTGAATATCATGATAAACTCGGTAAGCTTTATGGGTGCGAATTTATCGAATTAAATGATAAGGAAATCGAAAAACTGTGTCAGGAGATTTTTGCTCAGCAGCGCTTAGAAATACAAAGAAGACGGGGCACACCATAGAGGTGGGCGTCTAAAAAATCATAACAATCAGTGGTGTGGGTTTGCGCGGACCTGTATTGCGGCCTTTATCAGCTCGTCTATTATAGTTTTCTTCGGGATTTCCGCTTCGACTTTTTCTATTCTCGATGCTTGAACAACTGCATAGCGCGGAGGAAGGCTGTTTAGGGCATAAGCGCAAATGTCGCATCGACAACGGTCACAACTGCAAACGTTGAACCTCTGAATAACTGCGTCGACGTTTTTTAAAACAAGGTTCTCCATTACATTTATCGTTGCGGCCGTTTCTGTTTCTATGAAGCCACTGCTTCTTGCAAAGACTTTATCACGCAAAGCAGAAAGAGTGTTAGGACTTGCCTCGGCGTCATCATGGTCTGAATATGAGTCTGAGCTGAAGGGATTATTGATTAGGGCAGGCAAAATTTTCGAAAACATCAAATCTTTGTCTAGCTCTTTTTTCGATTTTGCCATTTTCTAGATAAGTCTCCTTTCAAAGAGTTCTTTGACCAAAGCCATATAGTCGCGTACAGCAATGTTGTTTGGAGCGTAATCGATTATATCCTCCTGCAACGTTGTCATCGCTTTACTAATTACATTGCTGTGCCTTATAACCGTGTCCAGAAGCGATATGTTGAGATGGACCGCCAGCATCTGAGCGGTTTCTCGTGTGGTGCGGCTTAGTGCCTCGCGAGGATAGTATCTCACCAAAAACATTCCGGCAATGACAAGATTGGGATTGAAAACCCTCTTTAAACGGAAGATAGTTTCATGCACCTGAATGATGCCATGCAGACTGTACCCTTCCGAAAGGCCGGGAATAAGCACTACGTCCGAAGCTATCACAATGTTTGAAGAAAGCAGACCGAGCTCCGGAGGAGAGTCTATCAGGATATAGTCATATATCGGAAGAAGCGTTTTCAGGCAGTCCTTCAGCATGTGTTCGCTGCCAGGTCCTGTAAATTCACGTTCAACATTACCAAGTAATGTGTCGGCAGGTATGATGTCAACAACATTTGTTTTCTGTATTGCATTTTGCGCCCTAACATTGTGCTTTATAACATCGTATATTGTGCTATGCTCTCTCGTGTCGGCGTTCATGCTGAATGAAAGATAGCCTTGAGGGTCAAAATCAACGCAAAGAACACGGTATCCCATATGTTTCAGGCAAGTAGCGAGGGCATTTGTTGATGCAGTTTTGCCTACGCCGCCCTTTTGGTTAATAAGAGAAATAATTTTTGCCATTTGAACATCACTCCCTAAGTGACGATATTATCATAATAAATCTAATAATAAAATAGTTTGATTAAAAATTTTCGTAAATTGCAAGTTGGATACAATTAGAATGGTAATTACATATTTGTCTTATAGGCTTTTCGTGATATAATTTTAGTCAGTTTCGGCAACTACTTTTCTGATAATGCTACGGTAATGTTCCGTTGGAGGTATTATAGAATACAAATAATAATTGTTATATTGGCAAGCATAGGCACTTTAATTTTCTTGTTTTTGATGTATAAATACAATGAGGAATATAAGTGTGAGAACAAGAACCATAAAATGAGAGTTCAAAATCAAAGAACTACCATTCAAAGAGTATACAGAATTTTTTAATTCTTTGGGAATATATTGGAGGCGCTATAAAAATGGGTATAAATCCTATCCAGAATTATTACAGAATGCAGGCTACATCAAATTCAACAAATGCCAAGAAGACTGCGGAAGAGAGCAATGCTCAGGTAACAGATACACGCGGGACAGACACGATAGACATCAGCGCCGAGTCCAGCTTCAAAGCTGAACTTGGCAAATATGCCAAGACCTATTCCGCCAAGATCGCCGAGGAAGCATCCAGCGAGCACATTTCGGAACTCAAGGAACAATATCAGGGAGATACCTGCCCCATTTCCGGTAGCGACATAGCGGCAAAAATAATCGCTGGAATACTCGGACCCGGCGCTAAGGATTGATACTCGGAGAGGTTATGATGGAATCACAGTTCAACGAGTACATATGCTTTTTGACAAAATACAGGGATGAGCTATCGGCTTATCTCGAAAACGAACGTGAAAAACGCAGAGCTTTGCTTGACAACAATCTGGGTAGGCTTGAAGCAATGCTCAATGTTCAGCAGGCAGAAACGATGAAGTTTCGCGGGCTGGAATCAAAAAGAATTAAGCTTCAGTCAAAGCTCGGCCTACCTGACGTAAAAGTAAAAGAGCTTCTTGCGTTGATAGCCGATATGGAAGCGAGAACGAGCACCGAAGTGCTTTTCACTGAAATAGCCGATATAGCGGATCAAATCCGTGAGCAGAACAGACAATCACTTGAACTGGCAAAAGCGAACCTTAAAGTGTTCAATCTAATCTCGCAGGGCGGAGAAGCGGAAGTGCAAAGCAAGTATTATGGGCCGGATAGCGGCCGACGCAAAGTCTATTCAACTGGAGATACTTTTGAAGAGACAATTTAGGAGGGCACTCGGTTGAGATCAACATTTACAGGAATGGAGACAGCTAGGTCTGCTATTGTCGTTAACCAGATAGCGCAGGATGTTGTTGCAAATAACATCGCTAACGGTGAGACCAAAGGATACACAAGACAGCGTGTCGAAAGAGCCGCAACTGCCGTTTCCTCATATTCAAATCGTATTTCCTCAAATTCTGTCGGGAATACCGGCTCTGGTGTTACTGCCCTAGGCGTTTCACAGGTTCGGGATTCGTTTTTGGATAAATGCTATCGTGACGAGAATTCCATAAGCAGCTGCTACTCACAGACCACGGACATACTCAATGACATCCTCAGCGTTTTTCCGGACGGTGTAGATATTACGGATGATTCTGGTCTCATTGGCGGACTTGAGACCCTATACACGAACCTTAATACATTCATTCAGTCTCCTACATCTGAATCAGAGGCGAATCTTGTGAAATCAGCGTTTACAAATCTGTCGCAGATGCTCAACCAGATGGACAGCGGACTTACGACCGTATGCGAACGTCAGACCGAAGATTTGCAGACAAGCGTCGACAGAACGAACGATTTGCTCGGACAGATTGCGAATCTAAATAAAAACATCGCTGCTGATGCATCTGTAATGGCGAATTCGGGAAGCAAGTATTGCATGTCCAACGAGCTTCTTGACGAGCGGAATTTGCTGATTGATGAGCTTTCTACTTATGGCAATTTAAGTGTAACTGAAAACTCGGACGGTACGGTAGATGTCGAGATGGGCGGGAAGATGGTCGTGAAAAATGGCGAGTACGACTCCCTTTCCTTGAATGTTGATAAAAACAACTATGTCGATGTCTCTTGGAGGACCTCAGGAGACAGCGTTTCACTTTCAGGAGGCTCGATCAGAGCCTATATAGACGTTATTAACGGAAGAGGCAGCAATGTCCAAAGCAATGAGGAAACATCCGTTCAGGGTATACCGTATTACCGTGATAGATTAAATAAGTTTGCCAGCGCGCTTGCAGATGTTGCCGACTCAACAATACCGGTATCGCTAGACTCGTCCGGAAAAGCTACGTCATATAAAACCCTGCTCGGCGGATATGAATCGGATGGAACTAAAGCGAAAACCGTTACCGCCGGCAACATTTCCGTTAGCGACGAGTGGACGTCAAACGGAGCCGGATACATCATCTACAGCAAGAGCGAGAATGTTGAGGATTATGCTCAGCTCCTTTCAAACAGGATATTTGAAGACAGCTACACTTTCAGCTCTTATGGGGAAACCTATACAAGTACTTTTTCGAATTATACAATCGATATGCTCGGAAAGGTCGGTGCCGACGTCAGCTTCAACGAGGGAAGAAGCGATGCAACATCCACGATAGCCGACGATTATCTTTCAAGCAGGGACTCGGTATCGGGAGTTCAGCAGGATGAAGAAACTTCAAATATGCTGATTTACCAGAGAAGCTATCAGGCGGCGGCCAGACTGATGACGGTGATGGATGAGATGCTTAATACTCTGATTAATCAAATGGCTGTGTGATGCAGAGCTTAAACTCAAAAGGAGCAAGGTAGATGAGAATTTCGGACAAGCAGACCACCAGAAGCTTTTTAAATAATTTAGAAAAAGCCAAAACCGCATATGCCGAAACCAATGAGCGGATTGCGTCCGGCAAAAGATTTACGCGCATATCGGATGATGTTTCGGCGGGGACAAGGGCGCTTCGGGTGAGAGCCGATTTATCAAAGACGCAAGAATACTATGACAATGTAAACGCGGTCAACGAACAGCTTACTACAACGGAGGATGCGCTGACTGCGATTAACGAAATACTGACTAAAGTACATACGAAAGTGCTGTCCGCGATGAACAGCACAAGCGGCGAATCGGGAAGACAGGCACTTGCCAACGAAATTGGAGACATGCGCGACGAGTTGCTTCAATTTGCAAATACGACTTATAATGACGCATTTGTTCTGGGCGGCTCAAGCGCGAGTACGGCTCCATTTACAACCGACGACTCCGGAAATTTGTTGTTCAACGGAATAGACGTAAATTCAATTGAGCATGATGACAACGGTTATTACTGCATGGATGGTTCGACAAGAACAGAGATTCCGATGAGCGGTGATACATATGTTGATGTTGGACTTGGGATTTCCATGACCGGCTCGACCGTTGATTCAGACTCGGCAATTAGAACGTCATATTCAGGACTTGAAATTTTAGGCTCCGGCAAAGACGGCACAGGCACCACAAACAACATCTTCAATATTCTGACCCAACTGTCGGACAACATTGCTAATTATAACGCAGATGTGGTTGGATCTTATGACGACAAGCTTCTCTCATTTACAGAGAGCTTTAGTGGCTATCTAACGGACATTGGTGCGAAAACAAGTTTTCTGGACACGATTGAGAAAAGAATAAATACAAGCATAGACACTTATGAGAGCCAGATTGGACGGCTCGTTGGAATCGACGATGCCGAAGAGGTAACAAATCAAAGTCAAAACGATTATGTGCTAAAAGCGGTTCTCTCAATGGGAGCCAAGATAATTCCTGTCTCGTTGATGGACTTCCTGAATTAAAACTAATGTTTATCCTATGACCATGTAGGAAGGAAAGGAGGGATAACGATGCAGTTATTGAGAATAACAACGACTCCGATTAAATATGAATTCCAAGTTGAGAATCCAAAATTAGAGTATCAGCAGGATGTTACTCCTTCCAGCAATATTACAATTTCCCCTTCAAGGCTGAATATTCAATCGCAGAACGCTGAAATCCAGATTAACACATACGAGGCAAGAAAATCTATCGGCCTGTCAACCTTCAAGACAGTGTCAAGCAATTTACCGAAAAGGGCAAAGAGCATATCACAAAGCTGATTAGTGAATATGTTCAGACAGGTCAAGCTTTGGGTTAAATCCAGGACAACGCTAACATCGCCGAAATAATCAGGCAGAAGATGCTTGAGCAGCCTATGCTATATACCACTGTTCTGCCAAGCACGGGCGCGGAAATATCATGCGAACCGGCGCAGCTCGACATCAACTATAACCCGGGGGATGTCAGTGCCGATTGGCAGATTAAGGATACTTCATATGTCTTTCAACCGGGAAGTTTCCACATGAAAATAGTTGAATATCCCGATACTGACATTGAATACCTTGGAGGGCCGCTGTATGTACCGCCAAGTGCAGACCCGAATTATGAGAAAACGGCGGAAATCTGAATAGACAGCAAACTTTTGAGTTTGACGGTCGAAGGTGATTAAGATGATTATAAAAACAAGGGATTTTGGCGAAGTTGAAATATCCGAAGAGGATATTTACCGCTTTACTCAGCCCATTTTTGGATTTGAGGAATACTCAAACTATGTTATCCTTCAAGATAAAGAAATCGGAGAAGACGTCGTATGGCTGCAATCGGTTCAAAACTCAGGACTTTGCTTCATTATGATGGATCCGGGCAAACTGATGGCGGATTTCATTCCGGTTCTGCCTTACGGTTCAGATAAGCAGTTGGGCGAAGGAGACTGCTTTTGCTGGGTCATCGCCGTGATACCGCAGAATATCAAAGATTCCACAGTTAATCTGAAAAGTCCTATATTCTTGAATCCGAGAGACCATCTTGCGGCGCAGATAATGCTCGAAGGCGACTACCCCATTCGCTTTCCCCTATCGAAAGGGGGACAAAACCTATGCTTGTAATATCCCGAAAACAGGATGAATCAATCATTATCGAAACGGAGCAAGGTGAGCTAATCGAAATCAAGCTTGTTTCGATAGATAATCAGGTCAGAATCGGAATCAGCGCACCGAATGGCTATAAGATATGGCGTAATGAGCTTTTCAAGACGGTAGAACTTAACAGAAGCGCTGCCGAGATTTCGTCTGCAAGCAATTTGAGGAATTTTGTAGCAAATAATGATAAGACAAATGACTGATAAAATGATTATCACTTCAGAAATAATTAAGCTTCTTGCAACTCAAAAGGAACTATTCTCTCAGGTCGAAGAAATAACCAACCAAATGTTATTCTCACCTGCAGATGAGCTATCGGATCTAATCGCTGCCAGAGGAAATCTGCTTCAGGGAGCGGTCAAAACCGAAGAAGAGCTCCGCGTGACTGTGAGCAACGATGAGAGCCTTCTTGAAACTATCAGATGCAGATGTGATGTATCAAACCTCACCGAGGAACTTGCAGGGATTTTTGAAGCTGCGCTCCGAGTTAGAGCTGCAATTAACAGAATAAGCAAATTGGACGCGGATGTGCTTAATCGAGTAAAAAGTGAAAGAGATATGGCGTTGGAGCAAATAGAAGCTCTTAACGGGAGCAGCAATTCCATTGCAGCAAATTATAAACAAGCAGTACAGACTGGCTTTCCGCAAAATCTCTTTCATGGAACAACGAGGAAAGCGTAATTTGTTTATAGGAGATTTCCTATAATATAGACACAGAATTCACGGCGGAGGTTCTCACATGTTGACACCATAGTCTCCTCGTATCAATATGACTAATGGATGATTTTGATAGTTTTGAGCATAGGAAGGAGGGGTCGGCATGAGCAGCGTTAGCAGTACAAGTTCAAGTACGTCGGCATACAGCAGCAACGGCCTTTCGGGACTTGTTTCGGGAATGGATACTGACAGCATGGTCAAGAAGATGCTGCAAGGTACGCAGACCAAGATCGATAAGCAAGAACAGCAGCAGAATCTTATCGAATGGAAGCAGACCATGTACCGGAGTATAATTTCTAAAATTAACACTTTTAGGGATTCAAACTTTGATTCCTCATATGACTCCGACCTTGAGACCAACCTCTCAAGCAGCGACTTTTTCAATTCAATGGTTTCATCCATTTCCAGCGGCAGTTCCGTTAAGGTCGTCAGCACGAGTGCAAGTGCCTCGACAGGGGATATGACCTTTCTGGTTTCGCAACTCGCAAGCACGGCAAAAATGACTTCTAGCGCTAAAATGAGCGGAAGCCAGACGATAACCGGCACTGCTATGGCTGACGATACGATAAAAAGTACGCTGAACTCGGGGAAAAGCTTGACATTTGATCTGACGTTTGACGGCGTGTCAAAGACAATCACTTTCGCAAGCAGTGATTTTTCCGGAGATATTACCGCTGATACAATCAAAACAGTGCTCGATACAAAAGCAAAAAACGCTTTCGGCTCCTATTTGGGCGTAAGCATGACTGACAGTAAGTTGAGCTTTTCAATAAACCTTAATGATTCAAATGGCAATATCGAATCCGGACATGAACTGAAAATTACCGGAGCCGATGCAGCGAATTTCGGAATAACACCAGGCGCATCCTCTCTTCTTTCTACATCGACAAAGCTCGGCAATATAACTGGCGTTTCTGGTGAAACTAGCAAATTTACTATCAACGGAGTTGATTTTGAGTTTTCCTCAAGCGACACTGTTGCCACAATGATAAAAAAGATAAATGCCGGCGATGCCGGCGTAAAAATCGCCTATTCGACGACAACGGATCAATTCAAACTTGAATCGACCTCCACCGGTGCTCAGTATGGAATTTCAATCTCGCAGGAAACAGGCAATCTATTAAGCGTGATTTTCGGCTCTGATAAGATTTCCGCTGGCTCGTCGGCAACTGGCTCTGCACTCAACGCATCCTATATCAGCGGCACCGCGCTCAGTGATGGTTACACAACGACAGGCGCCTCCATGACCCTTAAAGCCAACGGGACAAACTATACCTTCACACTTGAAGACAGCGAAACAGGCTATACAAAGTCAGCGGTCGAATCCGCATTAAATTCGTGGCTTTCCGCCACCTTCGGAACATCCGGCGGAGTCGCAAACGTCAGCTATGCCGACGGACAGATGACAACAGCCGCGGGCTATTCAGTTTCATTTGATAAGACTTCGATAGACACATCAGACTCGGATGCCGTTGCAGCGGCAGCAAAGACCGACCTTGCGGTTGCTCTGGGTTTTTCGCTGACCGCAACTTCCAACACAGTCACCGGAAGCACGAATGTTTCCGACGTTGCGGGACTTTCAGGGCTTATACTGCTAAATTCAAGCGGGGAAACTGCGACAACTCTTTCCGAAATCGCTTCAGATATAATCAGCGGAAGCTCATACAGCATGTCATATGTTGACGGTCAGCTTGAGATTTCAGGCAGCGGAACGATTGACCTCAGCAGTACGGGTCTTGCAGGCTACTTCGGCGATTCGGTTACCCTCGGCAACGGAACAACTGCTTCGGGTGCCATTGCTGCGGGTGCCGACGCGAAAGTTACGATAAACGGTGCTGAAACATCCCGCAGCAGCAACACGTTTACCATAGACGGACTTACAGTAACTGCAAAACAGGTCAGTGCCGAAGAAACTGTCGTCAGCACGGACCGCGATGTCGACAAAATCGTAAATGCCGTTAAATCGTTTGTTAATGACTATAACACAATGGTTGGCGAATTCTACAGCATAATCACCGAGGACGACGAATACCGCGACTATGCTCCGTTGACCAAAGCGCAGCAAGATGATATGTCCGACACGGAAATATCTCAGTGGACTGACAAAGCTAAGACAGGACTTCTTCGTAACGATACAAATGTTTCATCGTTCCTCCAGCAAATGCGGACCGCTTTTTACACGAAGGTTACGAGCGCGGGAATTGCGGCCTACAGCATTGGCATAGAAACAACGGAAAATAATTACTCGGGAAAGTTGACTTTGGACGAAACTTCACTGCGCAACGCCATAGCGACGTCTCCGGACGCCGTGAGCAAGCTCTTTACAGATTCGGAAAACGGCCTCGCAACAAGGCTCTCAAATATTTGCGATAATACCGCGAAGCTGAGCGTAGCCAGACCCGGTTCACTTGTTCAGGTAGCCGGGGCTGACGGATGGACGGCAAATGCGACGACAAATGACATGTATTACCAACTTGAGAGAATCAAAGATAAGCTTGAAGACCTGCAAAATAAATATGACGATGAAAAAGAACGCTATTGGAATAAATTCAGTACGATGGAATCAGTGATTGCTCAGTACAACTCACAGAGTTCGCTTATTACGTCGAATTTCTCTTCCAGTTCATAATTTGAAATCAGACCGAACAATTTTAATAAATAGTGGTGAAACTTCAATATGATGAATAATGCATATCAAACTTATAGAAATCAGGCTGTAATGACTATGACGCAGGGGCAGATGCTTTCTACTGTGTACGACGAGCTGATAAAGCAACTAAATATGTCACTGGAAGCATTTGAAAAGAACAATATACCCGAAATCAACCGCAGCCTTAAGAAGTCACAGCACATTATCGGCGAGCTGCAGGGAACGCTTAATTTCGAATATAGCATATCAAATAACCTAAATGATATTTACAACTTCTTTATTCGTGTTATAATGAATGCGAATATCAAGAAGGATGCCTCCGAGCTTGGTGACATTCTGCAGATGGTCACTGAGTTGCGTAACGTGTTTTCAGAGGCGGACAAAATATCGCGCCAGTGATAGTGTGGTTGTGCTATTGGAAGGGGAAATGTATCGATGTTTTACGATTCCAGTGAATTCAAGGTTCTTGAAGCAGGCGTTGCGCTTTCATTGCTTCAGCAAAAGCTGAATACGCAGAACATTGCCAATATAGAAACTTCAGGGTATAAATCCAAAAGCCTCTCATTTGAAGGCGTGCTCAAAGACGTCCAGAACAGCTCTGACAATTCCGACGTCAGCAGTATCGAAGCTTCTGTAGTTACGAACGATGCAACTTCGTCGCAGCCGAATGGCAACAATGTTGACCTTGAGGCTGAGAGCATATCGCTGTATCAGGCCTATTCGCAATACAGTATGCTTCTCAATAAAATTACCGGTGAGTTTGATAAATACTCTTATGTGCTCGACAGCAATATGTAGACACATTGTTTCAGATTTGATCGTCAAAAATCAACAGAATTAGAGATTGGAGAATGGACGATGTCATTTTGCTCATCTTTGGATATAGTTGGCTCTGCACTTACGGCTGAGCGCTTTCGTACAGATATAATCACGCAGAATATTGCAAACGCCAATACGACAGTTACATCGGGCCAAGAGCCTTATCGTCGCCAGCAGGTAGCTCTGGAGGAGATACCGCTTACGTTTTCCGAGGAACTGGATAACGCAAAGTCGGGCGGTGTTCGTGTATCGAACATCGTAAAGAGTGATGCCGACTTCAAGCTTATATATGATCCCACGAACCCGGAAGCCAACGCGGAAGGCTACGTTCAGTCTTCAAACGTTGATACGACCCAAGAGCAGATTGATCTTCTGGCCGCCAGCAACGCCTATGAAGCAAACCTTACGGCGCTTTCGGTCGTAAAGGCCATGATAAACAAAACCATCGAGATGGGCAGCAGATAAGCCTATAATCATAGGAAACCTCCGGTCTTGGATGACCGGAGGTTTCTTGGCTTTTTCAAAGCTAATCTGTACTCGAACTTTTGCTGTTGTTTTCGCTCGAGCTGGGGTTTGGACTTGCACCTGAGGCCTGACTTGGAGTGGGGCTTGAGCCGGAGTTAGCGCCAGAGCTGCTTTGATTAGTGCCATTCTGCAAATCGTCGGCAACCAAATCGGTAGTTGCAGCAAAGGGTTGTTTCAATATCGAAATAACAACTCTACGGTTTTTAGTCTTGTTTTCTGCCGTATCATTTTTAGCAACGGGTCTGTATTCGCCATATCCGATTGAAGCCATGTTCTCAGGCGGGAGACCGCATTTTACAAGCTCCCTCCAAACATTACCGGCACGCGAACTGCTCAGATCCATATTATCTATAAACTTACCTCCGCCAAAAATCGGGTCCGAATCAGTATGGCCTTCAATAAGGATAAAAGAATAGTCTAGATTGCCGAGCATCGAACCAATCTGATCAATAAGGTTTTTCGCGTTATCGTTCAGCGATGAGCTTCCTGTTTCAAAAAGCATGTTGTCCTTGAACGAGATGATTACGCCTGTATCGTCAAGCTTGGCGTCTACCTTATCCTGTAGGTTGCGCTCGTTAATAAGGAGGACTATTTCCTTGTAGAACTCATCATACTCATCTGATACCCAATATGCATCAGTACTCTGATCGTCTGTCACGGGGCTAGCTGTTGAGCTGGCTCCGTATCCGGCGGCGGCGGTTCCCTCCATGGTACTGAATCCGGTGGACAACGACTCTGACATCTGCTGGGCTTTTTCTGCGTCAAGCTGGCTGGAGCAATAGAGAATTATGAACAGAATCAGCAGCAGATTCATAAGGTCAGAGTATGTGACGGTCCATCTTTCGCTGGTATCTTTTTCAACTTTCTGTTTAGCCATGATGGTAACCTTCTCTATTCTGTGACTGCTTTGTCGCCCTTAATCTTTTTAACGTTTGAGGGACCGCTCAAAGCTATTAAGTACTCCTTGATACGGGTGGGATATTCTCCGGACTGTATTGCGACAAGACCTTCAATCATAACTTTGTAATAATTGTTTTCTTCCTCGGCTGCACCCTTTATATGAGAAGCTATCGGAAGATATACAAGGTTTGCAAAACCAACGCCGTACATGGTAGCAATGAAAGCGGTGGCAATCTTTCCGCCTAGAGAGTTCATATCTGATCCCATATCTTTCAGTATGCTGACCATACCCATAACCGTACCGAGAACGCCCATGGTCGGCGAGGTTCCGCCCATTCCTTCAAAAACTTTGGCGGCTTCCTCGTATTCATTAAGCATAGCCTCGCTTTCTGCCTCAAGGGTCATTTTGAGCCGATCGGGAGGGACACCGTCAGCTAGGTAGTTTAGGCCTTTTTTCAGCACGGGATTTTCACATTTTCCAGCTTCTGCTTCAAGCGCAAGAAGGCCGCTCTGTCTGGCTATGGTCGATATTTCGATTATCTTATCTATAAGCTGGCCAACATTGGGCTTCTTACTGAAGAAAGCCAACTTCAGTGCTGCGGGTATTTTCTTGAGCCTGCTGGACGGATTCGAAGAAAGCACGATTCCGAAAGTTCCGCCAATGACGATGCTGATCGCCGGTATTTTTATCAAAGCAGACAAGACGCCCTCATCTGCCATATATCCGAAAAGTACTCCTGCAAAACCAAGCAATACCCCGATTATCGCAAGTATATTCATTGATTTACCCCCAATACCAAGAGAAAAAACGATGCGTAACACAATACGTGGAATATGCATATTTATTCTATGTTACACAGGTTTTACAACAAAAATGATATATTTTCAACTGGAAAAAGACGCTGGAAGCCCATTGAATGCCCGGCGTCTTTGAATACACAAATAGGAGGGGACGATTCCGAAAAACCGTCCCCGAATTTTACCGCCAGTAGATCATTATGATTAAGCTCTTACTGGAGGAGCTTCAGGATGTTCTGTGGCTGCTGATTGGCCTGAGCGAGCATTGACTGTGCGGCCTGAGACAGGATGTTCATCTTGGTGTAGTTCATCATTTCCTTGGCCATGTCTGTGTCACGGATACGGCTGTTTGCAGCGTCCATGTTCTCGGAGGTGGTATCAAGGTTGTTGATGGCGTACTCAAGACGGTTCTGCAGAGCGCCGAGGTTACCGCGGTTTGTGGAAACCTTATTGATAGCGGTTTTAATTGTGTCGATTGCCTTGCCTGCGTTAGTCTGAGTGGAAACGTCAAGACCCTCAATGCCAAGGCCTTCAGCGGTAAGGTCGTCGATGGCGACGGTAACCTTGTTAAAGGAATCATCAGTTGTGCCGACCTGAATCGTGATGCCGCCCCCTGCGGAAAGGCCTGCGCCACCTGCAAGTGCCAGCGCTCCAGCACCGGTCAGAGTTGCTGCAGTTTTTGAGCCGTCGAAGGAAACGGACATACCTGCAGCTCCACCACTCAAGACGTCATTCAGTTCGCTTGAAGTATATGATTTGGTAGAATCAAGATATACAGTGGTGCTACCGGATGAAACTACGTTTGCGGAACCTACGCTATGTGTTGACGAAGCGGCTTCAAAAGTCAATGTATCGGTATTTGCCTGAGCGCCAGCTTTGGTCGCGGTAACTGTAACACCTGAACCGGCGTTGACAACACTTGCCTGCTTTGCGGCAGCTGTGGTACCAGTGGCCAACCCAGCAGCAACGGCAGTTGCTGCTGTAACAGCTATATCCTTTGTTAACTCCACCTTCATTTCCTTTGCTGCGGTAGGAGCTCCGGATGCATTGGCGATAGCGGCGTCAATATCGGACTGTTTATAGGTGGCGGCACCGCCAGCTGCGACGGTTACGGTGAGAGTGCTTCCACTCCATGCGGCAGTCAAACCGGAAGAGCCAAGGGCAGAACCGAATTGTACAGTAAGACCTGGATCACCGGAAACGTTGTAATTGATAGCATTAGTAGCTAAACCAGCAGCAGTAGTGGATGCTGTTACTTCAGCACCGCTTGTGCCGGTTCCGAGGCTACCGTCGAGGAGCTGGATGCCGTTGAAGTTGGTGGACTTTGCGATACGGGAAATTTCCGTGTTGAGCGCGTCTACTTCGGTCTGGATGGATTCACGGTCAACGTCGTTCTGAATGGTTCCGTTTGCGGACTTCGTAGCAAGCTCGACCATACGGTTTAGCATGCTGTGAACTTCTGTCAGCGCACCTTCAGCGGTCTGCACGAGAGAAATACCGTCCTGAGAGTTTGCAGAAGCCTGTTCGAGACCCTTGATCTGTGCTTTCATTTTTTCACTGATTGCAAGACCTGATGCGTCATCGCCTGCACGGTTGATGCGGAAGCCCGAAGAAAGCTTTTCAAGGCTCTTTGCAAGTTGCGTGTTGTTCATGCCCAACTGACGATATGCGTTGGTGGACATTGTGTTAGTTCTTACTACCATACCCATAGAAAAATACCTCCATGTATTTTGTTTGTTTCGGAGCGCATCCATGCTCTCCGAACTGATAGGTTGTGTTTCGACCCACGAAGCAATCTGTGCACCGAACACTTAGCGATCGAAACGTTTCTGACCGAATCAATCTGGTCACCTTAGTTATTTCACGTCAGATGGAAAACTAAAGAGTTATTTCTTTTTTTATTTCGATGCCTTCAAGATAACGCTAAGAGGCATGTATAATAAATTGCTATCTGAACGTGCATATATATTCAGAAAATGCTTGAAAATCCCAAAATATGTATAAACACATTACTTCAAACTATAACAAAATAGGCATATGAAGAAGAGACAAAGTGAAAATTGGGCTAAGTTATTCCATAAATGGATGAGAATGGCGAAAAAAAATCCAAACATCGACAAAATTAACTTAAAAACGAATAAATATTACAATATTAACTTTACATGTAAATCAAGTAATGATAACATAAGCGACATGAGTTAAGTGCAATTAGAGAAAGAACAGCGATGATTAGCGCATAAAATTTGGATATGTAAGCAAGGAGCACAAAATGGAAAACCTAGTTTCTTCTATTCAATCAATACAACCGATGACTTTTTCAAAGATTGGAGAAACCGAAAAACACACCGAATCGTCGACGCCGTTCCTGAATATCTTGAAGGATGCCGTCAGCGATTATACTTCGATGCAGAAAACCTCAGATGAAGATGGCACAGCCTTGGTCATGGGTGAAGCGGATAATTTGGCGCAGATTCAAATTGATTCGTTAAAAACTGAAGCTGCACTTCAAACTACTGTACAGCTGACTTCGCGCGCATTGAATGCATATAAAGAAATTATGCAAATGAATGTCTGACTTGACAGCTTTTAACCATCGGGATCCATATTTTGCGGTCGCTGCCATGCCTATTCAAGCGTCCCAATGTAAAGAGGTCAGTATCAAGTGAATGACAAATCTTTTACAGACAGCATAACCAAAGTTAAAACTTTTTTTAATAATATGCCGAAGCAGAACAAAAACAAAATCGGCATTGCTACAGTTGCCATTGTTTTGATTGCCATCGTTGTTACAGTTTTAATCAACGCCCAGTCCGGAAGATACACAGTGTTGTATACCGGCCTTAGTACGAGCGAGACAGGGAACATTTACCAAGTCCTCGATGATTTGGGAGCGGATGTCAAATTTGATTCAGATGGCAATATTTTGGTACCTAAAAACGAATATGACGTATGGATTCTCCAGCTTGCAGCAAAGGGTTACCCTAAGACGGCGCTAACTTATGACGTTTTTTCGAGCAATGCAGGCATGACGGCAACGGAATCAGACAAGGCTCAATGGCTTGTATATCAATTACAGGACAGGATACAGTCAACACTTGAAAGGATTGACGGAGTGGCAGCCGCTACCGTCACCATTACCATACCCGAAACCAGCAATTACGTTTGGGAAACAGCTACAACTGAACAACGTGCATCAGCCGGAGTGCTGCTCTCATTGGATTCAGGGATTGACATTAGTGGAGAGCAGGTTTCGGCTATTCGTACGCTTATAGCGTCCAGCGTACCTAAGATGGAACCAGAAGATGTCAGCGTTGTCGACGCAGGAACAATGCTTGAGCTTACTGCCGACGGCGGCACTGCCAGTGAAACCGCAAGCACCTACAGCATGGGGTTCGAGCTGATGGTAAAGCAGCAGATTGAAGATAACGTAGTAAGGCTCCTTTCGTCGCGTTACGGCACGGATGGCGTTGTTGCGGTAGCAAAAGTGACTATCGACTACGACAAGATGATGACTGAAAAACTTGAATTGACTCCTAACACCGATGGGAGTGGAAATGTCACTCACAACGAAGGCTCTTATTCGATTAACGGCACTGAAACTGCGGGGAATGTCGTCGGAACGGAAACCGGCACCGACATTCCGCAATACGGCTACGATAACCCAACTTCCACCAACGGGATGACGGATTACTCATGGAATTCAGACTACGATTACAGCTACATAAAGACTCAGATAGAATCGGGCAACGCAATTCTGAAAAGAGCTACGATTTCGGTAATGGTAAATGAAAACGATCTGACCGATACACGGGTTAACGAACTGAAAAGCCTTGTTTATGGGTGTACCGATATTCCAACCGACCTGATTTCTGTTTCAGCATTCGACAAATCAGCGCTTTCTGAGGAGATTAACCCAGTAACGACGGAGTCTCCTGACGCAACGCAAAATTACTCAATCCAGAAGCTCTTTAACCTGCCGCTTGAGACTTACATAGTCGGTGGCGTTGGACTTTTGGTTCTGCTGATTGTGATTGTTGTTATTATTGCATTAATTAAGCGCAAGAGAAAATCGCATTTGCATGTAAAAGTTGAGGCGGAAAAACGTGCAAAGCTGGATGAAGCACGTCGTAACAAAGTGGAAATTGATAAATATAAGAAATCGCTCGAGGATATTGCAAAAGGCAAAATAGACCCGAAGAATGAAGCTATAGTTGAAGAAGTTCGCGATTTTGCAAAAACAAACCCGCAAATTGCCGCAAATCTTATTAGGAATTGGCTCAAGGAGAACTAACCATGTCAAGAACTTCATCTTCATCAAAAAAGGTTACACCTCTGACAAAAGCAGCGGCAGTTATTGTCGCGTTGGGAAGTGAACATGCTTCAGAGGTTTATAAGCACTTATCCGAGGACGAAGTTGAAATACTGACGCTTGAGGTCGCAAAACTTGACAGACTTTCTTCGGACGACATGCAGGAAATAGTTGATGATTTTTATGGCCTTTGTACGACTCAAAAGGTGATTTCGGAAGGCGGAGTTCTTTATGCCAGAAATGTTCTTGAAAAAGCATTTGGTGCACAATTGGCGTCATCGTACATGGACCGCGTTTCAAAATCAATGCAAACGAGATCTTTTGAATTCATCCGAAAGGCCAACTATAAAAACCTTATGATGATGCTGCAAAACGAGCATCCGCAAACGATAGCTTTTGTGCTGTCATATGCTTCGGCCGACCAGTCGTCAAAAATTATTTCCGAATTACCGAAAAAGCTTCAAATCGATATAATCAGACGTATCGCAACACTGGAAAGTGTCAGCCCTGAGATTGTCACAATAGTCGAAAACGCGCTGGAAAAAAGGTTCTCCGCAGTCATTTCGGTTGATATGACTGAAATCGGAGGAATTAACTTTGTTGCTGATATTATGAATCACGTTGACCGAACAACCGAGAAGTATGTGTTTGATGAGCTTTCAAAAAGCGACCCTACTTTATCTGAAGAAATAAGAAAGCTTATGTTCGTATTCGAGGATATCCTAACTCTCGATGATACAACGGTTCAGACTGTTTTGCGGAATGTTGATACACAGGATCTTGCTGTAGCTGTTAAAGGCTCAAGCGAAGAGATTAAACAAATGCTGCTTAATAATATTTCCGCTAGGGCAAAGGAAAACATACTTTCTGACATTGAGTTTCTACGTAATGTACGCATGAAGGATGTGGAAAGAGCGCAGCAGAAAATTGTTGATGCGATTCGGGCGCTTGAGGAAAGTGGCGAAATTACAATATCTAGAGGGATGGAGGATGCAATAATTGAATAGTGCACATGTTTATAAAAGACATAGTTTCATTTCAAAAGATGAACGTGTCCCTATTCCCACTGTTAACACTAAGCGTGATGCGATTTATTCCATGGGAGAACCCAAAGACGAAGAAGCAATATCAACTGATACTTTTTCGCCTGAGAGCGATACTATTGCGATTAATCCAGATACAGAAGGAATATTAGACGAAGATTTCATCCATTCCGGTAGGGATATTAATGGCACATCTTCCGAAGATACAGAACACCGAACTCAAGCACGTAAACACATAAAAAAACAGAGCCTTAATAATGCAGAGGAAAACAAGGACAAGACTGAATATGTGTTGGTTAAGGACACTCTCGCAGTAATCTATAAAAAAGAACTGGAAGCTCTTACCCAGTCTGCAGTAGAACACGCTTATTTTGATGCGCTGAACAAAAAAAAGAATGAGCTTAAGGATTGTATATCCAGTGCTCAAAGGATACTTGATGAGCTGATACAAAAGCATGAAGAGTATATGGCTCAATATACCAATGAGCTGAAATACATGGCCATAGAAATCGCTGAGAAAATGATACTTGAGAAAATCAGCATTGACGATGCGATCCTTAAAAAGCTCGTTCTCAAGAACATAAAAAGTGTCAAAAATGCCGAATGGATAAATTGCGAGCTTTCCGAGCGACTTGTCGGACTTGTTGATTTAATAAATAAAGAACTCGAGATGCCGGAATATAAGGGGAAAACCAGCGTTGTTGCGGATGCGGATGCAGATGATACTTGCCGCATTACAACGGGAGCTGGAACGATTATTAGCACCATCACGGTTCAAGCTGACAATTTACGTAAAGCCTTCACAGAAGCGGATAAAGAGTAGCACAAAACAGGGAGAATGAGATAACTTTGAAACAATCGATTCATGATTCAATGCAAAAGTATTACAAAATTATTCAGCAATCAGATTTGCGCTCACATGAGGGGAAAATCATCAAGGTTGTAGGAATGACTCTGGAAGCTACGGGATTGAAATGCAGTATCGGTGATCTTTGCACAATTCATATAGACAAGAATCAGACTGAAGTTGTCTCCGAAGTAGTTGGAATCACGGAGAATAAAGCCTTCCTTATGCCTTTTCAGCAAGTTCAAGGAATCGGCTATGGTTGCGCGGTGACGACTAAGGGAGAAAAGCTTACGATTCAGGTTTCGGATGCCTTGATAGGCCGTATCATTGATCCGCTTGGAAAACCTATTGACGGCGGCCCCGATTTACCCAAAGGATATTCGATGCCAATAACCAGAAACCCTGAAAACCCTATGGGTCGCCCTCCAATAACAGATGTAATGGAGCTTGGAGTGAAAGCGATTGACGGGCTGTTAACATTAGGCAAAGGACAAAGAATTGGAATATTTGCCGGAAGCGGTGTCGGAAAAAGCACGCTGATGGGTATGATTGCGAGAAATGTCCACGCCGATGTCAATGTAATCGCTCTCGTAGGCGAGCGAGGACGGGAAGTTGTCGAATTCATTGAGAGAGATCTTGGTCCTGAAGGAATTAAAAGATCAATTCTTGTTGTCGCAACCTCTGATCAGCCGGCTTTGATGAGATTGAAATGCGCCCATACCGCTACGGCAATTGCAGAATATTTCAAAGATCAGGGCCTTGACGTTTTGCTGATGATGGACTCGCTGACGCGCTTTGCCATGGCGCAGCGTGAAATCGGACTATCAACCGGAGAAGCACCTGTTGCCCGCGGCTATACTCCGTCAATCTATTACGAACTTCCAAAATTGCTTGAGCGGTCCGGAAATTTTAAAAACGGCTCGATTACGGGTGTTTATACGGTACTTGTTGAGGGAGATGACACGAACGAGCCAATCGCTGATACGGTCAGAAGCATAATCGATGGACACATAATTCTGTCAAGGAAAATCGCATCAAGAAACCACTATCCCGCAATCGATGTTTTGAACAGCTTGAGCCGTCTGATGTCGGGAATTGCCGAGTCGGAGCATAAGAACGCCGCAAGTAAGCTACGCAGTATGCTTGCAGTTTACAAAGAAAACGAAGATCTTATATCGATAGGTGCATACAAGTCCGGTAACAATCCCGAGTTGGATAACGCCTTGGAGCACATGAGGGAAATCGACAGTTTTCTTATACAGAGGGTAGATGAGCCTTCGAGATTTGATGAAACACTGAAACTTCTGACCGAGTCTGTGAGATAAGGAGGCAAAGCTTTTGAAGTCATTCGAGTTTTCTCTGGAACGTATACGCAACTATAAAATACAAGTTCTTGACAAGGAAAAGAAAACGCTTGGCAACCATAAGAGAAGAAGAGACGAGATATCCGAAAAAATCTGCGCTTTGGAAAAGTTCAGGGATGAGAAAACCAATCAGGTGCTGCAAAAACAGCTTGAAGGGGTTTCAATGGGGGAGCTTCTTTCTCTGAACTATTTGATTGAAAATACCAGAAAACAAATTGCTTTGCTGCAAATAGAGCTGTATAAAGCAGAGGAAATCATTGAAGCTCAGCGTAAGATCGTTCTTGCGATTTATCAGGAGAAAACCGGCATGGATAAGTTGGAGGAAAAGCAGACAGAGGAATATCGCCTGCTCGAAGCAAAGACCGTTGAAGGCGAAATCATGCAGGCTATAGCAAACACTATGGCGCGAAAAAGTTCCGCTTGAGAAGTCCTACCTAGATAAGCGGGAAAAACTTCGCAAAGTAATGAAAGGAGGTGAAAAATATGCAGAATACAGCAGTCCAGATGAAAACACGCAGCGCACAGAATACCAAGACGCAAACGTCGGAAACGTCCAAGTCGAACACGGACAACGCGCAGTTCAATGATCCGTTTTTGCAAATTATTATGAGTCTTCTGACGCAGTCGCTTGACCAGAACACACAGCAGGATGACAGCGCTTGCGGTTCTCTTGGTACTAATCAACTCAGTGGGATGGCAGCCCTGCTCCGAAGCTCCCCGGCCGGAATGACAGCACTTATTAACACGCTGCTAAACGACGGAACGAACGCAGCCACCGCTATGAATTCAGCCAATGCCACAGATTCGCTTGGCCTTTTGAAAACCGGAAGCGTTATTTCGGACGCAACTGCAACCACAACAAACATACTGCCGTCGGTTTATTCCGAACAAACAAGCCAGCAGCTTGACTTCTCAGAATTGCAGAGCTTATTAGGCAAAGGCGTAGGCGAGGCCGGAACAATAGCGATTTCTTCGGATGCACTTGCCCAGATGAACGACTTACTGGGACTATCCGGCAAAGACGAATTGAAGTCGTTATTGAAAAATGCCGGCATTGCAGTGTCATCCGGCGAATCGGCTTTGGCGAAGGACGGTCTTACGGATGCGGTCGCAAAGGCGAAGCAAATGCTATCTGAGTACTTATCCCAGCAAACGAACGATCAGGACGATATGGACGTTGACAAGCTTCAGGCCCAACTAGCAAAGACCGACACGGCGACCCCTTTTGAGCTTCAGCTAAAGTCAGCGAGCAATGTATCTGAAGAAAATGTTTTGGAACAGCTTACTGACGGAATCAAGCAGAATATTTCCGCAGGCAAAAGCGAATTCGTAATCAAGCTTAAACCAGAGTCTTTAGGAGAAATTACAGTAAAGCTTGTTCAAGAAGCGGGCAAAACGACACTGACAATCTCTGCGGCGAACGCTCAAACGGCAAAGCTAATCAACAATGACATCGGTGCGCTGAGAAATGCGGTAGCTCTAATGAATGTTGACGTGCACAATGCGGTCGTTTCGACAAACGAAACGCAAAGCGGGTCGATGCAGCAATTCGATATGTCGGGACAGCAGTTTGCAGGACAGCAGTTTGCGGGACAGCAGAGTCTATACCAAATGACGCAGACTGGATCGCGGCTAACTGATAATCAGACTCCGGAAGACATTTATGCGTCATCGCAAGCGACCCAAGCAAAGGTCTCATCGGACAATCGGCTTGATGCCTACATTTAAGTGAAAGGAGGAATAAAATGAGCACAGAAGTTGGTAGCGTTTCTTTATTCTCGAACGGCAGCGGCACGTCTTCAAGCTCATCAAGCACCACTTCAAAGCTGACAGCGTCCGATTTTCTGAAGCTTTTCGTAACGCAGTTGCAGAATCAGGACTTCAATGATCCCATGGACAACAGCGAAATGATGAATCAAATAACTCAGTTGTCCAATATGCAGATGATGCAGGAAATGGCAACCTACTCAAAAACAGGCTATGCAATGTCGCTGATAGGGAAGACTGTTACCGCAAGCAGATATAACAACGGTGAGGTTGAAACCACAACAGGAACTGTTTCGAAGGTAGCGCTTGATAAGGAAGAATACGTTCTGTATGTCAACGGAAAGCAATTCGCGCTGGATCAGATTTCGGAGATCAAGAACAGCGCGGACGATAACTCGGCGATGGACGTATCTTCCTATTCGGTCAAAGTCTCATCAGTTACCAGCAGTTCTGCGACCATAAGTTGGAGCGAGCCTACGGAAGACACCACGGAAGCAAGCGGGCTGAAGTATACTGTTTACTACTCGCAGAAAGGTCCCTTCAGCACCGTCAGTGAGGTAGAAAAAGGAACCATCTTCGGTTCCGCAAATCAGAAGGGCGTTCTGGGTGCAACAATAACGGGTCTCGAGGCAGGACAGGGATACTATATCAATGTTCTGGTCGCCGACACAGCGGGCAACAAATATGTGTATAATCCGACATTGGTTGCAACAAACAAATGAAGTTATTTAAGAAGGAGCAATTATCATGGACGATATGCGCTTGAACATCTATACTCCCGTTGTTTCGGGAAATCCCCACATTGAGCAGCCGCAGAAAGTTGACACGGATGCCAACGAAAATGCGGAAAAGGACAACTTTAAAAGCATATTATCGGAGATGCTTCGCAATAAAAGCGAGGTAAACTTTTCAAAACATGCTGTTAAAAGGGCAATTGAACACAATATTGAGCTTACCGACGATAGCCTGAGTCGCCTGAACGAGGGCGTCAAGATGGCAAGCGAAAAGAATCTTGAGGAACCGCTCATTCTTGTCGGTAATACTGCATTTCTGGTTAATATCCCGAACAATACCGTGATAACGGCGGTGGACGGCAGCGAAATGAAAGGTAATGTATTCACAAATATTGACGGAACCGTAATTATTTAGCTGGACCTTTTGAGGAAGCTATGGCATCCCGACTGACTGAAGGGTGCGGTATTTATGCACGGTTCCAAGAAGGGGAAAAAATTATGAACAGAGCACTGTATTCAGGTGTGGCGGGCCTTAAAGCTCACCAGACCAAAATGGACGTTATCGGCAACAATATTTCCAACGTCAACACCTATGGCTACAAATCACAGCGTGTCATTTTCAGTGATGTTTTTTATCAGACGGTTGCCAGCGCGACCGCAGGAACAGCCAGCACGGGCGGTACGAACCCGTCGAGCATAGGATATGGAACGCAGATTGCGGCAATCCAGACGAACATGTCCCAGTCAAGTATGCAATCTACGGGATACGGTCTGGACGTGGCCATAACCGGAGAAGGATTCTTTCAGGTCATGGACCCTGACGGCAATATTTTCTACACAAAGGCGGGTGTTCTCAGCTACGATGCAAACGGATATCTGACCGATGTGAATGGAAATTTTGTACTTGGCTCGGCAAAAGCGGATGGGAACGCAGGTTCCGAAAAAATCAAGATTGATAACCTCGGCTCGGTGCCGGCGACAGCTTCAAAAGCGGCCGTCACGATTAACGGCATAGAATATAAGGTCACCGCATCAAGCTCTACCGAAGCCGGAAATGCTACAATTGCAATCGGCTCAAGCGATGAGCTTCCTGCCGGACAGAAAGCGACCGCAACCATCTCGACTACGGGTACAATAACCGTACAGCTAAGCAGCACTGAGAAATTTACAAGCCTTACTGAGATTAACAACGCGATAAACGCGGCAATAACCGAAGCAAACGGCGGCAAGCAGCACGCGGCCGGCACCTTTACGATTACGGCTCCCAATACGGCTGCAAAATTCCCGACAGGCGGACTTACAGGAGCAGAAATCTGCGGAACCAATTACAGCGTTCAAGAGGGTTCTATCTCCGGTGACGATATTTTTGGCGGTCTGATGACCATCAACGGCACCAGCAGCGACTTTTCTGGAAGTGGTACAGTGACCCCTACAGATTTTACTGCGGCATATACGGCAGCGAGCGGCAGCAACGTTGCTTGTTGGACAATATCGATGGCAGTGGGAGGGAAAACATATTCAGGTGTGCTTAAGGACGGAGAACTTGCTAACTCGCTTCTGCTCAAAAGTTCGGCCGGCGATTATGTTGAAGTAACGAATCCTGGATTTGATGAGCTTGTTGCGCTAGCGGGTGATGCGAATACCGACGGAGTTCCCGACACTACGGCTATAAAAGCATTGGCAACAGGCGACAGCCTCACGGTTGCCCCGGCCACTCAGTCAAATGAACTGGGACTTGCATCGGTTTCATTTAGTCTTGCGGGCGGCACTAAGGGTGGTTCGGTAACGCTCGATCAGCTGACAAGTATTGCAATTGGGTCTGATGGCGTAATTTCCGTCACTCATGCCGACCTCGGCACGGTTTCTGCGGGCAAGATTTCACTGGCCAATTTTGCCAACCCATCAGGTCTCGAGATGAAGGGTTCAAACTACTATTCAGCAACATCAAACTCCGGCAAAGCCATACTCTGTGACCCTGGATCCGACGGAACAGGTGAGCTTAAGAGCAATACTCTTGAATTGTCGAATGTTGACCTTTCGTCTGAGTTTGCGGATATGATTACCACCCAGCGAGGATTCCAGGCCAACTCACGAATTATTACAGTCTCAGATACAATGCTCGAGGAACTTATCAATCTTAAACGATGACCGAAGTGCGCCTCTGGTTGCGGAATAAAAACCGTCGCCAGAGGCATGCAAAATGCTTGCATGCTGATTCGTTTGTGCCACTGGCATTGCGGATGCCGGCATAGTAAATATTTTTCAAGAAAATGTATGCAGCTGGATGTTGATATTTCCCCAAATTGTACAATAAATTATTCAGTTACGTAAAGATGAGCCAAAAATATTTAGCGGAATGTTAGGAGCTTGCAATGATAGAATTAACCAAGCTTAACGATGCACCTTTTGTCCTTAATGACGATTTGATTGAGACAATAGAGGAAAACCCTGACACCACGATTAGGCTTACAAGTAAAAACTACATTATTTGTAAAGAGTCCATGATGGAAGTCGTTGCAAAGGTTATTGAGTTTCGAAGAAAGACAAACGGAGCGATAACTCTGCATAAAGACTTTGAGCAGTGAAGAAACGTTGGCAACAGATACTAGCGGTGAAACGGAAAGCTTAAACCCTGATATTCAAGTCGAAGTTTCACCGAACGATTAATCTAAAGATTATTCAGACTTCTAAAGAAGGTGAGTTGTTTTATGGCAGAAGCGCTGACACAAAGTCAAATTGATGAATTATTGCATAAAATGCGCTCAGGAGATGGTGTGAAAGCTCAACCTGAATCTCAACAAAAGATAAGAGAATATGATTTTTCGTCTCCGAAAAAGTTTACAAAGGATCAGCTCAAATCTCTGAATAATCTGTATGAGAATTATTCCAGAATGTTGTCATCCTATTTTACCAGCATCCTTCGAAGTGCCTGTGAAGTAACCATCAGCCAAATTGAAGAACAGCGCTATTATGAATTTACAAACGCGCTGCCAGACAGCACGCTGATAGGTATACTTGCTTTTCAGCCGGAAGAGAGTACCTATGGCGAAACAACAATGATGATGGAATTTTCCACGTCCTTCGGGTATTTGTTGATAGACAGACTGATGGGAGGAGACGGAGAGCTTATAGCGCCGGAGCGTGACTTTACAGAGATTGAACTGTCACTAATCAAGCTGGTTATGGAAAAAATCACATTCTATTTACAGGAAGCATGGACTAGCTTTTTCCCTCAGCAGGCACGATTTATGACTATCGAAACAAACGGAAGATTTGTTCAGACATTTCCACCTCAGGACGTTGTCGTAATAATTACATTTGAAATTGATGATGAGTTTTATAAAGGCACGGCAAACATCTGTATGCCAGCTGAAAACCTTGAGGAGCTAATCAATAGTTTTTCCGTGAAATACAATCACTCTTCAAAGAAACAAGATGTTTTGCGGGAAAAGCACAAACGTGAACGGTTGTTTGAATACCTGAAGCAATCGGAATTAAGCATGGAAGCACATTTAGATGACTGCTTTATGACATTAGGCGAAATAGCGCAGCTCCAAGTCAATGACGTTATTTGTCTTAATAGAAAAATTCACGAAGACATCTTACTAAGTGTTGAAGGAATTCCTTGCTATAAAGCTAGGCTCGGCGAAATTGACTCCAAAATGGCCTTGAGGATTGTTACTTCTGAGAGCTTACTTGACGATAGAAGAGAGGGATAATGGTTGAACGAGAATTTAAAAATACTGACAGATGAAGAAATTGATACAATAGGGGAAGTAATAAACATAAGCATGGGCGCCGCTGCTACTGCGGTTTCAACTATGCTTGAGCGGCAAGTCGTTATTACAACACCACAAATTACCCAAGACCGGCTTCGGCATGTTGATCTTTCCGAACTGGAACCGGCAGTTGTAGTTAAAATCAAATACATCGAAGGTTTGACAGGAACAAATGTCTTTGTAATCAGAAAAAATGACATGGGGGCCATCCTCAATCTGCTGATGGGTAATGATTTTACTAATACAGAAGATTTTGAATTTGACGAAATGAGTATGAGCGCAGCGTGTGAAGTAATGAACCAGATGATGGGATCTTCAGCAACGGCTATGTCGGAAATGCTCAATAAAGTGATTAATATTTCCACACCGGAGGCAATGCTCGTAGAAAATTCAAACGAAACACAACGCATTCTTAGTGACATCGATAAAAACGAAAATGTTGTTGCAATTTCATTTAAAATCTCGATAAAAGATACACTGGACACAACGTTCAGCTGCGTCATGCCGTTGAGCCTTTCGAGAGAAATAATTGCGGCTGTAAACGGCAGCCTTGAAGATACCGCCGTATTGCCGCATCAAATAGCAACCGCGGCACAACAAACACCACAAACGCCGCCTGCGCCATTAATGCAGGCTCAACAAACGCAGTCAACGCAACAGGACCCTCAGCAGTTTCAGCAGCAAACAGCTTTTTGGCAGCCCGGTATGCCAAATGAACCACAGTATCCACCTTTGACATCAAAGATGCCAAACGCAAATCCGTATCAGCAGCCATATCAGCAGCAATATGACCCGGCTCTTCAAAACATGCAATACCCGCAGCCTTTTCCTCAGCAACCTTATGGACAGACTTATGCCAGACAAAATCCATATGGGCAACCTAATCAATATCAGGAATATCAACAAAATACTCGTTATGTAATGCCGTCATTCAATGTTAAACAAGCGGAGTTTCCGGATTTCTCTGCAAAAAGCGGTGTGGTTGCATCGGGCTTCAGTTCCAATTTGAACATGCTTATGGGTGTTCAGCTTGAGGTTTCCGTCGTTATTGGTCGGGCAAAGCAAAAGATAAAAGATGTGCTTGAATTGGGACAGGGATCTGTTATCGAACTTGATAAGCAGACAGGCTCTCCGGCGGAAATAGTAGTGAACGGGCAGCTTATAGCTTATGGTGATGTTGTTGTAGTTGGAGACAATTTCGGAATTCGCATTACTGATATTGTTGGAACAAAAGAACTGATTGATTCTCTTGAAAAGACTAACAAATAATAACTTTAAGGAGGAAATGAATAATGTATAAAATACTGATTGTTGATGATGCTGGGTTTATGAGGAAGATGGTTCAGACCCACCTTTCAAAGGCGGGCTACACGGACTTCATTGAGGGCGAAGATGGCCAGCGTGCTATTGACATTTACAAAGACGAAAAACCCGATCTGGTCATAATGGACATCACTATGCCCAATGTAGACGGAATAGAAGCTCTGCGGCAGATCAAGGCAAGTGATTCAGACGCGAAAATTATTATGTGCTCCGCAATGGGCCAGGAGGCAATGGTTATGGAAGCAATTAAGCTTGGAGCGCTTGACTTCATTGTGAAACCCTTCAAGGCGGAACGCATTATCCAGACTGTCAATAAGATTTTGCCGTTATAAAATAAAACTAAGCGAGAGGTGAACGGGGCTTGAATGACTGGTCAGAACCATTATCTATAATAGGTACGATAATTCTTATGATTGCGGTTTTTGCTGCTGCATATTATGTGTCGAAATATGTCGCAAAGCATTATAAGCCTAATTATGGCTTTTCAAAGAATATAACCGTAATCGACAGTACGCTCATCAGTAAGGACAGATCACTTCTTCTTGTCAAAGTTGGAGGGAAGACCTTATTGATTGGGTCCACGCCCAATGAATTTACATTATTGAGCGAATTAGACGCAGAACAGTTTGCGGCGAGTTTCGAAACAGCACAAGCTCCGCAAAATGACTTTATCTCTACTTTTCGTAACGTACTCAAAGGCATAATTAAAAAGCCTGACGATGGAGAAGGAAACTGATGGATTCACAGACCCTTGTTATTCCCACTGCTTCAAAAAGATTACATAGTAATAGAAAAATATGGGTCAAATCAATGGCACTAGGACTGTTTTTGGCGCTATTCTGCATTTTTCTCTCGTCGCGAGCCTCTGCCCAGACGGTTGATTTTTCAATAGACACAAACGGAGATGGCAGCACAATGGACAGCCTCAAGATGCTGTTTACATTTGCGCTCATTGCCCTTGCACCTTCGCTGCTTATCATGATGACGAGCTTTACCCGAATAATCATTGTGTTTTCGTTTTTGAGGAATTCCCTTGGATTACAGCAGACGCCTCCAAATCAGGTCCTGATTGGGTTAGCCCTTTTTCTTTCGTTTTTTATAATGTACCCGACAATAACGGAAATGAACGATACCGCAATACAGCCGTTTTCGAGTGGGGAGATAACTCAGGAGGTAGCAATTGAAAAGGTTCAGACTCCGCTGAAAGTCTTCATGCTGAAACAGACAAAAACCTCCGACCTTAATTTGTTTTTGTCCCTTTCAGATAAGGATAATACGATAACTGAGATAAACGTTGACGAGCTTAAAAGTCTTGGACTTCAGGTCATAGTGCCGGCGTTTGTTACCAGCGAATTGAAAAGAGCTTTTTTGATTGGATTTCTTCTTTACCTGCCATTCCTAGTAATTGACATGATAGTAGCTAGCACGCTAATGTCGATGGGCATGGTAATGCTTCCGCCAACGACTATTTCATTGCCGTTTAAGCTAATGCTTTTTGTTGTTGTAGACGGCTGGAGTCTTATAATTGAAATGCTGATAAAAAGCTTCCATTACTGAACATAATACGTTAAATTTATCGCTATCGGAGTTGAAGATATGACACAGGGGGAAACCCTAACAGTATTTAAGGACGCGTTATGGCTTATATTGAAGCTCTCTGCGCCTATTCTTATTGTCAGCATACTCATTGGGCTTGTTATTTCGATATTTCAAGCCGCGACACAGATCAATGAGCAGACCTTGACTTTTGTGCCGAAGATAGTCGCAATTGTGATTATTCTTATAATAACGGGATCATGGATGCTGACAAATCTGTCGGAGTTCTTTTCTTATCTCGTTAACCTGATGTCAGGTCTCTAAATATGCTTAGCTTATCAATTAATGATGTAAATATTTTTGCTCTGGTTTTTACCAGAGTGGCAGGCATGCTTTTTTTTAACCCACTTCTTAACCGAAAAAATATACCGGCACAATTCAGAGTAGCCTTTGTTCTTGGGCTTTCATTGCTGATTATTCCGACTATTCCATCAGAAGCTGTGAGCGGAATCGATGGCTTTGCACTGGCCTTTGCTATGATCAAAGAGCTCTTTGCCGGTGCTTGTTTTGGATTTGTTTTTCAAATATACTATTATCTTCTGTTTGTCGCCGGCGACATGATCGACATGGGCTTCGGGCTTTCAATGGCAAGAGCATTCGACCCCTCAACCAATATCCAAACGTCACTTACCAGCGGCTTCTTTCAGGTCGTTTTCATCGTTTATTTTTTTGTTACCGACTGCCATCTGATATTTGTTAAACTTATCGTTTCAACTTTTGATTTTGTCGGACTTGGCGCTTTCAATTTCGGGGCTGATGTAGGCAGCTTTATTTGCGCACTGTTTGTATCTGCCTTCGGATTAATTCTGCACCTTGCCATACCATTTATGGCTGCGTCGTTTGTTCTCGAAATCAGCATGGGAGTGCTTATGAAGCTTATCCCACAGATAAATGTTTTTTCAATACATTTTCAGTTCAAAATCCTTCTGGGGCTTGGCCTGATGTTTTTATTTGCTGTGCCTGTAACTGAATTTATCCAATCATATATAAACGAGTTGTTTGTTCAGATGCAGAACCTTTTAGGAGTCATCAAATAGAATATAACGCGCTTGACGGCATGGGGGGATATAGTGGCAGGAGAAAAAACGGAAAAAGCGACCCCGAAACGAAAAAAGGACGAACGAAAAAAAGGCAACGTTTTTTTAAGCAAGGAAGTCGGTACTATTCTTACTCTCCTGGGTACGTTCTTTTGCCTAAAGCTTTTGATGCCTTCGATAATAAATACACTGCAAGCTTGTATTAAACAATACACTGGGATTGCGGCAACAACATCAGAGCTTACTTTTAGCAATCTGGGCGGTTTGTTAATGAACCTGCTGATTGTTTTTGTTAAAACAGCAGCGATACCTTTGCTCGTATGTGGTTTAATTGCTATTATTTCAACAATGTTTCAGACAAAGATGCTTTTCTCGTCAAAAGCTTTTTCTTTTAAAGCTGAAAGAATTTCCCCAATGAAGGGACTTAAAAGAATATTTTCTATGCGCAGCATTGTTGAGCTTATAAAGTCGTTCCTAAAAATCTGCATAGTTCTTTATGTAATATATGCAGTCATCAAAAGCGAGCTTTTAATGATGCCGCAGATGATGGATATGCCCTTAGTACAGTCACTTTCAAAGACCGGCTCGATTATCTTGTCGATTATCACAAAAGCGGGAATAACTTTTATTTTTGTCGCGGGTGCGGACTATCTGTACCAATGGTGGCAATACGAGAAAAATCTCCGCATGACAAAGCAAGAGATAAAGGACGAGTACAAACAGACAGAAGGCGATCCACAGATTAAAGGCCGTATCCGGTCTATGCAGCAGCAGCGCGCAAAACGACGCATGATGCAAAGCGTGCCGACCGCTGATGTCGTAATCAGAAACCCCACGCACTTTGCTGTTGCAATCAAATATGACCAGAGCAAAAGCAGTTCTCCACGTGTTATCGCGAAGGGGGCTGATAGCCTCGCCCTACGAATAGTAGCCGTAGCAGAGGAAAACGACGTATACATCATGGAGAATAAACCTCTGGCGCGCGCACTTTTCGAGTCCGTAGATATTGACAGAGAGATACCGGAGCGCTTTTACAGAGCGGTAGCAGAAGTACTGGCTTTTGTATATAGCCTCAAGAAGAAGGAATTGAAATAGAATGAACCTTAGATTTCTGAACAACAGTGTCGCGGTATTTATAATCATTATAATAGCTCTGCTGATTGTACCGCTTCCAACGTCGATACTGGACTTATTGTTCATCTTGAACCTAACTATTTCGCTCATAATCCTGCTGATGACAATGTACATTAAGGAACCGCTGCAGTTCTCGATATTCCCATCACTTTTACTTATGACGACCCTGCTGCGTCTGGGACTCAATGTTTCATCGACACGTTCAATTTTGACAAGAGATGGATATGCCGGTGAGGTTATTAAGACGTTTGGCGAATTTGTTATTCGGAATGATTTGGTAGTAGGTCTGGTTATTTTCCTCATCATTGTTCTTGTCCAGTTCATTGTCATTACAAAGGGCGCTGAACGCGTTGCCGAGGTTTCGGCAAGATTCACACTGGACGCAATGCCTGGAAAACAGATGTCCATAGACGCTGATCTCAGCTCTGGAATAATCGACGAACATATGGCCAAAACGCGAAGAGAAAAAATCCAGCGCGAAGCAGATTTCTTTGGTTCTATGGACGGCGCCTCAAAATTCGTTAAGGGAGACGCAATAATCTCAATCATTATCACGCTTATCAACCTGATTGGTGGGCTTGCTATCGGCTTGGGTAAGGGCGGGACGTTCGGAACTGTTATAACCACTTATTCTGTCGCATCGGTCGGCGATGGCCTTATGAGCCAGATTCCTGCGCTAATGATTTCAATAGCTACCGGTATGGTCGTAACAAGATCCGCATCGGAGGCGGACCTCAACACCGAAGTTATAAAACAGTTCACATCACAGCCGAGGGTGCTCATTATAGCCGGCATTGTATTGCCTGCTCTAATCATAATCGGATTCCCACCAATACAGATTATAGTGATTACGGGGTTTCTGCTGACGCTTGGCATAAACCTGCTACGCCGCGAAAACAAAGCAATCAAAGCCGAAACAATCGGACCAAAGCCTGTCGAAGAAATTACCAGTGAAGTCAGTTATTATAAGAACATGGAAAACGTCTATGACCTTTTGAGTGTCGACGCTATTGGCGTGGAGGTCGGATACAGTCTGCTGCCTCTTGTTGACGAAAAGAGCGGTGGTAATTTTCTTGATCGCATTGTTATGCTCAGGAAGCAGTTTGCCGACGAAATGGGTATGGTCATACCCTCTATACGACTAAAGGACAGCAACCGTCTTAACCCTAATCAGTATGAGATTTTGTTAAGGGGGGAATCAATTGCTGTTGCTGAGGTGTTGGTGGATTATTATCTCGGCCTGTCGCCCGACAATATTGCGCCGGAAAATGTGGTGGACGGCATTGAAACTACCGAGCCTGCTTTTGGGATGCCTGCTATTTGGATTAGTGAAGGTAATAAGCTCCGCGCTGAGATGAACGGATACACTCTTATTGATCCTACGTCAGTGATTATTACGCATTTGTCTGAAATAATCAAACACCATGCACACGAACTGCTGAGCAGACAAGAAATCAAGCATATGCTTGAGAATTTAAAAAAACAGGGTATAACTATTGTCGATGATACTATTCCCGAGCTTGTGTCTATAAGCGAACTTCAGCATGTCTTGAAAAATTTGCTTCGTGAAGGAATACCAATACTCGACATGGAGTTGATACTTGAAACTCTATCTGACTATGCTCCAAAAGTAAAAGACTCAGACATGCTTACCGAATACGTCAGACAAGCTTTGAAGCGTACAATAACGAGCAGATTTTCTGTAGGTTCACATATGAAGGTGTTAACGCTGGACAGTGAGATTGAGAACGCTATTCTCAAGAACATTAAACGTACTGAAGGCGGCGCTTATCTGACGCTGGAACCCGAAATAATACAGAATATTATGGCAGGGACAAAGGATCAGATTGATAAAATGCGTAAGCTTGTTCAGGAACCGATCATCCTAACGTCTCCGGTTGTCCGAGTCTACTACAAAAAGCTATTAGATCAGTTCTATCCGAAAATTACCGTTTTATCTTTTAACGACCTGGATCCGTCTGTCCAAGTGCAGTCGATAGGCGTTATTAAGATATAAACAGGCCATATTTCTGAGGAGGCAGATATGTCTAATAACGAAAGCAGATTGATTAAAGAAAAGAAAATAGAAGACCCGGAAAGAATTATGCTCAGATATAAGGAAACGGGAGAAGTGGAGCTGCGCAATCAGCTTGTAATGCACTATTTGCAGTACGTGAATATTGCGATTTACAGTATGCGCTCCATCTTGCTTTCAAATATACCTTTCGATGATTTTTTTGATCAGGGCATTATTGCTTTGATTGATTGTATTGAGCGCTACGATCCGTCCCGTGGAGCGAGCTTTGATACCTACAGTTATATGGGAATAAGAGGCTCAATACTGAAATATTTGCGAAAACAGAACTGGCTTCCAAATCGGGTTTGGGAGGCAAGAAAGAGAATCGCACAGGCAAAGCTTGAGCTTGAGCAGACATTTTTGCGTGAGCCGACAGATAAAGAGCTTGCGCAGCACCTCGAAATGACAGAAAAACAGTTAAATAGCTTGATTTCTGAAATAACTATTGTCGAAACTGTTTCATTTGAGGAATTATTGGAGAATACATATAATAGCACAGCAGAAAACACCGGACTTGCTTCCGATATTGATATTTCGGATGGGATTATGCAGCAGGAAATGCTTGTTGCTTTGGCGGACGCCATTAACATGCTCCCACCAAAGCAAAAGCAGGTAATCTCGCTCTATTATTACGAAAACCTTAACCTTCGAGAGATAGGTGAGGTGCTTGATGTATCTCAGCAGCGTGTTTCTCAAATCAGAAGCAAAGCACTTGAAGCATTGACCGAAGCGATGAAAGATTTTGGCTCTAAGAGAAAATGAGCAATATATACTGATTGGAGGCGGTTTTTATTCTAAGTGGTTACTATACAATTGCATCAGGGTTGACGGCAAATCAGAAAAACATCGATATCATAAGCAATAACTTATTAAATTCAGAAACTGTTGGATTTTACGCTGAAAAAGGAGTTTTTTCCGCTTTTGAGATGGAAATGATGACAATCAGTGATAGTGGAGGGAAGACGGTTTTAGGAGATGGCATCGGTTCGCCTGCTGTCACCCTCGGAAGCCAACAGACGCTGTTTTTGCCGGGGACAATCCAATCGACCGACCGTAGCCTTGATGTAGCCATTAACGGCCAAGGTTTTTTCAACATTACAGGAGAAGACGGCAAGACATATTTGACGCGTAATGGCGGATTCAGCGTGGACACTGAGGGTTATCTCACCCTACCCGGAATCGGTCGTGTTTTAGGTACGAACGGATATATACAAGCAGCGGGGTCAAACATTACCATATCGGCTGATGGAACCGTATCAAACTCAAAGGGGGTATCCCTCGGGAAAATGCTGATTTCCGCTCCGAGCGACTATACAACGCTTGAAAGAACTGAAAAAGGTATGTTCACGACTGCGGGAGCCACTCCGGTATCTACAAATTATAAGTTGGTTCAGAACAGCCTTGAACAATCAAATGTAAATACGAACTCGGAATATGTCAATCTTATCGCGGCTCAGCGGGCTTTCCAAAGCTGCAGCTCAGCGCTGTCGACAATCGATGGGATTAACCGTAAAGCGGCGCAGCAGATAGCTGCGATATAAAGGAGATTTTCGTCTATGACAACAGCATTTTATACGGGCGCGTCCGGACTGGTTGCTTTTCAAGAGAGCATGAATGTAACCGGGAACAATATTGCTAACTGCAATACCAACGGATTTAAAGCACAGAAAACAGGATTTAGCCAAGTTTTGTCTTCAATGATGAACACTAATTATGCAAATTCGACACTTGTTGGAAATGGTGTGCGTACTGTATATACCGGCATTGACCCGAGCGAGGCTGCGATTCTTGCTACACAAGGCACCCTTGATCTTGCTATTTCCGGAAACGGATGGTTTGGCCTTGAAAATAAGGGGCAGAAAGAATATTCAAGAGACGGCTCTTTTTCGATAAGCGTGACCGGAAGTACTGCATATCTTGTGAATCAGAGCGGGGCTTTTGTGCTTGACTCATCAGGAAAGTCAATAAGCTCTTCGGTAGATTCCAAAACCAACAGTATCGATATTAACTCAATGCTGAATAAAGTTGGAGTTTTTACCTTCACAAATCCTGAAGCTCTGACACCGACTACTTCAAACAGTTATTTGGCCAATGCTTATACGGGAACGGCTACGACTGCTCCAAAGACCGATTATGCCATTTTGAAAGGTTATCTTGAGCAGTCGGACGTGTCGATTGCTGATGAAATGGTTGCGCTTATTACAGCGCAAAGGGGATATCAGCTAAGCGCGCGTGTTGTTCAGACCGGTGATGAAGTTGAACAGACAATAAACTCGCTCAGACGCTAATGTCCAATCAGCAAACAGTTCTCAGCACATAGCGTGCAAACGAACGGTGGAGTGTATATATGACTTTGAAAGATTACAGTGATTTGAATGAATATCAGCTTGACGCGCTGAAAGAAATCGGAAATATCGGCTCAGGCAATGCAGCGACGGCTCTTTCGGATATGCTGGAAAGGTCTGTAAGTATAAAAGTCCCGACAATTAAAGTCCTTGACTATAACATGGTCGTTGAAAATCTTGGCGGGCCGGAAACACTTCTTGTTGGAATCCTGCTTTGCTTGAAAGGCGACATCCAGGGAATGATGATGTTCTTGCTTAATAAGGAGTTTGCCCATACTGTTTTGAACTCCCTTTTAGGCACAGAATTCGAGGAACTGTCCGAGCTTGATAACATGAGCCAAAGCGCAATCCTGGAAGTAGGGAATATTATGGCGGCTTCGTATGTTAATGCAATTGCTTCACTGACCGGATTGACAATAGATATTTCAGTGCCCAACATGTGTTTTGACATGGCAGGCGCTATGATGAGTGTACCCGCAATTTATTATGCAAATATAAGCGATAAAATAATTCTGATTGAAGATGAGTTTGGCAATGTGAGCAAAGATATGGCTAGCCACATTCTGTTGATTCCCGAGGTTGAAAGCCTGCAAAAAATCATGGAGAGTTTAGGACTGGATTGATGAGCAAGACAATAGTAGTTGGTATATCAGACCTAAATATTGCTCAAAATGGTGATGTTCTTGTTACATATGCTTTGGGGTCATGCGTGGGCATTTGCCTTTATGACAGCATATCAAAAGTAGCTGGATTATCACATGTTATGTTACCAAAAATATCAGATTTTTCCGACTCCAAGTTGGTTCGTGAAAAGTTCGCAGATACAGCGATTGAAATTCTTTTACAGAAGATGCTAAGTAATGGCGCAATGAAAGTGCGCATAAGGGCAAAAATCGCAGGTGGTGCACAGATGTTCAATAATCTGAACAACGTATCATTGGCGAGCATTGGGGAGCGAAATGTGAACGCTGTAAAGCAAGAACTATTTAGGCTTAGAATTCCTGTTGTCGCTGAAGATACAGGTAAGAATTACGGTAGAACAGTATTTTTCGACGCGAATGACGGCGTTATGAAAATTAAGTCAGCGAATAAGGGAGAATGGTCTTTCTGATACGTAAGTATTACTGAAGGCATTGGGAAAATTATTATTGAGAAGGGTCGATTGTATATGAATGAACGCAAGCAGCCGGAGATACTTCTGGAATCAGGCATAAACGAATTGGAAATCATGGAGTTTACAATTGGCATCCAACTATTTGGAATCAATGTCGCCAAGGTTCGTGAGATAATGAAAGTTGAACCTTTGGTGAGCATCCAAAAAGCGAATGAATACGTCGAGGGAATCTTTAAGCCAAGGGATAAGGTTTTGACGGTAATAAATCTTCCCGCCTTTCTTGGTCTTGAGGAGGCGGCAAAGCCGGAACGAGATATTTTCATTATAGCTGGTTTTAACAATTGCGAATACGCTTTCCATGTACATACTGTCGTTGGAATAGACAGAATATCATGTGCTCAAATGAAAAAACCTGACCCCGTGATTTTCGGTGGAAAAGAGGGCGTAGCCACAGGGATTGTAGAACATGCGAATAAGCTCATTACAATAATTGACTTTGAGGCTATAATTGCTGAGATTTGTCCTGAAAAAGGCTTGAACGTATTAAAAATATCAGACCTTGGTAATACTGCGCGCAATGGAAAACATATTCTGATAGCCGAGGATTCACTCCTTTTATCAAAAATGCTAGTTGAATCACTGCATAGAGCCGGGTATATTAACACAGTAAAAGTAAATAATGGACAGGAGGCTTGGGATTATCTATGTGAGCTGCGAGACAAACACAGCGACATAGACGGCCATCTGTCGTGCATAATTACGGACATCGAAATGCCCCTGATGGACGGACACAGACTTACAAAACTGGTAAAAACAGATGAGGAGCTTAAGCATATCCCACTGGTGATTTTTTCGTCTCTCATCAGTGACGAAATGCGGATTAAGGGCAAAGAACTCGGTGCCGATGAGCAAATAACAAAGCCTGAAATTGGACAACTTGTTGATATACTCGATATATTGGCAAAATAAATAATTTGATTCGAAATCATGTAATAGGCACTCCAAACCTACGGAAAATAGACTCTAATACGATGTTTTATAGGAATTTTTATAGGAATGAATACGGAGCATAGCCTCGGACGATCTCAGAGGTAGAGCAATGATCAAAGATTTTTAACTCTACCGTCCGATACATATTTTGACTTGGCTTCGTGAAGAGCTTGCATTAATGGGGGACAAAATTAACATTGCTGTAGAAGCTGAATCAAATACCGAACAAAAGGAAATATTTAAACAAGCAGAAAACAGAATAGCAAACATGTAGTTAGAGTACAATTGGCTTTTTATAGCATCGTAAAATGATAATGATTTCTCGATAGAGGGATTGGAAGCGACGGCATCCCATATTGACTAAGGGCACGATTTTATTGTTGAATATTTGTGGATAAAGATAGAGCCATCTAAACTAAAGATGGCTCTGCGCTATTTGTATTCTTATTTATGATGAATTGTCAAGTCAAGTGCGCCACTTCGTGTAGAAATACCTGAATTCGGGATTTCCAACCGAGACATTTTCTCGGTCGGCTGTTTATTATATAGTGGCTCTAAAGTCAAGACAAAAAAACAGGCTGGTTTTAATGAACCTGATATTTACATTAAGAATCAACCCGCCGCTTTCAGAAGCATCATAGGATAATAGCTTTCAGCCGGGGTCTGATATCCCAACGCAGAATGAAGGCGTTCGAAATTGTACTTGTGGATATATTCGCCGATCTGCCTGCGTGCATCT
>JGI24146J20443_1000211_pt1 | contig 54847 bp, 56 predicted proteins | sample BarGraIncub1131A_FD_20443 | JGI IMG/M metagenome (IMG submission 20443) | reverse complement strand
CAAATTAGTAATATGCAAAGAATAACAACAACCGCTTTTTTTATTGCTATTCTGAATTTGCTTTCTTCAACAAACTGCAACAAAAGCATAAAAATAAAGGCTATAAAAACGCTAAAAACCGAACATGCCCGGTATGGCGTTTCAATTCCCTGGATGATGGTTAAAGAAAACAGGCTCACAATGCTTCCTAAATATAAAACCGCGATTGTTAACGACCGGTGCTTAAATCCCTGCCAAAACATCAAATAAATTGTTACTCCCACTGCAATCACCAAAAAGGTGATTGGCAGATAGACGAGCGCATTGTAGAAATAACTCAAGATCAAACCATTAATCAGCCTTGGTAGGTTTTCCATGATTCCATGATCCCAATGAATTTCCTTGGACGCATTGGTGCTTGTGCCAAGATGAAGGACAAGCTTTAAGGTCATATCGATAAGAAAACGAAAAACGATGCCGAAGATTAACGGGATCACAAAAGATAAGCCATGTAAAAAAACATTTTTAAATTTCCTGCTATCATCACTGTATAAAAACCTCAATATCAATATGGCAAAAATTCCAAACAAATAGACAACTGCCAACGATTCATACAGCGATAACGTCAAGGCTATTAAAAAGGAGGCAACGACCGAAATTGCATTTTTACAAGCTTTATGGAGTCTTCGGTACCAGGTTCAACTTAACTTATGGCCAATAACGACACGTTTTGGTCTGCTGTTTTTTAAAGAAGGAAATTCCTATATGTCTTCCTGTTGTGCAACTTACATTCATAAGAACAACAAAAAACCGTCCCTCCGCTTGTGAGGACCGGTTTTTTGATGGGCCTACATTTGAAACAGTGGGCCTTTGATTTCGATTTTGGCAGTTTCTGCAAGTCTTAGAATACCTTCTACTGCAATGCTGACGGTGCTTTCCACATGGATAAAATCCGTTGCGCTGTCATCATATAGAATATTGGCCTGGGCGGGAAATTCATCATCCCTATCCCAGAAAAGAAATTTCATGGGCATGCAGTCAAAGGCATTGAGAAGACAACCGGCATCTGAGTGGGTGAGGTTGACGCCGCCGAGCGCTTCGCAGGCCTTAGACAGTTTTTCGGGCTGGCCGGAAAAGGTCTGGGCAAAAGGGTCAAGCACATGCTTTTCAAAAGCCTTTGTAAAAGGGGAGGCCCCGCTCAGCTCTCTGAAGGGAATCCATTTGTCCTTGAAATAAGCAAGCGGCGAGGCAAACCCGAAAAGGGTATAAATATTTAATTGACTGATGATATCAGCAGGCTGAAAATCCTCAAAAGTGACGATTTTTCCGGTTTGGGTATGAATCCCAAATTTTCGGCCAAAAAGTTTCAGGGTCAGGTTGTCCGCTTCGGTTTTGATTTCAGGTAATTTTTCCATAAGCTGCTGCTTGTTCATGTCCAGAAATTTCAGACGCCAGGTCTCACAGGCTTTCATGTAATTATTGGTTGTATCGTTTAACATATGATTGCTCCTTAAAAACATAAGTTAGGTAACACTGGGCTGATTTGTTTTGAAGTGATACCCGTTTCAGTTTAACAGGATTACGGAATTAACTCAACCAAAAAGAAAATCATTTTGATTCCGGAAGCTATTCTAACTGTTTAAAAAGTTTGCATCGTTTGTCAGAACCTATGATGCGCTGTTAACTTAACATGTTAGGTGCGCTTTGGTATCCCAGGCCCTCCTTCATTTGGCAAAACAGACAATGATATGGCAATAGGATCGGCATTTGTTTTTTCAATGACAAAGAATAGCACTGCCATATTTCGGATCCAGATGCATAGCTGTTGTATCGCATCGGTAGTCATAATAATTCTAAATACCTTGTTTTGAAATAATTCTTTCATTAAGAACTTCCTTTCTTTATTGAGTGTATATTATTTGGAATTTCTGTTATAATTGTCTTTTATGGAGTATATTAAATTATGAAGAGAAAGGACCCACAGAGAGGGTCTTCACGGAGGGCATTATGTCAAGAAACCGACTACCAGCCAATGAAGCTAAAGCATTAATTTTATCCCATGCTCGCTCGTTATTCATAGACAATGGACAGCTTCTTAAAAGAAGCCATTGGACTGACTGACAACGACATAACAAAGTTGAGAGACTTGTATCTTGAATAATGGTTACCAAGGTTGACCGAGCTTGTAATGAGAAAATTCTATGTTTAAATATGAAAGGAAACGCCATGAATAACGAATATAAAGCAAAAATTGGAACATTGGTTGACAGTATTTCCGAGAGTTATAAACAAGAGTGTTATATTGCTCCCCATGATTTAGGCTTTTTACCAAATCGAAACGTAATTATTGATACAACCAAAGCATTGCGACAACTGGTTTTCCCCAGCTACTTTGGAAAAACTAATTATCGCAGAGACATTCAGGATTATCACATTGGCGAGTTGGTGATTTGTATCATGGAAAGCTTGACGAACCAGATCACTTTGGCGTTGAAACATCAGGCCGGCAAATCGGAAAATATTGGGGAAGAACATTATCACAAGGAAGCGGAAAGAATCTGTTATGAATTTATGAGTAAGATCCCTCAAATCAGAGAGTACCTGGCAACCGATGTTATTTCAGCTTTTGATGGGGATCCGGCAGCAAAGAGCAGGGATGAAATTGTTTTCTGTTATCCCGGCGTTTTTGCCATCAGCATTCACCGGTTGGCACATGAACTGTATGACCTTTCAGTTCCGCTGATTCCAAGGATCATGAGCGAATATGCCCATAACATTACCGGTATCGATATTCACCCCGGAGCCACCATCGGAAAACACTTCTTCATCGATCATGGGACAGGTGTGGTTATTGGGGAAACTGCCATTATTGGCAAACATGTAAAAATATATCAGGGGGTAACATTAGGCGCTTTATCCACAAGAGGTGGTCAGAAGCTAAGAGGCGTGAGACGACATCCCTGCCTGGAAGATGAGGTAACCGTTTATTCGGGGGCTTCAATTTTGGGTGGCGATACCATTGTTGGAAAAGGTGTTGTCATTGGCAGTAACGTGTTTATTACAAAATCAGTTCCTGAAGGAACCAAGGTGAGTATCAAAACACCAGAGCTCCATTATTCAGGTCATGAGACAAAGGAAATTTTAATGGAATCCTTTGACTGGGTGATTTAGATCAAACCAGCGAACAAATATGAGAAGTAGATCAGGGGCACGGTTCTTTCGTGCAGTTTAGATTAAGGAACATGATGAAATAATAAAAAGGGATATGGATATGGAAACAAATAAGAAATTTGTTCTTTTGGGTTATGTGTATCTGCCTTGGCAGGATGTGGCATTAAAACTAGCGAAAAAGAAGCCAGCAAGACAAGTGAAGGCAAGCAGTTGGAAAATATGGTAACCCAGGAAAGTCAGACAATCGGATTAACAGGGGTTGGTAACGCACGTCAATTGGGGGGATATGTAACAACTGACGAAAAAAAAATTAAAGATGGCGTTTTACTGAGGACAGGGAAATTATCAGGTGCTGCCAACGAAGATATTATTGTATTAACTGAAAAATATCACCTTGCGAAAATCATTGATTTACGGACAACAGCTGAAATCGAAGCAGCTCCAGATCCTGTCATTGATGGTATTTCTGAGGAAAATATTCGAATTATTGATGAAACCAGTCCTACATATTTAAAAGCGATGTCAGTTGTGCGTACAGAAGATCCGGTAAGTGATGCGATCACAATGGTAGAAAATGGAACAATAAGCGATACAATGTATTCAGAACTTGTTACGAATACTTATGGGCAAAATGGCTATCACGAATTCTTTGGAAAATTGCTCGCCCATGAAGACGGAGCGTTTCTTTTCCACTGTAATGGTGGCAAGGATCGTACGGGAGTAGCAGCCGTTTTACTGCTCTCTGCTCTTGGTGTAGACCGAGATACGATTATGGAAGATTTTGCATTATCAAATGATTTTTATGAGAAAAATATTGATTATATGGTCAGTGAAACTGAAAAAAGAACCGACAATGCTACAACCATTGAAGGCATTAATGCTGAGATTGGTGCTGACTCAGTCTATATGGAAAAAATGTTCGATGCGATCGATGAAAAATATGGATCAATGGACACCTTCTTAAAAGAAGCAATTGGACTGACTGATACAGACATGACAAAGTTGAGAGAGATGTTTCTTGAATAATTGTAACAAAAGTTGGCCAGGCCTGTGAAGAAGATTAATATTTCATATTCAGGAATAGCCCCCTTGGAATTTACCGTACACATGTTGAAGGTATTAGATGTGTTTTCCTCACAAACATTGGAAGCCTGGTTTAACCTTTATCATACCCATGAAACAAAATATTTCCACGAATTGATGAATTCCATAGAAGATGATAAATAGATCGAGTTTGACCGGGAATATCACTTAACTGAAATCATTGGGGACGCTTTGTTTGTCATATTATAAGGCGGTAGTTGAGTAATATGACAGTCAAAACGTCCCAATAGTCATTTGCATGTATTTACATGTGATTTATAACAATAAATTGAAATTTAGTGGAGGGTTTGTATGCGGAATATTTATTCTTTAGAAACAGATATGGATATACGAACATCTATCGAAATAAAATATAAAAAAGGAAACAAATTATTATTTTCGAGAGACAGTGAATGCTTGCAGGAATTGATTCATTTAATTGAGCTGCAAAAACATAGAACTCTTGTAATGTGGGCGTTTGATTGTGTGCAAATTCCGCTCGTTGCATTTGAAGAAAAGTATCCGAATGAATATCGACCGCGAAAAGCGTTGGAATTATGTGAAGATTGGGCTAAAGGGATTATAAAAATGCCAATAGCAAAAAGAGCCATTTTAGAGGCACATGCCGTCGCAAAAGAAGTTGATGATAGAGAATATGTAGCGTTAGTACATGCAATAGGTCAGGGAGTTGCGACTGTCCATGTTGAAACGCATGCCTTAGGGTTAGTGTTTTATGAATTAAGTGCTATTGTTTTCAATGTTGGCTTGGAAAATTGTAATTCCGTTATTAGCAAGAAAATCAGTTATTATTATGAACGATTACTCTACTGGCAAGAGAGTATTGATCAGTTAAATGTAAAATGGGCTGATTTTTTATTAGACGATACACGACCAAATAAAGAAAAACTTTTGAATCAGAAAAGAAGAAATGACAACAACGTTATTGATATGGCTGATGCCATGGGCATTGAGCTTTTAACAGAAGAAGAATACCAGGATTTGCAGAAACTTGGACAATATGATACTAAAACATCGAGCTGGATCAGAACATCTTCTGATATCAGAAAACTCGGTGGTGCCATTTTTGCAGATTTTCGTTTCGGCACTGTCTTTGTGTATCACAATGGTGCAGAATCATACTATGCTGCCAGAGGGTTCCGTGGTTCGTTGCGGGTCTAAGGGGAAAATAATACGATTAAATTTGTCCATACTAATGTGCTTGCAAAACTCCCGTTTGATGATCAGGCGTTTGATATTTCCATCGCGTCCTATGTCGCTCATGGTATGGGGGAAACGAACAGAAAATAATGTATGGCGAGACGAGCAGAGTCACAAAACATAATGATGTTTGAAAGGTCTTACTATTGGTAAGAATTATTAGGTGAATTACAATGAAAGTAGAAATTTGGTCAGATTTTGTATGCCCATTTTGTTATATTGGGGAAAGAAAGCTTGCCTTAGCCCTTGAAAAAACGAGAATGAAGGAAGACGTAGAGATAGTCTTTAATTCTTTTGAATTAGATCCGAATGCAAAGAAGAGCTATGATGAAAACATTAATCAACTTATGGCTAAGAAATATGGGATGAGTTGTGAACAAGCAGCAGCGGCTAATAATAATATTATAAAAACTGCGAAAGAACTTGGCTTGGATTTCAATTTTGGCAATTTAAAGCCGACCAATACTTTTGATGCCCATCGTTTGTCACATTATGCAAAGGATAAAGGCAAGTTGAATGAATATACTGAAGCCGTTATGAAAAGCTATTTTACTGATTCATTGAATATTTCAGATTTTGAAGTTTTAACTTCAATTGCGGTAGAAGTGGGATTAGATAGAACAGAAGCATTAAGCATTTTAGAATCATCAGCCTATGCTGAAAAAGTAAGGCAAGATGAGTCTAATGCTCATTTGCGCAATATAAATGGCGTGCCATATTTCTTATTTGATGGCAAAGAGGCAGTGAATGGAGCACAAACGGTAGATACTTTTGTTGCTGTAATTGAAGGGTTAAAATAAGTAATAATAAATAATTACTATATGAATTGTAAAAAATGCTGCAAAGTTAGATGAAAACAGAAATTAAACGAAAAATCGCAAAATGAGGAGTGACTAATTTGATGATGAATGAAAAAACAAAAAAAGAATCGCCATCTGTTGATAAATGGCTAAGAGAAGCAAAAAATGATCCGGCAGCTTTAGAGGAAGGTATGTATTTAGTCCATAATGGTACCGTGCGCCAGACACCTAAAGCCAAGGTCCGCAAGGGATTCGATGACGGTTCGTTAGTAAAAGGAATGGAATTTTTATATGATGCCCAAAAGGTTGATGCTGCAATCGCAAAAACCCATATGATGGACGGCATATTCCATGTCAGGGTTTGGCTGAGTGAAGGTCACCTGGAACTTGGTGATGATATCATGTACGTTTTGATTGGCGGTGATATCAGACCACATGTGATTGATGCTTTACAATTCCTGGTTGAGACGATTAAAACCACTTGTGTTACAGAAATAGAAAAAAAGTAAGCCGTATAAATCTTCGTTTTGAGACGAAAAATTATAAATTTTGTGCTTTTTATTGACTTTCCGGAAAATTGATGTGTGATGCACTTTAGTGATAAATGGGGGTTTACTGCCATTTATCACTAAAGATTAATTCCATTATATTAGTTTTCAGATTTTACGAAAAACTGGTGAAATATTCCCGTCACATTGCGGATTATCTTCTAGCGACGTTTTAAAGAATCCGCTTCTTTATTTTGAAGCCTTTGAAAAAACATTTTCTGAAATTTATATTGATGGATTATATGGCCTTGGCAATCTTTGGATCGAATCGCTTTTTAAAGCATTTAATAATACCGGGAGTTATGTGCTAACCGATGGCGTCATCAATTATGAAGAACGAAACAGCTATTATATGGACGTTTCGGATTACGATTCTCTGATTAAGGACCCACTAAAATTCATACTTAACGAATTTTTCCCGAAGAAATTTGGGATTCTGAGTCGTGGGGATTCTCGATCAGCCCAGGCACTCAATCAGGCATTCGAGGCATATCGTGATCATCGTCAAAAGAGTACACACTTATTTAAACAAACTGAAAACGTTTTAGGCATCCCTGCTTTAGCCCGAACAAGTGCTTCCTTTGGGCCGGATATTCTACATGAATTTTTCAGAGGCTTTCATGGTGTAATTACTGATATTAATCGCTACCCACAGCTTTTTTTAGAATCATCGAAAGTGCTCACTTCATGTATCACAGAAATGAAAATGAAAATTTATAATACACCGGAAGATGGGCATTGTGTGATGATCCCACTTCATCTGGGGACCTACCTAAAGCCAAAAGATTTTGAAACGTTTTACCTGCCATTTCTGATCCAGGTTTTGGAAATCTATACCCGTGCTGGTTATACGGTTTGTCTTTTTTTAGAAAATGACTGGACACCCTATTTGGATTATTTTGAAGCCTTTCCCAAAGGAAAAATATTTGGTATTTTCGAGTATGGAAATCTTTATGAAATTAAAAAGCGAGTTGGTGATTATCGTTGTGTTGGCGGGGGAATGCCCATATCACAGCTGGCCTACGGCTCTAAACAGCAATGCTTTGATACGGCTAAACGGGTTATTGATGAATGTGCTCCCGGGGAGGATTTATTTTCACAACAGATAAATTAATGCTTTCCCTTGAAGATGGACGTTTTGAAAACATTCGGGCCGTTCATGGATTTGTTCATGAATATGGAAAATATTGAGGTTATGAGGGAAGAGAAAAAAACGGTTGAAATGCTTTTTGAAGATTTAAAAAAATCCCATTAGGAAGAAGAAATATCATATGATAAAAGCAGTATATCTTTATGTATTTGATACTAAGGCGGATTGGGAAGCGAGTTATTTATGCGCTGAATTAAATTCGGGAAGGTATTTTAAAAAGGGGATATCACCGTTAAAAGTAGTAACCGTTGGTATGAATAAAACCCCTGTTACCACAATGGGCGGTTTGAAAATATTGCCGGATATGGATGTTGAATCGTGTAAGGTAAAAGACACAACAGCTTTGATTCTCCCAGGGGGAGATACATGGATGGAAACAATCCACGAACCCATTTTAAAAAAGGCTGAGAAATGTTTGCAGGAAGGTGTTGTTGTCGGGGCAATTTGCGGTGCAACCCTGGGGCTTGTAAAAAGCGGCATGCTGAATCAAAGATGGCATACCAGCAATGACCTTGGATTTCTTAAAATGATCTGCCCCGATTATACCGGAGAAGAGTATTATAAACAGGAGTCTGCAGTAACCGATGGGAATCTGATTACTGCCTCCGGAATAGCCCCCTTGGAATTTACCGTACACATGTTGAAGGTATTAGATGTGTTTTCCTCACAAACATTGGAAGCCTGATTTAACCTTTATCATACCCATGAAACGAAATATTTCTACGAATTGATGAATTCCATAGAAGACGAGAAATAGATCGAGTTTGGCCGGGAATAACACTTAACGGAAACGTTTTTATATATTTATAATACACTTTAGGAGGAAGAAAATGAAAAAATTATTATCACTTTTTTTGGTTGTCAGTTTACTGTTTATGTCAATGCCCATCGCATGGGCAGCGGACACTGCCCATGAGCCAATCACGCAAGAATTGATTCTCATGGTGGAGCATAACCCCGAGTTGGAAACGATGTTGATTAAATCCATTGATCAAGCCAAAGCGGTCAATCCGGATAAAAACTCCAATCCGGTGCAGTCTTTGGATGAATTTTATGCCTTCATTGACTGGGCAGATCATGCGATGCCTTGGAGCATATTGCCCAATGTTGGAAGTGAGTATCCTGGCCTCTACGATCAAATTGATCAGAGTCTGGATTATTTTTATTTCATTACCGATCAGCCATTGGAAGAGCTGAAAGATAAGGGATTTTACAATAATTCATTACAATACTACGAACCCTATCGATCCTGGATGATTAAATTCACAAAGCAATGGGGGGAATACCTGAGTACCCCTGAATCCTGGAATGACTCATATTATCAGACTGCCTATAATAATACAGATTTCGGATTGCAGAATGGATGGTATGAAGACCCATCCAATTGGCACAGTTTCAATGATTTTTTCAGTCGCTATCTGATATCGCCTGCAGCACGTCCGATTGCCTCCCCAGACGATAATTCGGTTCTTGTCGCTCCTGCTGATTCGGTACCGCAAGGTGTGTGGCAGATCGACGGCGACTCCGCTGTAGTAGGGGATGGTGTGAAAATAAAATCGTTGACGTTTGATTCAATACCGAGTCTGCTCGGAGAGGGAACCAACTATGGTGATGCATTCGCCGGCGGAACATTGACCCACACCTTCCTTAATGTCCAGGATTATCATCGTTTTCACTTTCCGGTAAGTGGAACAATATTAGAGGTAAGAACCATCTATCAGGATGATGCGGTTGGTGGCATTACCTATTGGGATAAGGAAGCAAACCGATACATGCTTAATTCGGAAGACTATGGCTGGCAGGCAGTGGAAACTCGGGGCTGTGTGATTATGCAGACCGAAGACTATGGTTTGGTGGCCTTGATGCCAGTGGGTATGTCACAGATTTCCGCCGTTATGTTTGAGGATAATATAAAACCGGGTACGGTTGTGAAAAAGGGCGATATGCTCGGATATTTTCTGTTTGGCGGATCGGATTATGTGATGATTTTCCAAAACGGTGCCGGCTTTGAAATGACAGCACCAAAAAATACGGATGGTAATGGGTATGCCCACCTATTGATGGGGCAGTCTTATGGTAAATTAACCGGCATCCCTACGGTAGTTGCCGATTCGAAAAGCAACGCAGTTTGGGAGGGGACGATTGCAATTATTTTAACGATCGTGCTGGTCGGAGGTATTGCATTTGCCGGAAGAAAATCAAAGTCTGTTTCATAAACAGTGACTTCGATGTTATCCCTGATGATGCGTTAAAATCTAAGAAGTGAGTAGGGAGATTTAAAAATGATATCAAGAACATGGTATGGGATTGTCCCCATTTTGGAGAAAAAATGCAAATAGAAACGTTAATAAATAACAAAATGAGTATTGCTTATGTGCATACAAAAAAAACGATCCTTACCGATGTTCAGTCAGCACTGGATTTAATGGCAACGGTTCGCTATGAAGCCGAATGTGATGCAATTATATTGGATAAAGAGGCATTGGCAGAAGAATTTTTTGATTTAAAGTCCCGCCTTGCAGGTGAAATCATCCAGAAGTATGTCAATTATGGAATCAGGCTTGCCATTAATGGTGTTTTTTTCACATCCGCTTTTTATACGCCCTCATCGCAAAGATATAGGCTACGATCATAATCCCGATGCACCACGCAAGAGCGATCCATATATCATTACCCACCGGCTGACCTGACAGCAACGCACGGATGGCTTCGACGATGGAGGTTACGGGCTAGTTTTCAGCAAAGGCGCGACCGACCGGCGGCATCGATTCGGTCGGCACAAAGGCAGAGCTGATAAACGGCAGGAAGATAATCGGATAGGCAAAGGCGCCTGCGCCATCCACCGATTTTGCGGACAATCCGGCAATTACTGCGACCCAAGATAAGGCCAGTGTAAACAGCGCGAGTATACCGGCCACGGCAAGCCATGACAGTACCCCCGCTGGCGAGCGAAAGCCCATAATCAACGCTACGAGAATGATGACGACAATCGAAATACCGTTGGATATCAGCGAGGTCAGCACATGATGTGGATTTTTGAGGTGTCGCAGCTTAGCAATCATGATAAGATTTTCTTGCCCGGTCAAAATCTCATCCACTGCGGCAAATTGACCGGTCAGGCTGATCGATTGCCGCACATAGTCGGGCTTTGCCGCAACGTCGAAGCCGTTGACAGTGGCAGTTCCGCCATCTTGTTTAAGCAGCGTGGTAAGGATTTTGACAATCGTTGTTTTGCCCGCGCCAGTGGAACCGAGCAGGGCGAAAATACTGCCCGGTTCCACTTCGAAATCGACGCCATTCAGGACATGAAGCTGCTTGTAGGACTTTTGCAGTCCTTTCACTTGAATTGAATTTTCCATCCCCATATCCCCCTTTTACTTTGTTTTATCATTTCATACTATTTTGTTTGAAAGAAGAAAAGGTTGTCTTTGTATATCAATAGTGAGATAGTGTCAATAGTAAAATTTAAAAAAGACAGGAGAAAAAATGAAAACTTGCAGTAAATGTAACTGTGAACTCGTTGATGATTTGGAAGTTACCGCTCAAGGGATATACCAAGTGAGCATTTCTTATAAAAAGAGAATTTCAAGTAATCACAGAGGTGATGTAAAAGCAGCGTTGTGTTCCAATTGTGGTGACGTTTCGTTTTATTTAGACCAGGAAGGAATCGACACGGTCATGAAAGATGTCCATAAATAAATTCCTGCGCCCCAATCGCAAACTCGGTAATCTCGATATCTGCAGAAAGGGGAAACCTTCGGACTCCGCCACAGACAGATATTTGGAAATCATCCGAAATTTAGAGGTTTAAACAGATTGAAAAGCGATAAAACAACCATCCATATCATGTGATATGACAGACAAGAGTTTCCTCCTCATACGTTCAGGTCTTGAAGGAAGCGAAAAAAATAATTATAATGGCGAGGCGAAACGATCATGAAAGAAAATGAATTAAAAATCTATACACAACTCATGAAAACAAGGTTTATTGAAGATCCTGGGGTAATGTTTCAAATCAACGGTTTGGAGCGTGCCGGGCTGCTTGTTGATTTGCAGTTTGAGGGACAGATTCAGGCATTTGATCGGCATAATGCGGTGAGTGTGCTAAATGGCGGCAAAGGATTATTGATTGGCTATTCAACAGGAGAATTGCCTGAAGAAAAGCTGTTTGAAATGCTGCAGCAATCAGCTCAGAAATTGTTGGAAACAGCCACAGAAGATGAGCTTCTGTGGCTTCAAAAAAAAGCCGTGCAGGAAGCTGAAATCATCCCTCAAAATTGGCATCTGAAATATTTCGATGGGGACGTCTATCATCTGTTGACCATCGCAATTGACAAATCCCTAAAAGGCACCGGCGCTTTCAGAGAATTGATCATGCCTGTCATTCAGTCGTGTGAAAATAAAAAGCTGCCCATGGTATTGGAGACCTTCAATCCTGAGAATGTTCCGCTCTACGAGCACTTCGGATTTAAACTGATGGAATCACATCCTTCGGAAGCCATGAATTTAACCTGTTTTTGCATGATGCGATGGAGACCGGAAGACCACTGAGGACATTTCTTTCATGCAGTTATCAGCTAATCTGATTTAAAACCTGGGCAGAGGTTCTGGGACATACTTTGATTTTCAGTTGTTTGTAAGGATCATACTGCATCGCCACAAGTCTGGATAGAGTCATTGTCATCCAACTGGTTTTTTATACGCTGAAAAAACATGTTTGGCAACATTGACAGCATTTAAAACCTTTGGGAAACCGGTGTAGGGAATACATTGAATAAATGCTTCGATAATCTTCTCCGGTGTGATTCCCACGTTTAAAGCCCCGTTAATATGGACGTCCAATTGGGGCTCGCATCCGCCGGCGGTCAATAGACTGGTGATGGTGATAAGTTCGCGTTCCTGAAGGGATAGTCCTTCCCGGGGATAGATATCACCAAAGGCAAATTCAATAATATATTTCCCCAAATCAGGGGAGATATCCTTTAGTGATTCGATAACTTTTTCGCCGCCGACGCCATCGATTTTTTTAAGCTGTTCGGTTCCAATTTCATAACGTGTTTGATTCATTTGTGATTACCTCCAAAATTCTTTATAATACTAGTGTAGAGCTTGGACTATGGTCTAAGTCAACCATTATTTTGAAAGGCTTTAAAATGATTATTAGCGAAATGGCCAAACTGACCAATATCAGTGAGCATACCCTTAGGTATTATGAGAAAAAAGAATTGATAACTGTTTCTCGAGATGAGCGTGGCAGGCGCAGTTATGATGAAAATGAAATCGAATGGATTCGTTTTATTCAGCGGCTGAAAGAAACAGGGATGCTGCTTCGGGACATTAAAAAATATTCAGATCTGAGAGCAGAAGGGGATGAAACCACCCCGGAAAGATTGGAAATGCTGGAGAAGCATCGATTGTTTGTGATTGATGAGCAGAATAAATGGTCGAGAAATCTTGATAACCTGGATAAAAAAATAGAATTTTATAAGAATAAAGTATAGGGAATGACAGTACCCATTCGTTTTTGATTTTAATAGAGGGAGAGGCTTTGGAAATCTGCAGAAACGGGAAACCTTCAGACACCGCCACAGACAGATATATGGAAATCATCCGAAATATGGAGGTTTAGACGGATGGAAATATTGATCTGACTGAGCAAGCGGCTTAATTGGTTTGTAATAATTATAATAGGAAAAAAAACATTTTTAAAATATTTATTTTCATTTTAAATCATGGTAAATTGCATATAGACCGGTCTGACAATATTGATCGAATGGAGGCTGCTAATGGAAAACAAACTAGAACGAAGAATGGATCTTTTGGATGGGCAAGGGTGTATAACCAATCCTGGTTATGCTACAAAAATGCTGTATAACTATAACAAAGAGAATATTAAAGCAAACCCCTTTGCTCTTAAAGAATGGGACTTTTATCAAATCTATATCGGTGATTATGTTCTTAAGATGACAATCGGCAACATTTCATATATTGCCAATTTTTCTGCTGAACTTTTCAATGTGGTAACAAAGGAGAATTACTCGTTTTCAAGAATGAAACCCCTGCCGTTAAAAAGTATTGAAATGCCAAACGACCCGGAGCAGCCGAGTCTTATTTGTGTTGAGGGAAAAGATTACACCATGAGCTTTGAAGTAGGGGAGATGCATCGTCACCTAAAGCTTACGGCCAGGGACGACAAAATTGGTGTGATCGATATCGATATTGTACTTAATAACGATGTCAATAATGAAAAGATGGTCATTGCGACACCCTTTGAGAAGAAAACTAAATTCTATTTAAATTGTAAGGAAAATTATTTCGGCGGAGAAGGGACCATTCAATTTGGACAGAGACGGGTTGAACTCGATGAGAACAGCACAGCAGTCCTTGATTGGGGCAGAGGTGTGTGGCCTTTTTCACAGGAATGGTTTTGGGGTAACGGTTCGGCTATTATTGAAGGCGGAAACTTTGGATTCAATATTGGTTGGGGATTTGGTGATTTAAAATACGCTTCGGAAAATATGTTTTTCTGGAACGGAAAATCTTATAAATTAGGCAGGATTCATACTGAAGTCGATACGACGGATTATATGAAACCCTGGAAATTTCGTGATGAAGACGGAAAATTTGAGTTTGTGATGACACCGATTTATGACAAAGTGACGGATACAAAAGTTGCATTTATTCAGATGTACTGTCATCAGTTATTCGGTTACTATGATGGATTTGTGATATTGCCAGACGGTGAAAAAATTATCGTAAATAAATTGATGGCATTCTGTGAACATGCTAAAAACAGATGGTAATGTAAGCAGCGATTAAATTATCCGGATGAATTTGATATTACTCAACAAGCTCGAGATGCCGTAGCTGTCCTAAAGGCATGTGGTGAAACTTCTGCTTATTTTTTGGTAACAGCAGTGGAGCTGTCATTGCGTTAGAGCTTGTTGCCAGGTTGATCAATAACATCACTGGGAACCCAGTTTAAAATTGGTTTATGATCTAGCGGTAAGCCATAAATATATTAAATAATATTAAAATTGCGGTATAATAAATAATAAAACCATGGAGGTCATTATGGAATTTCAAAAAGTCATTGAATCAAGAAGAAGTGTAAGAAAGTATGATCCGGATAAAAAGGTAGATGAAGCCACGATTAAAGAGATTATCGATGCGGCGATTATGGCACCATCATGGAAAAATTCTCAGTCAGCCCGGTATTATATCATTCGATCAGAAGAAATCCTTGCCAAATTCAAACAAACATGTTTGCCACCGTTTAACGCCAACAATTCTGCGGATGCGCCGGTACTGATTATCACTGCATTTGTTAAAAATTCATCCGGATTTGCGCCAAGCGGAGAACCTACCAATGAACTGGGCAACGGCTGGGGATCATATGATTTAGGTTTGAATAATAGCATTCTGATTCTTAAAGCAAAGGATATGGGATTGGATACATTAGTTATGGGAATTCGAGATGCTGACAAAATTCGAGAAATGCTTTCCGTAAGTGAAGATGAGATTATTATGTCTGTAATCGCATTGGGCTATGGTATCCAGGAACCTAAAATGCCAAAAAGAAAAGCAACCGAGGAAATTGTAAAATATTTTTAGAAAAAATGGGAATTAAAATCTTGGAGAATGTTTAAATTTGATATAAGCAAAAGCAAAGAGGAGATGTTTTTATTACTGAAAAACATCCCCTCTTTTATTATTTTCTGATTTGCATTTAACTTAACGGCACACTAATTTAATCACAAGTGTCTATTAATTGATTCTGCTTTTTACTAAATCATTTAATTCTTTTGCTTTTTTAGCAGCATCCATTTTAGCGTATACATAGAAAGTAATCGTGTGTAATATGATTGATAGAATCAACATACCTGTAATCCATGGTGCAATTAAATAAAACATTTCAGAAGAGAACAGCCATACGGCTGTTAATCCTCCCTCAATATTCAATATTGAAGAAATAAGAATATTGGTGATTGGTTTGAATGTCAGGTAGATCCACAAAACATTATAAATCACACCAAATAAAAGTGCGAAAATAGTGGAGATTCCAATTAAGTTTCAAAGATAACTCAAGGCAATGGTTTGTCCGTTAAAAAAAAAAGTGAGCAGCAGTGTTACCCATACCAATGTAACTGTGAATACCTGAAAGAATGATTGTATTAAATTTTTTTTCATGATAAAACCCTCATAAATTTTCAATGTAATGTCTGCTTATAAAATATGTGGAGCCGTCACTTAACGTTATTTTAATTCTAGCATTTCTTGTGGTTACAAATTGTTGTACTTCTTTGATATTGACGATCGTTTGATTGTTTATCCGAATAAAGCCATTGTTAATGAAATCTGCTTCCGCGTATTTTAGCCGTTTCGTGTATAAATACATTTCACCTGTAGTTAATCGTAAATTGCACATTCGATCCTCTGATTCGATAATAAGGATTGCCTGAATAGGTACTTGGATATTCCGGTATTTCCCTCCTACAAGTTATATACTATAGCATTTTTCAAATAAAATCTATTTATTTTCGTTTTGATGCATTTTTAGTACAGTTTCTTGCAAAAGCTGATCACATCGAACAGGATCAGAAACGCCCAATCTACTGGCTCAATATCAGTAGTAAAGAGAATGACTTCAATTCTTTGATCTACCTCGACCATTGCAGTGCAGACTACTATCGGTAATCTTGATCGATTATCTCCACCTCATGGAGAAGTTCTATTAAATCGAGATGTTAAGAATTCAGGATACTATCGATAACAGAATTAACGGTTATTCGTCAGTTAAATACAAAGAAAATCTAATTAAATAGCTTAAAGAAACCGAGAGACGCGGGGAGGACGTTTCGTTTGTCATGTGAACAGTTGGTATATGGGGGATGAAAACGTCCCCATGTCATCTCTCATGTCATCTGGATTTCTCAAAAAGATGGTTTGATTTACTACAGCGAGGACAACCAGCTTATTAGAAGAAAAGATGATTGGACGCAACGCAGTATATTGACTGAAAACCCGGTGTATGGATTATTTGTTGCCAACGACAGCATTTATTATACTGATTCAAAAGATATCAGTCGTCTCTATAAAATGAAAAACGATGGGTCCGGGGCCGCATTAATATGTGATGACAATCTGAGATCCTTTGATGTTGCAGGAGAATGGATATTATTACACCACAAAAGTAAGTGCGTCTGAAACTAAAGAGACAAAATAAAACTTGATGGCTCTTCCCATGAGAAAATCAATGATGTCAGCATATGGCAACTGGAGGGTGTATCAGGGGATTGGATGGTCATTACTGATTATGGTGGGCCACGTTTTAGAGTGAAGATTGATGGCTCAGTGGGCACACGCATTGAATAAGCATCAGCGGTCAATAAAGGAGAACGGTTATTAAACTCCATAATAATAAATTCAGATAAAGTATATTGATTTAAGGCTTCGGTACGCACATCTGAATATTTTTTTCCTTGATGAATGCGGACAGCAATTCATCCGGCAGGATCAAATAACCTAAACGAATGGCAGGGGTGAGTATTTTGCTGAACGTTCCCATAGATGACCTTTTGAGGATCGGGCTCATAAAGGGCACTGATGGGCTGGCCTTCAAAACGGACTTCACTGTCATAATCATCTGCAGGTAATTTTCTTATTTTGATCGCAGTCATTTGTGAAGGACTTTTTTCAGTATTCAGTAAAATTAAATGCAGTCCCATGTCGGCATTGTACAGAACAACTATTATTGTCAGCCATACTCTTATAAGAAAAAAATACTGTTGATTCATGTTTCTTCACAATGAACCTGAGCATACATTGTGCTGTTCAAAATACTTACTCCATTCCATCGGGTAACCTCCAATTTCAAAGTATTATATTTAGAATTTATCATTATATTTTAGGCAGGTCAAGTCAATTAGATAAAGAAATAATCAAATCATGACTGATCTTTCCGGGAATAATGATCTGACTGAGCAAGTGGCTTAATTGATTTGCAGTAACTATATTAAAGTAAATACATTTTTAAAATTTTCGTTTATTTTCATTTTAAATCATGGTAAATTGCTTATAGATCGGTCGGACAATTTTAATTGAAAGGAAAAAGCGGAAATGAAAATGAGTGTTGAAATGATCCCCGAATATGACATTGCATACATCCGGAAAATTGGTTCTTATGGGTTGATGAATATCCAAATAATGGAGAAATTAAAAACCTGGGCAGTGGTGAATGGTTTATTGAATGATGAATCAATCATACTGGGAATTCCTAGGGATAATCCGGAAACGACTAAACCGGAAGACTGTCGGTACGATGTCTGCCTGATTGTGGCAAAAGATCAATTGATCAATCACAGTGATGTGAAAAAAGGCAAAATCCGTGAAGGCGACTATGCTGTTTTTGAGATTGAGCATACGGCTAAAGCAGTTGAGCAGGCATGGGGAAAAATCTTTATGGAACTCAGCATGTATGGTTATACGATGGATGATTCAAAGCCGATTATGGAACGATATGCTAATAAAATGGTTGAAAATCACAGGTGTGAAATCTGTGTGCCAATTGGCTGATTATGTTCAGGTTAAGGCAAATTGAAAAATCAAAGGAGAATTAGATGCAGATTTGCATGAAACAGGTAATCTTGAGTCCACATTGGAATTAATGGGGAATGCTATTGAAGTAGCTCAGCAGAATAACACTAAGGGAATCATCCTGGATCTTCGCAATAACATCGGCGGACTGGACCAGATGACAGCCGATATCCTGGGTTATTTTTATAATCAGAAGACTTTTTTTGAATATCAGAATCTTTATAATCCTGACACAGGTGCGTTTGAACTTCAGTCCATGGAAGACGGTTCCCAGGCATTAACCATCGAACCGTCTGAACCATATTTTAGTGGCTCAGTCATTGTACTGATCAATCCCAAATGTGTTAGTTCCGGGGAAGGGCTGGCCATGGGTTTGCAAAACCTTCCCAAGGCAGAAACACTGGGCTTTTATGGTACCAACGGTTCCTTTGGTTTAGCAGGTTCCGAGGCAAAAATGCCCGGAGACATCACCGTTCATTGGCCATCAGGACAATCTTTAAATGAAAATAAAGCGATACAGCTGGATAGCCGGAATGGGATTGGCGGTGTAAGCCCCGACATTAAACTACCCATGACCGTTCAAAATGCAATTCGCATTGCCAATGGGGAAGGTGTTGAATTGGAAGAAGCGATCAACGCACTTCGGATAAGACTAAACAATAATTAGTTTTTGTGGATTTTTTAACCTTTAGTGTAAATCTTCGTGTTGCTGTCACATTTAATAAACATCCCGACATCATTCCTTAATGTTATTAAACATCAGGATTCCCAAACAACAAAATAGACACCATCTGAGCGTTTCTGACCTTTACCCAGCTCGGCATGTCTTAAAACACTTAACTCTGAACTGACATCTTCAGGTGTCAGCCCGAACTTTTCCACACATTGGGCAGCCGTTACTCCGTTGTTAGCCACAATGTACTCATAAAACTTTTTTTGACGGGGTGTTAAGCCCTGGGTACCAGTGTGACCGGATCGTTGTCGATCCAGCTTGGCGCTGTGGACGGCACTGGGATCACAGGTTTGAACTAATTTGTGCTGACCGAGGGCACAGTCATCACAAAAGATTTTTCCTTTGACCTCATAGATATCATCTTTTTCCAGTTCAATACCGCATGAACAACATTTTTCCACAATAAGTCTCCTCTTGATATTTATTTTATTTTCTGTATTTTCAAATTCATTCAGAAAGAATTCCATATTTGTCTTTCGTTGTTCCATATCTATCTTGAATTCACATAACATCAGCATTCCTATATCCGTGATTGTATAATACTTTTTTGCAGCCCCTTTTGCTGATGTATCCCATTGGGCGACCACTGCTTTATCTTTTTCCAATTCATTGAGGGCTCGATAGACTGCTGGTCCATCCGAAAAATTGTAGGGCATTTCGGTTTCCATCCGATTTAATAGAGCCGATCCGTAGGTAGAACCTTTTGTTAAAAATAATAAGATAAATGCTGGTAGATGTCGACCATATTTTGCGTTAGCCATGACTGTTCTCCTCTTCTTTTACTTAAACAGAAAGTGCTCTTTTTGAATTCATAGCTGAATAATTTACACATACATGTTTATCACACTATATTCTTTTAAACATATTATGTCAATAAAAATATTTCTGGAGACCAGATCAATCGTCGAGTCACAGGTGTTCATTGAATTCGTTGAACTGGCGCCATCGAACCATTTGGCTGACAACTCCTGACTGCTCTTTTTTTAGATAGACAATACCGGTATTAATAGTCACGAGACACGTTGAGGGCTTTTTTATCGTAGTACAGAAGCTGTTTCAAATTGATTTACTTTAGAGCACTTTTATATAATACTTCCGCATCATAAAGAACCTTCCGGATAGAATTTTATCCGGGAGGTTCTTTTGATGTTTGTTTAAGATGAAAAAGGTTTTCCGTTAACTATTACAATAATGAATCTTTGACCTGCTGAAAATCATAGCCGGGTGAAACAGTTGAAATTTCTTTTAACAGGGTTTGGGGCGGAACGGCTTCCGGGATTTTGAAAAGCGCATAGAAGGCTGTCGAATCCATGTTCAGGGTATCCATGGCTTCCTGGATGCTCATGGAACCTTTAATGCCACTAACATCAATTTTTTCAGAGGAACCTGTATTTTCTGATGATTCCGTTTGGTTTGAATCACTTTCAGGTCCGCCGGCATTTGCTTTAGCCTTATCAAAGCTATAGTCCGGATATTGTGCTGAAATATTCTTAAATTGGGTACTCTTGGAGACGTCTTCCGGGATACCTAGTTGTTTGTAAACTTCTTCCAGAGTCAATCCTGATAGGATGGCCGCTTCTTCAATGGTATTGTAGCCTTTGACTTCATAGATGGGTAGCAACTGTCCTTGTTCAAGGGCTTTAGGCAGTACTTCAAAATTGCCGGTTAACTGGGCAATGAAAATCGTTCCAAAGAATAAACCGACCACCAGGACCAAAATGACCATGGGATGAACTGTTTTTCTGGCAGTTTTAACTTCAAGTGCACCTTTTTGGGGGCAGGCCAGAATACATTCGTTACAGTTGATACATTCAGCATCGGTAATTTTAACCGACTGTTCAATATCAATGTTAACGGGACAGGATTTATTGCATTTTTTGCAATGAATGCAAAGATTATCATCCCGCTCAATTTTTGTAGGACTTATCTTACCAATGATGGCATAGAAAGCGCCGACAGGGCACAGATATTTACAGAAAAACCGATCGTACAGAAATGAACCGACCAGTGTAATAAAAAGCAGTGCGAAACCGATGATCGCAAATGGATCTTCTTCTATGGTACCGGCTGCTGACGATAAATGGGAGTAGGCTGAATACGGATCATAGGGAGCCATCCAGAGTGACCCATAATACCAGGCTGTTCCCACGGTAAGAAGGAGAACGACGTATTTGAGATACCGCACCACTCGATCAACTTTGAGGGGAATGATAAAACGCCTCTTAAATAGTTTTTGCCGGAGCTTCCCGAACAATTCCTGAAGCGTCCCAAAGGGACAAAGCAATCCACAAAAACTTCTGCGAAAAAGTATGGCAAGTATAACCGTGAGTCCCAGTAAGACCACTGTTCCAGAATAGATTTTCTTGATAAAACTCCCTGTAAAGAGCAATGTATAAAGGCTTTCCAATGCGCCGTATGGGCACAGTGCGTGGATCGAGGGCGATTTTCCACCCCCAAGAACCTGATGCATGTAAGATTCATAGGTAATCCATATCAGGAGACCCACCAAAACCAGTAGTCTGGACCATTTTGCAACTTTATTCCAATTTACATTCATGTTATAATACCTCTCTGTCTAAATGATTTGTTTAAATGATTGTTCTGAGTGCTTATTGTTTGATTGACGCAATTCATTTTTTCGCCACCATTGATTCATCAACCGAATCAAAACAAGGTTAATTAATTTCAGAGGTATCGTATCTTGTTCTAGGGTTCCCAGTTTGCAGGTAATGTCGTTAATAAAATTGCATTTGGTTTCATTCTAATTCCTCCTATATTCGTTTTTGCTAATATACTTTAATGGGGGAATTGTATAATTGTTATATGTCATTTGTGTGTCAAACGGTAATAATGCATAGACATTTTTCCATGGTTATGTTATCCCTATGATATTATGCAATGATGTATTGAAAAGAGAACTGAATTACATAATGCAATCGATTTATCGAATGTAAGAAAAGGGAACCAGCCAAAATAATTTTTTATTAAAAACAAGAATTTAGGTTATTCGAGTCTGGCATTTAACTTATTATTAAAAGCATCGGATGGTTCAATCCTATCAAGTTGGGGTATGTAAGGTTTTTGAAAAACGAAACGCCCCTTTGTCATTCGTAAATAAGAAATAAGGAGAAAATCAAATGAAGTATTTTGTTGATACAGCGAATGTGGAATAGATCAGGAAAGCTGCGGAACTGAGAATCATTGATGGTATCAAAACGAATCCGTCTCTGATTGCCAGGGTATGAATGTAATAAGAAAAGCATTCAAGAAGCAGAGATTAAAAAATCCACTTTAAAGATTGCAAAATTTATGAGCAAAAATAATCCGGGCATTAAAATGCAAAATACCGGAAGTTTACAGTTTAATACTCAATCGGTTAATACCGGCGTTATAGGTAAAGCTCAAGCGCTTTGGGCTATCTTTCACCAGTCGATTATAAGTATATGATGTCCGCGTAATTTTTGTCAAAAAAAGGTTGCCTATCCAAATTGAATTATCAACGGCACTTAAGAACAGAGAATAGCAGAAATTCGAATCGCAAAATATTGAAATAAAGGGAGAATAGGGAATGTTGAATATTATACTGCAGGGTCTGGCAATTCACCATTGTGGGGATTACACTACTGCCCGCCAGCATCATCGCTGGACTTTTATGGAATACCTTTGGAGCTCAGGCGCCGTTTATATGCGGCGCCGGTCCAGTGGGACTGTATATAAATTCTTATTCTTGAAAGCTACTTTCAAAACGTCATGAACCTGGCAGTTGTTATTTGATTTCAACTTCAATTGGAGTGATATTTCCTAAATTGTCACTGATGGGACATCTTGATTTCACGATTTGCACCCATTTCTCCAGGGTGGCTTCATCGGCGTTGCATTCAGGCTTCAGCACGACGTCGATTCCTTTGAAACCGCATCTTTCCGCATCAGAAACGCCAAGAAGTTTGTCGATATTAATATCCCCTCGCATTTCGATTTTTAAACTTTTCAGCTCAAAGCTCATTTCTTTGGCAATCAAATGCCCCACAACATTTAAACAACCGGCAAAGGCACCCAGTAAATACTCAACAGGACTTAATCCGTCGTTTGTTCCACCCAATGTATCCGGTTCATCCACAATAAAACTGAATCCTCTCGCTTTAACAATGGTCTTAGTCGGGTTTTCACTTTGAGCTCTTACACAAAATTTTGCATCTGGCATATTCGTTAGCCTCCTAATTAATGGTATAGTATTAAAATACCATGCTATTAATTAGTTGTCAATCAGAATTAATTAATAAATGCAGGCTGAAATATGTTATAATCAACCCAATAATTATGCAACATGACAGATGAGTCTTTTTGTAAATCCAATGAATGTTAGTTTAGAGGAGGTTGACAACAATGTTCGAACTTGAGAATTGTGTAGCTTATATAGCGACAAACGCAGGAAAAATGCTGGCGGAAGGTTTCGAGAAAAAATTAAAAAAGGTAGGGGTCTCCAGAGTTCAATGGACGGTACTTTACTATTTGGGGAAACCCGAATGTAACAGCCAAAAGGAATTGGTAACTCGATTAAAAACCAAGGGATCTTCCACTACACGGCTTTTAGACCGAATGGAACGTGATGGTTGGGTTGAGCGACGTTTAAATCCGGATGATCGCCGGGAAATGCTACTGGTTTTAACTGAAAAAGGCAATGAGCTACGCAATCAATGTTTGCCATTGGGTCAGGCATACAACGATCAGATCACGGATGGCATATCCGAAGCGGATCTGAACATATTTTATGTAGTGTTGGATAGGCTCATCCAAAATACTGAGGAATAGCGGTTCTTATAATTTAACAGAATTTTTAAAATTGGAAATTCCAATGAAACGAGAACTGCCAGAAAGAAGGAGCAATTAGCAATGAAATTTTATTTCGCACCGATGGAAGGTTTAACTGGGTATATTTATAGAAATGCCCACAATACTTTTTTCAATAATATTGATAAATACTTTACACCTTTTATTGTTGCAAATCAAAGTGAAAGTTTTAAAACACGGGAATTGAATGATGTTTTACCTGAAAACAACCAGTCCCTGGTTGTGATTCCGCAATTGCTGACCAATAATGCAAGGGATTTTATTCATACTTCAAAGAAAATAAAGGTGCTGGGATATGATGAAATCAATTTAAATTTAGGATGTCCTTTTGGAACGGTCGTTTCAAAGAATAGAGGATCTGGATTTCTTTCAAAAAAAGAAGAACTCGATGTATTTTTAGACGAAATATTTTCTCAATCCATAACAAAAATCTCACTGAAAACCAGAATAGGAAAAGACCAGCCTGAAGAATTTTATGATTTAATCGAAATATTTAACAAGTACCCTTTAGAAGAGCTTATCATTCATCCAAGGATTCAAAAGGATTTTTATAAAAATAAGCCGAATATGAAAATCTTTAAGGAAGCCTTGATTTCAAGTAAAAATCCTGTTTGTTATAATGGCGATATTTTTACAATAAATGATTACAAGGCATTTGCAAATGATTTTTCAAGTGTGGATACTATAATGTTTGGCAGGGGATTATTAGCCAATCCCGGACTGATCGGCGATATTAAATCCAATATTAAACTTGAAAAAAAATTACTGAAAGACTTTCATGATAAAATTTATGCAGATTATAAAAGAATACTCTTCGGAGATAAGAATGTCTTGTTTAAAATGAAAGAATTCTGGTTTTATCTTATTCCGGTGTTTTCCGATAATGCAAAATATGCAAAAAAAATCAAAAAATCAAAAGGATTCTACGATTATGATGAAGCTGTCTCAAGCTTATTCAGAGAACAGGATATTTTGTATATATAAGCAAAATATTAACAATGCCGGGGGAAGTACCCAGTATACCAAGCAACGTTTTCTGGATAATCTACCCTTAGGCAATGTGGATTTTAAAAGAATTGGAAATCCGACGAACAATTATTTCATAAAGAGCTGTGTTGAAAATGAAACATTGAGGAGATTATAAAGTTTTTCTAAAATGTCGGGCATAAAAAAAAAGAGGATGGTTCAAATCTGATTAGATTTGAACCATTCTCCATTGCAGCAATGTTTAGTAGGGTGTAGCACCTTCAAAATCGCTTGTTAGCGTTGAGATAACTCCTTTGACAACCGTAGGATTTTGAGTGATAATTCCCACATTACGATCATCGTCGGTACTGGTGGTGGTAAGATTTGTGCTGCCGATGTAAACCGTGTCGTTATTGACCGAGATGGCTTTTGCTTGAATATAAATGGCAGCGCCACTTGGGTACAAGCTTACATTCACACCACCGGCCTTCAGGGTATTAAACCCATCGGTAAATTCGGGGGTATTTGTCATTGTAAAATTAACCGTCACGCCCCGTTTGACTGCGGCGATGAGAGCGTTCTCTACTGGCGTGCTATCCAATTGCTCTGTTTCAACATAGAGTTTTGTGCCGGCCCGGGCAGATTCAATCATTTGGGTTAATTCTTTTACCGCCCCTGGAGACCAAACCAGCTCGGAACCGGGCGGTACATCACCGGTAATGGGTGCAATGGTAGTATTGCTATAATCCGCTTCAAATGTAGCGGCCACACCGGATACAGTGGCTGGATTATCGGTGATTACAATAAAATCCCGCAATACTGAATAATATTGGGCGACAAGATTACAATTCATAATCGCAACCCTTTTGTTGTCCACCACAATACTTTTCTGATGCCACAAAACTCCGGGCCAGGAATACACAACATTGACGCCGTTGGCGGTGAGATTGTCGAAGGCCGGTTGATCCATGCCAACGGTGCCGCCATCTGAAGCATTTGAATTAAAAAGCACTCGAACATTGACGCCTCGTTGTGCTGCTGCAATGAGTGCGGCTTCGGCATTCGAATCGACCAATGAGTACATCGTCATATCGATAGTTTCATTCGCTGACGCAATGAAGTCGTAGACGGGTTGATAACCGTCATCAGGTAATTTGATTAACGTGTACGCCGATGACTCTGTCTTTGATCCATTGTCTGAGGTGCCACATCCTAACAGGGTCGCTGCCATAAAAATTCCTAAAAAAATTAAAATAGCCCTTGTCAAATTCCTGGTGTGATCATACTGCTTGCCGGATTTATTCTTAAAAATGCTCATTTTGAACACTTTATTTTTGGGACTTTCCATAATATCTCCTCTTCAATTTATTTTCTTATAACATCCTACTATTATCGACAGTCTTTCCGGATACTTTAGATGATATGGAGGAACAGCAATAAACAAACATCAACTTGAAAATAATCAACCAGGAATTTTATATTTAAGAACTATTTGTAAGATTGGTTGATGTTTGCTATACTATGGTAAATCATAGAAACCGAGGAATTTTCATGAAAGATTTACTGATTCAGGCAGTAAAAGATGTGAATGAGAAAGATATTCTTATGCTGGTGGATCAAGCCTTTGCATCGGGATTAACGGCAAAGGAGATCACCGAGTGCATTAAAACAGGCATGGATTATGTAGGAAAAGAGTATGAAATCGGGAACTACTTCATTGCCGATTTAATGATGTCCGGCATTATTTTCAAGGAAATTCTGACCCAGAATCGAATGCAGCCATTAAATGAATTTGAAAATCAAAGTAATATTGGGACAATCCTGATCGGTACGGTCAAAGGTGATCTTCATGATATTGGCAAGGATCTTTTCTCTAGTCTTGCTCAATCCCGGGGTTATCGTGTGATTGATTTAGGGGTTGATGTCCCTCCTCAAACATTTATTGACAATATCATAAAACTAAAACCGGATGTTCTGGCCCTGAGTGTTGTTTTACACACCGCCATCCGAAGTATGAAGGACACCGTTGATTTAATTGAAAAAAATGATTTGAGAAAAAATTTGAAAATTATCATTGGTGGAAATCCATTGACAAAAGAGACCTTCAATTTTGTTGGCGCTGATGCTTTTAGCCGGGATGCCACCGAAGGGATCGAGATTATTCAGACGTGGACCAGAGCAAAAAAATAGGGAAAGGAGACAATTCATGGCAGTTCCGGTATACCAAAAAATTTCAGATGATATCCGAACCCAAATTACCCATGGATTTATCTCAGCTAACGACGCACTTCCTTCTGAAAATACATTATGCAGCCAATATAATGTAAGCCGAATGACCGTGCGAAAGGCACTCAGTGTGCTGGTTAATGAAAAATACCTTTATTCTGTTCCGGGAAAAGGTTATTTTGCAAAAAAAATAGCCACTGATAAATATCTATTTACCTTTGACGAACTTGAAATCATCAAAGGAAAAAACAAAGAAAGTCGTTTAATGGAAGTTGAGATCATCAAACCAAGTGCGGAACTGATCTACCAACTGAACATCTCTCCGGACAAAAGGGTTGTTGTGATCAAACATTTACTCTATAGTGATAAGAAATTAGCCGCCTACGATATTAAATATATTCCATATTTTACCGGCATTCCGATTGTCGAAAAAGAAATCAATTATATTACTTTTCCTGAAATCATCGCCAATCGTACGTCAATGTTTGATATTCATCGAAAAATATCCATTCGAATGGATATGCCTTCAAATGAAATAAGCACGTTGCTCAAAATCAACAACCATGATCCGGTATTCATTATTGAACAGAAAATATTGGATCGGGAAGGATCTCCCATTGGCTGGGGGCAGTTATACTGTCATTACAAAAATTGTCTTATCGAAGGAGAGTCTGTCATAGGTGAATAAATGAAACAGCAAATCTATCAATTGATTCAAGAGGATATCATAAAAAAAATAAAAAGCAATGCCTTAAAACCCGGGGACAAACTCCCAACGGAATCCGAATTCTGTCAGATTTATGATACCAGTAAATCATCAGTAAAAAAAGCATTGAATGAGCTTGTGAACAAAGGTTACCTTTATGCGATTCAACGCATCGGCTATTATGTTAATGTACCAAAACATAATAAATACTTACTCTCATTTAATCCGACTGAATTGGTGTATATGGGGGAAAAACGCGACCAGATTAGAATCGAACCACTGACCCTATTAAACTTTATTTCACCCGTTTCGGAGACTGATCCGCAAACCGCAAATTTCTATTGTCTGCCAGAGCTTATTTATATGGGGAATATACCAGCTGCGCTAACCATTTATAAACTATTTTATCGAAAAGAACTTTCTTCACATAAACAGGCAAAGTATTCTGATCCAAAAAAAATAACGGCGATTTTTAAGGCGTTTAGCCGAAACCGCAAACTTAAAATTTTTGGAGAAGAAGCGACTCCATTTGTTGCAGAGATTTTAAAAATTGTACCGCAGACGCCAACACTGGTAGCCGAGGAATCCTGTTACGATCAATATGAAAAGCTGATTGGAAAAATAACGGTTTATTACCGAAAAGAATATATGCAGCTTAGCGGCGTGTCAACGAAAGGCTTTCTCAGCCAGTCATAAAACAATCCTAAAAGTCAGTGCGATAATAAAACTTAAAGTTTTAAAATGATGTTGACATTTCAGAAATATGATGATAATATCAAATCAAGAAAAATATGTGGCGTTGCACTATTTTTTTTATAGCACTTGGTGTATACAAGTAACACCCAATCAATTGTTTTAGACTAAATTTTGCCGACAACCACGATGTTACCAATTATTGATAAGAGAAACAAGGAGGTTGAATATGATTATTATCGGAGAAAAAATTAACGGAGCGATTCCATCCGTCGCAAAAGCCATTGCCGAAAAGGATGCTGATTTCATAAAGAATCTGGCGAAAATTCAAACTGAAGCCGGAGTCAGTTTTATTGATGTCTGCGCTTCAGTGGACGATGACATTGAATTGGAAACCATGAAGTGGCTCATAGACCTGGTAAAGGAAGTCACCGAAACCCCCATTGCAGTGGACAGCCCCAACGTGCACACCTGCATCGAATCCATGAAATACTGCAACAAACCCGGACTGTTCAATTCCGTATCATTAGAAGGGGATAAAATTGAAGCGGCATTTACTGCAATCGCTGACACCCCATGGGAATGCGTAGCACTGTTAAACAGCGACAAGGGCATTCCCAAGACCGCCAAAGACCGTTTGGACGTATTTTCGGACCTTATGGCAAAGGTGAAGGAATATAAAATCGATCCTTCCCGAATGCACATCGACCCATTGATAGAAATGCTTTGCACTTCCGAAGAAGGCATCAGCATGGTTACCGAAGTGATCCGGGAAATAAAAGCACAATATCCCAACATTCATGTCACTGGCGCTGTGAGTAATATTTCGTTCAACCTGCCAGTCCGTAAAATGGTCAACATGGGCTTTACCGTTTTAGCTATGAATGCCGGCATGGACAGTGCCATTCTCGATCCAACCAACCGAGATTTGATGGGAATCATTTTTGCAACAGAAGCGCTGCTTGGCGATGACGACTATTGCATGGAATACATTGGTGCTTACCGGGAAGGCATTTTTGGGCCGATTAAAGCCTGATGATTTAGAAAAATTCGAAATATGAAAGCATCATTTCATTAATCACATGTTCACAAAAAATAAAATAATAGCTAGTAAAAACAAGGAGGAAGAAAGAATGTCAAAAATTGAAGAAGTAAAAGCTAAGGTAGAAGCCGGAAAATCAAAACTCGTACCAGGATTGGTGCAGGAAGCATTAGACGCAGGAATTGCACCGGGAGAAATCCTTCAGGCGATGGTGGATTCCATGGGTGTGGTTGGGGAAAAATTCTCCTCTGGAGAAATTTTTGTACCGGAAATGCTCATTGCCGCAAAAGCCATGTCAAAGGGTGTGGAAGTGTTAAAACCGCTTCTTGCCGGAGACGGCGCAACCTCTTTGGGAACCTGTGTGATTGGTACTGTAGCCGGCGATTTACATGATATCGGAAAGAATCTCGTTTCAATGATGATTGAAAGTGCCGGGTTCGATGTGGTTGACCTTGGGGTTGACGTACCCGCAGAAACTTTTGTACAGACCATTAAAGACCATGACAACGTTAAATTAGTTGCCTGTTCAGGTCTTCTGACCTCAACCATGCCAGCCATGAGAGAAGCGGTTGCTGCCATTAAAGCCAGTGGCTTAGATGTTAAAGTCATTGTTGGCGGAGCCCCTGTAACACCAGAATACGCTACCGAAATTGGTGCCGATGGATTTGCTCCAGATGCTGGAACAGCCGCTGTTAAAGCTAAAGAATTAGTCGCTTAAAACCCTAATAAAATTTAAGGAGGAACGAATATGTTAACAAAAAAACAGAACTTAATGGAAACCATGAAGGGCGGAAATCCCGATCGCTTTGTGAATCAATACGAATTTATGGATATCATTCTGGAAGCACCAATGGATCTTCCCCTGGCGCCGGGTCCCGGTACACGGATTAAAAATAAATGGGGCATCACCTTCGATTGGCCGGCAGATCAACTAGGTTCTTTTCCAATGCATGACGAAGAACACAAGGCCCTTAAAGACATTACCAATTGGAAAGAAAGCGTCAAAGCGCCCTCTGTTTTCTATACCGATGAAGAATGGGCTGCAGCTGAAGCACATGCTAAATCTGTAGACCGCAATGACAAATTTGTTACCGCATTTTGTGCCCCTGGAATTTTTGAAATGACCCATCATCTCATGAGTATGGAAGACGCATTGATGGCCCTCTATGAAGAACCTGAAGCTATGAAGGAACTGATTGATTACGTTGTTGAGTATGAATTGGCATATGCAGCGGAAGTGGTTAAACACATTCAACCGGATGCATTATTCCATCATGATGACTGGGGCAGCCAACGTTCGTCCTTTATCTCACCGGCAATGTTCGACGAATTTATTCTGCCGGCTTATAAGAAAGTTTATGGATTCTGGAAAGCGAATGGCGTTGAATTGATTGTTCACCACAGCGACAGCTATGCAGCTAATCTGGTTCCGGAAATGATTGAAATGGGTATTGATATCTGGCAGGGTGCTATGACAACCAACAATGTTCCTGAACTCATCAAACAATATGGCGGGAAGATCACATTTATGGGTGATATTGACAGCGGTCGAGTCGATTTCCCAGGCTGGACCCGGGAAAAGATTTATGAAGATACAAAAAAAGCCTGTGAAGAATGCGGTAAACTTTATTTCATTCCATGCTTAAGTCAAGGATTGAACATCAGCTCATTCCCAGGCGTTTATGAAGCAACAAGCGAAATCATCGATCAACTTAGCAAAGAAATATTTTAATCATATAATTTAAGATATTCATTAAGCTTTATTCCGATATGAACCTCAGCAGGTGATCAGTTGGAATAGAGCTTAATTTTTTATGTAACCGCGAAATTAACCTGAGCTAAAGGATCATATCTTTATTACAGAAAAAAACTCAGGAATATTACAGATAAATTTTGGTATTGATAAAAATAGTAGTATGCTTTGTGTTATAATCATGAAAAATATACGAAGGGGTTCAGTATGTATTCTTTAAAAGAAGAACTTTATACACAAAGACTAAATCGTTTCAATCTTGCTTTCAAAAGACAAATACCTGATCGGGTGCCAATTTTATTTATGTCTGAAATGTGGCCGGTTCATCATTGCGGATTATCTTCGAGCGACGTTTTAAAGAATCCGCTTCTGTATTTTGAAGCCTTTGAAAAAACATTTTCTGAAATTTATATTGATGGATTATACAGTCTTGGCAATCTTTGGATCGAATCGCTTTTTAAAGCATTCAATAATACCGGGAGTTATGTGCTGACCGATGGCGTTATCAATTATGAAAAACGCAACAGCTATTATATGGACGTTTCGGATTACGACTCGCTGATTAAGGATCCACTAAAATTCATACTTAACGAATTTTTTCCAAAGAAGTTTGAGATTCTGAGTTATGGGGACGCCCGATCAGCCCAAGCACTCAATCAGGCATTCGAGGCATATCGTGATCATCGTCAAAAGAGTATTCACTTATCCAAACAAACTGAAAACGTTTTAGGTGTCCCTGTTTTAGGACGAACAGTTGCTTCCTTTGGACCGGATATTCTTCAGGAGTTTTTCAGAGGGTTTCATGGTGTTGTTACTGATATTAACCGCTACCCACAGCTTTTTCTTAAAGCATCGAGTGTGCTCACTTCATGTATCACAGAAATGAAAATGAAAATTTATAATACGCCTGAAGATGGGCATTGTGTTATGATTCCACTTCATCTGGGGACCTACCTAAAGCCAAAAGATTTTGAAACGTTTTACCTGCCATTTCTGATCCAGGTTCTGGAAATATATACCCGTGCTGATTATACGGTTTGTCTCTTTTTAGAAAATGATTGGACCCCTTATTTGGATTATTTTGAAGCCTTTCCCAAAGGGAAAATATTTGGTATTTTCGAGTATGGGAATCTTTATGAAATTAAAAAGCGGGTTGGTGATTATCTTTGTGTTGGCGGGGGAATGCCGATATCACAGCTGGCCTATGGCACTGAGGCGCAATGCATTGATACGGCTAAACGGGTTATTGATGAATGTGCTCCCGGAGGAGGATTTATTTTCACAACAGATAAATTAATGCTTTCACTTGAAGATGGACGTTTTGAAAATATTCGGGCAGTTCATGAATTCGTTCATGAATATGGAAAATATTGAGGTTATGATGGAAGAGAAAAAAACGGTGGAAATGCTTTTTGATGATTTGAAAAAAGCGCATGTAGAAGAAATTGATGAAGAAACAATGGAAATTATAATTGATGAAATGATTCTTTCCATGCTTTTTTAAATTTAACGGTGTAAATGTAGGGGAAAAAAAAGTATCTATGCCCGAATTAAAGGAGAAACCTATGAAAAGGTATGCGAAAGATGCGATCATCGAATCATTTAAAGAACTGGTCAGCAGGAAATCCATCGACAGGGTTACAGTGAAGGAAATTTGTGATCATTGCGGTGTCAACAGACAAACGTTTTATAATCATTTTTCTGATATTATGGCCGTTTTCAAATTCATATTTTTCGAAGAATTATCATGTGAAATTGCCCAAAACAGAACCTTTGAAACCTGGGGTGGCGGGTTTCTGGCAACAATGAATTATACGAAGCGGAATTCGAAAATGATTCTGCATATCTATCATTCTTCCTATTGGCCTGAAGCCAATACTTACCTCACAAGTCTTTCCAACCGATTGCTGGATTGTGTGGTTGAAGAATGTGTAAAAAAATTAAAAGTAACATTAAAGGAAAAAGATCGAAAATTTATTGTTAATTTTTATCGCCATGTATTTAACGGGTTGTTGATCGACTGGGTAAGCGAGGGGATGGAAGAAGAACCGGAAATTATCCTTAAAAAGCTATTGATTATGATAACTGGAAGCATTCCCCGTTCAGTGGACGCCTTTGTAAAAGCAGATATAAAATAATGTTTTACGCATAAAAGGAAGTGTCGAAGTCGACACTTCCTTTTATGTGTCTATTGAAGAATATTTAACAATGGATGTATAATGCAGGCATCAAGTCATTCAAGGAGGAATATATTATGTTTGTTTTCAATTATGCTGAGGGGGCTACGGCATTTAGTGTGTGGGGGGTATGGGTAATCGTCTTCATTGCGCTCTTTGCTTTTAATGAAGCAGCCCGGAGATGGAAATATGTTGGTTTTTTCTGTTTTGTTATCTTGCCGATAATACTGTCATCATTATGGTTTACGATATTAAGAGATACAACCTATACCGACTGGTTTCATTTAGCAAAGGTCTATTCTGCCACTGCGGGATGTATTGGTTTCTGGTGCATCCGACATGTTAAATGGAATAATAAATCCACTGGTAAAGAAAGACGATTAGCGGATATAAAATGGGTACTCTGTTTTCCGGCCCTGATCCTGGCCATTAATATTCTGGAGGCGGTATCCCGTGATTTTCAGATTGGGATGCAATATGTCGGGGGCGGAATTTTAGCAGATGAAGCCATGTATGTCCTGGGTGGTTCCTGGAATTACATGAATGGCATCGCAGGGATTCTGAATATTATCACGATTACCGGATGGTTTGGCATCTGCATTAAAAAAAAGATGGCCAAAGATGGCAGTAAGGACATGCTCTGGCCGGATATGCTCTGGTTTTGGATCATCGCCTATGATTTATGGAATTTTGCTTATACGTATAACTGCCTTCCAGGTCACGCTTGGTATTGTGGTTTTGCCCTTCTTCTGGCACCAACGCTTTGTGCCTTTACGGTGGGAAAAGGCGCATGGCTTCAACATCGGGCCCAAACTCTGGCCATCTGGTGTATGTTTGCCCAGACATTCCCAGCGTTCATTGATAAGGGAACCTTTGCCGTCGCATCAACCTACAATACTCTGCCACTCTTTGCATTTAGTTTCATCGCATTAGTTGTAAATATTGCCGTGTTTGCTTATATGATTTTTAAAATTGTTAAGACAAAGAGAAATCCATATCTTGGTGAATTGTATACGGATTTGAAACAATATAAAGAAATCAAAGCGCTGGCAGAATAAGATTTTTATTATATTTTAATGATTTGAGTTATATTAATAAGTTATAGAAAACGGAGGTAATTAAAATGTACTATAGCAATGGTAATTATGAAGCATTTGCACGTCCTTTAAAGCCGGTTGATGTGGATAAGAAATCCGCCTATTTAGTAGGTGCCGGTTTGGCATCTTTGGCTGCTGCCTGTTTTTTGATCCGTGATGGTCAAATGAAGGGTGAAAATATTCATATTTTAGAAGAACTAAGTCTCCCGGGAGGCGCATGTGATGGGATCAATGATAATCAAAAAGGGTTTATCATCCGTGGGGGACGTGAAATGGAAAATCACTTTGAATGCCTGTGGGATCTGTTCCGTTCCATTCCGTCCATCGAAACAGAAGACGTCTCGGTTCTGGATGAGTTCTATTGGTTAAACAAGGAAGATCCGAATTATTCGCTGATGCGGGTCACAAAAAACAAAGGCGAGGATGCAGGGCTTGGAGGGAAGTTTGCCCTCAGTGAAAAAGCTTCAAAGGAAATGATAACGCTGTTTATGACCAGAGATGAAGATTTGTACGATAAACGAATCGATGAGGTGTTCTCAGAGGAACTGCTAAATTCCAACTTCTGGCTCTACTGGCGAACCATGTTTGCCTTCAGAAACTGGCACAGTGCCTTGGAAATGAAACTTTATCTTCAGCGTTTTATCCATCACATCGGCGGATTGCCGGATCTATCGGCTTTGAAGTTCACCAAGTATAATCAGTATGAGTCATTAATTCTGCCAATGGTCAAATACCTGGAAGCCCATGGGGTTCAGTTCCAATATGATACCATGGTCACCAATGTTATGTTCGACATTAAAAAGGGTAAAAAGCGGGCCACGAAAATTATGTGCAACCATGCCGGGAAGGAAGAAGTCATTGAACTGACTAAAAATGAGCTGGTCTTTATTACCAACGGCAGCTGTACCGAAAATTCAACCCTGGGTGACGATGACCATGCACCGGCATTTGATGACTCCATCAGCGGTTGTTGGGAGCTTTGGCGAAATATTGCAAAACAGGATCCAGCCTTTGGCAAACCCGAAAAATTCTGCACGAACACAAAAGAAACAAACTGGGAATCGGCGACGGTTACCACCCTTGACAACCGAATTCCGCCATACATTGAAAATATCTGTAAGCGTGATCCGTTCAATGGAAAGGTTGTTACCGGGGGGATCGTTACCGCCCAGGACTCCAACTGGATGTTGAGTTATACTGTGAACCGACAGCCCCATTTCAAAGATCAGCCCAAAGATCAGCTGACGGTTTGGGTTTACGGTTTATTCTCGGAGGTACCGGGCAACTATATCAAGAAGCCCATGAAAGAATGTACCGGGGTGGAAATCACCGAAGAATGGCTTTACCACATGGGGGTGCCGGAATCCCAGATCCACGACATGGCCACCAAGTCAGCCCACACCATCCCCTGTATGATGCCCTATATTACCGCCTTCTTTATGCCAAGAAGAAAAGGTGATAGACCGAAGGTTGTGCCGGATGGCAGCGAGAACTTTGCTTTTCTGGGACAATTCGCGGATACTCCCCGGGATACGGTGTTTACAACCGAATATTCAGTGAGAACCGGAATGGAGGCCGTTTATACCTTGTTGGACATCGATCGCGGTGTGCCCGAGGTGTTTAATTCCTGCTATGATATTCGTGTCCTCCTGGAATCCACCGTCAAGATGATGGATGGCAAAAAGCCCGGAGATACAAAACTCCCATTTATTATGAACGTTGTCAAAAAGAAAGGATTAAAGAAGATTTCAGGAACCGTAATTGAAGAAGTATTGAAACGATATAGCATCATTTAGACGAATCGAAGATTATGAATGGAGGGTGGAATAATATGGACGGATATAAAATCCTTGAGATCAAGCAGAGTGTTTTTGACGACAATGACCGTCAGGCGGATTTGCTCAGAAATGAACTGAAAAAAGAGAAGATATTTTTACTCAATTTGATGTCATCCCCGGGTTCCGGAAAAACAACCACGGTTTTAAGAACCATTGAGACATTAAAAGATGAAATGAGCATCGCCATTCTGGAAGCGGATATCGACTCGGATGTGGATGCCCGTACGGTTGCTGGGACCGGAACAAAAGTCATTCAACTCCACACCGGTGGCATGTGTCATTTGGATGCAGAAATGACCAGACAGGGCTTATTGGGACTTGGAACAGAAGGTATTGATTTCGCCATTCTGGAAAATGTTGGGAATCTGGTGTGCCCGGCAGAGTTTGACACAGGGGCCTCAAAAAATGCCATGATTTTGAGCGTTCCAGAAGGGGATGACAAGCCCCTCAAATATCCGCTGATGTTTTCCATTGTAGATGTGCTACTCATTAATAAAATTGATGCAGTCGATTATTTTGACTTTGATTTTGAGGCAGTGAAGGAACGGGTGACAAAACTCAACCCGACGATTAAGGTGATTCCAATTTCCGCAAAAACAGGCGAAGGCATCAGTGAATGGGCGGATTGGCTGCGGACCGAAGTCAGAAACTGGAACGGGAACTAGCAGCATCATGAAATATATAATAAATAGTCAATTTTAAAACTGTCGTGAGCGACCCTGCCAGTTTACACGAAATAATTTAGTAACTATACATCGTACAGTTACTAAATTGTTTGTGAAAACTGACTTCAAAGCAAGAATTGTTTGATTCTTTTGAATTTCGAAATTACCTATTACAATGAAATATGGGAGGGAATAAGCATGGTAAAGAAAAAAGTGCTCGAACTGGCCAATAAAATTGCTGCCGGGATTACCGGTGGCATCGTAAAAGTAAAACCGACAGACCCTGAATATCGGATTCTTGAACCCGTTACAACCGATGAAGAGGCCGAAGTCGCCCTCAAGCTGGAGATTCGCAAATATAAAACTAGCAAGGAAGTCGCAAAGCTATGCGGCAAGCCGGTGGATTATGTTGAGAAAATTCTATATAAAATGGCTGTTGACGGTTCAATTAAAGTCGAAAACGAACACGGTGTGGATCAATACTGCCTTGAACTCTTTGTTCCCGGCGTCATGGAATACATGGTTGTAAACAAGGAAAATGTTGCAAAGTATCCGGTCATTGCTGCGTGTTTTGAAGAATACACCCGAAAACTCGGCGGACTCATGGCTGGAAACATCCCAATCGGGTCAGGGGTCATGCGGGTGATCCCCATTGAAAGCGCCATTGACGGGGATACCAAAAGAGCCTCCTATGAGGAGATTTCACACATCCTTAATAATCATGATGCTTTTTCCGTAGCAGACTGTGCCTGCCGAACCTCCATGCGGGTGATTGGGGAAGGTTGCGGACACACCATTGAAGATATGTGTATTCAGGTGGGACCAGCAGCGGATTACTATATTCGTACCGGAAAAGGCAGAAAAATTACCCGAGACGAAGCCTTTGCGATTTGCGAACAAGCGGAAAAAGAAGGGCTGGTTCATTCGATCCCTAATTTATCAGGTCCGGGAAATGCCCTGGCTATTTGTAATTGCTGCGGCTGTTCTTGCTTCGGACTTCGAAATACAACCTTCTACAGAAATCCGGACTGGTCACGGTCGAACTATGTAGCACAGGTGGACAAAGACAAGTGTGTTGCCTGTGGTGAGTGTGTTGAAAATTGTCAGGCAGGCGCAGCGACGCTGGGACAAAATTTATGTACAATCAAACCGATTCCTGCTCTTGAGGTAAAGGATACACCCTATGATACCCAGTGGGGAAAAGACAGATGGAATTACGACTATCGTCATCGTAAATTTGTTGAGGAAAGCGGAACAAGCCCATGTAAATCTGAATGTCCGGCGCACATTGCGGTTCAGGGATATATCAAGATGGCAGCTCAGGGAAGATATCGGGATGCACTGGAGCTGATCAAGAAAGAAAATCCATTCCCGGCAATCTGCGGACGTATTTGTCCCAGAAAGTGTGAAACTGCCTGTACTCGAGGCAGTGTGGATGAAGCACTGGCTGTTGATGAGATTAAAAAATTCGTTGCCGATCAGGATTTAAAAGCAGAACACCGCTTTGTCCCTGAAAAGAGAGCACAGCGATCCGAAAAAATTGCAGTCATCGGTGCCGGTCCCGCCGGACTGTCCTGTGCTTATTTTCTGGCAGTTGATGGCTACCAGGTCACCGTTTTTGAAAAGCAAAAGAAGCTTGGGGGCATGTTAACCCTTGGCATTCCTAACTTTCGATTGGGAAAAGAAATTGTCAATGCCGAAATAGATGTTTTAAAAGAATTAGGCATAGAATTTAAACCGGGTATTGAGGTTGGCAAGGATATCACCCTTTCGGCACTCAGAAAATTAGGTTATGACGCTTTTTATGTAGCCATTGGCGCTCAGGTCGGTAAGCGTTTATGGCTGGAAGGTGAAGATGCAGCTGGAGTAATGACCGGTGTGGATTTGCTGCGCCAAGTCAGTCTCGGAGGCGATTTAAAACTCCAGGGCCAGGCCATTGTGATTGGCGGTGGCAATGTTGCTATTGATGTGGCACGAACTGCCGAGCGGATCGGCGCTTCAGAAATCGATATGTTTTGTCTGGAAAGCCGAAAAGAAATGCCTGCCCTGGATGAAGAAATTGAAGAAGCCTTGTCTGAAGGCATTGTGATTAACAATTCCTGGGGGCCAAAACGAATCCTTGTGGAAAATGGCCGGGTTGTGGGTGTGGAATTTATAAAATGCCTGTCAGTCATTGATGAAAAAGGTAAGTTCAATCCACGATTCGATGAAAATAATATCAAGATTGTTAAATCAAACCATGTGCTGATTTCAGTCGGCCAGGGTATGGAGTGGGGCGGATTATTAAAAGACTCCAAAATTGAATTAAATCTCAATAAAACTGTCACAGCGGACTCCATCACTTACCAGACCGGTGAAAGGGATGTATTTGCAGGTGGGGATGCACTGACAGGTCCCAAGTTTGCAATTGATGCCATTGCCATGGGAAAACAAGGTGCCATCTCCATTCATCGCTATGTGCATGGGGATAACCTGACCATCGCCCGGGAACGGGAATACCATGCTCTTGACACAAAAAATCTGAATATGGATGGCTATGACCGCATGCCCAGACAGCGAGTGCTTCATATTGATGGCAGTCAATCAAAAGAGACCTTTGAGGATCTCCGGGTGACCTTTACTGAAGAACAGATTCAGAAGGAAACCGAACGCTGCCTAGGCTGCGGCGCCACATTTGTGGATCAGCATCAATGTGTGGGATGTGGTGTTTGTACCACAAAATGCAAATTTGATGCCATTTCACTGGTAAGAAAATTTGATCAGCCCGGATTAGAGTTAAAGGATATGAAACCGGCGGTTATCAAACATGTGATCAGACGTCAGGGCAGAATTGCAGTCAAAAATACGAAAAAATCCATCAATTCGATTTTCTCGAAATAAAAAGATCTGACGACAAGTGAGGTGAATGCACGTGCATGAATTGGGAATACTAATGGGAGCTATCAATACAGTAGAAAATTTTGCTAAAAAAAACAGGGTAACAAAAATTCAGACATTAGTGCTTCAAATTGGTGAGCTCTCTTCCATGATTCCAAAATATATTGAAGACTGTTATCCTGCAGCCGTGGAAGGAACCCTGCTACAGGATACGGAATTAAAAATTGAGATACTGCCAGGCAATGCTATTTGTATAAGCTGCAATAAAGTATTTAATCTCATTGAGAATCATGATATCTGTCCAGTCTGTGGCAGTCACGATTGGGAAATATTAAGCGGAAAAGAGTTTATGATCAAAGAAATTGTGGCTTGTTGATTGATAGCCACTGGAATCTTCGAATGGAAATGATGTAAATTTCATAATTGATGTTGAATAAAAGTAAATGATGTCCAAATTTAACAGAAGACCGATTGATGAGATAAACCTCGCGATCGGTCTTCTGTTATTTACTTACATCATTTACTTTGGGTATGAGGTGATGTTCTTTGATATTCGTTCAACCAAGGCTTAACAATTCGGATTCGCCCTGAAACATGATCATTAAACAAAAAATACAGTATAATTAATGTAAAACACACTCGTTGGTTTGAAATCTATTCCAAAGGGTAAAACTAATAATAAATAAAAAAATCGATACAATCGATCGATTTTTTTAAAAGAACTTTTTTCGGAGCCTTTTCAGATACAACTTAACCAAAATTCTCAACAGGAGGAAAAAACCATGAGTATTATTATTCCATTATGCATCCTAATCGGATTATTGGCCTGGATACTGAGGCCTCATAAGCATGAAGCAAGGTCCAGTCGCATTGCTCTGATTGCCACCATTTTACCATCTGCGGTGATGGCCATTGCCTCGGTTGCTTTTCAGCTGCTTCATAATGCTTCCAGAGTGATTTCAGTGGCAGAAGCATCCAATTCCATTTTTGTTGCCGGTCTAATTTTCATAGTTGTCGGGATTCTGGTTTCAATTTGTTTTGTTATATTCAGAAAAAAGGACATCTCTAAAAGTATTGTTTTTGGATTGTGTATTTCTTTTTTCATTTCCGTTGATTTGATTAAAAATATATGACTGTTTTCTGAGCAATCTAGTTGATAGACATTTTTTATAATTTCCATAGTTTTGCCCCTTTTTCTTTAATCTTCATTTCATTCAAATAGTCTGGTTTTTTGAGATAAATAAATTTTGACAACAGTGCAAGGTTTAACCTGACATAATCTCAGATACGCTTCTCAAAAGTTTGGATTAATTTAGTGCTTTTAGTCACAATTGTCTATTAATTGATTTTGTTTTTTACTAAATCATTTAATTCTTTAGCTTTTTTTGCTGCATCCGTCTTCGCGTAAACATAGAAAGCAATCGTGTGTAATATGATTGATAGAATCACCATACCAGGAATCCATGGTGCAATTAAATAAAACATTTCTGAAGAGAACAGCCAAATGGCTGTTAAGCCTCCCACAATATTCAATATTGAAGAAATCAGAATATTGGTGATTGCTTTGAATGTAAAGTAGTTCCACAAAACACTATAAATCACCCCAAATAAAAGTGCTGAAATAGTGGAGATTCCAATTAAATTCCAAAGATAACTCAAGCCAATGGTTTGTCCGTTGAAAAAAATAGTGAGTAGCAGTGTTATCCACACCGATGTAACTGCGAATACCTGAAAGAATGATTGTCTTAAATTTTTTATCATGATAAAGTCCTCCTAAAATTTTTAATGTAATGTCTGCTTATAAAATATGTGGAGCCATCACTTAACGTTATTTCAATTCTAGCATTATTTGTGGGTGCAAATTGTTGAACTTCTTTGATATTGACCATCGTTTGATTGTTTATCCGTATAAAGCCACTGTCGATGAAATCTGCTTCTGCGTATTTTAGCCGTTTCGTGTATAAATACATTTCACCTGTAGTTAATCGTAAATTGCACATTCGATCCTCTGATTCGACAATAAGGATTGCCTGAATAGGCACTTGGATATTCCGGTTATTCAACGCATTAAGTGCCATTATCGTCTTTTCATTTTTTTGTATAGCAATCTCAATCTGTTGTTTTACCTCCTGTTCATTCGGATGAGTGAAAATAAGCGCGGTTTCAGTAGCCATGTTTTTATCTGTTTTAAATATGAGTTTCATTTGTTTCCCTCCTACAAGTCATATACTATAGCATTTTTTCAACAAAATCTATTTATTTTCGTTTTGATACCTTTTTGGTACAGTTTCTTGCAAAAAAAAAGCGGGACTGCCGAATTAACGGAGATACCACTGATGGGTTCATTGGCTTCAAAATCTTCATTAAAAGACCAGCCCGTATTATTCTGAATTATGATATAATTAATCAGCAAATTTATGAACAAAATATGGAATAAAAGGGAAATGATGAGAATAGAAAACAGTAAAAAAAATATCACCTTCGCTTTGATGGTTGCAATGTTTTTGGCAGCGGTGGAAGGGACAGTTGTAACCACCGCCGCTTCAACCATCGCAAGAGATTTAAATGGGTTTGAAAATATTAGTTTTGTTTTTTCAGCCTATTTATTGACTTCGGCGATTTCAACACCAATCTATGGAAAATTAGCCGATCTTTATGGCAGAAAAAATGTGATTTCTATTGGAATCATCATTTTTCTGGTTGGGAGTACCCTTTGCGGATTCTCCCAGAGTATGCCAATGCTCATCGGGTTTCGTGCCATTCAGGGGTTGGGTGCAGGATCGATTTTCACCCTGACCTATACCATTGTAGGAGATATCTTCACATTGGAAGAGAGGCCAAAAATACAGGGCAGTTTAGGGACGGTATGGGGGATTGCCGGTTTAGTGGGACCATTGATGGGTGGGGCCTTCATTGATCTGCTTTCATGGCATTGGATATTTTTTATCAATATTCCCTTTGGGATTCTATCCATTTTCCTGATTCAACGCAATCTCAAGGAAAACTTTGAAAAGAAAAAACAGATCATCGATTATGCGGGCATCCTGACTCTAACTGGAGCCATGCTGGTATTTTTCAATATTTTTCTGTCAGCAGAGATTATGAATTACAGTAAAATTTTCATCGGGGCATCGGTTGTCGGAACCCTTTTACTGCTGATTGTTTTTTATCGCATCGAGCTAAAAGCTGTTGAGCCCATTGTTCCACCTGAAATTCTGACAAAAACAAATCAGATGGTCAACGGCATCAGCTTTTTGCTGGCAGCTGTTTTGATTGGGACCGATGTCTATCTGCCAATTTATCTCCAGAATGTACTTGGATTCAGCCCCACCATATCCGGTTTGTCATTGATAGCGATGACCATCACCTGGTTGATTGCATCAGTCGTATTGGGCAAACTGCTCATTAAGCTTGGTGGAAAAACAGTGACCATCATTGCAAATGCAATTCTGCTCCTGGGGATTCTATTGCTGCCCACCATGGGAATCCATACGCCATTAATTTTAGTGATGCTCTATGTTGCAGTGATCGGTTTTGGATTGGGGGGTGCTATGACCATCCTAACCATCCTCATCCAGGAGTCGGTGGGATACAGTCAGCGGGGGGCAGCAACGGCTACCAATTCGCTGCTGAAGACATTGGGTCAGACCATTGGTATTAGCATCTTCGGAACGGTGTTCAATCTGAATATTGTTCAGTATTTCAATGATAACGGGTTATGGGGAGTCAATCCCAATGATTTGTATGGGTCCTCTACACAAGCGATCGCTCTTACAAGTGAACAGATCATCCAGTCGTTAAATGCCTCATTACATGGCCTGTTTATCATTCTTGCGGTTATGGTTTTTGTAGCGCTGGCATTGTCCATGATGTTGCCAAAAACAAGTGCTCTCCTAAAAAATGAATGTGAATCCTGGGATGAAAAAATTGACGAGATAAGCAAGAAACTGTTTTAATTCCATTCGCAATCACCTGCATAAACTATAATTTTGTAAACAAAGGACAGGGCTATTTTAGCCCTGTCCTTTTTCCATTAAATTATCTGCTGTCATAAATCATGAAGTGCCCTCCATTGATTTGCCCAGGGCAGATGCAGGATTGTTCAGTGCTAGTTGTAGAGTGCCTTTTCCCAGGCGCTTTAGTTTAAGAGCCATCAAGGGAAAAGATAGCTGAAATAGAAGAAAAAATTAAGCGTGTTTTTCATAGTCAATACATCATTTTAAAGATGCTGGGCAACGGGGGAATGGGTTGTGTTTTTCACGTTCGGAGCAATGAAATAGAAACAGATGAGTATGCCTTAAAAGTATTAGACAAAGAAGCCTACGGGAAAAAGATGAACTTTACGAGAGAAGCGGAGGTCATGAAGAGCCTTGATCATCCAGGTATTCCCAAAATCATAGAGGTGACCCAGGATGAATTCTATGTCTATATGGTTTTGGAATATATAAGAGACGAACCGTTAAGTGTGATCATCCAAAATTGCGGAAAAATAGATGAAGCGTACATTAAAGTTTGGATGAAATGGAAAAAATTGATGGAAATCGAAGTTTGAAAAATCACAACCCAGGGTCGGGACTAACCTTTGGAAAACAAATTAAAAAAGATACTTCCCCTCGGGAATTGAATTACTTTAAAACAGCCTTAAAACAGTTTCTAAAAGAAAATGACCTTGATCAAAAGGGAATGAGCCGTTTGAACAAAATAATTGAATTGGCCCATGGCTTGCCGAAAGATGAATTAGTGATAAAAACCGCGGTGCAGGAGGTACTAGACGATTATCTGAAAAATTCAACTCCGGTTGCCAGAACTGTGGAAAAGGAAGAGACTTCAAAAACCGAGGGTCGAAAGGTCTCTGGCTCTCAAAGTCAGGATCGACACCATCAAAAATATAAACATTCCGATGCAAATGGTTCCGCGTCGGAGGATGAGAAAGTTATTTTGGATGAAGAAGAAACGGAAGAACTGGCAGAAGAAACCGAAGCTTTACAAGAGGAAGAAACCGAAGGGCTGGTGGAAGTTCTAACCGAACCATACATCATCGAAAATACAGAGTCCCTGATTTTGAAGTAACAAAAAAAATTCAAATATAAAAAACCATTCATCGTCATCGGTTCGATCATTCTTGGTTTAATTTTAATAGGTGGTGGGATTGCCGGTTATTATAACTATCAGAGAACCACTGCAATCAATACTGGCCTGGAAAATGGAGAAGCGCTGCTGACCCAGGCTAATTACCAGGCGGCAATGATAGCATTTGAAGAAGTTGGTACGGTTGATGCTGCCAATGCCGATGCGATTTTTGGAAAAGCCAAAGCCTATGCTGGCATCGGCGATTATGGCAATGCCAAGACATATTTTGAAGACACATTAAAAAGAGTGACAGATCTTGAAAAATTATAGCTGGTGTATAATGCTTACATCAATTCCGAAGTAAAAGCGAATGTCGGCGAAGAAGCATTATTTACATTGTTGGATCGGGCGGCAAAAGAAACCGGAGATGAGGGATATATTAAGCAAAAGGGTGAGTATATGGTAAAAACACCATCGTTTAACTTAAATCCGGATTACTTTAGCAACGGTCACTGTTCATACTCCTATTCTTATGGAAATGGAAGCAAAACCACTTCCACAGGGAATTATCAAATTGTGGGGTGCAATCCAAGCGGTACCATTGCAACACTCTCTGTTTTCAATATGACTGGCTATTCACTGCCGAGTACGTTAAATATCAACTGCGAGCCTTTGGGTGACAATATGATTTCAATTAATTCCATGGGTTATACATACAGCCCATGATATTGAAAAATTTCACGTTCTGATGAAAAAGAAAATAAGTAATGGAATGGCAACAAATTTTATATAAATCCAAAGAAAATTCTGGATGATAATAAATGGTGAATGGAGAAACTAAATGCGTATTAAAAACAAAAAAAGATTCTATCTAATGATGGCCATCGTGTTTGTGGTAATCCTTCTTGTGCTGATTGTTGCGGTCACAATGATAAGGAGTACATATATAAACAATGCTTTGGACCAGGCAAACAGCACGAGCAATGGTTCAGTTCAAGCAAATACAGTTGAAGCGGCATCAGCATCCGACCTAACTGAAGTAACTGAGAAAGCGGATACCATGGTTTTGGTCAATAAGAGTACCAGTCTGGATAAAAACTATGTGCCCTCGGATTTGGTTTGGGTTGATTTACGGGGGGTTCGAGAAACCCAGCTCCGACAGGAAGCAGCTGAGGCATTGGAAAATCTCTTTAAAGAGGCTGATTCAAAAGCTATCACATTGTATTGCTGTTCAGGTTATCGGTCCTATGAAACCCAACAGGAATTGTATCAGGAAAATGTCAAGACCTATGGACAAAAACAGGCAGATCTGGTGAGTGCAAAACCGGGTCAAAGTGAACATCAAACAGGCCTGGCAATGGATGTTACTGCCGAATCAGTCAATTTAGACCTTGATGAAAGTTTTGGAGAAACGACTGAAGGACAATTTGTGAAAAATAATGCCTATAAGTATGGATTTATCATACGTTACCAGGAAGATAAAACTGCGATTACAGGGTACGCCTATGAACCCTGGCATCTCCGATATGTTGGAACGGATGCAGCGAAAACAATATTTGAAAAAGACATAACCCTGGCAGAGTATTAAAAAAACTAATCCAAGATCTTCATTGTTAATTCAGTACCGGTCACACTTAACTTACGCTATTAGAATTTTCGTTCTAATAGCGTTTTTTTGTAGACTGTTCATAGATTGATTTCTTCTGAAAAATGAGTTAAACTTGAAGTGACGGTGCCATAAAAACACCATCCCCTCGAATCCATAATATTATGCTGATTCGTATATTTTTATAATCGAAAGGAAATGAAAGAGATGAAAGAATATAAGTGGGCGGTTTTAGGATGTGGAGTAATAGCCAATGAATTGGCAGAAGCTATGAAAAAGCATGGTAGAAAATTATATGCTGTGGGGAATAGGACATATGAAAAAGCATTAAGATATGCGGAAAAGTATGATGTGAAAAAAGTTTATGATAACTATAAAGACATATTTATCGATGAGGAAGTTGATATTATTTATATTACAACACCTCATAATACACATATTCAATTTTTAAGGGAAGCATTATCAAGGGGCAAACATGTTCTTTGTGAAAAATCAATTACCTTAAACAGCGATGAATTAGAAGAAGCAATAACGCTGGCGAATAATAAAAATGTGATACTTGCGGAGGCAATGACTTTATATCATATGCCTTTATATAAAAAACTTGATGAGATTGTGAAGGGGGAGCGTATAGGGGATGTTAATCTAATAACCATGAATTTTGGTAGTTATAAAAAATATGATATGAACAATCGGTTTTTTAACCGCAATTTAGCGGGTGGAGCAATGTTGGATATAGGGATTTATGCGCTTTCTTTTGCGAGATGGTTCTTGAAATCAAAACCAGGAAAAATTGTGAGTCAAGTTAAGTATGCACCTTCAAAAGTGGATGAACAAGCGACTATTTTGTTGATGAATGATGAGCAGCAAATGGTAACGATAGCACTTTCACTGCATTCGAAACAGCCGAAACGAGGCATGATTTCTTGTAACAAAGGATATATTGAAGTGATGGAATACCCTAGAGCAATGGAAGCAATTGTTACCTACAATGAAACAGGAGTGAAGGAGATTATTCAGTTGGGAAATACTCAAGATGCATTGTGGTACGAAGTTGGAGATATGGAAAAAGCAGTTGCAGGAAGGGAAAATCATATGCATCTGGATTACACAAAAGACGTTATGGAAGTTATGACTTACATTAGAAAAGAATGGGGAATGAGCTACCCGGAAGAAGAGTGAATTGATTTAAAACTTGACGAAGCCAGGTTCAACTAACTGTATTAGAACAGGAGGAAAATATGGGATATGACTCTATCGAAATTTCGTGGGCAAGGGAAAACAATCTGAAAAGCATCAATTTAAACGTACCGAAAGGGCAGATAACAATTTTTACCGGAGTGTCAGGTTCTGGTAAATCATCCATCGTTTTTGATACGATTGCCCAGGAAGCAGGAAGGCAGTTAAATGAAACCTTCAGTAAATTCGTTCAGGTGTTCATGCCCAAGTATCGACATCCTGATGTTGATGTCATTCGAAACGCCGATTGGGTTATAAATATGGGCGTTGAAGGAGGCAGCCGTGGCGGAGAAATTCTTTTTGAAGGAACACCTGCTGATCTAAAGAAATGTAAAGTATCCATTACGGCAAGGTACTTGTAAAATTTCATGAGCTCCTTAGGACCATCATATTTATACAGAGCATTTATTCCTGTTAGTGAATAAGATTACTGTGATTAGCAACTATTTACCCTTAATTCGGTAACAAAGCTGTCGATAATTATATAAGGATATCCTTTTTTCTACAGACATACTAAAGCCTCTCTCAACTGCATATGGTTAATGACATAATAAATCAAAGAAAGGAAGAAGTTAACGGAATCGGAAAAAAGGTATTTAATCGACTGAACAAAAATTCACAGGAAGTCCGAGGACAGAAAAAGATGGGCGATCATATTTCAAAATTAAAGGGCGGAAAAAAAGTTTCGCTTCTGTTTAAACTTGTATTGCTACTGGGTTCAATTCTTATTCTTGGGAGTCTCATTTTAGGGATTGTAGCATTGATGTTTTCATCAAAAGCGCTGACAGAAACAACCGAAAGTTATCTGGAGGAAACGGCGGTAGCCAGTTCAAAATATGTAGGCTCAACCGTGGCCAAACAATTGGGGGAGTTAACCCAGGTAGCGGCAACCGATACGGTGTCATCCATGAACTGGGAGGCTCAGAAAACCTATCTGACAGCAAAGGCCAAGGAGCTGGGCTATCTTGATATAGCCATAATAACACCTGATCTCATGGCACATTATGTTATCAGCGGTGACTCAACCCAGCTTTCTGAACGAACTGTTTATACCAATGCACTTAATGGCTCAGCAGGGATTTCAGATGTATCCATAAGCAAAGTCACCAATGGACCGGTAGTACTGGAAGCTGCTCCAATTAAAAGCAATGGACAGGTAGTCGGCATCCTCATGGGACGACGGGATGGAACAGCGTTGACAGGGATAACAGATAACCTTGGCGTGGGCGAAACAGGTTTTGCCTTTATTATTACCAAAGACGGAATCATCAATGCCCATGTGGATAAACAACTGGTTTTGGATCAGCGAAATGCCATTGCTGAAGCTGCAGAAGGCGGCGATCTGGCTGATCTGGGAATCCAAATTCAAAAAACGGATATGTCAAAAGCTAATCTGATTCATTATACCTATCAGGGCGAAAAAAGAATTACCGAGCTTGTTCCGATTGAGGGAACCAACTGGTTATTGGGATTAGGGGACTATGAGAGCACCGTCTATGCCAATGTAACCAATCTGAGAACCATCCTGATTCTCATCACACTGTTAGTCGCTGTTGGCGGCAGTCTGGCCATTTATATCAGCACCAAAAAAGCAGTGGTTAACCCCATTATCGGCATCAAAAAAGCGGCTGAAAAATTGGCCCTGGGTGATGTGGACGTAACCGTGGAAGTCAGGAGCACCGATGAGATCGCAGACTTGGCCATTGCTTTTAATGAGATGACTGAAAACCGAAAACAGCAGGCTGAGGCAGCCCAACGTTTGTCAGAAGGCGACTTTGAGGTTAACATTGAACCCCTGTCGGATAAGGATGTATTGTCCTATTCGCTGATTGCGGTTATTAATGAAATGAATAAGCTTTATAATGGTATTACAAAAACCGAGCAAGCGATTTTGGATGGACGTCTGTATTACAAGGAGAACATTGATGATTATTCAGGCAGATTCAGAGATCTGATTAAAGGGGTGGACTCAGTAAGTGCGGCCTTTAAAAACCCAATGAAAATCGCTTCCAATGCCATCGAATGCATTGGAAAGGGTCAGATTCCACCGAGAATCACAACCGAATATAATGGGATTTTCAATGATCTTAAAAATAATATCAACTCTTGTATTGACGGTTTAGGAGCCTTAACAGAAGGAAATGAAGTTCTGTCATTGATGAGCAAAAATGACTTTACCCAAAAAATTGATGCGGATTATTCAGGTGTTTTCGGAGAAATTGCCCAATCGATCAATACCATTCAAGATTCATTGTTGATTATGGTCAACGCAGTGGATGATATCTCCAACGGTGATATGAAAATACTTGATGGGTTAAAGTCTGCTGGAAAACTCAGTGAAAACGATCAATTGATCCCCGGCTTCATCAAGCTGATGGAAAACATCATCATGCTGCTGGAAGAATCAGACAGTATGGCCAAAGCCGCCGTGGCAGGCGATCTGAACAACCGGGCCGATGCAACCCGCTTCCCGGGAGATTATGCCAAGGTAATCAATGGCTTTAATGATACCCTGGATGCCTTAGCCGAACCCATGCAAGAAGCTTCCCAGGTGCTCAATGAATTGGCTCAGGGTAATCTCAATACTGCGATGACTGGGAATTACATGGGACAAAACGGTCAAATCAAAGAAGATATGAATAAGACCATTGCCTTTCTGAAACAATATGTCCAGGAAATTTCAGAAACATTAGAAAAGGTCAGCGATGGAGATTTTAACCAGGAAATCACAGCTGACTATCTGGGAGACTTTGTAAATATCAAATATGCCATTAATAATATCACCTCACATCTCAGCGAAATCCTTACCGAAATTGGAAACTCTGCTAACCAGGTGGAATCGGGATCCCGACAAATATCTGATGGCGGCCAGGCTCTGGCCCAGGGTACAACCGAGCAGGCAAGTGCTATAGAGCAGTTATCCGCTTCTATTGATGAAGTGGCTGAAGAAACCAAGAGAAATGCACAAAATGCCAACGAAGCCAATGAAAGAACCCTTGAGGTTCGTGCTACGGCAGAAGAAGGCAACACTCAGATGGGTGATATGGTCAATGCCATGGAAGAAATCAATGCATCCTCACATAATATTTCCAAGATTATTAAAGTTATTGATGATATTGCTTTCCAAACCAATATCCTGGCTCTGAACGCAGCGGTTGAAGCAGCACGGGCAGGCCAGCACGGAAAAGGCTTTGCCGTAGTAGCCGAAGAGGTTCGTTCGCTTGCTGCACGGAGTGCTGAAGCGGCACAGCAAACAACCGGTCTCATTGAAGGATCCATTACTAAGGTGGAAGCTGGAACGAAGATTGCAAATTATACTGCCGACAGCTTGGAAGGTATATTAAAATCAGTTGCAAAAGTAACCGATCTGGTCAGCAATATTGCCATGGCCTCCAATGATCAGGCGACCAGCATTGCCCAGATCACCCAGGGAATTGATCAGGTTTCTCAGGTGGTTCAGACAAATTCAGCAACAGCGGAAGAAAGTGCCGCCGCCAGCGAAGAGCTGTCTGGTCAGGCTGAACTACTCAAGAATATGGTCTCTGAGTTTAAGTTAAAGAATAAAACAACCGGAAAAGCAAGCCTGAGACAAACCGTTTCAGCAACACCTTTGGACATAGAGAGACAAAGCACACATCAACCACCAAAACCCCAGATCCGTTTGGATGATATGGAAATGGATAAATACTAAAAAGATCAATTTCCAGGGTTGCTTTCTCTCAGTAAAATCAGTTTAAATAAAATCCTTTCGTTAAGGATGTTCCACAGTAGCGAATGAAAAAAGCCTTCCAGTTGCGCCTAAAATGGAACCTATAGAACGGACACTAAAAAAGTCTATTCAAATAGGTTCTTTTTTTGTACAATGATTCTAAAGGAGTGTGAATTCAATGAGTAAAAAGCTATTTTCTGATTCGGAAATAAAAATATTATTAAAAAATAAGTATGTTAAGACGGTCGGCAGCAAAGGCATAACTTATACAGATGAGTTTAAGTTGCTTTTTATTTCGGAATATAATATGGGGAAATTGCCGTATAAAATTTTTGGAGATGCCGGTTTTGATGCAAAAATCATTGGTAAGCAGAGAATCTGGAGTTGTAGTAAACGATGGCGGAAAAGCTACAAAGATACAGGAGAAATCGGGTTAAGAGATACTCGAAAATTTAATAGCGGTCGTCCATTGGAACGAGAATTAACGAATGAAGAATTACTTGCGAAGAAAGATGCTGAGATTGCATACTGGAAAGCGGAGGCAGAACTATTAAAAAAAATCGAGCGGCGAGAAAGGCAGGTGAAAAACGGTAAATTGGCCACTTCTTTAGTTTTTAAACTTATCCAGGAAATCATTTCAAAGTACAATTATAAAAACATGGTTAGACATTTGTGTGAAGTAGCCTTGGTGTCAAGATCCGGTTACTATAATTATCTGAACTCAACTGACAAGCGTAATCACCGGGAAAAGAAAGATTTGAAATTGAAAGAATTAATTCTAAAAGCAATCAATCATCGGGGATATAAAAAAGGATCACGTTCGATAAAAATGGTGTTGGAACAGGATTTCCATTTAGTCGTTAATCGTAAATGCATTCAACGGATTATGCGCAAATACGGTATCATATGTCCGATTAGAAAAGCTAATCCCTATCGTAGAATGATGAAAGCAACTCGGGAACATCGGGTTGTACCAAATCTTTTGAAAAGAGAATTTAAGCAGGAATTGGCAGGAAAAGTTTTGCTGACAGACATCACATATATGCCATATGGTATATCAAAGATGGCTTATTTATCAACGATCAAAGATGGATCCACAAATGAGATACTTTCATATCAACTATCAACTCGAATGAGTCTTGAAATAGCCACAGAGACCATCAAAAAATTAATTCGAAAAAATAAAAATTTACTGCGCCAGGACTCATTTATCCATTCTGATCAGGGCGTGCACGTGCGACAAGAAGTCGCTTAATATATTGCCGAAAGGCTGCCCCATCCATTCGGGGTAACTCTATTGTGACTAGCGTAGATGGTAACGTCCGGGTTAGAAAGCTCACAAAACAATGTGGAAATCCGAGAAGCCTAAAACTGGGATAACTGCTAGAGTAAGAAAGTTATGGAGAACGTAAAGTGAACCACTGTAGGAATCGTTACGCTGGAGAAAGCGAAATTAGGCTGAAACGCTTCGACCAAAATGGTAAGGAGTCAAGCAACGGCGGCTTGGTAAACCAATGCGAATGGATAAAGGACTCCCGGTTTAAAGGTGGCTCCTAAGACTTTCACAATTATGTATTAGGCGGAACTTGGTAAACCCTACATGCTCCTCATCACTGAGGTATCGAACCGCAAGGCGAAGAAATGGCATAGAGGGCAGAAGAAAAGGATAAAAAGCAAACGCTACTTTTGTAATGAAAGAAGATAGGGGTTCAAACTTTGCTCCAACTCGAAAGGGTGCTGACTTATCCCATGGTATTTCCTGGCAGGAAAGGATCGTAAACTTATGAATTTTAGTAACTCAACGACGGATCAAACCGAGAGGCTAAGAGACACCTATACACTCACTCTCCAATGGGATTTCATTGACTGGAAACAGGTGCAAAAAGATGTCAATAGGCTACAAACCAGAATTGCCAAGGCAACAGTGAAGGGCGACATGAACAAGGTCAAAAGATTACAATACCTGTTAACACATTCATTCTATGCAAAAGCCTTCGCAGTAAAAAAGGTAACCTCGAATAAGGGGAAAAACACTTCCGGAGTAGACAAAAAGCTGTGGTCAACCTCAGCATCAAAAATGAAGGCGGTATTAGCACTTTCAGATCGGCACTATCGAGCAAAACCGCTTAGGAGAGTCTACATTGAAAAAAAGGGCAAAAACAAGAAACGACCATTGGGAATCCCCACTATGTACGACAGAGCCATGCAGACACTGTATGCTCTGGCACTCGAACCCGTAGCCGAAACTACCGGTGACCACATCTCTTTTGGTTTTCGCAAAGGAAGAAGTGCCAAAGATGCCTGTGAACAGATATTTTGTGTCCTGGCAAGAAAATGCTCGCCGGCATGGATACTTGAAGGCGATATTAAAGGCTGTTTTGACAACATCAACCATGGTTGGTTACAAGAGAATATACCGACGGATAAAAGAATAATGAAGCAATTTTTAGAATCAGGGTTCATCTATCAGGGTAACCTATTCCCAACAGACAAAGGTTCACCTCAGGGTGGAGCGATCTCAAGTCTATATGCAAATATGACGCTGGATGGTCTTGAAAAATTAATTCAGGATAAATACCATCGTAATACAAAAGGNAACATAGAAAATCATTATCGGGCAAAAACCAAAGTAAATCTGGTGCGCTACGCTGATGACTTTATCATTACCGCAGATACAAAAGAAATAGCGGAAGAACTCAGAGATCTTGTTAGCCAGTTTCTTGAAAAACGAGGGCTGACTTTATCTGAAGAGAAAACGATGATTACGCATATCGATGACGGTTTCGACTTCCTTGGTTGGACATTTCGAAAGTTTAAAGGAAAATTAATTGTTAAACCCTCAAAGAATTCAATAAAAACTCTGATACGAAAATGCGCGACGATTATTCTGAAAGAAGGAAAAGCAAGCAGTCAATCCGAACTAATCCGCAGATTAAATCAAGTGATTCGAGGATGGTCTAATTACCACAGACATGTGGTGGCAAGTCACGCTTTTTCCTATGTCAACAACACCCTATATCTCTTATTACAACAATGGGCAAAACACCGGCACCCGAA
>JGI24146J20443_1000200_pt1 | contig 56628 bp, 53 predicted proteins | sample BarGraIncub1131A_FD_20443 | JGI IMG/M metagenome (IMG submission 20443) | reverse complement strand
TGCTTTGGAGATGCCTACAATACGTGGCAGACGCTGAGTTCCGCCGAAGCCAGGGGTAATGCCAAGCCCGGTTTCAGGCTGACCGAATTTTGCATTATCCGACGCCAACCGAATATCACAGGCCATCGCCAACTCACAGCCGCCGCCGAGAGCAAAGCCGTTTATAGCCGCAATAACCGGTTTGCTCATATTTTCTAACTTTAAAAAGATCTCTCCGCCTCGAGCACCGAAAGCTCTGCCTTCCGCGGCAGATAAATTCTTCATTTCGGCAATGTCGGCTCCAGCCACAAAGGCACGCCCTTCGCCGGTGAGTATAACTGCATGTGTATCAATATCACGCTCAACTTCTGTAATCGCAGCCTCCAAATCGGACAGAACCTGAGAATTCAAGGCATTGAGCGCCTCAGGCCTACAGATTGTAAGAACTGTCACGTGTCCGAGACGCTCGGATTTGATAAATGACATAGGTATCACTTCCTGTTAATATTGTAAGAACAAAATGCTGCCTTATTAGAATAACTTGCGCTAGACTCAAGCTTTGGGAGGCATGACTGTTGCAAAGCCAGTAATCACTGTTTCTCCACGCTGATTGGTAACAATGGTTTCAAGTTTTAGGCGGTTTTTCTCTTCAATACGCTCCACGACTGTGCAAGTGGCAGTGACTGTATCGCCGAAATAAACAGGTTTCGTAAAACGAAGCTCCTGACCCATATAAATCGTTCCGGGCCCGGGAAGCTGAGTTCCCAAAACAGTGGAAATAAATCCTGCGGAAAGCATTCCGTGTGCAATACGCTGACCGAAGATGCTGTTTTCTGCGGACACAGCATCTATATGCGCGGGATTAAAGTCTCCGCTGATGCCTGCAAATTGGACAACATCGGTCTCTGTAACAGTTTTTGTAAAGGAAGCGGAGTCGCCAAGTGCAATCTGAGAAATATTACGTCCATTCATAATTATTCGACCTTTCAAATAAAATCATATTAAACATGAATCAACTTTCATGTCACATGATAGTATACAAAATCGTGTTTGTCAACAATAAAATTATCAATAATCACAATAAATATTTTGGAGATTCCCAAAATACATCTTGACAAAACGAGCGGTCGTCATTATGCTGTGCTTAAGAGGTGAATCATCTTTCATTATTGGTTACAATTCAATCACGAAAAACTGTGCAATATTACAACATGAACTGATGTTCATATCAATAGGAGTGGATGGAGGAAACAAATTGAAACAGAAAAACAACGTTGGAATTGTTGGACTCGGCATATATCTGCCGGAGAACAGAATGACAGCAAAAGAAATCGCCGAGGCCACAAGAGGCATTTGGAGCGAAGAGGCGATTGTAGACAAGCTTGGTATTGTGGAAAAGCGGATTTCCAGCAGCAAAGACTGCGACGGTACTCAGGAGATGGGCGCGCTGGCAGCGCTTGATTGCCTGAAAAGTACCGGCGTTGATCCAATGGACATTGACGCGATACTTTGCTTTACCGAGGAATGGAAGGAATACCCACTGACTACTTCAGCGTGCTATATTCAAAGCCGTATCGGCGCAAAAAAAGCATGGTGCATTGATATGCAAAATCGCTGCTGCACAACCGTGTCAGCAATGAAAATTGCCAAGGATATTCTTATGTCTGATGAAGACTGCAACACAATTCTTGTTGCGGGCGGATATCGGAATTGTGACTTGATTGACTTTACTGACAACGGAGTCTCCTTCATGTTCAATTTGGCTGCAGGCGGCGGCGCAATTCTGCTTCGTAAAAACTACAACAAAAATCTGCTTCTGGGTACTCATCTTATGAGTGATGGCTCGGTGGTTCACACCTGCGGTGTGAAGGTGGGCGGCATAAAAGAGCCTGTCACCGCCGAAAACATTAATGAATTCGGCAAGTTGCGGTTGATGGACTCCGCAACGATGAAGGGACTACTTAATACAGTTTCAATGCCAAATTGGATGAATTGCATCGATGAGTCGCTAAGAAAATCGGGCATGACAAGAAGTGATATCGGATTTCTTGATATTTTGCACATCAAACGGTCTGGGCACCTCGGCATGCTTAAGGATTTAGCTCTGACCGAGGACCAGACGGTTTATCTCGAAAACTACGGACACGTAGGACAGGTTGACCAAATTCTCTCACTGAAGCTTGCGTTGGAGCAAGGAAAGGTAAAGGAGGGTACAGTAATCTCAATGATTGCTGCCGGAATCGGTTATACCTGGGCAGCTAACGTTATCAGATGGGGGGATGCTATTTGAGTACTTTTCTTCAGCTGTTTTTAAGAAGTTTTGAAACTGGTGCGATTTATGCGCTTGCTACACTGGGCATCATAATAGTCTTCCGCACCAATCTGGTCATCAACTTTGCGCAGGGCGTTATGGGAATGTTCGGTGCCTACATAGTAACAATTATCTTTATGAAAACGGGAATGCCGCTGCTGCTGGCGATACTGTTAGGAATTGTTGCTGCTATATGTATTGGAATTATCGTGGATTTTGTCGTTATCCGTCGCACAAAGAAGGTCGGGGGAAGCGGAAAAGAAATTATCACACTGGGTATGATGATGGTGTTTCTGGGAATCGCGCCGATGGTGTTCGGTGTAGACCCCCTGCGATTGCCGAAAATCATTGAAACCGGCGCATTCACACTGGATAAGGCGAATCTTTCTTACAACAGTCTGTTGAACATCGTCATCGGGCTGTCTCTGACCATCGGACTGTTTTTGCTCCTGCAGAAAACCAAGCTGGGGCTCGCTATCCGCACCACGGCATCCAATGAGCGGACCGCGCGAATGCTAGGCATCCCGACAAAAAAGGTTACACTGTTCGCGTGGGCTTTTGCCATGGTACTCGGCACCTTGTCCGGAGTTCTTATTGCGCCATCTACCTCGGTTACAGTAAATCTGATGGACAGCATACAGGTCAACGCCTTTATAGCCTGTGTCCTAGGAGGTTTCCAGACATTTTATGGACCGGTCATCGGCGCTTATATCCTTGCGATAGCAAACAATCTTTTATCCTATTACGTTTCGTCAGTGTGGGGCACGCAGATTCTTTATTTGCTTGTTATCATCTTCATTGTGATAAAACCTGTTGGCCTGATAGGAAAACGAGTCGTCAAAAAAGTATAAAGGAGCGCTGACATGAAACAAGACTCCATCATAACGAAGATTACAAAGAATACATATCTTCGTTTTGTCCTCTTTGGGCTTATTATTTCCATGATTCCGGTTCTTACCGGTGGCGGCATATTAAAAACATCATGGCTCGGTATCATAGGTGGCACGATTATCTATACTATTGCAGCATTGGGGCTTAACCTCCTACTGGGATACTCTGGATTGATTTCTCTGGGAACTGCCGGATTTATGGGACTGGGCGCCTATATCAGCGCCTATGTGACAGGCAATCTTGGACTCCCGTGGGAGGTCGGCATTCTGGCAGCCGTCATTATACCGGTTATATTTGGAATACTGATAGGTCTTGCCTCTCTCAGAATGGAGGGTCTCTATCTGGGCATCGTCACACTATGTGTGGCTGAAGTACTACGCAAGACGTTTGACGAGCTTGAACCGCTTACAGGAGGATTCTCCGGTAAAAGCGCAGAATATCCCACACTGCTTGGGATTTTCAAACTAAATCAGGGTACGACCTTCGTTCTATTGTGCGTGGTACTCGTCCTAATGATGATTCTTACTTATCATCTGGCCAATGGTCAGCTTGGGCGCGCCCTTAACGCTATGCGGGGGAGCAATGTTGCGGCACAGGCAATGGGTGTTTCCCTACTGAAATATCGACTCATAGCTTTTGCTTTGGCAACAGGATATGCGTCACTCGCCGGAGCGCTGTATGCTCACTTTGTTAAATTTGTATATCCATCAACATGGAACCTGCCGCTTTCGCTGGTTATCCTTGCAATTGTAGTCATCGGAGGGCTTAGGTCAATCTACGGAACTTTTATTGGGGCTCTGATTGTATATGCCCTACCGGACCTAGTGCTTAAGCGTATTCCAATCATCGGAGACATCAACGGGCTATCCTATGTTTTTTCTGGAGTTTTGATTATTCTGGTGGTTCTCTTCTATCCGGGCGGCTGCGTGAAGGTGTTTAGTGATGTCAAACTATTACTGCAGAAGCTTTTCAAAAGGAAGGTGAAGAAAAATGTCTGAACAGGCAATCCTTACTCCTTCGCTCAACGAGAATGAAATCCTACGCGTAGAAAACCTGTCGATGCATTTCGGGGGATTAAAGGCTGTTGAAAAGCTCTCGTTCTCCATCAATGAACATGAAATATTCGGTCTTATCGGCCCAAACGGTGCAGGGAAAACAACCGTATTTAACTGTATAACGCAGTTTTACAAACCTAGCGAGGGTCGAGTGCTCTTCCTGACAAAGCAGGGCCTGACGGAGAATTTGGTTGGTCAAAAGGTACATAACATTATCCGAAAGGGTTTGGTAAGAACATTTCAGAATGTTGAGTTGGTAAGCGAGCTTTCTCTGCTTGACAACGTTTTGGTCGGCGGACATATTGACTTCAAGTCAAGCGGATTTTCACAGGCACTGCGTCTTCCCAAAGCACGCAAAGAGGAAAAGGCTATGCGAGAAAAAGCCGAACGAGTTCTGAATTTTATGGGAATCGACCACATGAAGGATGCGCTGGCTGGTGGACAGCCTTATGGCGTAAGGAAAAAGGTGGAAATGGCTCGTACGCTGATGTGTGAACCGAAGCTGATAATTTTGGATGAACCGGCAGCCGGACTCAATGACGTTGAAACACAGCAGTTGGCGGAGACTATCCGCGAGGTGCGTGACACATATAATTGCACCATTCTTCTGGTTGAACATGACATGCGGTTGGTCATGGGCATCTGCGATCGGATATGCGCAATTTCTTTCGGAAAGTTTTTGGCTTGCGATACGCCTGAGCGCATCCAGCGAAATTCACTGGTTCAGGAAGCCTATCTCGGCGAAAAGGAGGGATAAAATGGGTAATAAAATCGCGTTATCAATCGAAGGGCTGAAAGTCAGCTACGGCCCAATTGAAGCGCTGAAAGGCATCAATATTGAGGTACAGGAGGGCAGTGTCGTAGCGCTTCTAGGCGCAAATGGTGCCGGAAAAACCACAACACTTCAGACTATCTCCGGGTTAGTGCATGCCTCTGAAGGAAAAATATCTTTTTATGGAAAGAACATTACAAACATGGAGGCAGAAGCAATCGCCTCCCTTGGAATTGCCCAGTCTCCTGAAGGCCGACAGATATTTGCAGACCTAACGGTGGACGAAAACCTGAAAGCTGGCAGTTTCACGGTTAAGGATCGCAAGATTATAGAACGTTGCTATAAACGTGTATATAGGCATTTTCCCTTACTTAAAGAACGTGGGAAACAGATGGCAGGAACACTTTCAGGTGGAGAACTGCAAATGCTAGCCATTGCTAGAGCACTAATGTCCGATCCCAAGGTTCTTCTTTTGGATGAACCCTCGTTGGGACTCGCCCCACTCATTGTGCAGGACATTTTTAAGATTATTGGTGAAATTAAAAAGGAGGGAACAACTGTTGTCATAGTGGAACAGAACGCCCTTCAAACATTAAAAATCGCAGATTACGGATATGTACTTGATTTGGGACGAATCAATATTTCGGGAGACGCTTCCACACTCATTAAGGATGAGCGCCTAATCGAGGCTTATCTGGGAACAAAGTAGGACTTCAGCACTTTAAACTGTATCATGTGTGCAAACGCACATGGAAATAAAACAAAATGAGGAGATTGATTATGAAAAAAAGGCTACTCCCCCTGCTTATTGCACTCTCAATGATTTTTGCTTTGGCTGCCTGTGGCAGCAACGGAAGCTCCACTTCTTCTGCAGATCCTACCGCAACTGGTTCCACAGTTGCTTCTGCCGCGCCCGTAGATGACGGAACTCAAGGAATTACAGAAACCGAAATCAAAATTGCAAACACAGCTGCAACTTCCGGAACTTACGCGCCTGTAGGTGTTCCGTTTAACGCAGGTATTCAGGCCTATTTGGACATGGTCAACGCCGCTGGCGGAATTGGTGGACGAAAGATTACCTTCCTACATAAGGACGACGAATTTGACCCCGTTAAGGGCAAGGCTTATCTTCAAGAGATGGTAGAAGACGAGAAGGTTTTTGCCATTGTTGGTGACTTCGGAACTCCTGTTGTTGCCGCAACTGTAGGCGATTTGAAAACCTATGGCATCCCCGTTGTCTATTTTGCAACTGGAATCGGCCAGCTTTATTCTGAAAAAGCTACGACAAACGACGAAGGCTACAACCTTTTCCCGGTACAGCCCATATATGTCACCGAAGGTAAGATAATGGTTGCCCGTGGCGTAGGTACCTTTGAGACAAAGAAAATCGGCGTCATCTACACCTCCGACGACGCCGGCAAGGATATGCTCTCCGGAATTGAAACCCAGTGCAAAACGCAGAATGTAGAATATGTCGCAGAAGAGGTTGCTGCCGGAGCGGCAGACGTTTCCGCAGCGGTTACCTCTCTCAAGAGCGCTAATGTTGATTTCGTCATAGTCGCGGCAATTCAGGCCACCATGCCGACAATCGTCAAAGAAATGGCCGCGCAGGGCATGACTGTCCCCGCTATTACCACCTATGTTAACGTATCTCCGAAAATTTCCGAGCAGATTGCCACAGATATTGCCGGCAAGTTCGACGTATACGGCGATGGCTGGGTATCCTATGAAGATGACCGTGCGGCGAATCTGGCTGATTTCCAGAAATGGGTTGCCGCAGACTACAAAGATAATGTTTACGCTCAGACAGGCTGGATTGCCGCATCCTTCTTCTGCGAGGGTCTGACCCGCGTTGCTGCCGGCAGCGAGGCGCTTACATGGACCAGCTACATGAAGGCAATGGAATCAGCCCCAATCCAAAACCCCTTCGGCGGATCAATTGACTACTCCAATGGTCAGCGTCTCGGCACACAGGAGATGAATATGTCCAAGGTTACCGCTGACGGCAAGTGGGAACTGGTGGATGGACTGAGCAGCATAAATGACCTTTTAAGCAAATAAGCGCTAAATCAAGTTTGAAGCACCGGTAGGGGGGCGTTAACGCCCCCTCCTGTGTTATAATACTAAATATTTCCTTTTTATGGATCGATGTGCCGCGCATTTGAGCAGTATGAAACATGTTGATTGATTTCACTATGCCGATCCTATAGAATATTGTAACGGAGGATAAGTTTGAAACTTGTTTCAAACTTATCAGATTTCAAGTGCATGTTGCTCGCCCTGCGGGCAACTGCAACACCTGCACAATTTATGACCATACCATTTCATGGTCATTTTGTGACTCGAACAAAGCGAAAGGAACGGTCATAAAAATGGATTACAGAACAAAATTGATCGATATTGATCAGGCGTTGGCGTTTGTAAAGTCAGGGGATATGATTGTGACAGGATTGGGTGCGGCGGAGGCCGGTCTTTTCATGGGTCAACTTCACACCATAGCTGACAGAGTCACAAACGTAACAGTTACCAACTGCCTGCCAACACATCCATCGGAAGTATATGACGAGAAATATTCCGGCAGTTTTTATGTAGATGGCTGGTTCTATTCCCCCGAATTACGCAAGTCGCACAAAAATGGCAACATTTCTTTCATTCCCAACCATCTTCATTTGTCCGCCAGCAAGCGCTTGGACTTTGTTGGGACAAACATCTTTGTCGGAGCCTCCTCCATGCCGGATAAACACGGCTTTGTGTCGCTTTCTTTGTCAAACACATATGAGCGTCGGATGCTGGATGCGGCCGATCTAGTTATTTTGGAAATCAATCCGAATATGCCCTTCTCTCTGGGAGACTGCTATGTTTCTGTGGATGATGTCGACTACTTTGTGCAGGCGGATTATGACGCGCCCACAATTCCCGACGCCCTCTCCAGCGAAAAGGATAAGATTATCGGAAAATATATCGCGGATATGGTTCCGGACGGCTCCTGCATCCAGCTGGGAATCGGCGGAATTCCCAACGCCGTTGCCGCCGCACTGGAAAATAAAAACGATTTGGGCGTCCATACCGAAATGCTGACTACCGGAATGATGCATCTGGCTAATATGGGTGTCATCAACGGAAAACGCAAACAGGCCGAGAAGCGAACAATGGTCGCCGCTTTCGCTCTGGGCAGCAAAGAACTCTACGAATTTATTGATTATAATCCCTCCGTAGCCATAATGGATGGAGGAAGGGTCAACGATCCATACGTAATTGCACGTAACGACGGGCAGGTATCCATCAACACCACGCTGGAAGTGGACTTGACTGGACAATGTGCATCTGAATCCCTTGGCTCTAGGCAGTTTTCCGGAACTGGCGGACAGGCGGACACGGCCATCGGCGCGCAAAATTCCAAGGGTGGGAAATCCATTATCGCTCTGTACTCCACAGCAAATCTGAAAGATCCGAAAACCGGAGAAGCCCGCGTTATATCCAAAATTGTGCCTCAACTTATGACAGGCGCCGCGGTTTCGCTCTCGCGTAATGATGTTGATCGCGTTGTGACGGAATACGGCGTAGCAGAGCTTCGCGGAACCAATATCCGTGAACGTGTTCGCCGCCTGATCGACATTGCGCACCCGGATTTCCGTGAAAAACTACGGGAGGATGCAGTACGATTCGGAATCTTAGGCCGCTAGACAGGAAAAAAGTTTGAAACTTGTTTCAAACTTTTCGGATTTCAAGAATGTGTTGCTAGCCCTGCGGGCAGCAGTAAAACATGTGCAATTAATGACCATACCTTTATATGGTCATTAATTGCACCTTGAGCGCAGCGAAAGGAATGGACATAATCATGGCGAATTTTGTCTTTGAGAATAAAACAATTTATTATGAGGAATACGGGAAAGGCTCGCCAATTTTGGTGCTGAATGGAATAATGATGTCCTGCCTAAGTTGGAAGGAGTTTATTGAACCTTTAAGTGCTAATAACAGGCTGATTTTATTGGATTTTTTAGATCAGGGCAAATCTCAGCGTATGACTGAGCCATATTCTCAGGAGTTGCAGCTAGAAGTAGTGCACGCTCTTTTAGATAATTTGGGCTTGGAGCGGGTCAATCTGGTCGGAATTTCTTATGGCGGTGAAATTGCCCTTCAGTTTGCTGTGAAATATCCGGAACGGCTGGAGCGTCTTGCATTGTTTAATACCACCGCAAAAACCGGTCCGTGGTTAAAGGATATCGGAGATGCTTGGAATCTGGCATCCGGAGACGCCGATGCATATTACCTTACCACTATTCCGGTTATTTACTCCCCCAGTTTTTATCTTAAAAATAATGATTGGCTTAACCGCCGACGTGAGATACTGCGTCCAATTTTCTCTAATCCGGATTTCACCTCTGCAATGGAGCGCCTAGTTGACAGCGCCGCAAAATATGATATATTAAAAGAAATCCACAGGATTTCCGCGTCAACATTGGTTGTCTCTTGTGAGCAGGATTATCTGACACCAATGGAGGAGCAGCGCCAAATTGCATCGCTGATTCCAAATTGCCAGCGCGTGATTATTCCAAACTGCGGTCACGCCTCAATGTATGAACAGCCAGTTCTGTTTACCTCACTGATACTGGGCTTTTTCAACAACCCTAAGTTGCGCTATGAGATTACATAAAAAACTTGCAAATATATCGAATTACTATTATAATGAAAACCAATCCATGTTTCATGTTTATGTGTATTAATACTAAGGAGGACTAATTTGGAATCTCTTGTCAACAAACCAAGTACTAAGCGAGGACGCACGACCTTGAATAACATCCTCAGCGCAGCAGCACAGGTGTTTTATGAGAAGGGATATCATGATGCCTCAATTAATGACATCACCAGCCTTGCAGGGGTTGCATCCGGAACATTTTATGTCTATTTCGATGGGAAATACAATCTATATAAATATCTGCTGCTGCAGTGCAGCCACACTATTCGCAAGCACCTCAGCCTTTCCGTCAAGGACTGCAAAACCCGTCGCGAAGTTGAACGGGTCGGAATGAAGGCTTGGCTAGAGTTTGCGCTTGAGAATCAGTACATATATAATATCATCTGGGAATCGCTCTATGTGGACCGGAGTCTGTTTGTCGATTATTATCAAACCTTCAGCAGAGAGTATATTAAGGGACTGGAAGCGGCAAAAATCACCAATGAAATAAGAGATATTGACAGCGAGGTTATGTCATATTTTCTGATGGGCGCTTCGAATTTCTTGGGCTTAAATTGGTGCGTGTTTAAGGAAGAACCGGATGCGATAGACCATGTTGTGGATGAGTTTATGAAGATTCTAGATAACGGTCTTTTTACATCAGATTTCAAGCCTGAGCCAGTAGTGGGAGAGCTTAAGCCTACCGCAATTAAGCAGAAATTTCGATTCCAGCTTGTGATGGACGATGACGAAGCAGAAGAACCAAAATGATCGTAGGGCCTTATTGTGTCATTTTATTAGCCGCGCGGAATAATATTCCGTGCGGCTTTTGTTTAAGACTCATTTCAAAAAACTATCTACGGCAAGCCCCAGCTAGCGAAACAGCCCTGCCCGCACACAGAATGCGGGCAGGGCTGTTTCGCTGCATGTCAAAGCAATTCGATTGCAAGACGTATATTTCTTTCCCCTCCGAGCTCACGCATAGCGTTGAACAAGCTCTGTCAAGGCAGAGAGATCATCAGTAATAATACTGTGACTTAATCCTGAAAGGATATGAAGCTGAGCCTGCCCTCCGAAAAACTCCTTAGTTTTTCGAGCTTCTTCTACAGGAACTACCATATCCGCTTCTCCGTGGATGATGGCAATGGGGCAAGTAATGTGTTTTGCCCGACCGCTTCCGGACTCAACACCGTTGGACGAATTCGATACGTTGAAATGCACTAAGCTGTAATCCACATCTACCAGATTGCGCTGTTTTAGAATTGCGTCCAGATAAAGTTCGTAATCTTCTGATGGCGGCTGATTTTTATGATAAATTACCAAATTCCAGAGATAGCGAAAAAACTCCCTGTCGTTAAGCTCATATGCCCGTAAAGCCGGTGCAACCTGAACGGGATCAGCGGCGATCTCATCCTTGCTTATCAGATAATCGCACATTATTGGAGCTCCTGCCGCATCCTTGCGGAACATGGTATAACCTTGAATACCAACAGAGCTAAGCAGTATAATCCCGCGAACATCGTCTCCGAGATCGGCCGCCACCTCCATTGCGATTCCTCCACCGGTAGACCATCCCATTAAAACTGGTCTGATTATACCTTGCAGAGAAATGAATTCCTGAATATCGTCCGCTAGCTCACGCAGCGAATCGAAGCTATGATTATAGCTGCTGTCACCAAAGCCGCGCAAATCCACTGCGTAAACAGTGTAATCCTGTTCCAGCTGTTCCATCAGCGGCTGAAAGTGCACCGAACTGCTCATGTTTCCATGAAGCAGCACCAGAGTTTTGTTTCCAGTCCCGCATTTTCTGTATACAAGAGTTTCTCCACCGGAAATAGTTTGAAATATAATTGGATATTGCTTCACAATTATTCCCCCTAATAAATCAATGTTGTTTATAAACATGAGGCCTTGTTCATATTGATAATATATAATATTATGATATTTGTCAAGTGCTATGCCCACACCGGAACAGCGGCGTACGATAGCTGTATTCAAATGCGATGCCAGCGCACTGGACTGAGATGAAAAGAGGGAGTTTTCTGATACATCATATGGAGAGGTAAGGGCATGAGAAACTGGAGTGCGGCGAAAAAACCTTCACTTTTTCGCCGCACTCCAGTTGCCGATGATTTCGGTTTTTGAAGTTATCCCTAATTCAATAAAACCATCATTACTATTATTTTATCCGCATAACTTTGCGGACAACGGCGACTATCGGTCGGTAAAGGGGTCCTTCAAACTCGCGAGTTATGGTTTTCAGTTGTTTTCTTATTTCGATTTTCTGTGGGCAATGGGTTTCGCACTTGCCGCATTCATGGCACTGTGGTGCAACGGCCGGAACAAGAGAAAGTGTTCCCATTGTCTGAAAATATTTAAATCTGGATGATTTATCATTCATCAAATACTTGTCGTTATAGCAGGAAAAGCAGCCGGGTATATCAACTCCAAACGGACACGGCATACAATATGCACAGCCGGTGCAGGGGACTTTCGTTTTTTCAAGCATTACGGCCTTTACCTGTTCAAAGACTTTTAATCCCTCTTCGGTTAGAGAATTGGAGCTTGCATTGGAGGCAATCCGGATATTATCGGCCAGCCGATTTTCATGGTTTAGTGAAAGCTTATTCGCGTCAATGCTTGCCAAATCGGCGAATCTGGCGTAAATGAAAGTTTTCCTGTTTATGTTAATTGATAATAATGAGCTCCTCATTATGTTTATTAGAGGCACATAATATTAAAGCTATAATGGAATTAGATTTACTTTTAAAAAATTTTCAGATTACGGATTTGAGAAATTGCGACTACTTAAGACATAACTGCCAGTAGGAAGATTCACCGTTTGCCACAAAGATTTTCCATTCCACTAATATTCCACACGAAACCGAAATTGTCCTTTACAGGCAAAAAGAAGAAGTCCTGTAATCATTGCAATTACAGGACTTCTTCTGGTCCGAGTGACATGACTTGAACATGCGGCCTCTTGACCCCCAGTCAAGCGCGCTACCAACTGCGCCACACCCGGAAATGGTCGCGCCTTTACAGCGCTTGATAATAGTAACATAACTAATAAATTTATGCAAGACCTTTTTCAATAAAAAGGTGAATAAATGACCCTTAAAACCTGCGCTTTTTTCAGAAAACCCCTACCGGTTAAGCAAAACAAAGGCATCTGCCGATTGATCGGCAAATGCCTTTGTTTTATTGTATAACAGATTAAAATTAACGTGATTACGTAAGGGTTACACCCCATATGAGCTGTCTTCTAGTACCGACAACAATAGTGCTGTTATAGACTGCGGGGGAAGCCTCCACATTGCCGCCGACATCCAGAGAATCAAGGGCTTTGCCTGTCAGCCCATCTAGCAGATACATGTATCCGCCCGCCGTGCAGTAGATTATATATCCGTTGCCGTCTTTATCATACACCGCTACGGGACTGCTCCAACTATAAATCAGAGTCTGAACTTCCCAGACGACCGCGCCTGTCTGTTTGTTCAAAGCGACAAGAACGCCGGAACCTGCGCTCGGAGTTCTCGCAACCGGAACAAAAATAAGGTCGGAAAGCTTGTTTTTGCCTATAGCTAGCGTACCTTGAGTTCCGCCGGAAACACCGTCCTCAGTGTAGCAAGTGTAATCCTTCTGCCAGATTATTTCGCCGGTCAAAGCATCAATTTTCCATATCGGTATGTCAGCAGTACCGCTCATGGGGGCTCGCCATCCACCATGGAAGGAGGTGCTAGTGTAAATATAGGGATGACCGTCCTCAAGCTCAAGAACCGGAGTACAGTTCGTGTCGTCCTGAACGTTCTGTACCCAATCGAGCGTGAGCGTGTTAAGGTCAAGACACATAAGATTTCCGCCGTTATCAGACATGATTATGTGACCGCGCCAGATAACTGCGCTGTCCTCCATACCGAGCCAGTATGTGTTTTTAGTTGTGCGCGTTCCGTTGTATCTCCACTTAATGGTTTCGGACGGGCTTATCGATAGAGTTCCAGCATCGGCGTCGTACTTGGTGTTGAGTTTTATTATGTAGAGGATTCCGCTTTCGCCGGGGTAAATCAGCCTGTCGGTTTCCGCGTCAACAAGAGCGCTGCCATCGAAGAAGGAGAGCGTTCCGCGAAGGGAAAAGCTGTCAGCCGCACCGAAATTATACATTACCGAGCAGTCAAGGAGATTAATGATGAATGCTCGTGAAGTGCCGTTTGCGCTGTTGTAACCTGCACCGAGATACAAAATGGGGTAGCCTCTCGGGTCAAGAGCACCTGCGCCCTTGAAGGTGTAGCCGAGATTCAGATTGTCTCGCGTTTTCTGACCTGTAAGCAGATCGAGAAAATAGATGTTGCCGTCCATTGTGGCATATATGACCTCTGTAAGCGTATCGGCATTTTTTGCCCAGTCGTACATATTCATGTGTGCACGAACTTCCTTTGGCCAAGTCATCATAAGCGGTTGGCCAACCCATCCGCTGCCCGTCCAAACGGTACCGTTTGGCGATTGCAGAGAAGCTGTAGGAACAGTCCAGTAACTGTCGGCAAAGCACTTGTTGACAATATTCGCGGTTCCGTATGATGCACTGTCGCGGAAGTTGTTGCCGCGGAAGGTGACGATGCCCTGCACGTCCGTATAATCCTCGCCCAGACCGAAATCTATGGGGTCTTCGGAACTGTATGAGGAAATACTTTGGTCACCGGACATGATAGCAGTTTCGGAAATAAGCAGATTTGGCTGTGTGCTGTCAGTTGCCTTTGGGTCGAAAGCGGGGAGAGACGAATCGGAATCAGAGGTCTCTTCCGGCTTCGGAGTCTCCGGCTCGGTAGAGACAACGGGTGACTCTATAGTCGAGCTGCCGTCGTCCTGCGAGCTTTTTGGCTCGATAGTGGCGTTTTTATAGATGAGCACAACCAGAACGCAGATCAATGCCAGAAAAACGCAGACTTGTGCAATGGTTGAACGCTGTTTCCCACGTTGGGGCCGATAATGCTTTGCATTTGGCATATAATACCCACCTAAACAGCAGAATTGGTGATTTTGACGCCAGTATATCAGAAATATGAATAAATAGCAAGTTGCACAGTGTGCCTATAATCGGCACCGTACTCCAAAGAAGTCTCCTGAAGAAAACTGAAGGCAAGTTTTGATTATATTATGCCGTTAGGCTTTTTTCAAATGCGTCAAATGCCGCTTTCTTGCCGTCGTCGGATAAAATTGCGTACATGACGTAATTGCCGACAGTTTTGATCTCTGCATTGTCAAGTTTCGGACGTTCTTCAGGCATATATTCCACCATCCATGTGTCAATACGCATTTGGAGATAGTCCTTGACCGTCTTCTCGACAGCTGATACCTGAGAGCTGTCCTTAGCCTTTAAAATGCCGAATTCATCGATGTTTATGCCTTTGGAGTTGATTTTCACGTCACAACCGTCAAATTCCGAAATATCCATCTTCATGGAGCCAGAATAAAATGTATCGGGCACGGAAACAAGCGTATCGCCGCCGAGAACGGAGGCAACAGCAGTAGATATATCGCTTACAGCAACGTCGTTGCGGATTTCCGCTGTTTTTCCGCCGCAAGCAGTGAGTAAAGAAAGCGCGAGTATTACGGTGATAAGTAAAATGTGTTTCTTAGTCATTTTTGATTTTGTCCATTCTTATAACAGATTTGCTGCTTTTCACATTGCTATCATTGATAACCGTGAGTACGCAGATAATTAATAACAAGTTTGAAGCCGTCGGCATTAAGGTGCAGCGCTTTGTCGTTACTGATGTTGTCGGGCATTGCGCCGTTAGAATCCTTGATTACGCTTTCGCTGTCAAGGTACTTTACACCAGTCGAATTGGCGATGCGCTCGACCCATGTGTTCGCGGTGTCGATTTTCTCGTTTGTAATACCGTTTTCAGCGGGGTAACTTGCGGATACGGGATATATGGAATTGAGGATTATCTTGGTGTTGGGGCTTGCTTCTTGGACGGCCAGAACCAAATTTGTGTACTCTGTTACGAAATACTTTTCATCCATGAATGAAATGCCGTTTACGCCTAATGTAATGAGCATATATTCAGGCTGTTTCTTAGCGACTGCGTCTTTTATGAGTAGCTCTGAGTTGTCGTCAGGATAAGCGATACTCGCTGCGGTCCAGTACGCCAATGTTAAAGTTCCGCTGGCGGGAGTCCAGACCTGAGAATCGGAAACCATGTCATAGTAGCCGAGTCCGTAGGTTGTGCTGTCACCCAAAAAGATAAACTTATCAACATATTCCTGTCCCATATCCTCGGTTTCTCCCAAGCGTGCTTCCGTGCTTGAAGTGGGGGAAGAGGATACAGTGCCGGGAGTGGTGGTGCCATCCGGCGAGGCAGAAGCGGCGGTGCCGGAAGGCTCTTCGGACGCTGTCGGGGATTCGGATGCCGCCGGGACATCCGTGTTCTTTTTGCAGGATGTAAAGCCGAGAACAAAAACAGCAACAAGCATACATATTACGATAGACGTCGACCAGAAGAAGTAAACGCCGTCATGTTTTTTTCTTTCCATATTAATCTCCTTATATTTGGAAGGTGATTCTTTAGTTGTAAGACCATACTTATTCTACTCAGTTTGGAACAATCTCAAAATGCATTTTTAGTAATTTTATCACTGTATGGCATTTGTGTCAATCTTTGAGACTTTTCGAGGGCATATTAGGTCCAAAAAGAAAGAAATAATGAAGTTTCAATTTACATCGCAAAATTATTGTATATTTTACTAATATTTGGTATAATAAACTTCGGAAAACCCACATTCCTAACGAAACAAAGGCGCAGTTGAATATAGAAAGCAGTCCGCAATTTGAGCATTTATGAGTATTGATACCAAAAGCCGAAAATTGAGGCGGAAAATGAGAAAGGACTGTATAAAATGGAGCACAACGAAGGCATAAAATTCCTTAAATATCCAGACTATATCAATGAAAACAGACGTCCGCAAAAAGCGCCCGATGCAATTGTCACGGACGGGAAGTCGGTTTTCGGAGCTTTTGACGGTCCGATAAAGAATTTGAACATCATTGATGCAAAAAATCCTGTCTCTGCGATGCTTCCGGGCTTTGCAAAAAGCCTTAGAGTCAGAGAGTGGGAGGCATATGAGATTTGCTTTGACGAGGGTTTCGTCTGCGGTGCGATTTATGACATGGGCATTGCCGTGTTTAATATCCTGATTTTCTATGACAGAGCCACAAAAAAGGTCGTTGCGAATCAGATTTTCGGTGCACCCAGAAAGTGCGTTAACAATTCGCTCATTGACAGTACAAATCATCTGAAAACAGGTGCGTTTGAAGCGGACATAAACAATCAGTTCCAGAAGGGCAAAGTGTTTATCAAGGCAGATTATGCTCCCAAATCAAAAAAGAAAATACCCATGGCGGCAGATATTGTCTTTACCTCCTGCGCAGTTCCAAGCATCACCGTTATGCCGTTTGGCGCAAACAGACCGGTTTACACTCAAAAGGAGTTTTTCAGAGCGGAGGGCAAAATCAAAATAGGTGACAAAGAATTCACCATGAACGAAAACTCCGTTGGGATAATCGATGACCACAAGGGCTACTATCCTGCGCACATGCACTATGACTGGCTCACCGGCATGGGCGTGTCAGACGGCAAGCCGCTTGGTTTCAATTTGTGTAAAAACCAAGCCGAAAGCCCGGATAAGTACAGCGAAAACTTGCTGTGGCTTAACGGCGAGCTCCATCTGCTTCCGCCTGTTGCTTTTGAACATCTCGCAAACGGAAACTGGCGTGTTTTCGATGAGTTTGGTGCGGTTGACATTTTGTTTGAGATTGATGATGCCTACACACTGAACAAAGGCTTTGGTATCCATCAGACAAAATACCTCGCACCATATGGGAACATCAAAGGCTTTGCAAAGGACCTTTCGGGCAACAAAATCATTCTAGACGGCTTGGTTGGCATGGGCGAGGATATCTCGGTAGATATGATGTAACCGCTCAAGAGCATCAAATAAGGCCCTCACCGCAAAAAGCAAGCGGCCTATCATCTGAATGTATAAAGTAACGGCTAAATCCGTTGAAATTAGAAGCATTTTGCTTACTTCGTCAGCACCGTTCGACTGTATGTGTGTGTTTATACAGCTACGAGCGGTGCTTCCTCGTCTGCGAACCTTCTTTGACCTCTGATGAAGTTTCATACAAAGACCCTCACCACAAAAAGTTTAGGTTTATCATGTTGAAGAACAGAGTAGGAATCAGTTGATGATTCCTGCTCTGTTCTAATTTAAATATTACTCGGCTTCGGCAGCGAGCGCCTTTGTATCTTCGATAATCTTCTGCTGAATCATCGCGGGCGCATCCTCATAACGGACAAACTCGAAGGTGAAGCTGCCGCGCCCATGTGTCATGGAACGAAGGTCAATGGCGTAGCTTGACATTTCAGCCATGGGAACCTCAGCCTCAACAATCTGCATACCGTCCGCTGCGCTCATACCCATGGGGTTTCCGCGGCGCTTGGAAAGGTCGGACATAATGTCGCCCATGTAAGTGTCGGGAATGAAGACCTTAAGGTAGCCGATGGGTTCAAGGATAACTGGGTTCGCCGTGGGCAGACCTGCTTTATATGCAAGGCTTGCGGCTGTTTTAAAAGCCATTTCCGAGGAGTCAACAGGGTGATAGGAACCGTCGACGAGAGTTGCTTTAAGAAAAACGACGGGGTAACCAGCCAAAACACCTCTGCCTATACTCTCGCGCAGACCCTTTTCAACAGCGGGGAAGAAGTTTTTGGGAACGCTGCCTCCGAAAACATGCTCTTCAAAGATAAGGTCTTCTGTTTCACTCTGCGGCCCGAACTCTATCCATACATCGCCGAACTGACCATGTCCGCCGGACTGCTTCTTGTGGCGGCCATTTACCCTGACTTTGTTGCGAATTCTCTCACGGTAAGGCACGCGGGCGGGGCTTAGCTCGACTTCAACGCCAAATTTGTTCTTTAGCTTGGAGCACAAAACGTCAAGGTGTATATCGCCGGCGCCGGAAACTACCATCTGGTGGGTTTCGGCGTTGTTGAATATTTTAAAAGTAAGATCTTCTTCGGCAAGACGTGTAAGACCTGCTGCAATCTTGTCCTCCTGACCCTTGATCTTGGGAGAGATAGCCATAGAGTAGCAGGGCGTGATATAGGCAATTCCGGGAAGAGCCTTGTTAAGGGAGTGGTTGCAAAGAGTGTCGCCCGTTTTTGAGTCGGAAAGCTTAGAAACCGCGCCCAAATCGCCGCAACCAATTTCGTTGACCTCAATGTTTTTCTTGCCTTGCATGACATAGATGTGACCGATTTTTTCGCTTGTTCCGGTGCGGGGATTTACAAGAGTCATTTCGTTTGTAATCTTGCCGGAGACAACTTTGAACAGACTGAATTTGCCGTACTGATCGGAGACAGTCTTGTATATTATAGCGGAGGAAGGAGCGGAATCTTTGACGATTTCACCGCCCTCCTGAGGATACGGGAAGTAGTTGACAATTGCATCGAGGAGAAGGGAAACACCGAGAGCAGTATATGCGCTGCCGCAGAAAACGGGGCATATGGAGCAATCGCGCAGACCTTCGCCAAAAGCGGCACTCATTTCGGCAGGAGTAAAGTCTTCGCCGCCGAAGAACTTGTCCATCAGTTCCTCGCTGGTTTCAGCAACGCCTTCCGCCAGAGTGTTGTAAAGCTTTGCAACTTCAGCCTTCATGTTTTCGGGAACGGGGATTTCGGTGCGCTTTCCCTTTGAGTCAAAGGTAAAGGCCTTTTTTGTGGACACTTCGATAAGACCCTTGATTTTTTCGCCTTCCATGATAGGCGCGACCATCGGGCATACCGAAACACCGAACTTATCACGCAGAGAAGCAAAAGCCTTGTCGTAGTTAGCGTTTTCTTCGTCGGTCTTGGCAATAAAAATCGCGCGCGGTTTTTTTGCTTCGCAAAGCATTTTCCATGCTTTTTCGGCGCCTACGTTTAAGCCGTCCTTAGCGGAACAGACAATAATACCGGCGTCGGCAACGCGAAGGGCCTGACTTACTTCGCCGGAGAAATCGAAATAACCCGGGGTATCAATTATATTTATTTTAACGCCGTTATATTCGCAGAACATAGCGGAATCGGCAATACTAATCTTGCGGCGTATTTCTTCTGAGTCAAAGTCGGAAACCGTTGTGCCGTCAACGACCTTTCCAAGTCTGTCGGTCGCGCCCGTCATGAATAGAATGCTCTCGGCCAAACTAGTTTTTCCGTTGCCTCCGTGACCCATTAGGCAGATATTTCGAATGCTTTTTATTGCGTAGCTCATGTGGGGTTTCTCCTTACTTGATAGTTATATTTAGCCTGACTCGTTCAAAACTCATACGACAAGATTATACACAAGCATAGTGGCATTTGCAACAATATTTTTATGAGATACCATATAAAATCCATCATATTTGTGAATACTCATAAAATCGACTGTGAAATAAATCCGGCTTGCTGCAACAGACAGCAAGCCGGATTTATAACCGATTATTAATTAGAGCGCACCTTATCTTCTCAGCCCGAGCGAGATTACTAAAACCGGTGCAAACCAAAGTATCATAAACGAAATTGCGTTTCCGCAGCTTGCTGAGTCGTAAACTCCTCCCCAGCACATGGCAAGCATTAATAACATTCCAATAAATGCGCCCAAAACTGACAGAACGGCGCAGAGCAGAAGTCCGTTATATAGCATTTTGCCTCGCTTGACAAGTCCGGCAACGGAATTGAGACCGCCCCGTGCGAACATTGCGGCAACACTGCCGTTTTCCTCGGTTTCGGGGGAAGAGATGCTGTAGCGGTCGGCAAAGGAGGGGAAATCGTAGCTTTCCTTAGGCAACCGGAATTTCTGCTTGATAAGCATTGGCGTGATGTTGAAGTCCCGTATTGCGAAAACCGGTTCGGTCTTTCCTCGCAAAAGAGTTACAATACCCTTTTGGACGGAAGTAACAGGGACATAGTTAACTTCAAAAACTCCCGCAAGCGTATCGTTAATTGCAGTGTAAACTGCGCTGTTTGAGGCGGAACCCTTTTGAATCCTAATGCCCATGAGCTGCATAAAGCTCGTAGAGCCGACGTAAACCTGATCGCCGCCAATCCTAGCTATTATTCCGCCGCCCTCATGACAGGCAAAATCCTCGACCTTTTGCAGCGAGTAACCGTTTTTCTTCATAAGCTCCGTAAAAACGGAAGCGATGCCCATTCCGGCCGCCGCAACCATGCTGGCGGTGAAGGAAATGACCTTGTCGGGATAGAAGCCCTCTGAAACGACTATGTTCGCGATTGACAGGGTTCTCACGGGAAAGATATCCTTGTCCTTGATTACAATTTGGCTGATTTTACCTAGATCCGCACAGCCTGCATACCCGGCGATAGCTACGCCGCTTCTCGCAAGACGTTTCGTGAGAACGTAGAAGGGGAAGGCAAAGCCGAATACAGCGGAGAAAGATGAGCAGACGGATATTCCAGCGGACAGAGTGTGGATAAAGTTGTTGCAATCCTTACTGGCAAGGAAGCATAAAAGGCTGAGAACGACCGCAAAAATGATAAAGAAGGGGGAAAAGAGAGAAAACGTCTTTTCAAAAATATCCGCTTCCTCAGACTTGCGGACAAAGCCCGTAATTGGACGCGAGACCTTAACCAGAACGCGTCCCATTTCCTCACCGCCGTCTTCAGAAAGGATGACTGACGGAGCTTTTGGTATGGACGCTGTTCGGAAGCTGATAGCGTAGCTTTTGCAGTTGAGATACGAGCCCCAGAGCGCAAAGGTCATGGAAAGTGCAGATACTGCACAGAAAGGCAGCCCATCAGCGACATTTCCGGAGATTATGATGTAAATCGCGTCTGCAATCGAGACAACGCAGGAAACCGCAATAAGAGATTCAAGCCCCGGATTTTTCCTGAAAAGGGACACTATGCCGTTTGTGAAGATGTCCAGTCCTACGAGAATAACTACAAGCTCAAATATTAGACACACAAGAGTGCGCACGAGTAAACTGCTGCCTAAAATACCCATTGCGGGAAAGCCGTAGGATAACCAGACCAGAACTATGCAAAGCGCAGTTGCAAACAGGCATCTGAGCCTCATGGAAAGTGCCTGATCGATATAGAGCTTTGCGGCTTTTTCAGCGCTCATTTCCGGTAGCTGCCTTTTGGATTCTTCCTCGGCAAGTATCCTTTCGGCTTGGCGCCGCTCCTCGCGCTTCATTGAGGAAGCAGAGATTAGCCCGATAAGGGGAGAAAACAGGTTTTGTTTTATATCCGCATCCCTCTCGGGACGGTCATCACGCGCGTATTCGGACTGTTCATATTCTCTGGCAGGGGCGTACTCGCCGCCCTGCTCGCTGTCAACACCATCTGACCAGACAGGAGTATCTTCGCCTCGCGGTTTTTTAACAAAAACCACCGTATCGTCGATATCCTGAGGAATAACAGCACTTTGCCTCTCTTCGGAAGAATTAAAGATGTGTTCCGAAAAAGGATCCTCAAAAACTTCAGGTTCCTTTGAAGGTGCGCCTTCCGAAAAAGGCGTACCGGATTTTCGGGACTTAGACGCCTCAAAGGAAAAGCTCTCTTCGACTATAGGCTCGATGAAATCCTCGGAACTGTTGATTTTTGCATCGCCGATTGATTGACCTTCATTTTCCATGACAATACGACGAGTCTGCGCAGACAACTCGCCCTGAATAATGGCATCGACCTCTTCTTCGGCCTTGAATTCCGCAAGAATAGAATCAACGGAAAGATCCGCAAAATTGACCGAGTCTAATTTGTTTTCGTTGCTTTTATTATCCATATCGCACCCTAATATGTGATTACCGCTTAGAGTAGTTTGAAAAGCCCTACCATGCGGTAATCAGATTCTTTTCGGCAAAGCCGCAGACTAAATCTTACGCTGACGCAGAACCTCAAAAATCAGAACCGCAGCAGCGGCGCTGGCATTGAGAGAGGAAACCTTGCCTTGCATGGGGATGCTTACGAGAAAATCGCAGTTTTCTCTGATTAGTCTGCTGATACCGTCACCCTCAGAGCCGATGACAACGCAAATGGGACCTTTCAAGTCAGTTTGCCAAATGGGATTTGAGCCTTCGGCCGCTGTGCCGTATACCCAGACCCCCGCGTCCTGTAGCTCCTTGATAGCGGCGGAGAGATTTGGAACGCGGGCAACAGCCATATGCTCGGCAGCTCCCGCACTGGTTTTGTCAACAATGGAGGTAAGACCTGCGCTGCGGCGCTTTGGAATAATAATGCCGTGAACGCCTGCCGCCTCAGCGGTTCTGATTATAGCGCCAAGATTCTGCGGGTCGCTAATCTCGTCGCATACGACGATGAAGGGCGGCTCATTTCGTTCGGTAGCAATCGCGAGAATGTCCGAAACGTCGCAGTATTCGCGGATTGCCGCAAGTGCGATAACGCCCTGATGCGCGTGGGTCTGGCTCATACCGTCAAGTTTGCGCCTGTCCGCGTCAACTACGACTATGCCTGCGTCCCTCGCTTTTGAGGCTATATGACCGAGAGTTTTATCGGTTTCGCCCTTTTGAATAAATATTTTGTCTATTACTCGACCGGCGCGAAGCGCCTCGATAACAGCGTTTCGCCCTTCGATTATGTCCTCGCGGTCGTTTTCAAAATCCATTAACGATTCTCCAAATCCATTTTTGTGCCGTAATGTGTGAACGCAAAGAACTATTTTGCGCGATCACGAAGTTCCTCGACCATGTCGGTGAGCTCCCAGGGGAGGTCAATATCGCTTCTTCCGAAGTGGCCGTAAGCCGCCGTTTGACGGTAAATTGGACGGAGTAGGTCCAGCTTTTGGATGATTTTTGCCGGACGGAGGTCGAAACAGTCAGTTACGATTTCAGCGAGACGCTCGTCCGAAATTTTGCCTGTACCCTGAGTGTCAACAAGGACAGAAACAGGGCTGGCAACGCCTATCGCATAGGCAAGCTCTATCTGGCAGCGCTTTGCAAGCCCTGCCGCGACAATGTTCTTAGCGGCGTAACGAGCCATATATGCGGCGCTTCTGTCAACCTTTGTGGGGTCTTTTCCCGAGAAACAGCCACCGCCGTGGGAGGCGTAGCCGCCGTAAGTGTCAACAATGATTTTGCGTCCCGTAAGTCCCGAATCGCCGACTGGGCCGCCGATAACAAAGCGTCCCGTGGGGTTAATAAAGTACTTTGTTTCGTTATCAATGAGATGTGCAGGGATAACGGGCTTGATGACGCATTCCATAATAGCATCACGCAGGTCTTGTGTGCTGATGCTCTCGCTGTGCTGAGTGGAAACGACAATAGCGGGGATGCGCTCAACACAGCCGTCAGGACCGTATTGCACGGTAACCTGTGTCTTGCCGTCGGGACGAAGCCAAGTGAGCTCACCGCTTTTGCGGACTTCCGCAAGACGGCGTGATAGCTTGTGGGCAAGAGAAATCGGAGCGGGCATAAGCTCGTGCGTTTCGTCGCAGGCAAAGCCGAACATCATGCCCTGATCGCCGGCACCGGTATCGCCTAAATCGCACGCGGTTGGTACGCTATCAAGGTCATTTACACCCTGCGCCAAGAAACGCAATTGCCGAATAGAAAGGCTTTCACGGCACTCGTAGGACTCGTTCACGCCCATAGCAATATCCGAGCTCTGCTCATCAATTGAGGTTAGAACGGCGCAGGTTTTGCTATCAAAGCCGTATTCGGGATTGTCATAGCCGATGTCCTTAACGGTTTTGCGGACGATGGCAGGAATATCCACATAGCAGTCTGTTGTAATCTCGCCGAAGACAACGACCATACCGGTTGTAGCTATACATTCGCAGGCAACACGTGCCTTTTTGTCGCTTTCAAGAATAGTGTCCAGAACAGCGTCGGAAATCTGGTCGCACATTTTGTCGGGATGACCTTCAGTAACTGATTCCGAAGTGAAAACCCTGTTCGTGTTTTTTTTCTGCATGGTAAAGGCCCCTTTTCGTTTCTGTATAGATGATATAGCGAATTATTTATCTGTTGACAGTATCCGACATAAATATGCCATTACGCCATAATACGCTAACATATGATAGCACAAATATTACAGGACTTAAAGTGAATATTTTAAAGAAAACCTGTTTTTTACGGGTATCCCATCAGAATTTACAAAATCATCATAGACACCTCGCGTAAAACAGGGTATCATCTTATCGGAAATCAATGCAATATATTCCAATCGGAAGGAATTACACATATGAAAAGTATCATGCGGCGCATCGACCGTTTTTGTCTTACCCACCCCGGTTTCGGAATCCGAAACCTTATGCTGTTCATCATAATCGGGAACGCCATCGTCTGGCTTTTCGGAATGGCGGACACTAATAATGTGCTCATCCCGTTACTCAAATTTAGCGCGGAGGCAATCTTTACAAAGGCGCAGATTTGGCGCCTTGCCACGTTTGTTCTTGTGCCGACAGGCGGACAAAGTTTGCTTTTCCTCATTGCCTTATACTTCTATTATTTCATCGGAAGAACGCTTGAACGTCAGTGGGGCGCTGGGAAGTTCACGATATACTATGTGATTGGTATGCTCTTCAACATCCTTTACGGCACGATGATGTGGCTTGTTTTGGGAGAAGATATTCCCATTACAGCCATGTATCTCAACCTTTCGATGTTCTTCGCTTTTGCAACCCTGTTTCCGGATACCATGATTCTGCTGTTCTTCATTATCCCCGTAAAAATTAAGTGGCTAGCCTATGTTGACGCGGCGTTTTTCCTTTTTGCCATGATAACAACATCATTCCCGGCGAACCTGCTTCCCCTTGTCGCAATCCTCAACTACTTCGTTTTTTGCGGAGCTTGGATTTTTGACCTGCTGCGTCCCTCCCGTGTTCAGCAGAAAAAGACGACGATAAATTTCAAGCAAGCCGCCAAAAAATACAGCAGGGAACAGGCGAAAAAACCATATACCCGCAAATGCGAGGTCTGCGGCAGAACGGATAGGGATTTTCCGAATCTTGAGTTCCGCTTTTGCTCAAAATGCGGCGGCTACCACTGCTTCTGCATCGATCACATCAACAGCCATGTACACTTTAAGGACTGAACATATTTTGGGAGTTATTCAGATGATTGTAAACACCGAAAGATTTGAGCTTGCCGCGCTTGACGCACGTCAGATGAGAATGTGGCTTGAGGACATTTCAGCGCTGGAAAAGAGCTTAACTGCACATATAAGGCCGAAGCGCTGGAGGGCGACTTACTGCGAATTGTTGAGGGGCAAGAAGTCTTGACCGAAGCTAATTTGGCAGAATACTACTGGCACAGCTTCTGGTTCTTGATTCGCAAGGGCGACAGAGTTGTTGTCGGCTCCGCCGATTTCAAGGGCGGTCCCAACGAAAAAGACGAGGTCGAAATCGGCTATGGACGAGGCAAAGAGTTTGAGCATAACGGCTACATGACCGAAGCGGTGTCGGCTATGTGCGCTTGGGCAAGGGCGCAGGAGAAAATTAAGAGCGTCATAGCTGAAACCTATCTTGCAACGCACCGTCACAAAACGTCCTTACACGCGGCGGCTTTGTTGAAACAAAACGCGACGAAAGCGTTTGGTGGAAATTATAAAAAAATAATGATATAGGAGGGTTTAGTATGTTAAAGGAACACCCCAGCGTTACCCACCCAAAAGAGCTTTTAAAAAAGGACTTGCACGGCATATCTAAGTTTAATGATTGGCTTGCAGTTAAGATTACGAGTGGCGTTGGCACAATGTGGTGCGCCTATGCCTTCTTCATTTTAGACCTTGTTATGCTGCCACCTGTTATTCAGGCGCACGCTGTAATGACTTGGGTGACGTATGTCGCGCAAACAGTGCTTCAGTTGGTGCTATTACCGATAATTATGGTTGGTCAGAATGTAATCCAAGATCAAAATGTAGCCAAAGCTGATACCGATCATAAAACGCTGACTTATCTGGCCACATTGCAGGATGAGCAGATGAAGGAACTGAAAAATCAGACAGAAATCTTGCTAAGACTTGAGGAACTATTAAAGAATCAAAAGTCGTAAAAGGGTATTGTATATCGCGGCGGCTTTGTTGAAACAAAACGCGATGAAAGCGTTTGGTGGAGATTATGCAGAAAAGGTGAATGTTTACATGAAAAAGAAACTGCTTGTTACGGTAGTAGCCATCGTACTTCTGGCGTTTGTAGCCTTCGTTGTTTACAAAGCGCCGGTACATATGCTTCATAAGAATGGAACGAAAATATCGTACATTGAAGTTTTTGATGGGGCTACCGGCAAAGCGTTTACCATCGACAACAAAGAGAATGTTGATTACATTACAGCAAATATCTCTTCCATCGCGTTAAAGCGCGATGGAAGCTCACTCGGTCGAATGGGCTATGGGTTTAACATGACCTTATACAGTGAATCTGGCGATAAAATAGGCGGGTTCATATTGAATAGCGAAGATGCAATTCGCAAAGACCCATTTTTCTACAGGGACAGTACGGCATCTCTCTGTTATGAGTATATAGAAAACATTGAAAGAACGATAGCTCCATAATACTATGTTGATAAGATCGTAATTGCTTTTTACATCTTCATGTCTAACTGATACATAAATACACAAACAGTAGAAGCGAGTGAATTTTTTCTCCACTCGCTTCTACTGTTAATCGTCTTTTCTGCTTTCCAGCAGTTCCCTGAACGCTTCAACGCGGAGCTGGAGCTGACCCTGCTGACCCATCAGCACCTGACGCTCCAGAGAAATACTAGGGATATCTTGCTGCTTAAACAAATCCTCGAGAATAAAGGTCTCGACATCCCACTTCCCGCAGTGCTGCATCCTAACGATTATCACACCGTCGACCGTATATTCCTGTGCGGCGGCAAGTATGTATTCGTGGATATCGTCACTTCCGTCTATCATGCGGGGGCAGGAGGAACGCGTGAGGTAGTATTTCGCTATTGAGCCTGCAATATCGTTTTCGTCGTAAATCAGTTCGTCGTGGAGGAACCTCAGTCCGAAGCTGTTGAGGTCAGCGACGACAAGAAGCCCGCAGTCCTCGATTGCCTTGACGTATTCGGGATCGTCAAGAGCACTGCCGGCGAGCATTATGCGCGCCTTGAAATCCTTGAGCGGCGCACGGTTTTCAAGGTCGGCAAGGACTTCCTTTAAAAATTCAATGTATTCCTCAATCGGCATCTGGGTTGCCGCAAGCGTAATCTTGAGCGTTTCCGCTCCGCTTACGACAGGGAAGTGCGCCTTGTGCAGATCGTAAACCTGTTTAACCAACCGCCTTGCCTCGTTATAGGTGTCGACGCTCTTTTTCAGCTTTTCGTCCGTAATCTCGGTGCCAGTGAGTTTTTCCAGTTCTTCGCGAAGCTCGTCGAGTTCACTGGCTAAATATCTGCCCGATGCACTGTTGGCCATTCTGGGAGCTATGACCTCGTATAGAAACTGAGGATTACTGTTCTTTTCAGTGAGTATCTTCCAGTTCGCAATTACGCTTGAAGATACTCCGCAGCCGTTTGAGGTAACAAGTCCGTCCAAATCGTATGTGCCATCGATGAGATACTGGAGAATCGATGTCAAAAAGCCGCAGGTATCATCGCCCACGCAAGCAGCGCCTTCTGCGCAATTTTTGCATCCGGTTGACCGAAGCCGCACAGGGAGAACACCCGCTGCATGCAGCAATTCAAAGGGCGCGTGGCAACAGACGATGCCGAGCGCTTTTTTCCCAGACGCACGCCACTGTCTGATTTTTTCCGTATTGAGTTCGCCGCATAACTGTTTCATAGTATACATATACCCCCAGTATGATATTTAAAGACTTAAGGCGCCGCCGTGTTCCGGCGGCGCCTTAATATGTCTGATTAAATTACTTTGTGCCGAAAATTCTATCGCCCGCGTCGCCCAGACCGGGAACAATGTAGCCGTGCTCGTTCAGATGCGAGTCCATTGCTGCAACAAAGATGTCAACATCGGGGTGTTCATCCTGAACTTTTTTTATTCCTTCCGGAGCGCCGATTATCGACATGAGCTTAATGTGCTTGCAGCCATATTCCTTGAGGAAGGTGATAGCAGCCGTTGCGCTTCCGCCTGTTGCCAGCATGGGGTCAACTATGATGACATCACGCTCAGCGATGTCCTTAGGCATTTTGCAGTAATACTTGACAGGGAGAAGGGTGTCGGGATCGCGGTAAAGTCCGATGTGTCCGACCTTAGCGTTGGGAACCATTGTGAGCATGCCGTCCACCATGCCGAGTCCTGCGCGGAGAATGGGGACAACAGCGAGTTTCTTGCCGGCGATGCGCCTGACCTTCGCCGTAGCGACAGGAGTTTCAATTTCAAATTCCTCAAGAGGCAGGTCGCGGGTGGCCTCATAGCACATCAGCATGGCAACCTCGGAAACGAGTTCACGGAATTCTTTGACGCTTGTGTCCTTTTCGCGCATAATGGAAAGCTTATGCTGGATGAGCGGATGGTCGAAAACAGTAACTTTACTCATAGAATATCTCCCTTTATTTATATAAAATATTATCTTCCGAAAATTCTCTCCTGTCGCTCCCGCTCCGCCTGACTTAAACGCAAATATACCGGAAGAAGTTCATGGACGGACTGCGTAGGTTCTCTCATTGCCGCCATACAAACCCCCCATGCGGATTGGTAACGCATAGGCTCGGGCGCGAGAATCGCACGCACATCTAAATTTTCCAATGCATTATAACACATTGCTGCCCCGTCTCCAACAATAAAGACGGATTTATTTTGATTTTCTATATCTTCCACTAATTTAGCGGTGCTAATTGCTCTATCCTCACAAAAGCGGACGGGGATTCCGTCCCTCATGATGAAAAGCGCATTGTAAACCTGACCGCGTTTTGCGTCCATAGCACAGCAGATAATGCTGTCCTCGGGTGCGGCAACACCGTTATAGGCCATCGCAAGAAGCGTTGAAACTCCGCAAACTGGTTTTTCGGAGGCCCAAGCAAGACCCTTAACGGTGGAAACGCCGATTCGCACGCCAGTAAATGAGCCGGGTCCGTGGGCAACGGCGATAAGGTCGACGTCGCCAATAGTCATTGATAGATTTTTAAGCATGTCTTCCGCCATGGGAAGCAGGGTGCGGCTATGAGTTAAACCGCTGTTCTGATAATATTGTGAAATAAGACCGTTTTCGTCGCAGACCGCAACGGAGGCGGACTTAGCGCTGGATTCAAAGCCTAGTATTCGCATATCTACTCTCCTTAGGAGTTCTCCACGATGATTTTTCGGTCAGTGTCCGACAGTTTATCGAGGGTTACCTTGATTTCGGTGCCGTCAAAAGCGTCACTGACATTTTCGCTCCACTCGACGACGCAGACGCCGCCTCTTCCGAGATAGTCTTCCCAGCCAATTTCAAAAAGCTCCTCGGAACTGCCTAGACGGTACATATCGAAGTGAAAAAGCTCTAGTGAGCCGCTGTATTCGTTGACAATGGTGAAGGTGGGGCTTGTAACGCGGTTCGGGGAATTAAGTCCCTTCGCCATTCCGCGCACAAAGGCGGTTTTGCCCGCGCCCAAATCGCCGTATAACGCGACAACCGCATAGGGTTTCAGCGTTTTTGCAAGCGCTTCGCCCACATGTTCCGTTTCCTCGACAGTATGTGTTGTTATTTCAAGTTTAATATTTTCCATATTTATGACCATTCCTTTCGCGGAGCTCAAAACACAAAATAACCATGAAAAGGAATGGCCATTTTGTGCATACGTTGCGGTTGTCCATAGGACGAGCAATATGCACTTGGAATCAAATAAGGTTGGAACTTGTTTCAACCTTAAAGCTCCATATTTGCATAAGCGTTCAAATCGCTTCCGGCACTTACGCCTGCCAGATACTCGTAATAGCCCTGACAGCCGATCATTGCACCGTTATCACCGCAGAGTGAAAGCGGCGGAATGAAGAGCTGCGCGCCCTCTTTTTCGGCGGCAAGGCGAAAATCCTCACGTATGCGCGAGTTTGCGGCAACACCGCCGGCAACGGCGATTTTCTTGTAGCCCAGTTCACGTGCAAGCTGCATCGTGCGCGGGATAAGACTATCGCTCACGGCTCGGGTGAAGGAAGCACAGAGAGATTCTCTGTCGAGCGGCTCGCTTTTTTGCTCCGCGTTGTGGACGAGATTGACGACCGCGGTTTTTAGACCCGAAAAGCTCATGTCGTAGGGATTGCCCTCAACATGCGAACGGGGAAGAATATACTTCGAGTCGTCGCCCGTTTTTGAAAGTGAGTCAACATGCTTTCCGCCGGGATAGGGAAGCCCCAAAACGCGTGCCGTTTTGTCAAAGCATTCGCCGGCCGCATCGTCGCGCGTTGCACCGATAATTTTCATGTCGGTATAGCCGCGTACATCAACAAGCATTGTGTTTCCGCCCGAAATCGCAAGACACAAAAACGGCGGTTCAAGTTCGGGAAAAGCTATGTAGTTTGCCGCGATATGTCCCTTGATATGATGTACAGGTATGAGCGGAATACCCAGCGCAAGAGCGACGGATTTTGCGAAATTAACGCCCACAAGCACAGCTCCGATAAGCCCGGGCGCATAAGAAACGGCTACTGCCCCGAGGTCGCGTTTAGTAATTCCCGCAACATTGAGCGCACGCTCTGAAAGCTGGGAGATTACTTCAACATGTGATCGTGAGGCAATTTCAGGCACAACTCCGCCATAGACGGCGTGGAGGTCGGCCTGTGAAAAAATTTGATCAGTGAGCACTTTTCTGCCATTTTCGGTTATAGCTACGGCGGTTTCGTCGCAGGTGCTCTCAATTGACATTATCAGCATTTGGAAGAATCCTCTCTTTTGAAGAACAAAGTCATTAGAAGTGCGTTTTCCTTTGGCTTGTCGTAGTAGCTTTTGCGGTTGCCAACGACTTCAAAACCGTGCTTTGCGTAAAGATTAATTGCGGGGTTATTGCTCTCGCGAACTTCAAGCGTAACAAATGACAAAGTTTCTTTGGCACGCTCAATCAGAGCCGATATAAGCGCGTCCGCAATGCCTCGACGGCGATAATCGGGTGAGACGGCGACGTTTGATATATAGCCTTCGTCAAGAACAAACATCATCCCAATATAGCCCATAACTGCTCCGTCATAATCTGCGGCGGCGAGAAATATGCAGTTGTCCGCACTCATTTGCTTTTCGAGCTGTCCGTGTGTCCAAGGAAGGGAGAAGCAGGCATTTTCGATGACCTGAATTTCATCAAGGTGCGAAGGGTTAACATCGGTAATGGTCATATAACAACCTCTTTAAGCGACTAGTTTAAGAATGGAAAAGCCTTATTTCGCGTCGCTCCAGCTTTTCCCGATATGTGCGTCGACGTCAAGCGGAACGCTGTATGAAGCTGCGTTTTCCATCTCCTGCGTCAAAATCTTTTTTACGGTTTCGGCTTCGCTTTCGGGGCATTCAACAATAAGCTCATCGTGAATTTGCAGAATTAGCTTTGCGGTTAAACCTTCGGCTTCCATGCGTCGATGAACATTCACCATAGCAAGCTTGATTATATCCGCCGCCGTGCCTTGAATGGGTGTGTTGAGCGCAACTCGCTCACCGAAGGAGCGGATGTTGAAATTGGCGGCCTTAAGCTCAGGAAGCGGACGTCTGCGCCCGAAAAGAGTTGTAACGTATCCGTCAATCTTCGCTTTTTTCTTGATGTTGTCCATATATTCGCGGACACCGCTGTATTTTTCGAGATAGGTGTCAATGTATGTTTTTGCCTCAGACTGATAAACGCCGATGTCTTGCGCAAGCGAGAACGCGGAAATGCCGTAAACAATGCCGAAATTGACCGCTTTGGCGCGGAAACGCTGGAGTTTTGTTACCTCCGCAAGCGGCACGCCGAAAACCTGAGAAGCGGTGACTGAGTGAATGTCCTCTCCGCTTAAAAACGCATTTTTCATGGTTTCGTCATTACTGATGTGGGCAAGCAGACGCAGCTCAATCTGGCTGTAATCCGCGTCCACAAGCACGTTTCCGTGTGAGGCGACAAACATCTTGCGAAGCTCTGCGCCAAGCTCGGTGCGAACCGGAATGTTCTGCAAATTCGGTTCAGTAGACGAGAGTCTGCCGGTTGCTGTAACGGTCATCTGAAAACTAGTGTGTATTCGTCCGTCTTTGCCGATGACCTTTAAAAGTCCGTCCGCATAGGTCGATTTTAGCTTAGTTAACTGGCGATAATCGGAAATTTTATCAATAATCTCGTGCTTGCCGCGAAGTCCGTCCAGAACATCCGAATTCGTAGACCAACCGGTTTTTGTCTTCTTGCCGTAGGGGAGCATGAGCTTTTCAAAGAGAATTTCGCCGAGCTGCTTGGGCGAATTGATGTTAAATTCCTCACCTGCAAGCGCCCAGATGTCCTTTTTTAGCGCATCAATACCGACGGAAAGCTTCTTGCCGTACTCAAAAAGCGCCTGTTTGTCTACAGCAAAGCCGAGACGTTCCATGTGGGCGATGACTTCGCAGAGCGGCAACTCGATTTTGTCCAGAAGCTCTGTCATTCCCTCGGCGTCCAGCCGCTCCGTCAGTATGGGATAAAGCTCAATAATTGCTTCAGTGCCGAGTTTGGAATCTCCAAGATATTTTGCGGAAATACGCGAAAGCTCATAGCTGCTTTCCGTTGGGTCAAGGAGATAGGCGCAAAGCGCGGTGTCGAAGACAAAACCCCCGCAATCGAGATTTTCCGACATAATGAGCCTCATAAAATCCTTGTTATTGTGGGAAAGCTTGTGAACATGTTGAGAAAACAGTGTTTTTAAGAAGCTGTTGTAGTTTTCGCCGAGATTAGCCCAACGTAGGATGTAGACGGCGGCGCCGTCGCAGATTTCCAGCTCGTCAAGGCTTCCGTCAAGCGGTAAAACGGCGATGTAGGGCAATTTTGCAATCTTTGCGGCAAGCTCATTTAGCTTAATATCTTCAATTATGTCAATAATCGGCAGGGAAGAAGGTCTCGGTGAGGTCTCGCTGCCTGCTTTTTCGATAATGCCCCATTTTTCAATGAGCGAATTAAAGCCCAGCCGCCTGAAAATCGCATAGCTGCCGCTGTAATCGCCCGTGAAGATACAGCTTTCAGGCAAAAATTCTATCGGTACGTTTGCTTCGATAGTTGCAAGCGAATAGGACATTTTAGCGTCCGCTTCGCCTTCTGTCAGTTTTGCCTTTACGCTATCCTTTATATCCAGCGCGGTAATGTCGGAGTAGATGTTTTCAAGTGTGCCGAAGCTGCGGATAAGCTCCATTGCTGTTTTTTCTCCGACGCCTTTAACGCCGGGGATATTGTCGCTCGCGTCGCCCATGAGAGCCTTAAGGTCAACTATTCGCTTTGGCTCAAAGCCATATTCTTCAAAAAACACTTCGGGAGTATACTCAACAGTTTCGGTTTTACCCATACGGCTCTTGACATGCTTCACATGTGTGGTTTCGGTTATTAGTTGAAAGCTGTCCTTATCGCCTGTTACAATAACACATTCCCAGCCATTATCGCCGCAGACGCGGCCGACTGTGCCGATAAGGTCGTCCGCCTCGTATCCTTCAAGTTCAAGGCGCTTTATATCCAGCGAGTCCAGTACCTCCTTCAAAATCGGAATTTGAACTGCCAAATCCTCCGGCATCGCCTTGCGCTGAGCCTTGTAGTTTTCATATTGAATATGTCGGAAGGTGGGAGCTTTCAGGTCAAAGGCAACGCATACGGCCTGCGGTTTTTCTTCTTCTATCAGTTTACGAAGAACGGTGAGAAAACCGTATATTCCATTTGTAGGAGTGCCGTCCGGCGCCGTCAGCATGCGTATACCATAGAAAGTGCGGTTAACTATGCTGTTGCCGTCAAGAATCATTAGCTTCATTTTTCTGTTCCCTTTCAAAGGTGCAAACGGTGCAGCTGTCGGGCAAAGCCGTCCCGCATCTTTTGATAGCCGCGCAATGTGCGATTTGCGTTACGCTCGCAGTTTGATAATTCTGTCCCTAATTTCCGCCGCGATTTCAAATTCAAGCATTTTCGCGGCGTCCTTCATCTGCTTTTCAAGTTTATCTATCAGCATACGCTTTTCGGAAGCGGTCATTTTAACGCCGGTCTCGTTTATTTCATTATCAGCCACACCGGAAATCTCAAGCAGATTTCGGATTGACTTGACGATGGTTTTCGGGGTTATGCCATTTTCGTCGTTAAATGCCTTCTGCTTGATTCGACGGCGATAAGTTTCACTTATTGCGGCCTCCATTGAACGCGTGATAGAGTCGGCGTACATGATGACAAGCCCCTCCACGTTTCGCGAGGCACGGCCGATAGTCTGGATAAGGCTGGTTTCACTTCTAAGGAAGCCTTCCTTGTCGGCGTCCAGAATCGCAACTAGCGACACCTCAGGCAAATCCAGGCCTTCACGCAAAAGGTTGATGCCGATAAGCGCGTCAAATTCGCCCAAGCGAAGGTCGCGGATTATCGACATTCTCTCAATTGTGTCAATGTCGTGATGCATGTAACGGCATTTGATGCCGGCACCGCCGAGATAGCTCGTCAGATCCTCCGCCATTTTTTTGGTAAGGGTCGTGACCAGCGTTCTCTCGTTTTTCGCGACACGAGCATTGATTTCGCCGATGAGGTCGTCAATCTGCCCCTCCGAGGGACGGACAGAAATTTCTGGGTCAAGAAGTCCTGTCGGACGGATAATCTGTTCGGCAATTTGCGCCGAGCGTGAGCGCTCATAATCGGAGGGAGTCGCGGAAACATAAATTGCCTGTTTAATACGCTTTTGGAATTCGTCGAATTTCAGCGGACGGTTATCGAAAGCTGAGGGCAGGCGGAAACCGTATTCCACAAGGTTTTCTTTTCTTGCCCTGTCGCCGGAATACATAGCTCGCACCTGCGGAATAGATACATGACTTTCGTCCACGAAAAGTATAAAGTCTTTCGGGAAATAATCAATTAGCGTCATAGGAGCGCTTCCAACCGCTCTGCCGCTGATTATGCGCGAATAGTTTTCAATGCCGGAACAGTAGCCTAGTTCCTGCATCATTTCTATGTCGTAATTCGTGCGCTGCGCAATACGCTGCGCTTCGATAAGCTTGCCGTTTTCTTCAAACCATTTAACACGCGCGTCGCATTCGCGGCGAATTTCGTGGATAGCCTCCGCCATTTTCTCTTTTGTGGTGACGTAGTGTGACGCTGGATAAATGGCGACATGGGAGAGGGTTCGCTTCGATGAGCCCGTAACGACGTTAATTTCACTGATTCTATCGATTTCGTTGCCGAAAAATTCGATGCGAATAGCAGTATCTGTTGAATAGGCGGGAAAGACCTCTACCGTGTCGCCGCGAACCCTAAACATATTGCGCTCAAAGGCAATGTCGTTCCGCTCGTAGCGAATGTCGATAAGTCTTCTTAGCAGTTCGTCCCTGTCGAGCTGCTGCCCCGGACGGAGAGAGATTACCATACTCGCGTAATCGATTGGGTCGCCGAGTCCGTATATGCACGAAACGGAAGACACGACGATAACGTCGTTCCTCTCGAAAAGCGATGCGGTTGCGCTGTGGCGCAGACGCTCAATTTCATCATTTATGGAGCTGTCTTTTTCGATGAAAGTGTCCGTGTGCGGGATATAGGCTTCGGGCTGATAATAGTCGTAGTAGGACACAAAGTATTCCACCGCGTTGTCGGGAAAAAACTCCTTGAATTCCGCGCAGAGCTGGGCCGCCAAAGTCTTGTTGTGGGCAAGCACTAGCGTCGGGCGCTGCACCTTCTCGATGACCTTCGCCATAGTAAAGGTTTTTCCGCTGCCTGTTACGCCGAGCAGAGTCTGATCCTCAAACCCAAGCTCAAGACCGCGGGCAAGCGCCTCAATTGCCTCCGGCTGGTCACCCGCAGGTGAATATTCGCTTACAACATGAAATTCGCCCATGTGATTCTCCTCGAAATGCTGAAATGTATAAATCTGTGCGGTCTTGTCCTCATCCGTCGCGGTCAAGCCGCCCCGCCGCCCCACAAAGGGAAGGCGGTTTATGCCTGCATAACTTTTATAAAGTTTGTTGAACCGGAAACGCCGATTGGCACGCCTGCAGTCAGAACGACCATGTCGCCCGCCTGAAGCAGACCGGACTTGACGGCGGCCTCCAGACCTCTGGCGAACATTTCATCCAGATTCTCTTCGTTTCTTGCCATAAGCGCATGGACGCCCCAATTAAGACCGAGCTGGCGGTAGGTCTGCTCGGAACTGGTGCAGGCAATTACACGGCAGGGGGGACGAAAAGCCGAAAGCTCCTGCGCGGTTCTGCCGGAAAGCGTAAAAGCAACTATCGCTTTTGCACCCAAATCTATTGCGGAGGTGCAGGCGGCGTGCGAAATTGCGTGTGTAACATTGCCGCCGCTGTTGAACTCCATCTTTTGAAAACGGCCTACATAGTTGATATCTTCTTCGGCTCTTCCCGCTATACGCACCATGGTCTGAAGCGACTCAACAGGATATTTGCCTGCCGCAGTTTCTCCGGAGAGCATAATTGCGCTGGTACCGTCATAAATCGCGTTTGCAACATCCGTTGCTTCTGCTCTTGTCGGACGGGGATAAGTTATCATGGATTCGAGCATTTGTGTGGCAGTAATAACAGGCTTACCGCGCTTATAAACCTTGCTGATGAGCTGCTTTTGAATAACAGGAACATCCTCAAGCGGAACTTCAACGCCTAAATCGCCGCGGGCGATCATAATGCCGTCGGAAGCGTCGAGTATTTCCTCAAAATTAGTAACTCCCTGCATGTTCTCAATTTTTGCGATTATTTTAATTTTTTCGCCGCCATTCCAGTTGAGGAGCATACGCACCTCTTTGACGTCATCGGCGGTGCGAACGAAAGAAGCGGCAACAAAGTCAAAGCCCTCTTTTGCCGCGAAAATCAAGTCGTCGTAATCCTTTTTGCTGATGTAGGGCATAGTCAGAACAACACCCGGCACATTAACACCCTTACGGTCGGAAATCGGGCCGTCATTTTCCACCTTGCAAATTATATCCGTTGCTTTAACGGAATTGACAAGCAGCGAAATTTTCCCGTCATCAAGCAGAATTTTGTCGCCCTGCTTTACGTCGTGGGTAAGACCTTCGTAGTTCACATGAGCGCGCTGCGCCGTTCCGAGACATTCGCTTGTAGTGAGCGTGAAAACATCACCGGTTTTGAGAGTGGAGCTTCCGTTTTCAAAGAGCCCCAGACGAATTTCCGGTCCTTTTGTGTCCAAAAGAGCCGCAACGGGAATGCCGAGCGCATCGCGCATTTCCTTGAGACTGTTGAGCCTTTTTAGCTGCTCCTCGTGCGTCCCGTGTGAAAAATTGAAGCGCGCTACATCCATACCGCTCTCAATCAGTTTCTTTAATATTCCGTTGCCGTCGGTTGCCGGACCCAGTGTGCAGATTATTTTTGTCTTACGCATATCGGAACCTCCATTGTTGTAATTTGAGGTAATGCCGCTACCTCGTATGGTTATAATTATTCAATATTATTATACACCATATGAAAAAAATAGCCACTATAATATAAGCAAAAATCTACCCTTTTCAGCTTAAAAAAGCGTGGCGCACTGTACTGTTTTGCTAAACTGAATGAGAGCAAGGCTCCCGTTTTAAAAACCGTCTTTTTAGCGATAAAGTGTATGTCAATTATATTGACATAAGTGCCTTGCGAATGTATACTTTGCCGCGTACAGTTAAATGCTTTTTCAGCTGCATATTAAAGCGTGAATAGGGGAATAGTCTATGAAATATAGAGCCGAGATATTTGACGAATTTCAGTATTTATATGAGACAACCGGGTACAGCGACCATCAGGTTCGATGTGTAATCAGCTTTGCGAACAAGGTTGATGCCGGGATGATGAAAAAGGCTGCGGAACTGCTTATAAAAACGATACCGATTTTATCAAGAACATATAAAAACTTTGGCGGAAATTCTTATTGGGAGTATGCAGAAACATCTGAGCTAAAAGACCTTTTTACCGTCGCAGATAATAATGCTGACTTTGACATGTTCTCGGCTTCAAAGACGAATGAAGCCGCCGGTCCTCAGATTAAGTTTTGCCTATTGCAATCCGACAGGGATTCTTTGTCGATTGTAATCAACCACATGGTCAGCGACGCCGCAGGCTTTAAACAGTGCGTGTATCTCTTTTCGGACATTTATTCAAAGCTGATAAAGGACCCACGCTATGTACCGGATTTCGTTATCGATGGGGACAGGGGCTTCAAAGCTGTGTTAAGCAATATCAGCTTTGCAAAACAAGTAAAGCTGCTTCTTACCGGCAGCAAGGACAATAACCAAAAATCCGGCTGTGAATTTTCCATGAGCAAATCGGAAGGCTCAGCCCCCTTCATCGTAACTCATGAAATCGCACCGGACACATATCGGAATATCCGAAATTATTGCCATAGCGAAAGTGTAACCGTGAATGACGTAATCCTTACGGCCTATTTTCGTGCGCTTTCGGAAAAACTGGATATGAGAGGGAAAGAGATTGCCGTTCCGATAATGATTGATATGCGCAGATACCTGCAGGACAAGAGCTTTTTAGCGCTTACAAACCTTTCTTCAACTACAATCGTAAGAGTTACTGTGAACCCAAATGACAAATTTGTCGAGACGCTTTTCAAGATTAATTCGGTTATGAATGAAAAAAAGGCTAATAACCTGGGGCTTAATACGTTCCTCAAGCTCGATGCGGGATTTAAAATTCCGCTGATTAACGTATATAATGTTTTAAGAAAATCACTGAAAAATCCAAAGATATGCATGACCAACATCGGGGTTCTGGATTCGTCAAGACTTATATATGAAAACGCCGAAGTCATGAATGTGGCAATGTTCGGCTCGATTAAATACCGCCCGTACTTTCAAATGTCGTTGACCAGTTTTAATGATAAAATGACGATGGGAACCGGACTTTACGGCACGAAGCAGGACAGGATGAACATTGAGAAATTTTACGATTTGATGGATAGAGAACTTGGTAATGTCAGGACTCCGGCTGACACTGCGGAAAGGTAAGCATAAGAGGCCTTCATTGGCTCGATTGAGCCAATGAAGGCCTCTTATGCTTACGAAACGGAAAAAGCCCAGAGACTCTTAATCTGCGAAGCCAGTGTTGAGTAATACCAACCTTCGTCGCTTCGCTTTTTGCTATTAGGATCATTCACCGCGAACATACCGTTATAATAACCCGTAATAACGATAAAATGTCCGCTTGAAGTAAAGTCGCCGGGACCCATACTCGCAATCAGAGGGCGACCGGAGTTGAGCTCGGAAACCATCTCGTCCTCCGAAAGACCGATCTCAACAGAACTTAAACCGAAGTTCGCCGCACCAATCGTCATCAAATCCCATGAGGTTCCTACTCCGTCAACGTAGCAGCCACTTTGAATACTATAGCTCGCAACGGCGGCAGGAGTGGCATCCGTGTTTTTGGTCAGACCCGCAATCACCATCGAAAGGCAAGTCGGACCACAGCCGGTTATACCAAGCACACTTGAGCCGTAGGGATAATATCCCCAACGCTCGTCCCACTGCTGAAAGGCGGGAATGCCGCCCGATAGCTCCGAGCTGTCGATTTTGCCTATGTCGGTGTCGTCGATGTGAGTGGGATAATCAAGCACAAAGCCGCGCGCTTCGGGGTTGGACACGAAAAGATTGACCATCTCTTTTGGATATTTGCCTATGTAGCTTATCATAAGAATTGCTGCGAGCAATATTATCGCAAAAATGATAAATCCTCGAAATCCGTGCTTTTTACGTTTTTTGGTTGACCTTGAATTTACAGCCATTAGGATTACCTCACCTGTATTATTACACGCAGTACACAATGAGGCTATTTTACATGAAAATTCATGTTCTTTGTTACCAAATTGTGAACATTAGGGGGAATCAGGAGAAAAACACAGGACAGCCTCTAAGATTTTAGGCTGCCCTGTGTTTGTGTTTCGTATGGAGTTAGCTTACGATGTTGTAATAAACCTTTGCAGTGAGGAGATAGACAACGCCGTAGATTGCGGCGAAAACCGCAACCGTTCCGAGCGTACAGAGCGCAAAGAGTGTTACGTTTGTCAGGTTAAAAACCAATAGTAGCTTGGTTATCATCTTAAAAGCAAAGGCGATGTGAACAACCGCCATTCCGAGCGGTAGGAAGAACACAACGAGTACCTGACTGCGAATTGCCTTTTTTATTTCGGGACGGCTTAGTCCGACCTTTTGCATAATCTCAAAGCGCTCCTTGTCGTCGTAGCCCTCGGAGAGCTGTTTGTAATAGATAATAAGCACTGTTGCGATGATGAAGACGAGACCCAAAAACAGTCCGAGGAAGAGGAAACCGCCGTACATCGAATAGAAATAGTCCTTTTCAGCGTTGCGGCAAGCTACACCTGAATATGTGTAGCCGCCCAAATCAGTTCCGTCGGTGGAGGTGAGAGCACTCCTGATGGCGGCATCAACAGCGTCGCGGCAAGCGATTTGCTGTTCGGTTGTTCCGCCGACATCAAAGCCGTAATACCATACGGGCGAAATATCCGTCAGATAGCTGCTCAATTCGGCAAAGGTATCGTCAGAAACGACGAAGACATAGTTTTCGGTGGTAATCGATGTTTTGGTCGAAATGGCCGGAAAGCTGTCGAGCCAGCGAGTAACCTTAAAGCTCCTGTCGAAGATAAGGAAGCTGTCGTCAATCTTCGGATTTTCGGAAAAAGCCAGCGCCTCGTCGGGGGCAAGTTCAACCTTATCGCTCGAAAAACGTTCGTATTCTGTGGCAGAAAGTAGGTAAATAAACGAATTGACATCGGAGGTTACATATGTTGAAAATTTGTCTCCGAAATCGTTTCCCTCACGGGTACTGGCAAAGTTTAAAAAGTAAAGGTCACAAGTATTTGCCATTTGCAATCCGCAGTCGGAAACAGATTTGCTGACGGCCTTTGTGAGGTTATCCCTTACGGCACCTGTCGGGGTTCCGATGTCAACCACGATTTCATTGGGATAGACGTTTTTGAGGGCTCCCTCCGAGCCGAGGTAAAGACAAACTGTCCCAGATACCATTACAAGCACCATTGTTGCAAGAATGCAAATGTTGGCAAGACCAACTGCGTTTTGTTTCATGCGGTATATCATACCGGAAACAGGGATGAAGTGCTTAGTCTGGTAGTAATAATTAGGCTTACTTTTCAGACGCTTCAGCATAGCAATGCTTGTTGCGGTAAACAGCAGATATGTGCCGATGATGACAAGAACAACAGCAACAAAGAAAAGCATTAAGGCCTGCAAGGGAGCTTCTGTTACGATTGCGATATAGTAGCCTGCACCCAGAGTTAGAATGCCGAGAACTGCAAGAATCCACCGCGTTTTCGGTTCCTTTTCACCCACATTGCTTCCGTGAAGAAGGTCGATGGGGTTTGAGCGCCTGATTCTAACGAGGTTCGACAGCAGTATGAGCAGAAAAATGCCACAGAAAAGGATAACGCTGTACAAAATTCCTTTTACCGATATTTCAAAGCCGTATGGAACGGCGAAACCTATCAGCTTGCAAAGAAGCAGAAGCGTGAGCTTTGAAAGCAAAACGCCAAGCCCAAGCCCGAAAACGAGAGTAATGAGCGCGACAAAGAACGTTTCAAAAAACAGGACGCTCGAAATGTTGCCTTTTCCCATACCGAGGATGCTATAAAGCCCCAACTCCTTCTGCCGTCTCTTCATTAGGAAGCTGTTGGTGTAAAAAAGGAATATTGCCGAGAAGAGCGCAATTACTATACAGCCGAGTGCAAGAATAACGGAAAGATACTCGGCACCTTGCATATTTGCTGTGCCCTTGTTGAACGTGAGGAAACACATGATATAAAACATTGCTGTTGTTGCAATGCAGGTGAGGATAAACGGCAGGTAAAATTGCTTGTTTCTGCGGATGTTTTGTGCTGCAAGCTTTGGGTAAAAAACGGTTTTACGCATTTTTTTCACCGCCTGTAGCCATAGCAGTAAGCGTGTCTGAGATTACGCCGAACATCTCCTCGTTTGATCTCTCGCCGCGATAAAGCTGATGGAAAATCTCGCCGTCTCGCAGGAAAAGAACTCTGCCGGCGTTACTCGCCGCTTTAACGCTGTGGGTAACCATAAGGACCGTCTGACCGCCGTCGTTAATGTCCCTGAAAACATCCAGAAGCGCGTCAGCCGAGTGAGAATCCAGAGCACCTGTCGGCTCGTCGGCAAGGATTAAGCGCGGGTTGGTTATAAGAGCTCTTGCGATGGCGCAGCGCTGTTTCTGGCCGCCGGAAATCTCGTAGGGAAATTTTTCGAGGATGTCCGTAATTCCAAGCTTATAGGCAATTGGTATAATACGCTCACTCATCTCCTTGTGACCTTTTCCTGCGAGAACCAAAGGCAGATAGATGTTGTCGCGCAGAGAAAAGGTGTCCAGAAGGTTGAAGTCCTGAAAAACAAAGCCGAGGTTATCGCGGCGGAAAGAGGCAAGATCCCTTTCGGGAATCTGAAGCGTACTCTTGCCGTCCAGCAGAACCTCGCCACCCGTGGGTTTGTCGAGTGTTGCGAGAATGTTTAAAAGCGTGGTTTTGCCTGAACCGCTTTCGCCCATTATTGCGATGTATTCACCCTTTTCAGCAGTGAAATTAACATTGGTAAGCGCGTGCACCTTAACGTTTCCAAAGCGCGTCGCATAGGTCTTTTTTAAGTTTTTAACTTCAAGCAGTGTCATAATGTACCTCCGTAATAGTATTTGTTACGGTTTTATTGTAGCGGAAAGCCGAAACGTCTGCCATTTCTTTGACTTACATTTCGGCTTATAACCTTACATTATTGTAAGAAATGCTATTCAAACGTGACATTTTCATTGTGCAGATCGATTTTAACTTTTGTACCGACCCCGACCCGTGAGCTGATTTCAAGCCCGTGACCTAGCTTTGTAAGTATGCGTTTGCAAAGGAAGAGACCGATTCCCGTGGACTTTTTATCCGCTCTTCCGCTTGCGCCGGTGTAGCCTTTTTCGCAGACTCTCGGCAAATCTTCGGCACGGATACCTATGCCCGTGTCTTCAATAATGAGCGTTTCACCCTCAGCGTAAAGGCTTATTTTTCCGCTGCTTGTGTATTTCAGCGAGTTTGAGAAAATCTGCTCTATTACAAAGGCAAGCCATTTTTCATCCGTAAGAACTGTCAGGCCCGTTTCGGCGAAAGAAAAATCGAGCTTTTTTAGGGCAAAAAGCCGTGCATACTTGCGAAGAGAGCCACGGATGATGTCGTCAAGATTGGATTTTTTTAATAGAAGGTCGCTGGAATCACTGCTTAGGCGGACGTATTGCAGCACCATGTCGACATACTGCTCTGTCTTGAAAAGCTCTGCGAGCAGCTGACTGTTACCTGCACCGCCGTCCTCGGCGAGAAGAAGGCGCATCGCGGCAATAGGTGTTTTTATCTGGTGCACCCATATGGTATAGTAATCCTCGGAGTCACGTCTTGCGCTGTCTTTTTCGCAGCGGATTTTAAGGTTCTGCGCGTAAAGTTTGCGCAGCATTTTCTGATAGTCCGCTTCAATTTTGCCGTTTGGCGCAGGAAGTCTGTCAATGCCGATTTCAATGTTTTGCATAAGCTCCGCGAGAGCCTTGTGTCGGGAAATATATTGCCACAGCCCGAATCCGAAAGCAACGATTCCGACGCACAGGCACAGGAGCGCTGCATAGAAAACCGCCTCAGTCTCCAGATTGTACAGCGAAAAGACCGCCGCGAAAATCAGCACAAATATGGCAAAGAGGATTATTACTTTGTAGTGGCGTTTAAGATATGAGAAAAACAATTTACAGTGCATAACTATTCACCCACCATGTAGCCCACGCCTTTTTTCGTTGAAATGAAGTCGTTTAAATTTGCGGCCTCAAGCTTACGGCGCAGTCGTGTAATGTTTACGGTAAGTGTGTTTTCGTCGACGAAGCTGTCGCTTTCCCAAAGGCGGGTCATAATTTCGTCACGAGTGACAATGCGGCACTTGTTCTCAAGAAGTATCTGGAGGATCTTAAATTCGTTTTTCGTTAGCTCTGTTTTCTGACCGTCGAAGGTGAGCGTAGCATCGGAAACATTGAGCACAGCACCGCCACTTTCAAGGAGCTTCGTCGGTGCCGTGAAGTCATAGGCCCTCCTCAAAAGGGCCTGCACCTTGGCTGTCAGTACGTCCATATCAAAGGGTTTTGCAATAAAGTCGTCGCCACCCATGTTGACCGCCATGACGATGTTCATGTTGTCTGATGTGGAGGAAACGAATATAATCGGCACTTTTGAAACGCGCCGTATTTCCGTACACCAGTGATAACCGTTGAAAAATGGTAGGGAAATGTCCATCAGCACAAGCTGGGGATCATAGTCCACGAATTCGGACAGGACATTTTCAAAGTTCACGGCGCTTTGCGCCTGAACGCCCCATGCGCTGATATGACGCTTTATGGCGTCTGCGATTACCGCGTCATCCTCAACAATAAATATCCTGTGCAAAGCGTACCCTCCCTATTTTTCAAAGCTAATATCGAAGCTGCCGGAAGTTGAAGACAAGTCAATCGTCCTTTCTCCGTGACCTCTGAGAGAAGACAGATTGTTGCTGCCGGAAACTGTGTCCGAGTAAACAGTGTAGTCCTCGGCAGATCCGCTGACAGTTCCGCGTATATCGCCCGAAACTGTGTTGAAAGTGATTTCACGGAAATCCGCGCTTTCAAGCTCCACAGCCCCGGAGGTGGTTGAAAAAGAAACCTTTTGTCCGGCTGCGCTACGAAGCGAGACATGTCCTGAAATGGTCTCGATACCAAGATTGCTTGCCTTTACATTCTCAGCATACACCCCACCGGATACGCTTGCAAGCTCTATGGGTATACTCTTCTTGATTTCGGAAACACGCAGTTCTCCCGAAACGGATTCAGCTTTAATATTGTCGGTTTCAACAGACGTAAGTTCAATACCACCAGAAGTGTTGCCAGTCTGAACATCTTTTGTCTTGCAGTTTTCGATGCTTATTTTGCCGGAAACGCTGTAGATTCCGAAACTGCCGGAAATATCAATGTCGGATATGGAGATTTCGCTGGACGCGCCGCTAATATTCAGCGTTCCTTCATGTCCGGTCGGAATACTTAGAGTTACATTAACGTGCGTTTCCTGAAGATGCAGGAAACCGAAGAAAAAGCCGCCTGACAGCTCCTGTTTAAGAGTCAATTCCGAGGCATCGTCTTTAAGCTCGAAATAGCAGTTCTCGCTGTTATCATACGATAAGTGAATCATGTCATCCGATGAGGGCGTTACAGTGACATCAGCGGAGCTTAAGTCAAGTGTGATGTCCTGACCGGTAGCTTCAATATTCTTATCGATGTGCTCGGTTTTGGTGCTGGTTTCACTGCTTCCGCCGTTTCGAAAATCAGCGGACAGTTTCGCATAATCGAAATGAATACTCATAGAAACGCAAAGCCATATAATTATACCAGCCCCAAAAAGAGACAGCGCGATGATGAGAGTGGTTTTTGTTTTTTTATCCATTGTTTTTAACTTCCTCTCTGTTTATCAGTTTATTCCACATTACGGGAGTTGCCTTTGCAAAAGCACGTACAAAGAATAAAGCCGGAACAAAGAGCGCAACACCGAGTCCCGCGCAGACAAGACCGGCCCCAAGGCAAGCAAATGCCGGAGCGAGGCCTGCCGCAAAAAACATCCCGAATATGACTGCCACTCCACCGATTACAAGACTAATTGATGTAATAAATAGCGAGCCGATTAGTATCCAGACCAGTCCGTACATTGTGAATACGACAATCGCGACCGTGAGTAATAGCGGAAACCAGAGCGGAAATCCCAAAACGATTAGAATAATCTCCCAGACGCTGAGCTTCGGCTTTAGCTGACCCTGCGCCTTTGCCTCAGCAATAATGCGCTCTGCGGCAGCGCTGACGCTTTCAAGCTCCGCAACGGCGGTTTCCTCAGGAATACTGTCCTCCATGCGATCGTCTATAACTTCACTGAAATATGCAAGCGATTTTTCGCGCTCTACGCGAGTTATCGGTTTGAGCGCTCGCTTCAGCTCTTTTAAGTACTCAATTTTTGTCATTATTCCCGTCCCCCTTAATAAAGTGATATGCGCGCATAACACTGTCCCAATCGTTCAAAAACTCACTGATTCTATCGAGCCCGGTCTCTGTTATCCGGTAGTATTTTCTAAGCCGTCCGTTGTGCTCAACGGAGTATTCGGTAACGCAGCCGCTCTGTTCCAGACGCTTCAATATCGGATACAGCGTAGACTCGGATACATCCATAAACGGCGAAAGGTCTTTGATGATTTTATAGCCGTAAGCGTCCTCATTCTGCATAGCTGAAAGTACGCAGATTTCAAGCACACCGCGCTTTAACTGTATGTCCATGGCAATACCCCCCTTCGCACAATACTATATAACACGATGTATACCGTGTCAAGAGGTATGCGAAAAAAATATCAGCCGCCGAAAATCACACTTTTTGTTTATCTGAAAAGAGTGAGTGACGGTGACCGATATGTATTATTTTGTTGAGTTCAGCCCAGAATTCCGCTGTCAGCCATTGAAATAAAATCGTCATCTGCGACAACAATATGGTCAAAGAGCGTGATTCCCATCGAAGAAAGAGCGACTTTTATACGCTTTGTGGTTATTTCATCCTCCATTGAGGACAGAGCGATTCCGATAGTGTGATTGTGGGATATAATGACGCTGGTTGCGTTTCTTGCAAGAGCCAGTTCCGCAATTTTGCGAACGCTTACTACAGCTGAGTTGGATATTCCACGGGAAATTTCCTTACAGCAGATTACCTTGCATTTTGAGTCGAGGAAAAGAACATAAACGACCTCGTCGCGCTCGTACATATACCTCGCAACAAGATGTTCTCCGGTTTTTATCAAAGACATAGTGGCGGCTGACCTCAGGAATGAGCTTCAAGAGGGTCACAGTGTTTTCGCCTATGCCGGTTATTTTGGACAGCTTTTCTGCGGACGCTTCAAAAACCGCCTCAAGACTTCTAAAGCTGTTCAAAAGCTCATGGGCAAGAGGGTTTGTGTCTTTGCGCGGCATTGAGTAGAAAAGCAGAAACTCAAGGACATTGTGGTCGTCAAACACATCAAGACCCTGTTCCAAAAGTTTGTTTTTCATTCTGTCTCTGTGACCGTCGTGGACGCCCATAAATAAGACCTCGCTTGTCAATTTGTCTAATGGGAATTCTTTGCAAAATTATAGCACTAATATCACGATTGCGCAAAAACAAATTTGGTGGTACAATCTACGGACTAGAGTTATCCGCAAAAGCGGATGGAAAATCTGACCGCGCAGGGGACAAGTCCCTGCCCGCGCCTCGGCGCATGGGAGGTTCGCTTGAAAAAACTGAAGCCTTACATAAAGGACTTTTCAAAAAGGGCCGATATGACACTTTTTATTTTGTGCCTTATCAGCTCAATATTCGGAATTATAGTAATTGCCAGCGCGTCGGCGTCCTTGGGCTCGGCACGCTATCTTATAGTTCAAATTGCTTCACTCATCATCGGCATCGGACTTTTTGTGCTGTTCACGGTTGTGGACATTGATATAATAGCCGATAAATGGCCTGTTCTGATTGTCTTTGAAGTAATACTGACGCTTTTACTCCTTACGCCTCTTGGCTATGCCGATGATACGGGAAACCGCGCGTGGCTTCGCTTCGGCTTCGTCGGCGTCCAGCCTGCCGAGGTTATTAAAATTCCGTTCATCATCGTTTTGGCAAGGCAGATAAGCTATTTTAAGAACTATAAAAATCTAAGTTCCCCAATATCTGTTGGACAAATGCTTATGCACTGCGCCTTCGTAATTGGACTTATAGTTGTGGTTTCAAAAGACATGGGAAGCGCATTGGTGTTCCTTTTCATTTTTATTGTTATGCTTTTTGTTGCGGGGCTGCGATTTTATTGGTTCATTGTCGGGCTTGCGGCAACGGCGGCGGTAACGCCGTTTTTCTGGACTCACATGCTTAATGAGCGCTATCGTCAAAGAATTCTGTCGCCCTATGACATGACTATTGACCCTCAGGGCTTCGACATTCGCTGGCAGGCAAACCAGAGCAAAATCGCGCTTGCAAGCGGACAGCTCACGGGCACAGGGCTTTTTAACGGACGGCAAACCCAGTCGGGAGCGCTTCCCGAAAAACAGACCGACTTTATCTTCTCAGTTATCGGCGAAGAGCTTGGAATGATAGCCTGCATTCTCGTGATGCTGCTTCTTCTGGCGATAATAATCCGATGTGTCTATGTCGGCATCAAATCACACAACACAATGAGCATGCTCATCTGCTTCGGCGTTGCCGGCTGTCTTACGTTCCAGACCTTTGAGAACATCGGCATGTGCATCGGTATTGCTCCCGTTATCGGCATTACACTTCCGTTCTTCAGTTACGGCGGCTCTTCAATGTTCTCTATGTTCGCCGCCATCGGCGTTGTTTCGGGAATCAAGTACCGTCCAAAGCCGGAGAGATTCCGAAGTATACGATAATAACTGAACCGCTCGCCCAGACAGGGAGAGCGGTTCAGTTATATTTGACATTGTTTTCTTCTTCAGTTTCCCCCCGGTTTTTTCGGTGCGGGGACGCTCTGCTTTATTTTCTGGCTTTTATATTTGCCCTGCGCAGCAAAAGCCAATCAATCAGAGCGGCAGCCGCGGCGATAGTAAGGCTGGTCAAGGCAAAACAGAAGGGGGAGGACGCTATCCATTCAATAAAGGGATTCAAGTTGAAACCCAACCTTACGAGCAGTATGGGAACGCCGTTTATTGCAAACGGTATGGCTATTGCAACGACTATGGTCCAGAGCTTGTTCAGCCGCCAGAACAGCAGCGAGAAGAACATACCTATAAGACTGGCGCAGAAAAACATACCGGTATTGATCAGAGCGCTAAGCATGTGCTGGCCGAAGGTGGGAAGGACTCTGGCAGCATCCATATAAATAAGCTGGTAGACATCACCCACAAAGCTGTTGGGATTGGAGAGTACGACAACCTGAGTAATAGCAGTGAGCAGTTCGCCGGCAACAGCGAGGATAGCCGAGACTGACAGCACGGCGAGTATTTCGCTTATAAAGGCGGTGCGGCGAGAAACGCCAAACTGGAGACAGAGCCGAAGGTCGCTGCGGATGTATACTATTGCGACCACGAACATGCCGATTGCAAACGCGTTGCCGTTTCCGGTGAAACTCATTGAGGAATCGGCTGCGAAATGAACCGAGACTATCAGAAATGCCGTAGTGATGACAACTATTATAAGATAGAAAACAGCTGCGCTTTTCAGAAAGTTCACGAACTGATACCGGAAGGCCGGTTTAAAACTCGTTTTCATTTTCTGTCTTCCTCCTCCATCAGACTTATGAAATAGTCCTGCAGGTTCACTCCGGAAAATTCCAGACCTTCCGGCAGCGCGCCGGCCCGACCCTGTACACAGGCAGTTTTCAGGCCACCAAGAACATTGGCAGTCAAGACGTGTTTTCCCTCAAGATAAGCATCTACAAGGCCCGTCGGACCCGATACGGAATAAACATCTGCCGTGAGCTCTTCGCTCTGGCAATCCTTTAAAATCCTGCCGTCGCGTATGATGACTGCATGCTCTATGAGGTCGGCCGCCTCGGAAATCAGGTGCGTAGAAATGACTATCGTGCAGGGGTTATCGCCGTATTTTTCCATAAGCAAACGGTAGAACATATCACGGTGCTGCGCGTCAAGCCCCAGTACGGGTTCGTCAAGGAGAAGATAAGGCGTGTTGACGCTGAGCCCAAGGATAAGCCGAAAAATTGAAGCGTAGCCCGTTGATAGAGTCTTAATTTTTTTCTTAGTGTTAAGACCGAATTTTTCCGAAAGAGTCTCAGCATATACCCGGTCAAAAGCAGAATAGAAAAGCTGTGCCGCATCGAAAGCCTTTCTGACAGCCATATCTTCCGGAAACAGGTTCTGCTCCGCAACGAGAAATATTTTTCCAAGCGCCTCGTCGTTATTCGCGACATTTTCGCCGTCTACCGTTACAGTGCCTTTAGTGGGGTACAGGCGGTCAGTCAGAATACCGAGCAGCGTCGATTTGCCCGCCCCGTTGTTTCCCAGTAGTCCGTAGATCTTATCGTCACCGAATGTCAGAGTCACATCGTCCAGCGCACGGGCGTCTCCAAAGTCCTTAGTGATATTTTTGATTTCAATCGACATCTTCAAAACCTCTCTTTATCATTTCAGAAAGCTCAGAAGCATCTAGTCCAAGATTTTTTGCTTCCCGTACCAACCTTTCAATGTAATCGTGATAAAATCTGTCCCGACGTTGGGATTTCAGCTGCTCCTTAGCACCTGTTGAAACAAACATACCCAAACCTCTTTTCTTGTAAAGCAGTCCCGAATCCACCAACAGGTTTATGCCCTTTAGCGCGGTGGCGGGGTTTATTTTGTAAGTCACCGAATACTCGGTGATGGACGGAACGCGGCTCTCTTCCGGATAAGCGCCGGAAAGTATGCCTTCCTCCAACTGCTCGGCCAACTGCTGGAAAATAGGTCGTTCATTTTGAAAGGTCACTTGCAAGCCCCCTTTTGTGTTGACTGGTTAGCTGGTATAGTAATTAACCATGCAACTAAGATACCACGACAGATCGGAATTGTCAAGTACCCGAAATAAAAAAATCCGCTCGCCTTTTTGGCGCGCAGATTTTTTATTTCAATGAGCTTTTTACATCATCTTTTCCAAATTCGTTCTTATCGCGGCAATGAAATCGGAGCTGTTTACTTTTTTAATATCGGTTCGCGGGCAAAGGTCGACAAGGTCGCCTGTCATAATACCGCTCTCAATGGTGTCAAGGCAGGCTTTTTCAAGCTTGTCGGCAAAGCCGCAGAGGGGAGCGTTGCCGTCCAACTCACCGCGCTTACGGAGAGCGCCTGACCATGCGAAGATTGTTGCAATCGGGTTCGAGCTTGTCTTTTCACCCTTTAGCCAGCGGTAATAGTGACGGGTTATAGTGCCGTGCGCGGCCTCGAACTCAAAATCGCCGTCGGGGGAGATGAGAACGCTCGTCATCATCGCGAGAGAGCCAAACGCGGTTGAAACCATGTCGCTCATAACGTCGCCGTCGTAGTTCTTGCAAGCCCAGATAAAGCCGCCCTCGGAGCGGATTACGCGTGCGACAGCATCGTCGATGAGAGTGTAGAAGTATTCGATTTTTGCCTTTTCAAAGCGCGCTTTGTATTCCTTTTCAAAAATGTCGGCAAAGATAAGCTTGAAGGTCTGATCGTACTGCTTGGAAATCGTGTCCTTGGTTGCAAACCAAAGGTCTTGTTTCGTGTCGAGCGCATACTCAAAGCAGGCGTGAGCAAAGGAATTAATGGAACTGTCCTTATTGTACTGCCCCTGCAAAACTCCCGCGCACTCAAAGTCGTATATGGTTTTACGGAAGCTCTCGCCGTTTTCACCTGTGAACAAGAGCTCGGCCTTTCCCTTGCCGGGTACGCGGTATTCGGTGGCCGTGTAAATGTCGCCATAGGCGTGACGGGCAATGGTAATCGGCTTTTTCCAGCCTTGTACATAGGGTTTTACGCTTGCGGTAAGTATTGGAGCGCGGAAAACAGTTCCGTCCAGAATGGCGCGAATTGTGCCGTTGGGGCTCTTCCACATTTCCTTGAGCTTATATTCCTCAACGCGCTGGGCATTCGGAGTTATCGTTGCGCATTTTACGCCGACATGGTACTTTTTGATGGCGTTTGCGGAATCAATCGTAATCTGGTCGCTTGTTTCGTCGCGCTTAGGCAGACCGAGGTCATAATATTCGGTGTTCAGATCAACGAAGGGGGAGAGCAGCTCATCCTTTATCATTTTCCAAAGAATGCGGGTCATCTCGTCGCCGTCCATCTCGACGATGGTGTTCATAGGTATTTTTGACATCTGTATACTCCTTAATAATGGTATGGGTTGACAACGGTGCCTGCTGTTATTTGTGTGCGGCGTAGTAATTCATAAGGCAGCCGCAGAGAATGATTTCCTTTTCGTCGGCGGTAAGCCCGTTTAAATGCAGGGTGATGTCGGCTGTGCCGTATTTCGTCAAAATCCTTGCCGGAATGTTCTCGGCTCCGGTTTCAACCGCTTGACGTATGTTGGGGACGAAAATGTAATCGCCTTCCTCATAGCTGAAGCGTACGCTTCTGTCAATCGTAAAGGGCAGCATACCCCAGTTTATGCAGTTTGAGCGATAGCGCTTTGTCGCGAATTCGTAGCAGATGTTTGCACCGCCGCCGAGAACGCGCTGGCACGAGGCCGCCTGCTCGCGTGCGGAGCCGTCTCCGGGCTTGGTAGCAAAAATCGCGCTCGAGACAGTCGTGCTTTTTAGCGTTTCGGGGGACAGATTGAGCTTTTTCATGGCATTTAATAGCTCTTCGGGGTAATCGCCCTCGGCGCGCGCGGCCTCCAAATCTGCGATGTCCTTAGCTCTTATCACATAATTCGGATCGCGGCGAGACAGCGTAAAGGAGGCGAGCTTCATCGGATTTGAGCGGTAGGATGAGGTTTCACCTGAGGGAATAAGCTCGTCCGTAGTGGTTACAGGATCGTGTATGACGCAGGCAAGCTTAATCAGCGCATTTTCGGCAAGAGCCGCGATTTTCGGCCACTCGGCGATACTGGGACCCATTTTGAGCTCTTCTTTTCCGTCCGCCTTGCCGAAGCCGAAATAGACGCGCTTGTCGTAAACGGATTTATCGAAGCCGCTTTTGTGCTTTGAAGGTTCTTTATAATCCACATCTGCCGCGCTTGTAAGAATGCCTTTGTTTCGAGCTGTCGCGGCAATTGAGCGTGCATCCATGAGCATGACGGAAGAAATTTGACCGTCCGAGGGCTTTGAGCCTTCGCGATTCGGAAAGTTTCTTGTTGTGTGGCGGATTGAAAGCGCGTTGTTTGAGGGAACATCGCCTGCACCGAAGCAGGGACCGCAGAAGCAGGGCTTGAAAAGCGCGCCGCATTCCATAAGACTCTGCTGAACGCCGCTTTTTATAAGTTCAAGGTTTACTGGGATGCTTGGCGGATAGACGGACAGGGAGAAGTAGCCGTCGCCGACGGAATAACCGTTTAAAATTGCCGCCGCCTCTGCGATATTGTCATACATTCCTCCGGCACAGCCGGCAATGATTCCCTGATCGACGAAAAGTTTGCCGTCAACAAGCTTGTCCGTTAGTTTTAGCTTTACTCCGCCCGAAAGAGACTTTTCTCCGTCAATTTCTATCTGACGCAGAATGTCGCCTGCATTTGCCTGAAGTTCGCGAAGGGAAAACGCCTTGGACGGATGGAAGGGAAGCGCCGCCATCGGCTCTATTGAGCCAAGGTCTATCTCTATCATCGAATCGTAATATGCGCCGTCTAGCGGCTCAAGGGCTTTGAAGTCACTAACTCTACCATGTTCGACAAAATATTCTTCCACGGTTCTGTCTGTTGCCCAGACGGAGCTAAGGCAGGCGGTTTCCGTGGTCATAACATCGATGCCGATGCGAAAATCCATAGGAAGATTTTTGATTCCTGGACCGACAAACTCCAAAACCTTGTTCATAGCAAAGCCGTTGTCGTAGACAGCACCGCAGAGGGCTATTGCCACGTCGTGCGGACCTACGCCGTGACTCGGCTTTCCTATAATATACACAAGTACCACATCGGGGCACTTGACATCATAAGTGTTTGATAAAAGCTGTTTTACAATTTCGGGACCGCCCTCGCCGATGCCCATGGTGCCCATAGCGCCATAGCGCGTGTGGCTGTCGCTGCCAAGAATCATGCGTCCGCCGCCTGACATCATTTCGCGTGCGTATTGGTGAATGACTGCGACGTTTGCAGGGACATATATCCCGCCGTATTTTTTTGCGGCTGAAAGCCCGAAGACGTGGTCATCCTCGTTAATGGTGCCGCCGACGGCGCAAAGACTGTTGTGGCAATTTGTCATCACATAGGGAACGGGGAAGCTTTTTAGCCCACTGCCCTTGGCGGTCTGAATAATGCCTACATATGTAATGTCGTGGGAAATCAGACTATCGAATTTAAGCTTCAGACTGTCCGTATCCTTTGAAATATTGTGCTTTTCAATTATGCCGAAGGCAATGGTTTTTTTGCGTGCTTCCGCAATGTCTTCGGATAGGAGATTCGCTTCCGCAGGCAGTCCGTTTTTAAGGAAAAATCCGTTTTTAAACAGTTTTATCATAATCGTCACCTTTGCTGTGATTTACGTTAAATAGTATAACATAAATCCGCGTATTGACAAGATGTTTGCAGGAATGATTGTAATAATTGCAAAAACACATAAAAAAGCGCGAATAAAATTGAAATTAGTGGCATTATGAATAATTCGAAAATACAACTTGCATATTGCGGTTCTCATGTGTATAATGAACGATATTAGATTTAATTCTATTAAAAAGGAGGGGCTTAGTTTGGAAATTTCAAATGACGTATTAAAAGGCTATGTAGCTGATTTGTGCGGAGATATACGCGAAGCGTATACAATTGACAGCGACCAGTACAAGAACCACATGATTAAAAAAGGGCTGCGAAACGAAGACGGAACAGGCGTTATGGCCGGTGTTACTCGTGTCGGCAGTGTTCAGGGCTACTATGTTCAAGACGCCGGACGAGTCCCAATTCCCGGTAAGCTCTATTATCGCGGAATCGATGTTGAAGATATTATAAATGAGCATACAAAAACCGGTACCTTCGGTTTTGAAGAAGTTGCGTATCTGCTATTAATAGGAAGTCTGCCGAACAAGGAGCAGTTTGAACATTTCGACGCGATTCTTTCGCGCGCCAGAGTTCTGCCCCAGAATTTCACAGAGGACATGATTCTCAAGGCTCCCAGCAAGAACGTAATGAACAAGCTTGCAAGAAGCGTGCTTGCGCTTTATTCATACGATGACAATCCAGACGATATTTCCGTTGAAAATCTTGTGCGCCAATCAATCGAGCTCATCGGGCGTTTTCCAGTCATCGTCGCCAATGCATACGCTGTAAAGCGCCACCATTACGACGGCAAGTCGCTTTATCTCCATGTGCCAAGAGAGAACCTTTCCGTTTCCGAAAACTTCCTGCGCATGCTGCGTAAGGACAAGGCTTATACCGAGGAAGAAGCGCATCTGCTCGACCTCATGCTGATTCTCCACGCAGAGCATGGCGCCGGCAACAACTCCTCATTTGCCTGCCGCGTTCTATCCTCCACCGGAACAGATACCTACAGCGCAATATCAGCGGCTGTAAACTCCCTCAAGGGGCCTCTCCACGGCGGAGCAAACGCAAAGGTTATGGACATGTTCAGGTACATCTGCGAAAACGTCCACGACTATAAGGATGATGACGAGCTTAAGGCGTATTTGGAGAAGATTGTAGACGGTACGGAAGGCGACGGCTCAAAGAAAATTTATGGTTTGGGACACGCAGTTTATACCATATCCGACCCCAGAGCCGAGATTTTGAAAAAGTATGCGGCTGAAATGGCCGAGAAGAAGGGCTTTAGCGAGCAGTTCCAGCTGATGCAGGATGTCGAGAGGCTGGGAATTCCAATAATCATGGAGCGCAAAAATCTCAGCGTACCCATCTGCGCCAATGTCGATATGTATTCAGGGCTTGTCTATCAGATGCTTGGTATTCCCGAGGATCTCTTTACCCCGCTTTTTGCAATTGCGCGTATTGCAGGCTGGTGCTCGCACCGTATTGAAGAGGTCGTTTCCTGCAACAAGATTATCCGCCCTGCCTATCGTGCGGCGTTTGAACAGCAGGATTATGTTCCGATTGACGAGCGATAATTTAATATTGAAAAACGGCTGTTGCAGTTTGACGTGCTATCCGTCAAGTGGACAGAAGAAATAATATAAAAATTAATCATAAAAGATCGCCATTTCCAAGCTGGGAATGGCGGTTTTCTTGATGCATGAG
>JGI24146J20443_1000181_pt1 | contig 59460 bp, 66 predicted proteins | sample BarGraIncub1131A_FD_20443 | JGI IMG/M metagenome (IMG submission 20443) | reverse complement strand
GATGTATCACTGGAGAGATGGCAGAGTGATCGATTGCAGCGGTCTTGAAAACCGCCGTACTGCAAGGTACCGGGGGTTTGAATCCCTCTCTCTCCGCAAAATTGTATTTAAAACGTTGTATATCAATGATATACAACGTTTTTTGTTTTTATACTGCGGCAGCAATGCGGCAGTACCTGGTCGAAATCCTCCCAAAAACGATAAAACGTTGTCAAACAAAAGCTTAATAATGTTTAATTATTAATATGACAACAATTAACAACGATTTTACCATCCAATATATCCCAGCGCGAATTTGCGACGGAAAAGATTTGTGCATTAAATACTATGCCTGGCATCCAATTGAGAAAAAGCTCAAACGCATAGTAATTCGGTTCAACCACCTTAAAGGGAAAATGAACAAAACGGATTTGACTCGTCATATCCGAAAAATAGCAAACGATATCAACGTAAACCTGGCAGCTGGTCGCAATCCTTTTATTGAGGCAGAAACTCCAAAAGCATTTCATAAGCTAAGCGAAGCGATCGAGTTATTCCTGAAAATGAAAAAACGGGATATGCGTGTGGATGGATTGCGTTCTTATACCTCTTATTGCAAGAAATTAAATAAATGGTTAGAAGATCATAAACTGAAGGACTGTTTTGTTATATCTTACACCGGTGATATTGCTCTGGAGATGATGAATGAGTTGTCATTAAATGAAGGATTGAACAATCGTACCTGGAACAATCACTTTGTTTTTTACCGCTCCCTGTGGAACTGGATGATTACAAATAACTATTGCAAAGTGAATGTATTTGAAACATTCAGTAAAAAACGGGAGGATGACAAATTCAGGATGGTTATTCCTGAACTATCACACAATCGGATATCCATGTATTGTAGAAACTTTATGCCGGAAATGGAAATAGTGATTGACTTGGTAAGAGCATCATTTATACGTCCGAAAGAGATTTCATTGATTCAGATTAAAGAAATTGATTTGTTTAAAAAAGTAATATTTATCCCGGCATCGAAATCGAAAACGCACCGTGATCGATTTGCCTACCTTCCGGACTGGTTGTGTGCAAAAATAGTCGATACTTTTCAACTTGATCGATTCCCGTTGGATGACTATTTTATAGGTAAAGGCCTTAGTCCGGCAAAGACAAATATAAATACCAGGGATATAGATAAATTTTGGAATAAGATACGTAAGGATTTAATACTTCCTGACGAAATGCAATTATATAGTTACCGGGATACAGGAATTACCTTTTTGGAGGATGCCGGTATTCAACGAAAAGTAATTCAAAAGCTAACGGACCATACAAGCGAAAAAATGGTTGGCAAATATATTGGCCAACCATCTCAAGAACTAATTGATAATGTAGTGAGTAAAATTACGGATTAATCCAACATCCTGTAAAACTTACCCAATACTGTTTTCTGTTTGTTCGATTTTTCACGCTCAAATGAAATTGGCATATACTTACGATTACTGTATATAAATAGATTATTAACCGTGATATCGGGGTTGTCTACTACCGTAAAAGCATATTCCATTGAAGTGTCAAGAACTGTTGTATTATAATAATCCTGAACGATATGATTTAATTTCAGTGTTGTTACAGCCCATAATCTATATACATTTTGTAACCAGGTATGCGAATTATCCAATTTGCAATTAAATTCCGGAGAATCATCAACGTGAGAAAATGGATATGGGATTGTCAACATGTTACTCAGCGATCTGGCTGTGACATACATACCAATTTTGCCGGTAAACAATGAAACTTCAAGTTGTGATGATCGTGGAATATCTTTCGAAGCTTCAACAGTGGCAATAAATTCGGCAGTAATTGGCAAATAATATGAATTACTGGCAACTGGTAATTGATAAACAGATTGAAATCCTACAATTCCTCCTCCTGATAATTCATAGCTTACCTCGTGACTTTTTACCGCCATTGATGCCGGAACTATATCCAATGTCATCACTTTGTCATTATCTGTTCCTAAACTTTTCATTTTATTGATAAGACAAATATCATAACCTCCTGTTCGGCTTTCGACGGCCCAGGTGATTTCATCAATGAAGAATTCTGAGACTGTCGTAATGCCATCTCTATAATCCCGAACAAAATAATCGTTCATTGTAGACAAATCACGGTAAATGATCAGTTTATTCCCAATATCGGCAGTAGCGATAATATAATTTCGCAATAATGTATAACTGGCATAATCCTTGATTTCACACTTCAACAGAAAATCTTCCGTCAGCTGCTGGTATTTATACCAATTGCTTGTATTCGTTGGATAAGTTATCTTAGTCCACTTATACCTGTCAGACAGATTAGAATTAGCGTCAAAAGTGCGTTCGTAACTATCAAGTACTTTAGTTAGTAGTATCGTTTTTTTAGTAGCGATATTGGTTGACGAACGAACGATATCACAGGTTCTTGTTTTTGGATCAATCACAAAAGATACATTATAACCATTTTCGATTGCCGTAATAAAATCGGAAACGGTCATGTCCGGAAGCGCATCGGCATATTTCAATGAGTCAACCGTATTGATCAGATATTCTTGCTTTGCACGTTCATCCAGGTTCATTGCATTTTCACCAAGTTTATAACCCAACAATTCTGGCAATTTATTGACGAAGTACAACAAATAAGGTTGCATAATTATCTTACCGTCAATGCCATTAATCACATAAGAATTTGCTTGTATATCCAGTGTGTAATGATTCAGGATTTCATCTCCAACTAACACTGGGGTGCAAACGAAACCATTTGTATAACTTGGAGTTGTTATACTATTCAACGCCTTGGCATAATCAATTGGAGTTGGGACTGAGCCAAAGTCCAATTCCCAAATCTTTTTCTCATTTTTTGCAATATACTTAAGCTCGGAATTGCCTGCAATAAATTGAAACGGAACTTCAATATCAGTATTCTTTGAAACAATGATAGTTCCTGAGTGAACTACACCATCAATGATAAGGCGCGCATCTGCTGTTTTTATGATTGTTGTTATGTTCAAGCGGTTCAGGAACTCAAAAGCAATCGCATTTTGTGCCTCCAATAACGATACGGTCATATCTAAAGAAAATTCACCATTAGTCGTTATCTCCGGATTTTGTTCGTTCCAGTTGAAACTGAAATCATCCGGAAGAAGTAATTCCCTATTTTTTACAAAAAACTGTATCATCCTTGTGCATTTTTAATTAGTTGGTTGTATTCATCAAGTTTTTGTGCCACTCCATTTCTTCCGGAAATACTCAAATCAGTTTTAATCCCTTTTTGAATTTCTGCTAATAATGAGGTTATTACAGAATTATTCCCCTGCATGGCCATTTGAATTGCCCAGGCTAATTCTTCCTTACTGATACCAGAACCACCACCAGTACCGGCCGCTTGCATTGCTGAAGCATATCCACCATCTGCAAAACCTTTTCGAACTCCAACTACCCGGGCAATATCTTCATTAGTGATCCGAGCCACTGTGTTTGTTTTTTGAGCGTGGTCAATCAGGTTAAATACCTTCCGCATGGGCGTACTGCGTACTGCGTCCTGATTGGCAACGAACTCACCGGCGTGAACAATACCGGCAGGTTTATATTTATCACCTGGTTCAGTAAAACCACCTGTATAGAGTTGCTGAACGGCAGTACGTTGTTCATTGGCTACTGCAATTTGAGCTAATCCGGTAAGTCCGATCAATCCGGCTGCAATAGGGCCGGCAATAGGTCCTAAATCTGCCAATGCTTTCATTATTGCCACTGCTGTATTAGCACTGATTTGAGCTACACTGATTGCAAAGTTCGTATCAGCATATTTCTTCTGAACCTTTACTTTTTCGGCTGCAATTTCTTCCTCAATTCGGGTGGTTTCTTCTGAATTACCCTTTGCTGCCTTCAGTTCGGCTGCGTATTTATTGTCTACCGATAACATTTCAGTTTCCTGAATGGCAGCAACAAGGTTTCCGGCAGCTTGAGTGATTTCGGCAATGTCTTCAGCTACTTTTTTAGCTTGAGTAAGTTTTATTTTGGCGATATCGCTTTCATAGCGTTTTACTGAAGCTGCTTTTTTCTTAGCATCCTTTTCATATAGAACAAGTTCTTTTTTATGGGCTTCCTCAAGGTCTTTTAAATCCTGCTCATATTCTTTCCGTTTATCCTTATACGAGTTAATGCCATATTTTTTTTCAATCTCCTTGATTTCTTTTTCAATCTCCTTTTTGTCGGCAATACTTTTACGGAGAATTTTCTTTTCTACTTCGCTTAAATCCTTGTCAGCGGCTTCTATTTCTTTATTGGAAGCTTCAATGGCATCTACTCTTTCCTTATCTGATTTGTAATGAAAGGATGCAATGTCCCTGGCATGTTCTTTAGCGGCATCTAACCGAGCTTCAGCAAGAACCTTATCCAGGGCCATAATTTTATTGTCATGTTCATCTTGAGTATCGACCTCATTTTGCAAATCAAGTTCAATCTGATCACGTTGAGCATTGTCATATAATACGATTGCATTTATCCTGGCATCCTGCAACGCCTTCATTGACTCCAAACTCAATTTTTCTGCATCGTCCTGACGTTTTAGTTTGATATCTTCAATTTGATTCTGATAATCAAGATATTCCTTATCTGATTTTTTGTACACATCCCGTTTTTTACCCAGGGCTTTTTCATTCAGATCAACCATCTTTTTTGCATATACTTCCTCACTGTCAAGATTGGATTCATGGCGTTTTTTGAGTTTGATTTGTTCTTCAGTCAACCATATATCAATTGCATCCAATTCTTTTTGTTGTTGGGCTTTTAGTTCTTTATCAGTTGGATCAGTTGGAGTTCCCTTGGGGACATTTGCCGGTTTAGGTTTTTTACTCAATTCATTGAACTTCAAATTAGCATATTTAAAAGCAGCATTCGCCTGTACGATTTGATTATTGTAAAATTCGGACTGCTCAGAATTTCCATCCGCTATTGCATTTCTCCTTTTTTCTGAAATATCTTTCATTGTTGATTTCCATATGCGCATCTGACCTTCATAATAGGCAGGTGTATTCATTTCATCCGATTGAGCATTATTATCAACTACTTTCGTTTTTAACTCAGTAGCTTTTGCTTTGTAGTTTTTAATATCGGCATTCAATTTTGCATCTTCCGCTTCCAATTTCTTTATTTCTTTGTCATGATCGTTAGTCCCATCGTTGCGTAACTCTTTTAATTTTTCTTGAATTTCGAGTTGCCTGGTCATTGCTTTTACAGCTGCATTCTCAAACGACTGACTTTTTGCACTCAGCGCAACGTTCTGCAGGCGTAAATCATATTGTTCGTTTACGTCTGCCAATGCTGCAATTAGCAGTTCATTCGACACTTTTTCTTTGTCAATAAAAGAAATAAAGCCAGGGAACTTCTTGTTTAATTCGTCAATCAACCGGCTACGGGTTGCCTCATTATTATTTGTATTGGTAATTGCCACAACGAGTCCCTCCAGTTCGGCCTTATTTTGCAATAAGGCTTTTGAATTTTGTTCCAGAAGTTGTGTCTGATCATCCATTATCTCCTTATAAATTTGAGTAGCCTTTTTATTTTCTTCGTTGGCTTCCCTCCATTTATATAAGGCTATGACAATGGCTGCAATGGCTACACCTACGGCAATGAATGGATTAAGTCCTAATGTTGCAAAGAATTCCTTTGTAGCTAAATTAGCCACACGGGTTGCACCGGTAAGGTAACCGGTTACGGCTACTTGCGCCAGGGTTGCAGCTGTAGTGGCTGCCGTCCAGGCTACTTTTAATTTTTCAAGCACCATTTGTGCCTGAGTAGCAATCCATGCTCTGTTAACCGCAATTGCATAAATGGTCATGGTTGTTGCCAATGTCAATAATAACCCTTTGTTTTCTTTCAACCACATAGGAAGCTGAGATAAAGCTTTGATCATGTATACAGCTGCATTGGTAGAATGCAGGAAAGCCGGAGAAAGTGATTTTCCTAATGTTTCGCTTGCATCCAAAAAAGCCTTTTTAGATTTATCCACTTTGGCTTGCATGGTGTTGTTTTGAATTTCAAATTCTTTGACAACAGATGTTCCGGCATTGAACGATTTTAGTGCAAGTGATTGCTCCGTGCCTAAGCTTTTATATTTACTGGCCAAAATAGTGATTACACTGGCAGCCCTGGCACCGTCAGCACCAAGGTCTGAAAACAAAGGAGCTAAATCAATCAAGCCACCTTTTTTATTCAACTGCTCAAAAACCATCAACAGGGCTGCATTCATATCTTCACCAACTGCTTTCTTCAATTTTGCAGCCGGGATACCAATCGCTTTGGCAATACTTTCTGATTTAGTGGCCAACGTACCGATAAACTTATTCATGGCCGTAGCACTCATTTCTACCTGTTGAGCGTTCTGATCCAAAACAGAACCGAAACCAATAATTTGAGGAATAGTCATGCCGGCAGCAACACCCATACCCGAAAGTCGGTTAGTAAATTCAAGCAAATAAGATTCAGAGGCTGTACTTTTTTGGCCAACCTCATTTATTGCGGACCCAACGGCTAACATAGATTTTTCCATGCCCATTTTCTCTTGGACTCCGAACATATAGGTAAGCTTACCGATATTCTTCACAGCATCCGCGCCCAGGTCATCACCCAACGATACCTGGATAATATCAGCAGCTTTGGCGAATTGTAATAAATTATCTTTACCCTCTACCCCTAACTTACCGGCTTCACCCATTAACCGGTTCAGTTCATCACGGGCGGTGCGGGTATCCATTTTTTTCAGTTCATCATTTAGCCCGGCAACACCGGCGGCACTTTCGCCTGTATATTTTTGAACCTGACCATAAATATCACTCATTCGAGCGGCTTCCATAGCTGCCGATTTCAATCCTAAAACTACACCCAGTAGAGCAGCTGCTCCAGCTGCAAACATTTGCCATGATTTGTTGATAAAGTTGGCAAGCTTTGTAAAGGCACTTTCAGTAACTTTCGACTCGCTACTGATAGCCGACATTTCAGTTTTTACCGATCTCAATTGCGCCTGCAGTTCTTTCCACTCTTTCGAGTTCCGGACAATGGCAGGACTAGCAAGTTGTTTATCAATTTCTTTTTTGGCTTTTACTAAATCAGCCATGGATGCACCTGACAAGTTATCCAATACCGTTTTCACATCAAATGCCTCTTTGGCCATTTGCTTCATTTGCTTATTGGTTGCAGTCAGCTCCTTGGAAAGTTTCTCGAATGCCTTACCGTCACCGGCTTCATTGGCTTCCACTAAACGCATTCTTAGGTTTTGTGCTTTCTGTGCGAGTGCGGTTAATTCCTGTTTTGCCTGCTCCCCATTGAGGTGTACGGTACTATTTGCTGTTTCGTTTTGTGACATAACTTTGAGTTTAGTTATGCAAATGAAACCAATAGGCAGGATGAGAAAAAAGACAAAAAAAACCGTCCTAATCTCACGATCCGGAACGGTTTATCAACTTAACTTTAAAATCTAATACTATGAAATCAAAAAAAGAACAAACTATTTTTTCAATCGAAACAAATTCAATATCCATACAAATAATTTAGTATGCCAGTTGAATTTTACTATAAACCATACCAATACAGGAGTCAAAATCCCAATAAGTACCCAGAACCACCAATAATTCACCGGAACTTCTTTACTTACCGTATTACTTTTCAGATTTGCATTCACTTTTTGTAAACTATCAATGCGCTGCTGAAGTTCCAGTTTATATTCAGTCTCAATATCTGTATTTTGCGACTTATTAGTTTGTGAAGCTTCACCCTGATTGGTCTGCTTTGAATTATCAGTTTTATTGGTTATAGTCAAATCACTGGCGATGGGAGGTGTACCGGTTGTCGGGTCAATAGGTTTAGAAGTATCGTATGTGCGAAGCCTGGCTTCATACTGAGCCGTCAGTTTCTCAATTTGTGCCAAATACTTCTGAGCACTGGAGTCAACTACAACGGTCGATTTATCTACCGTTTTACCCGATTCTTTTACTTCAGTATTTTTTGACACTTCCGTTTTCGTGTCGATATTGGATTTTACATCCGATGTTGTAATTTTTTTAGTTCCGGAACAACTGGCCAGAATCATAAGAACGAGGAATAATATTACTTTTTTCATAATCTTTTGTATTTTTCGTAAGCGTTTTTCATTGAAATATCGTAAGGTTCACGGCCATACTTAGCCGCTAAGGCTCTAAATCCGGAACCGTTGTAAATGCTGGCAACACCATCCCAATCGTGCGCCTTGAGTGCTGATTGTAGCTTAATGTCCGTACTGATAAACTTGCAAATCTGCCAAATCTGACGCTCCAGGCTCAATTTTGCATCATTCCACATGGCGTGAACTGATTCGTAGCCCAGGCGTTTCCAGTGAAAGCCCATAATTTGTCCTAATCCGATGGATGTACATTCGAGTGCAGCCTCTCTATTCAACCTAAAGGCATCATTGAAAGCCATCCATTCTTTGGATTGTACATCAACTTTATTGACGGACCATAATCCGGAAGGTGCGTAATGGGTAACTTTTCGATACCAAGCCGGTTCAAACTGGATCAGTATTTTTCCGGTATCTTCAGCAAAACCACGACCACCGGTTTCCACTTCCATGAATGCCATGATCGCAGCTGCTTCAATCTTGAATGGCATGGCTTCCATTCTTACCATGGTAAGTAATTCTTTCATTTCGCTTCCTCCTTAGTTTCTAATCCGGATAAATCAATATCAAAGTGCCTTTCTGCCTTATCGATCATGACCTTTTGCAAAACCTTTGCCCATTTAGAGTCGCTGCACGAGCTTTCATTCTCAAGCATCGACCAAAGTTCTTTGAAGCATACCAGGAATGCAACATAATTAGCCAGGTAAATATCCTTATACATTACTAAAATGTACTTTTCGACAAGAAATGCCAGGCAGATTAATGCCAGGGCAATTAGCGAAGTGATAAGGACCTTCCCGAACTTACTCGATTGAAATTTCCCGCTTGCTTTTCCTGTTTTTTTCTTTACCCTGCGTGCCAGGCGATACGATGTGATGCAATCACCGATTATGAAAGCCATTGAAATTAAAATAAATGGGAGTGCCGGCTCAAGAACTACAAGTAGGCTGGCCAGAATCGAAAAACTCCATTTAAAAAGTTCTGCTAAATGGCAGATAATCCACTTGTAAATTAGTTGTAGATAGGACATAATTATGAATGATTTAATTGATTAGTTTAGTTTACATTACCTGATAAAACATTATTGATTGCTCACTATTTTTCAGAATATCACCATTGATGCCAATAGTTGTAATTTTCCCTGTAAAATAATTCTTAGGAGGTATTACTCCATAGTCTTCTACTATCCCAACTGATATTATTTTACTTTTCAACCTAGTTACAGGCGGTATTATTCCCATATCGAGAATAATTCCAATTGAATTAATACGAATCATTGGTCATAATCGACATTAAAATGAGCATTCAATACAGGAAGTAAGAACTTCAATACAGGGATTTTATAATAATAATTTACAGTATCCGTTGCTAACGTGACAAACTCTTGATCAGCATTTGTCACTGCCCAACTGGCGTAATATGCTATCTTATCATTTACAACCTCACTAAATAAAACCGGCTTATCAATGTTTACTCCAATTTTATGGAATAGCATTAAAACGTTACCCGATAAAGGGCATGAGAACCTTGGGAAAGCGGATGGTGTTGTAAGGTCATCGTAAGGTATTATCTCGACGCTTTCAAGTGGAGTAGCTAAAACCTTTTTTACTACCGTTCCTGAACCTGCGTTTAACAAGGTAAAATTCAATACACTAGTACCTGTTTTGAAAAAGTAATCTGGTAAATACTGCGTTCCGTTGAAGATAACAGCAGAATAAATGTCCCTGTTAATATTACAAACTTTATAGATTGAATTAGTTTCTAATGGATCAGTAGGTATTAATGCAGTTCCATTCATTAGGTTTTGGTGTTTGCCGAAATAGTAACCAAAAGCACTGCCATCGACAGACATAGTACCAATACCATTAAATTTAATCCCATTGGGAATAGATATTACTGTATTGCTTTTAATTCGATTCCATATTTGAGCTGAAGCCGTATTGAAGTCAATAGATTTGTCACTATTTACACGCATTAATGTCCCTGCATTTATAGTATCTGTTCCGTCTGTATTCACATCAATAGGTGCATTCCACATTGTATTTACCATAGTTGCAGCCGGTTTAAAACAACCTACGTAACCTCCTAAATCGGAAGCATAAAGTGCTTCATTATTTGAAGCTGGATTCAGTGAATAATCTGACACCGTACCATCACCATTATACGCATTAAATATATTTGCAGATGTTCCTCCGTTTCTTTGTTCTTTTATAATTCGACAGGTTTCATTTCCAAAACTATCTTTTGTAAATAATAATAAAGAATTAGCAACAGACATTCCAGCAGAAACATAAGCATTACGAACTAATTGAATATTAGCTTTTGAGTCATTTGTCCAAACGGGTTGAATAATAGGTACTGATAGGTATTTGAAAATACAAGTTGATGGGAAAATAGTATAAAGATTATATCCAAAATTTGAGTTCACATAATTAAATTCAACTATTTGAATACAATTTTTTATTGTCCCCAATGAAATTTCATTTCCAAAAAATGTAGATTGGTAAATAAAGTGATCTCTTCTACCATCATTAGAGCTGCCATGTGCGATATCTTTAATTAACAAGTAGCTAAAATCGTTTAGTCCTGATACATTATATTTATTAATTATTGAATGAATCCACGTTCTGCTATTAACTGATCCACTAACGCTGTCAACAGTCATATTATAACAACCAACTCCTTCATATATAACAGGATTATAATTTAAAAATAGTAATTGTTGATTAATGTCATCACCTATTAAATTTTTACTGTTTAAAAAAAAATATTCATTTGTAACTCCTCTAAAAACGATATAACTTACACCGCTTTTTTGGTTGGCTCTAAAAGCCGATTTAAAAGGATATTCACGAGTTCCATCCCCTGAAAAATCATCTCCTACATATGTATGATAAAATACAGTATTAGCATTTGTTATAGCTGTAGTTGAATCAGTTCCATCAGCATTCGGAACAAATAATCTTTTAAAATACTTAGCCATGATTATACGGTTTTAATGCTTAAATAGAAGTCAGAACAAGCCCAGTTACTTTGATCTCTAAAAATGTAGTTTGGACAAATAACTATTGTAAATGATTTTACCGTGATAGTATAGCTAAATGGTCGTTTGAAGTTATCCAAAGAATCAGGAGCAAGTTTATCATTGATCAACACATTTACATTCTCGTTATACCACTCTTGAAATTCGGTTGTTTGTTCTGAAAGCAACTTACTTTCGTCAAACTGGATTGTATCTGTTATCTGCATAATAATTAGAATATTATTAAAGCATCAGCACTATCGCTACCTGCTTTTATTGTTAAGTTATTAATTTTTAATTCTATATTTCTGGGAATAGTTACTCCTATAAGTGTTATATGATCATAATTTGTAACGCCAATAGTTGCATATAAACCTAAGCAATCGGAACTGAGCCTAACATCTGAAATAGTTCTATCATAAGAATATGAAGGAAGTTTACGAGGTAAGACAGTTCCATTTGCACCAATTTGAAAGATTGCCATTGTAGCTGGTGCATTATTCCCTGGCATCCCATGTAGAGAGCTCAACCATTCCGCTTGCGTTCCTGCAAATCCATTATTCATGGCAATTTCAAAAGCTGAAATTCCATTTCCATTTAATGAAACCACCCATTCAGCTTCTGTCTTTATAGGATTATCAGTAGTAGTTGTTTTATAACTTTGATAGGCTGAATTATATTCGGCAGTAGTATCATCCGATACTTTAGTAATCCAGTAGACTACATAGTAAGGCGGGCGGTTTTCGTGAGATTGGTCACCACCTGCATTTTCAGTGATATTACCATAATCAGGACCATTAATCCCCATTTCTCTTCCTTGAGTATTGCTCTGGTCATTTCCTGCATTGCCTAAAATTCTATGTTTATGAGCAGGGATTTCAGATACTGTCAACTTATGTGTTGCTTCACCTCCTGTATTTCCTGCTTTTCCGTAATTTTCTGTTGTATCTGAAACATTAATTGGAAACGAAGCTTTGCTTGAGTCGTAACCAATCAGGAACCGGCTACGATAATCAGGAACTACCACACCATTGATTGGTTGTCCGTTATTTCCGTTACTCAGCACATAGCCGACCGGGATTTCAGCAATTGCACCTGACCATACAACGCTCATACCTTTACGCACGCCTGTAGTGGATTTAGAAACGGCATCCTGAATTAAGGCAGCAGCTGCCGGTGAAATAGTAGTTGAAAAAAAATTGATCATATTTTCCAGCATCACACCAATCCTATTACTAGAATTTTTATTGATAGAATTCTCATTCTTTATCGTTTCGGCGGCTGCTAATAAATCATTCACTTCCATGCTCCCTTGTTTTTTCTACAAATAAAATAGAATGAGGAAGCAAAAAAAAAGACACTCAGAAATTGAGTGCCTCCATAATGATCAGTTGGAAATCTTCGCCGTACAGCTCGGCTCTTTTTTCGGTAAGTACTTTTATTGAGTGGTACCACGATTTATTATACCAGGGCTTTCGCTTTCTTCCTGATCCGGTACCGGCATCCGCCATGGTGACTCCCCGACCGACACCCATATCGACCATGCGACCATAATAATTGTATGCATAAACAATTTTATCGACATCCCCATTTGATTGAGTCACCACCTCAGTGAGGAAGGAACTGAATAACTCACCGGTGTCACGAACCTTGAGCTGTGCAATCTTATCCTGCCATATCGTGACCATCATTTTTGCCCAGGCACGGTAGTAGTCGTTTTTATTCCCAGTCGTTTGCATCGTATATCAATTCTACCGGTTCATTCAGGGTAATAATGAAGTAAATTCCGGTAGTTCCTGCCGCAAACATGCCCGGCACCTCATGGTAAGGTATGCGATTTTTGTCCAAATAGGCTAAATCTGCCACAGAACCGGAGTCCTTAATCAGTTTTGCCAATAGTTTTTTGTGGATCAGGCGGGTTTCGTTCGTTTTTTCTTCCCGATCGATCTGATTTTTAAAGTCGTATTTTTTCAAAACATACACCACCACCGATCGACGGTTAAAGTATCCACCACCCTGCTGAATGGTCACTCCATCGTCGGTATCATCAACGGCCAGAAATGCGGAGGAACCCTTTATATCGGATAAAATATCTTCCAGGTAATTTAGCCCGGTAACACGACAGAATTTATAATCTGCTTTAGTCAGTTTTAGTTTTCCGGTCAGGTTTTCAAAGTAATCTACAGCGTTCCACATAGTTTATGAGTGTTTAGTTCTTGCTTCCAGTTCTTTTGCCTCGCGACACTTATCATCCATTTCACTCAGGGCACTCCATGCCGGCGCAGCCAGAACCTGATCTTCTTTTGTGATATCACCTTCAGTAAGCATCCTTACCTGATTGCGGACAATTCCAAGCATATCAGGTGCAGTGCTTGGGTCATCATCGTCCACATCTACCCGATTAAACAGGTATTTGAATTTCGAAGAAAAGTATTCCTTAATGCCAATAAACCACATGACAACCATCAGTTTTTCAACCTCAGAACATTTTGCCATACGTTTAATTGATTTATAGGTCAATTCATTGCTGTATTCTTCGCCAGGAATACGAAATAGCGTAGCCATTAGTTCATATAAGTGAACTTCAGATTTTGTGAAGATAAACGCCTGGTAATAGTTCTCGGCATCCAGGTACTGAAGGAAAGTAATATCACGCAATAGTTCCTCGCATGGGCGGTACTTCCCAATCTTAGCCAGTGGGCGAATGCCAACATATCGCTTTGTCACAAAATCCAGTGTTTTGGAAAAATCGTAGGTTTCCTCTATTGTCATGGAGAAAAATCCCTTCAGTTGTTTTTTTGTAAAATAATATACTTCGGAAGTACCTCCTATGGCTTTAATTCCTGTGAATTTGATAAGACACTTTGTCCATATACATTCTTCCTTGTTACCTTTTACTTGCAATTGAGCTACATAGCGCACTTGCTTTTCTGTCATTTCTGCGTAATTACGCGGTGAAGTTAAGTCGATTGTTCCCATTATATTCCGAAAAAGAAGGTTGGATCAGTTGCTTTATTTTGATATTTTGGCGCAATTTTCAAAGCGTACTCGGCACTGGCGGCATACGTTGGATAGTCGGTAAGCGTTTTTTCCATCATTACCACTATCTGAGTGAGAAGTTCCTCAGCCTCATGTTCCTCTTTTTCTACATATTTTGCAAGTACCAATTTACAGGAATCAACTACCTGTTCGTTGAGTTCTGTAAGCGTATTCTTCCGAATTTGGTCAATCAATTCAGCTACATAATCAATGCTCAGGCGTTCCGATAAATCATTTTTCTGAGTTGCCAGGATTGACGGCTTCATTTTCAGAAAATCGGCACGGGTACTGTATTTCGAATAACTCGCAAAATCAATTCCGGTCAAAAAAATGCAGTTAGTCAGCGTTTTGAATCCTTTAAATTTTGTCCATTCCGCCAATGCAGCTTCACTGCTCATTATTTGCATAATCAACAAATCGGTATGCAAATCAATGTTTTGCTCGCACCAAAGAATCAATCTTTCCACTCGCTCTTTGCTTGCCGGTGCCTGGTTAGAATTACTGATAACAGCAAAACCGTTGTTTGTTTGGATCAGGTCCACAAACGGAATGGCATTTTTGTATAACTGAAATGCAATCAAATTGCACAATGTCGTTTTCAAATCTTCGCCATCTTCCAGGGCTTCTATATAATCGTACAAATTAGTACCAACCAGCAACGCTTTAATTGTTGCATCGGCCGAGTTGCAAAAAGGTTCTAAATCCGTCCACTTCGAACCGATAGCAGTGGGAATCGATTTTACAAAATCGTCAATATTAGTTATTAGCATTTGGGTCTGTTGTTTGAGTTATTGCATCTGTTTTCTTATCTAAAGTAGTGAGTAACATGATAGGAATATCAAATTCTATATCCCAACCGTTATAGTGTTTTATTACAAAATAGGGTTCAAGTAAAATATCTTTAGGTCCTTTTTCAAGTCCTTGTTTCATAGTGAAAAGTTCACGGATATTGCTTCCGTTCATTTGTCCGGCACTTTTCCCTGGTGTTACGCCAATCATGCCAGGATTATTTCCGGTAGCGTAACAAGCCATTGAGGCGCCTTCTTCGGTATCTTCAATCCAGTCGCCACCTTCCTTTTGGTTATTCACAACATTAATTCGCACCATCGATTGTTCTTTGCCGTTAGGGTCAACATAGAACCCTGAGAACCAAACTTTACCTGAATTTTGAATTCCAACAAGAAACGATTTTATATTTTCTTTTTCGAGCTTCATGCGCTCAAGTTGTTTCGCCGGATCAGTTATGTTTTCACGGCCGAAAAGCACATCCCAATATTTATCATTGATTTCTACCTGGTATTTAATTACCAACCCATTTGTGAATTTCGCTTTCTTCCCTGAAGGGATTAATTGCTTCACATCGTACCAACCACTATTAAAAAGTGCCCAATAGTAAGGAAATGGATAATATTTATTGCCTGGAATAGGAATTCGATTGAGCATGGCGAACTTACGGGTTTTAGTTGCCTTCCTGGTTTTTCCGTCTTCGTCCGGCATTTTTCCCATGCGCACCATCAGGTCACCAAGCGGATCATCAACGTCTAATAGTTCCAGGTCTTCCCGATGGGCTAATATTGGCGCACCTTTTTCCCAATTACCGTAAAAAATATGCTCTAAAGCTCCGGTCGCAGGATTACAAGTTTCCAACCGGCAATACAACGCATCCTTATGACGAAGTTTTACAATTTTATTGCCGTCACCGCTAAGTATCAAAACTGAAACTGTAAAATAAAAGTGTTTCATATCTGTTTGTTGCTCAAATAGATATTTAGGCGGGCGATTGTATTTGAAAAAATCAACGATTTCCTGATCCATAATTTCAGAACCATCCTTTTTATTATATTTCAGTCCATTGGCATATCCGGCTTCGATATTAAATAACATGTTCGGACTCATTACTTCATCCTTGCGGATCAGTTCAAGAACTTGGTTCGGGCGAAGATTGTCATCGCCCCAGGGTACATATCCGCGAAGCACGCCCGACTCAGGCATCTTTATGGGTACAATATCATCGGTATCAAAAACCGTGGTACCGACATTCATTTTATCAAGTGCCTCTCTTGCTATTTTCCCAATCGGGATTTCAAATACATTTATTTCTTTCATAATTAAATATAAATTTCTTCGTCATTAACTTCAAAAATGCTGATAATCCTTACTGTGCGTAATTCACGGCTCTCTACAAAAATCAAATTTGCCGTGTTACGTTGAAAATTGGAGGAAGTACACACCACGTTGTTATAAGTCAATATCTCACCCGTGGTGCCCTTCCATACCTTACAATTAAAGGGTTTTCCATCCCTTAAAATCTTTCTTAATAAGCTTGTATGTATCATTGTTATTCAAAACTTTCATCAAACGTTTCGTCGAATATTCCCTTAGCCGCATTTTCAAAAATCAGATGAATGATTTTTGGACCACGGTAATTAAAAGTGAAAGCTTGCAGCTCGTTAGCTTCGCTGTCCGATTTCTCCACACCTACAAGCGTAATTTCCTCACTCAAGCCGCTGACACCTGGCGTGTACAATCCAACCGAGTAACTTTTCACCAGATCATCAATCCACTCCATTTCCACATCGCTCAAATAGCCGCTATTGCAGGTTTTCTCACTTACAAAGTCCTGTGTTATTTTTCGGTAATGATTTTCGATATTACCAAGGTTGAATTCATTCGTTTTCTTATTTACAGTTAGTCCGGTAGCCGTGAATGTTTCCAACACTCCAAAGCTGTTGATGTAAACGAATGATTTAGAATGTCGATAAGGGGTATTGTCCACTAAAAAAGTGTATACACTGGTAAGAAAATAAGTACCTGTCAGCCAAATATCGTAACTTAAAAAAGTAGTACTTAATGCTAGTCCGGAAACTGTCACTAATATGCCCATGGAAGCGTTGAACGTTGTTACCCGATCGACCCCTGAAGCTGCTATGGTTTGGAGTACTCCGGTCTTTTCGGTTATAACTGAATCAACAAGGTAATAGGCTTTATAGTGCACTGTTACATCACCAAAAGTTGTTCTTTGCAAAAAGGAAAGATATTCATTGCGTGTCTTGGCAGTACGTTTTTCCATAAATGCCCGGGTAAGAAAATTCAGTTGAGTCCAGGGACCGGCAATTACATCTACAAACGCTTCGCATTTCAGCACGCTGAAACTACTTGAGTGTGTTGTCACTCCCTGAGTTATGGTGTAGGAGAAATTGAGCAATAACCCTGAATCTGTGAAATACTTTTCTACTATTTCGCCCAGGTTACGAATTTGGATATTTCCCTGTGTATCAAATACATATTTTTCACTGATAATTACTTCTGCCCCTTTTTTAAGTTGAAAAGTAACCGTAGTGTCTACATCGGTTTTTATCAGAATAATATCCGGTATCGAATGTTGAAAATAGAGTGTACCGTTGCCTGGTTCCTGCGAAATTGTCATAAAAATAGCCTTTGATTAATTTGATAGGACAAATTAAATTCAAAGACTAAAGCAAAAAAAAGACACAAAAAAACCCCGATCGAGTTTGACCGGGGTTTAAAAATATAAATTATTAGTGTTCGCGAAGTTCCATTGCGCCATCTTTTCGCATGAGCCACACCGGAGTGGCATCGTCAAAGTCTATCGAATACCCATTTGTTGCCAAATAAGCTGCTATCTCGTTAGTGGATAAGTCTGCCATTGGCCGGATATCGAGTTTAATTTCTTCACTCGTTTTGCGGATCGTTGCATTTTCTTTCGTTGCCGGTTGAAATTCTCCACAATACCGGGAGAGGATTACAAGGCGATAGTCCGGAACTTGCTTAGTCTTTGATTCATATTGTTCTTTCAGAAATTGTAGCAACTTTGTTGAATCTATTTTACCTTTCGCCCAACTATTAATCAGAAATTCATCCCATAAGTATCTATCTCCGGTGTATTTGCCATTATCCGTCACGCTGATAATTATAGCGCCTTCAGTACCTGTATCTGCAATTTCAGAAATCATATCGAAACATTTCTGTACAAACTCATCGTTATTTTCGAAGGAAATATAATAAGCTTCGTCATTGATCATTATTTCTGCTTGTTTCATGATTGACCTCCTTCCGTATCAGTTAAATTTGCAGTTTCAAATTCCTGAATGTGTAATGTCATGACAACGCCTTTATTAATCAATACATACACCATTTCGCCAACGCCTTGGTGAATGGACATGTCAATTTTCTTACTGCCATTAGCCAGTTCGCTAATTACATCGAGTACGGTGTGACTTACCGAACGTACATCTGTTTTTTTCTTGAAAATCTGATGCATTGATAATGCATCTTGCTCAGGAGCACATCCTGATTGTGAGGTTTGTTTTTCCATTTTGGTGTTTTCTGCATTTAATTTTAGAGCACAAAAAAGCGATGCTCATATATCGCTGCAGAAAACACCATAGGGCATAATACCTGTCAACCGTTACCGGTTCAGGTTCGATATATGGCATCGCCATATTTTCAATAAGTTAGTTTTTGGGCATAAAAAAACCACCTCTTTTGGTGGACACCGTATGTCCTATTTTGTTTTCTGCGTTGCAAATATCGGAGTAATATTTGTAATTACCAAACAAAAGGATAAATTTTATGCAAATAGGCTATTTATTTCAGAATAAATTTTATCTGTGTTTTTTCCAGTCTTCAAAGAAATCATAAATTCCCTGTCATTATACTTAATAGTAATATATAACTCCGATTGATTTTTCTTAGATGCACCTAAAGCTCCTCCAACTAAAAGTCCAATACCACCAGTAAGCACACCTCCTATCAATGCTCCTGCAACAGTTTTTCCAGCAGAACGGGATCCACTTTTTTCAAAATCAACCGAAATAATATCTTTGATTTCAATTGTTATTGACTTTGTAGTCGACCAGGTACTTTTTGGTCTAAAATAAATAGATTGAAAATCCTTATTTGTAGACAATATTAATTTTTCAGGTTTGTTTAATAACGGATGACCACCTAAATATTCAATTTCATATGCCATAATATCTATTTTAAAATTAAGTTGCACAAAGATACATAATATCTTAACATAAAAATCCCCGAACCATAGCCCAGGGAATAAAACTCTATAAATTATTCATTTTCAACTCTGCCCTTTATGGGCGTTTATCCGCCTTTTGCTACTTTTGGCGGGACAAAAGTAGTCGAAAAACAGTGCTTCACCCCTCCAAATTAGAGCAGTGAAGCCACTTTTAAGCCGTTTTAAGGCACTTTATTTGCTAATTAAACAAATTGTATCGGTCGGTTAAAACCTCCATAAGAGCGAAATTTTGCGGGATTAGGTTCGGGATGTCGGTTTTCCCTGGCTTATATAATTCTGTCGCAATATTGTAAATATCCCACAAGCTAAAAACAGATGTTTCCTGGGCTTTTTCCAAATAATCTTGTGTAAATTGGGAAATTTGGCTTTGTGTCAATGGGTAGGTTTTAACCTCATTTCTCAAAATTGAATTATCGCAGTCATGCGCCACCCGTAACGATGTCAGTAATCCAATAAGCTGGTAAACGTCATTTTGTGTACAATTGATTTCTTTCATTTTCTGAAGAATACGCAAATCATTTTCCCTGTATTCGAAAAAGTTAGACATCCAATTTCCCACAGATTCAAAAAGCTGTTCATCCGTAATCTTATCAGCTCCGTAATTCGATGCGATGCGCTCCTTGTTTAAAATACACTGATTATGGCAAATTTTCACGCACGGACCAAAAGCAATTTGTATGCCTTCCTGATGATAGGCAATAACGATGTTCGATGTCATTTCGGGCGTTTCTCGGTCGTTTATCCTGATAGTTGTATAAACACGTCTAAGGATGTGTGCTTCAACTGAATTTATACCGTGGATTGCTTCCACCTGTGGGAGAACTACAACACCCGGGTTTTGCCGGCTGTTATTTTTGGCTGCAAATATTTCCTCAATATTATAATTAAGTCCGCTATTCCGGCAAATATCCGCTATCCTATTGATAACCTGATAATGATATACACCCCTTAAAGGATTTCCGTAAATATCATTTTCTTTGTGCGTTTTCCGTAAAGTTTCAAGGTCTAAAACTTCGATATTATTTTTTTGAAAATCAAATATTGTATTCATGGCTATTTATTGTTATTAGAGTTATAAACTTGTAAATCAGAAAAAAGAGCAACTAACGGAAAGAATTTAATTTCTTTTTCCTTTCCGTTTTCGGTGATGGTTTTTGTGGTTTTACTTCCCCACAAATAAAATGCTTTTTGCCCTCGCTTAACTCGCATTCCTAACCGTTCCCACTGCTCGAAAGTTTTAAACTCCTGATGTCCTTGTTCCCCGTAAATAGCTTTTAATCCTTCGTTTATAGTTTTGATGTTGCCGTTGGTTTTTAATTCGGCTAGCGGCTTGGATATTAGTTTTAATTCCGTGCGCTTTGCTTGGATATTCGATGTATTATTCATACTTTTGTGTCGCTTTAAAAAATTAATTGTTCGCAATTGTTTTACTCCCTCGTTGGTTGTCCCCAACGAGGGAGTTTTTATTTTAGGCGATTTCCCGCATTTCCTTTTCAACTGCTGCAATAGCTTCCGAAAAATCAACTCCCCAAAGTTCAATTAATTTACCTATTGTTTTCGGGTTGTTACTTTCAAAAACTTCACCGTGTGCATCCCTGACAATGGCGGATGCTGTATCTCCGTCGTGCGAAATTGCAAAGTTTTCTACTCGCTTACGCTTTTCATTCAAAACGTCCCATTTTACCGTTAAACGGCTCAAAACTTCGCTTTTCCTTTTGATGTCCTCAATACTTTGTACAGGTTTTTCCGTAATGGCTGCCGTTGGTTCTGGCTTCACTTCCTGGGTGATGGGTTCACTCTTTACATCTTCGGCGGAAGATTTAAAGCTAATCACTTTAGCGGTTTTTTCTTTCGCTGTTGGTTCTGTGATTGTCATCGTTGGGATGACTTCTTGCACTTTGCGTGCTGTTGAATCATTTTTCATTTTGCTTTAAAAATTAATTGTTAATAATATGCGTGGTTGAAATTGTCCTTTCTCCCTTTCGCTCTGCTAAATTACTACATTTTAGCGACATACACAAGTTTATATTATTGTATATCAGTGTTTTAAGTATTATAATAGGGAGGTAGTAAGTAAACATATTAAAAAACGCTGTTTATATTCTCCAATTGAAACGAAAAAAACTTTTTGAATTCAAAGGTCAAAAATCAAAAAACAATGAAATACAATGAATTTATATAACACAAATAAAAAACGAATCATCTATAAAGTTAAACTTTATTAATCGTAATACATTGAAATACAAATAAATAAACCACATAAACGCATTTATAAATAAAATATTTTTTTGCAGCTTGCCTACTACCTACTATATAAAAACAACTTCTTAAATATCAATACAATACATGCTAATATAAGGTAGTAAGCATTTTTTAATAGTAACAAGTAGTAACTATTTTAATATATGTTGTGTAATATGGTTACTACTTTTATATATTTATAATTCAGTTAGTTGTAAACTAAAATAGTAAGGTAGTAAGGTAGTAAGCGAAAAACGTATTTTGCGCTCTTATTATATCTTTTTCTTAATATTACATATAACATTATGATAATGTGTAATATAAGATAAATATAAAAGCAAAAGCAAATTATAAAAAAACATTTTTCAAAATTTGGAAATCTGATTTTGGTACCATTCAAAATAAAAAAAAATCGGAATCATAGATAAATGCTTTTTTTACACGGTATTACCAATAGTTTTCGGGGTGTTTTGCTGGCGTTTTTTGGGTGTTTTCCGCCTTTTAAAGTCTTATATTGCTGTAAATCAACAAAAACGGACTTCCCAAACCTTTATTTAAGGTTTAACACAGACAACTGACCCCGCCCCGCCCTCTCGCTTACTTGTAATTACCGACCTCAAAAAACGCCTTATATGCTAACACATGTTAATATATAGGGGTAAAATTAACAAAAACGGGCGGTAATACGCACATTACGGTTAAAATTTTGGTATTCGCAAAATTATATCGGTAATGACCTATCAAATCCCTACAAAATGGATGAGCAAAGCGATTGATTTTGGGATTACATTACATTACATAAAAAAACCACTGACATTACGCCAGTGGTCTACATGAATGGGAATAAGTAATTACACAAATGAACTGATAAGCCCACCACTGAATGAGTGTTCGTGCGGGAAGTTGTTCATGCCTATCCACAATGTGTCCCAGGCATCGGTGCCATCGGTACGGTTCTCCAGTAAGTCTTCTTCACTTTCGTCCAACTTCTCACCCCTCTTATCCTTCTTAAACCCATCAGGACCTTGGTAGATTCCTGTTTGCTCCATAGCTAGTATCAATGGTTCGTTGTTGTTCTTGTTGATCATAGGGAATAGTAATTGCTTGCCATCGAAGCTCTGACCTTTGAATGACATGTTGATCAGGTTGTGTTTCTCCATGTGGCCTACAGGTTTTCCAATATACACTGGCTTTACTATCCACTTATTAGCCTTGAATGTGTCAATGATAACGGCTGCAAAGTCCTTGTCATTGACGGCATAGTTACTGTTGAGTGCTGTTGAATCATAGTAGTATATTACCTCATGACACTTGTGTGGCTCATAGTACTTGCAGAAGTCGTTGACTAACTCTACCAGCTTACGATCATACTTAACAAAGAAAGATTTCAATGTCTTCATTCTAAGCCCTGATCGTTGTCCGCCTACTAACCAATTGATTTTACCATTGTAGTCGAATGCTACGCATATAGGTGCATTCTTATCTACATCAGCATCCTGAAGGCATGTCATGTTCTTAGCCTTGCTAAAGTCATAGTCAAGGTTCTGAAGGTATGAGTTATCGAATGCCGTGTAATAGTGATCAGCTTCTTTCATGCAATTATAGAAGCCATCTTTAAGTAACCCTACCCGCTTGCAAAGTATTGAAGTCTGGAATACTAATGGTGGTAAGTCACGTTTCATTTGCTTGATATAATTTGGACCTAGCACCTGAAGGTTCTCAATTGAACTAAACACGTTATAATCAATTGCAATTTTTTGAAACTCAGCTAAACTTTTACAAAGCGATTTGTAGTAGTCGAAAATGTATTTCTTTGGTTGAATTCCTTTAGCATGGAACTCTTTCAATTTTTCAATTATGCGCCATTTTTCAAATATAATTCCATCAATGTTAGCAATAAGTTCATTATCGCATTTATCTTCGAATTTCAGAAACCAACTGCCTTTTTTGGTAGTTGGCATGTCTGATATGATCATCATGCTGTGGTGCCAAGGTAAATGGCCAAAATGAGCAGTTGTACCTCCGTTAGCTGGAATGGTTTCGTTATTCAGTTTTTCGAAGTCAATAAATTTAGCCTCATCAATAAGTAAAGAGTCAAATGTCATCGAATTGGATGATCCAGGAACATCCTGAGATATTATCGGCATAATGCTGCCATTATACCAACTGATTATATTTTCATACTTTGCCGGTTCGGTAAATGGTTTTTCGAAATTTAGCGATGGTTCAGGCCTACGACCAATTACATAGTGCATATTTCTTTTAAAGCCAATTTTTTCAAAGGCTTCAAGAGTTCCTGGCAATGTTCTTGTAAATGCTTGCTGAAATGTACTTGCAATAATGCCATGAGTTCCGCGTGGCATACGTTGAATGTTACGTTGTTCGAAAGGTTGAGCAATTCCGTGGGATTTACCTAAACGCCGTCCACCAACTATGACTTCAGTATTGCATTGACGATGCATAACTTTTCGTTGTGCATCATTGAAATATATTTGTTTAATTTGCTCTTTAGACGTCATATTTTTCTAATTCACGAATGTCAATATCTTCATAGGTTACATCTTGAATGTCATCCATATATTTCTTTTTCATGGCTGCAATTTCTTCTCTGATATTGGGTCTGCGCTTAATTCCAATCACTGACGGATCATCTGTTGGCTCATAAGTCTGAACTACAATATCTTCATATGGCGTGCGTTCGGCATCTTCTTTGTCGATTTGATTATATTTACCGTATTTGTCAGCAGCTTTAACCATGCTATCAGGATCATTCTTCAATTCGGCCATGTTGTAGGCTTTTTGAATCATATTATTGAATTTGAAGCGGTGCCAGTCTTTTGATTGCCGGTTAATTGACCCTAGCAAATCTTTGATTATTCGTAAATCTTCATAAGCAGCTGAGCGTTCAACGCCACTCATATTCATTATGTGTTGAATAATTTCCCTATCAGCTTTGGAAGGATATTCATTCATAAGTGTATAAGCTGACCTGATGCGAAGCAACCTGTCACGAACCTGAGGTGCCAGGTGAACCAGCTTGTCTGCATCGTCATAAAGGTGCTGTACACAAATATCGTATGTTTGTTTTTTAGACATTTTCGTTTAGATTTTGGTCTAACATGTATTTTTGAATCAATTCAATTCCAATAGGTGATCCAAGTTTAGCAAGATCTATTTCCTGCCGGCGTAGTTCCAGGACTGTTTCCATTTTTCCACGTCGATACGCCATTCCCATACAGCTCGTTTTTATATAGATAGATTCTCGCAATTCATCTTCATCCATCTTCAGGAGAATAGCTATTTCGCTAATTGTAAGAAGTAATGAGGCGTATTCTTTTACTTTGTCAAGGTCTGATTGATTGTATTGCATAGTATTCGGTCAATTTCTGTAGATAACTTGCTATAAATTTGCTGATCCGTTGTGACAATTCCGCTTTCTTCCCGATTTCCCCTGGTACAATTCTGGCTACCGGTGATTGATACCTGGTACCTGGCAGATTCAATCAAAACTACCTTAGCATGTGTTTTTGAAAAATGGATATCGCTGAAAACATTTTCTGCAAACCTGACCAGCTGCTGTGTTTTTTGGATTGCTTTGAAATCGAGTATCAGGGTTACTTTCCCGATTAGTCCAATTTCCTTAAGCATCCATATTTTTCGAATAAATTCTTCAGAAATGCTGAAGGTTACAATGGTGATATCGGATTTACCAATTTGCTCCAATGTCCATTCAATCAAATCGTACAGCTGTATGCCGGTATTTAAATAAGCCCCGACATAATCGGGGCCTATAGGTTTCAATATTGCATCAACTTTACTCAACTGAATTCATTTCTTGATCAACAGTTTTGTTGTATAAATCCTCTACTACTTCCGTAGTGAGTTCTAATCCTCTGAAATTACCAAGTGATTGAATAGTTGAAAGAATCACATCCTTAGCATAGTTATTATTCAAAAGTGTTTTGATTTGACCAATAACATTTTCTTCCGGAGTTTCTTCTTTACCTTCAGTAACTACCGGAGTTTCAACAACCGATTCCGGTTTATTTTCTTCGGTTACTTCGCCTGCAGGTGGAATTACTTCTTCGCCTTCAGTAACTGCTGGAGTCTCAACAATCAGTTCCGTTTTCGTTTCTTCAGTAGTGGCAGTAACAATGCCCAGGGCTTTCAGTTCCGCCAACTGATCAGGTGCAAACGTGTCACCATTCAACACTAATTCGTTGTAACGAACCTGCATTTTATCCAGTAATTCAGTGGCTTTCTCTGATTTACCATCAGTAACTAAAACTGTGAGTTTAGTTTTGTTGTCGCTCAAGTATTTGCGGTTTGCCGATACACGTTTTGAGTCGATTTTTTCGCCTTCAGGGAGTTTTTTGTCAGCTACAATAATCACCGGTGCATTTGCATCGAATTTGTCGTAAGCATCCCAATTTGTCCGTAATGCTGAATCAAGGCTCAATAATTCAGTAAGGAAAGGAAGGCGATCGGCTGCCGTTCCTACCTCATTCAACACTTTCAAACGTTCCTGAATGGATCGCATGCGTGGATAGATTTCTAGGTTCTTGTCGTAGGCAGTTTGGATGGCAGCTGGTAGTGTGTCATGATCCGCACGTTTACCTTTGCTCTCACCGGATAAAATACTTTCAATACCAGCCATTGTTATTGGTAAGTTAGCTTCCAATGCTTGAACTTTTTCATTCACCGGTTCTGCAACTACTCTTTGGACTCCAATGATTTTTTCCAACTCGTAAACTACTTTCTCGAAATTCTTTTTTTGAAGTACATTTTTGTGCAAAATTCTGTTTCGATTGCCCTGAAGCATCAATGTTGCACCTTCTTCGATGGTGCTGGTTGTTGGATCAGCATTCAGCCAATCGTTCACTTTGTCTACATACGTTTTTTCATTATCCATTTTTTAAATGTTTATGGGTTTATTATTCTTAGCATTTCAAAAGTAATTACGGGTAATTACATTAAAAAAGACACAAAAAACCCTCATAACTTGCATTATGAGGGTTTCAGAAATTTACGATTTAGCGGTTACACTCCCGGATTGATAATACCTTCTTCGGTCACAATCTCACCTGTATAAAATAGACCAGGTGCAAGGTCAGTACAGGTAACGGTAAGGGTAGTTCCCATTTCGTCGGTAGCAGCTCCACCGAGTTTTTGGTCGATAACCGTTTCAGTCTGATACATGTCATTACCGATAACGCGCCATTTGCCTTTTTTGGTTTGTACCAAATAAACTAAATCATCGTTATTAGCCATCATGCAGAAACCTGATGCATCTTCCTCTACTCCTGGGTGCTGTAAAACTACCTGATTTAGGAACGTTTTGCTTGGGCGAACTCCCTGGCTTTTTCCGTCTACCGGTGATTTATCAACGATAATGCCAACCCGTTGCCATTTTGCCAAAGCAGCAAGCGTAAAATCACCCACGTAAATCACCAGCTCACCCATGTTCGTCACATAAGCTGCCGGAAGTGTAGGCCATCCTACGATATCACGCTTTGCGATAGCGTAAACATCTTCTTTGATACCAGGAAGGTTTGTAGTCCCAACGGCCCAATCAAGGGCTTTATATTTGATCATAATGTATTTCTCCTATATTTTTAGTGAATGAATAATTATGCTTGAACGAACAATTTTGCAACCATCAACCTTTCAGGGCTTACAGTTTCGAATTGAACTCCAAAGAACATGGCCATAATGAACTGAAGTACAAAAGCAGCGTGTTTTTCAACAGTGATTTTTTCTTCGTCACCTTGTTGATCTACACCAACCAACATGTTGCCTTTAGTTGTCAGGTGAATGTAAGGCGAAGCTTTTTTATTTGGCAACGCTACTAATTCGCACAAATCGTCTGTACCTTCCAAAAAGGTCTTTTTGAATTCTTTGTTGTAAGGAAGTGAACCGTTAGTGGCTTGATAATCCTTTTCATACATTTTTTTGACAGTTTTTGAAATAAACATCTTACGAGGTTCATCCTGTAATTCGTCAGACGATGCTTCATCAATTGCCATCAACGTATCCATTGCATTGTTGATACTGATAGCAGCTGTCAATTCATAAAGGTTTCCTTTAGCAACTGAGATATTACCGGCGGTAATGTCAGCTGCTGTGATTGTGTCAAATCCGTTGAACAATGTTGCAGTAGTGGTACCGGCATCGTTACGAACAGCAGACCAAAGCACTTTATTAATGCCTTTTGAAATTTTCTTAGACAAAAATGCCAATACCAACTGTGTAATGGCTGTAGATGTCAATCCTTGACCTGAAAGTACAGCATCTCCATAAATGGATTTAGCCACTGAGTTTGGTTCAAACTCTTTGATTACCGAACCAAAGAAAGTTTCAAGGCTACGACCCTTAATGGTTACACCATTCTTGTCAACTCTTGCAGGATCGTAAGGACCAATTTCAATGTCTCCATCTAATTGCCCTACCGTTTCTTTGCCACGTATGCCAATACGGAGCGACATATGAGCCAATGAGCTTTGCAAGGCTATCACTGGCATCATCAATAAATCTTTGCGAAATTTCGCAGCACTAAGCGCTAAGGCTTCGGGGGTTATTTCTACCATTGCAGTAAATTTATTTTAAAAGTGAATAATCTATTAATCAGGTAGTAAATCGTACAATTTACGAGCACTTGCAACGGTGTTCATAAATTCATCTTTACCTTTTCCATCACCTTCACCATCTTCGTCAGTTTCTTTGTTGACTTTTTTGGTACTTGCTCCAGCTCCAGTATTCAAGTTCAATACTTGAGCTTCTAACTCGGTGATTTTAGTAGCCTGTGTTGCTACAGTTCCTTCGGCGGTGTTCGCGCGGGTGACAGCTGCTGTTGTAGCTTCTTTTTCAGTAACGACATTGGCTTTCTCGGTGGCAATCTCAGCTTCTTGCGTTGCCAATTTTGTTTCGATCGATTCAATTTGTGTTTCATTCAAGAATACGCCACCATCGGCGCTCTCAAGAGATGGCACGTTGAGAACCGCATTAATTTTAATGGGTTGTTTTTTCATTTTGATATTTGTTTTTTGAGTGAATAAGTCTTCGGAGTTGAATCGATTAGTGGGTACGCCTAGTGCATTAAATTTTTCTTTCATCCCTGCCATGTTTATTTTTTCGATAGTAGGAATGATTTCATCTACAAAACCCCATTGGTGCGCTTCAGTAGCATTGAGCCAGCCGCCAATTTTCATGAGGTCAAGAATTTCTTTCATGGATTTGCCTGTTTTGGCAACGTACATTTGAGCAATCACCTCATCCACCTTGTTGTTTTCGTCAAGGTTTACTTTCAGTTCTTCAATGAGAACTGCCAGCTCATCGGCATTCATAGCTTTGTAAATTTCAACTGCATTCATCGATTTATGAATCAGGTAAAAGCCATTGGAAGCTATCCGCACTCTTTTTGCCTTCAGGTTCATCCATGTTGCTGTCGAGGCATTGAAGCCATACATGTCAACTTGTACATCACCATGGTCGCCAATGGCCTGGTAAATGCCAAGTCCATCGTTCACATTACCGCCAAGAGAGTTGGATCGCATGAAAACCGGTTGATTTTTCAAATCATTCAATTTGCCTCTAACATAGTTCTGAGAATATCCCCAATTGCCTATGTAGCTGTCAATATCAATGTTGTAGGTAGGTGTAGACATAAAAAAAAAGTTGCAGTGTGGTTATTTACACTGCAACTTTACGGCTATATAAGGAAGGAAAAAAAGACTATAAATCAATAATATCAATAGGTGGAAGGGTTGATATCCACGTTATCTCGTAGTTTACGGCTCTCAGTCCGGAAGGCGAAGCATCGTTCACCGGTGAAAAACCAATTTCAGGAAATGGCTTTTTATCTATGCCAACCAGGTATTTGTTTTTATAAACGTCAGTGAGCCGGTAGGCATGAAACTTTGTTTGTAACCGATGCTGAAGTGCTGAATCTTTATCATCCGATACGACTCCGGTTATTTTTGTTGTATAAACTAACCCGTTGTCGGTTTGCTCGGGAGTGGTATTACAGGAAGATGGTTCGCAAAGTTTTAATTTAGTCCAATTGCCCAGGGCGGATGTTGTATCGCCTGGAGTAATTATTTTTCTGGGAGAAAGTATCATTTCTTCAGCTAAAAGAAATTCGACAAATAAGATAGTTGGAAGTATTTTTGTGCTCATAATTTTAGCGTTTTATTTGTGCTTAAAGTGCTAACTGTGCGAATAATACAGTAAATAAAGAAATAAATTGCATTCGACAAAACAGGCGTGAATGATTGTGTGATTTTAAGATACTTTAATGTTTTTTTCTTTCGAGTACCGTTGGTTCATCCGGTGGTATATTTGGCTCACTGTATCCCAGTTCTGTTCACTGATCCCATGTTTCTCCATAAAGGCATAAATAAGGGTACTTCGTTTTACATGACCGTTTTTTAGGGCGCTGATCTCGGTGAATAGATTCTTCTTGAAAAGAGTTGAGAAACTTTCCTCCAGGGCGTTCTTTCCGGTATCATGAATATAGTTGTAGTATACCGGGTCCTTTCCCTTGAAGTATGGTATTGGGATCGTGATATTCGAATCTTCTCCGGTGTCAGCGGTCCTATTACAAGGCAACCGAACAAGCAACTCATTCAGGAGTCGCATTTCAGGACTGTCCTTAATAAGTTCTACCGGATTTCCAAAGGTGTGTGTGATCCACTGAGCCAGGTATTCGGGTACTTTCAGATATATATTGAAGTCGCTCATAATTATATGCAATATTAGTTGGTTGAAGTGTGTATTAAAAATTCAAAGAAATTATCTGTGATATTTATACGGGCGTTCATACCCTTTGTGTTTTTTCTTTTCCTGGAAACTATAATCATTCATTTGTTCTCCCAAACGTCCAATGGCTTCATTGGCTTTTTTAATCGCAACATTTAAAGGTTCAAATTTTTCAAGTGGAACTACAAACTCACCCAGGTACTTTTCAGAATCTTCCAGGCATTCACGATCTATAATTGGTAATTCAGGATACTTTAAAATATCTTCATCTCTTATGAATATACTTCTTGCTTCATTAATTCCACACATTAAACCCTCTAATCCTGAATGTCCGATAATAACTATCCGGCTTTTGTTTGCTAACTGTGAATTCTTTATTATTGTCAGTGCTGTTTCCCAATCTTCCCGATCTACTATGACGTGATTTTTATCAAGTCCTAGTTCATTTTCAAGTTTTGGGTGATTGTGTAGTAGTGTTGATGATTTCATGTGTAAAATTATTTCTGTAGTTAATATCATAAAGGAGTCTGTTACGCTCAAAAATCCATTCGGTACTAATTGCCAGTCCGGCTTTTTGATACCTTTTAATTGCTGCATCAATAGCTTTCAACCTCCGTTCTTTCCAAATATACTCGGGAATAATCCCTATTGGTGGTTTTTTCATGGTTACTCTGTTATTGATTCAATTCTTTCTGCATGTTGCTGAAATAATGGCGAAGCTACAATCATGTTTGTTTGGTCCTTTCCTAAGTCTCCATTGCAATGTGGACACCGCTTGTTTTCCATCATTTCAATAATTACTGAAGGTTTATCATAAGTTGCTATTATTTTGGCAAGTTTTCCACGCCAAAGAAGATAGTCTCCAAGTTTTGCTCGTTTCATGATTGATAAATTTTAAGTCTCATTTCTTCAGCTCGTTTACCATATTCCAATAATGGCTTTTCAAGTTCCTGGTCCCAATTGGGATATTCTTTACGAAAAGCATTATTTTCATATACTACTCTGAAATAACTGGTATTATCTTCAAAATCATAAGTAACTATGCTTCCTACTAATATTTGTTTCCCTGTAATATCTTTTGTCTGAGTTGGAAAACCTTTTGCTAACTTATTTACAAAAACTGTTTTTATAAATATTTCAATTGTCTCAGGTTCTGTCAATCCATATTTTATAAATAGTTCTATAGTACTTATATACTTTTTTGGAATTCGGATTTTGACACTTTCTGATTTTGGATTCTTAATAAGTACATTTAGTTGCTGTTGCTGCTTTTGTTGCTCCTGTAGGGCTTTAATTACTTTGATTATATATTTGATCATGATAGTTTAATTATTTATGTAATCCGTTAGAATTTATATGACTCATTTTATAATGATCCGGATGATAAATATATTTTGTACCATGCAATCCGTGACTATTTACGGTTGAAGTTGTCGAACAATTCGTTAATGAGATGACCATAATAGCAAGGAAAGTAATTTTTATTTTTTTCATTTCGATTAAGTTGATTTTTATAATTCATTATTTTTAGTAGATTAATCTTTTAGCCCGTTTACAAAGTCAATAAGACTTTCTTTATATTCTACTCGTTCGGTTTCTTCCACTTCATTTAAATCAGAATATAGATCATCGTCGAAGAATTCAGATATAGCTTCCTGGCACAATCGCTGAAGTTTCTTTGGTTCAATTGCATCTAATTCGACTTGACCTAAGCCATCCCAATTCTTAGTTCTACTGTCACCATCTTTAACCGGTGCATGTGGCAATTTCCATTCAATTACTTGATGTTGCATTAAAGCAAAGCGTTTTACTTGAATAGATTTACATCCTAAGCGTTTTATATTTTCCTCAATTGATCGTGGAATATCTTCTCCGGATGGATCATAATCTCCGAAATATAAAATGATAGGTATTTTTCCATTTGCTTCAGCTTTCATAAATCGATTATTAGCATCGTTCAAGAAAGTTAGTGAAGGATATCCTTTGCAGGCTCCAAGTGTTACACTATTTGTTCTACATACTGAACCAAAAACACCTTGTAAAGCTTTTTTTTCAATAAATACTTCAGGGTAATATGGTTGATTCTCCCATCTGTTTTTAAAGTAGTAATTCATCCAATTTGTAATACTTTCTTTTGCACGTTCAATTTCAGATTCTAAAATTGTTTCTTCATAATTTGTTTCTCCGATCATAGAACGGTCATGGTCGGAAAAAGTATCGAAGTCAACTAAACCAGCCCAACGAGCCTCAATCATTGCATTTACGACTCTTTTATAATGACTGATAGTATTTGTCATTCCAACAGAAACTAATTGATAATGCAGCCCCCTTAGGGTTAATATTCCTTTTTCATAACGTTTGATAATAATTAATGAGTTATCCGTAATCCATTGTTTCGTAAATATATCTTTTGCCATAATTGTATTCTTGTTAAGTTGATTATTAGCCGTCGATTCACACCGCAAATCGACGGCTGTAAATTATTGCATTGCTTTTTTCGATATCTCAAGCATTTGTTTAGCCTGGTCGGTAGTGATAATTGCGAGTCGATTAACCGGATTTCGAAAGTTCAGCGGAACGGTTGACGTGACGTACTTCATATTCGTTTCAATATAAATACCTTCGGGTGTAAATCCGAATATCGCATCGCCATTCGTACCATAACTTCCATCTTCGGCCGGACTGGGGAGTATTTGTCCACCCGATTGGTATTTGTATGGATCATCTACTATCTGCATTGTATTAGTGAGCTGACTATTCACTGAACTGATCTTATTTACCTGATAATATCCAATTGGTTCTGATATCCCTTCAATAAAAATATACATGAAAAATGATACAGCTCGGTCATTTTGAAGTTTAAACCGTTTGATCAGGTTATCGCGCTCAAGTGACCAGGTGATGCGTGGAGCCGGTTGCACTGAGTTCAATTGTGTTTGATTAACTTCCGTTTGTTTTTGCTCTTTTAGAGCTGAAGTATTATCTTGTTTTTCGTCACAAGAACTTGAGGAGAATAAGAAAAATGCTACTGTAAGTAGCAACATGGATAATAAATTAAACTTTTTCATTTTATATAAATTTGATTGTTAGTAATTTGTAAATTGATTGGCTGTTAGTGTGTGTGGAAGCTCCGCCGATTTCCACCATTTCTTATCAATATGCTTTGATTTGGCGTTATAGTCATTAATCCACCGATTTAACTGCTGTTTTTTAGTATTAATCTGCTGTGATTTACTAAACTGTGTAAACTGCCCATCGTTATCCGGAGTTTCTTTAATCACGCCTAAATCAGCATTCAGTTGTTCACAGGTAGCATAGATATCTTGATATTCATCATACGATATCACTGCATTTTCCATACTGTTTGCAACGTGATCACCGGCGATACTGCAAGTTCGGCAGGTAAATAGTCCGACTGTTACACCAATTAGCACTACAAGCACTAACATAATTCTTCCGAATGTTTTCATATAGTTTTAATGGATTTTACGAAGCCCGTCCAAGGCGTATATCATTCAAATAATTGTATAACCTGATATCCATAGCGTGGCTTTCCGTCCACTTTTTTCATCTTATGTTCAAATCCCATTGAACTCAGGGCCATCCCAAGGGTGACATCCGAAACATTGACCCCATTTGAATTATTAAGCTTTCGTGATCTGCGAAGTTCCTGGAGAATCTCAAGGGGCTGCATATGCTTCGATTCTTCACCCTCTTCCGGTATCCGGTAATATTCCTTCACCAGTTTGTTAGCATTTGTTTCTATCAGGTACCGGTTGTTGTATTCCTTGAATTCCAGGAAATCTTCATCATTCCAGATATAATCGAAATCAGCATTTTTAAAAAGTACCATTGCTTCAGCCCACATTTGGTGGTTGTCAACCTCACCGGTATATTTTTTCCAGTCAATTGACTCCAGTTCTATCGTTGCCCAGCGTCGGGTTCCCATGGATGGGTGAAGGAATCCACCCATTTCCTTATTCTTATTCGACGTGAATGCACCATTTCCATACCGGGGAACGGTATTCGTGTCACGTTTAGAGATATTATATTCAGTCTGCGTGAGAACTTGCTTCACTTGTTCGGCGTTGTGCTTGGTTATCCCATTAAATTCATCGAAGTTGATCATGAAGTTTTGAGTGAATGCCAGCGTGATATCAAAGTACCGGTCTTCCTTGCTCGATTGGATATAATATGCCTTTAATGGTTTCGGGATTAGAAACTTTATGATCCTGGTTTTTCCAATACCTTCCTTAGAATGGATGAACCCGATCACGGCATCATTTTCTTTGATCCCCAACGAACAGGCAATACTGGCGACCATCCATTTTTTTAGGATACGCACAAATCGTTCCTGGTAATACCCGGGTTCTTTATCCCCAAAATCACGGGCCACGATATCCTTGCAAAATAGGTCAATGTGGCTTTTACCTTTCCAGGCACCTTCCAAGCTCTGAATATAATCGGCAATAGGATTGAATGTGGTGATATGATATCCTGACTTGAGTATCTTCCGGAGAATGGTATCGCACCCACGAATATTCTCACGCTCCATGTGCAACGAAATAAGGGTTTCATTTGGAGCCTGATCGTACAGCTCGGGGTTCTTTGCTACAATAATCGTTTTGGAGGAATCGAAAACGTTTATTTTTATTTCGTAATGTTCCGTCAGGAAGTCTTCGACAATTTTCACTCTGTCACCTGAACTGGCGGGAACTTCGGTATCTTTAATTATTTTACGTTTGGACATTTTGGCAAATTAAATGAGAAAGAAATAAAGAATCAGTTCAACTAAATTGGAAAAATAGGTTTTATTCCGATTGAAAGTTTCCGTATTTATTGTCTGTTCTGTTCTCAGATACACAAGCGAATGGAAATTCATTAGCGACAGTTTCCTGAAGCTCGCAGCATTCTTTAAATAAACTGCAGTTGTTGCAGTTGTTGTTGCTGCCTTTGTTGAACTTATGTACTTTATTATCTGAAGTAACTGTATTCTTATCAGTTGAAATTGTAATATTTGCCATTGTATTAATCGATTAAAGGTTTTATGTTTTTAATATCGCTTTCTTCCCACAAGTAATAAAAGTTACCACTTCCGGTTCGAAGAAGAGTTTTGCCCAATTTAACAGCATATTCATTGAGTTCGGAAGCAACGAATTTTCGTTTATGAATTTGCTTGAGTCTTACGGCCAGTTGTGATGTTGTCAGCATTATTTCGGTTGATTTATGGAAAAGTCCGGACGGCGATCTTCACCAGGCAAAAACACCAGGTTGACGTGTTCCGTGATTCTTTTTGAAATAAACTCTTTGTAAGCTTCCCCAAACGATTTCAAATTCATGTTGGTACTTCCGAACGTCATGGCTCCATATTCGGCACGTATGGCCAGCAATTCACTGATAGGATTGACAATTGTACCGAAGTTGTTGATCTCTTTTTTTTCCTTTCCTAAATCCTGAATCAATAGAGGTTTGTGAGCATAGGGAATGACACCAACTTTTTTAATCTGCTCGGCAAGTTCTATGGCGTGAACGGATTGAATCTTATTTTTTTCGCTCCAGGTTAAATCATTCAACACCATGCAAAGCGTTTCAATCAATACCGATTTACCACAACCGTATTTACCGTTCAGAATAATCCCGATAAATGGATTTAAAGCGCATTCCTGACGTTGAATATAACTATACATCAAATTGATCACTGCACGATTGCCATCATCAATAATGAATGGCGAAAAGTTCTTACGGTCTGCCATGGCTTGCTGGGCACGGGTGGTGAATAAGGTTTTGAAATCATCCATGGATACCATTTTGCGGGTATTAGCCAGGCGTTGTAATTGCTTTTGGTATTCCGCTTTGGCAATTTCGATAAGTTCGGTAACTGTTTGTTGTGCCATGATTAAGAAAAAAAAGAGTAGATTAAACAAGAGAGTGTAAATACGATAAAAGAAATAATTAATTTATCCGTCCGCAGGTTGTCCAGTTTGTCGTATTCTCGCTGCACTGCGTTTTCAAATCTGCGTTCCATTGGTGTTTTATTCAATCCCATGATCTTTCAATTTTTGTGTAAGTTCTTGTATCTTTTCTTCCTGCAGGCGAAGTGTGTTTGAAATTGCCAGTTGTTTCCTTCTTTCAGCTTCCTTTCTGGTCGCTTCGTCCAGCGGTTCTTCTTTCGCCACTATCCTTCCATACGAATCCCGATCCGGCTGATTCACCGACGGCATTGATTTTCTTCGTGTCGACCTGAAGGGGATAGTATCGAATAGATCGAGTTGTATGGAGGATTGTGTTTGCATATCTAATTATTCCGAAGCAATTTCGATATTTCCTACTGCTTCCTCTAAGTTTGAATATACTTCTTCTAATGTGGACACTTTTTCCTCAAACTTTTGACCTCTTTCAGTTTGTTGTAATCCTTCTGAAAGATTATCGAATTTCTCTTGTTCTGAATCCTTAATTTGTTCAACGATTTCCATCGCTTCACCGATTAATTCAATTGCTTTCTCTAATTGTTTTCGATCTTGCTTGTTCATGATAATTATAAATTGTAAATGAATAAATAGTAAATTCTTAAAAGTCGCTTCCGGTACCGGTATTATCCTTAGCTGGTTGTTTCATGTCCTTTTCTTCAATGGCGAAGAAACTTTTGTATCTCCCATGCATGGCATAGCGTAAGAACTTCACAGCCTTTTCTTCATCACCTTTGCTGAATTCAAATAATTGCTCCAGGGATGATTGTTCCGAACAGCTTCCCATCGACTGGCCGTGTTGCTCAGCAAGGTAATTTTTCCACCGTTTCCACATATCAACTACCGCTTCACTTTTAAATGGTGACTTCACGTCCAAGGGTTCTACCGGTGATATAAAATTATCGAACGCATCCAGCTGCTTTTTAAAAGTATTCCAGACCTTAACGAATTCTTTCGATTTCGTCAGTGCGATACTTGATAAACCACCATTTTTAAGGAAGTCATTCAGTGAATCTTCTGTTTTATCGAGTTGCTTCCATACTTTTTCCCAGGTTGCTTTCATATTGCTTTTATTATTATTAGATAGGCAGGATTCATCCCGGAATTTCCTTCATTGACATATTTAGCGTAGCCAATAATCTGGCTTCATCTTCGTACTCTTTAACCGATAGTTCTTTGGTGGTAATCTTCACCGGTGTTCCGTCGGTTACTTTTTCTATTGCATCCCACACATCAAATATATCCGAAGTAATAATATTTGTTCTTGTGCTTTCCTGCTCAATCCTATAGGCTATCATGGCTCAATAGGTTTACAAGTTAATTGCCAAATCCATGGATTAGCGTAAATCTCCAGTATATCATATTCTTTGCACCAAAGAGAATGGAAGGAACCGGTTGCCGTATTGAAGTTCGGATATCCCGGGTCTTGAGTCTTCAGAACTTTTTTAGGGTAGAACTTTTCGGGCGAATAATGTTTCCAAACGCCTGGGCTTTGTTGCTCTATTCCAGTTCTTACGGCCAGCTCGTCATTCATATCCGATAAGCGGATCAGTTTCACTTCAGAAATTTTAATGTCGCATGCTGCACCCCATTGTGCCAATTCTCCTACTTTGTGCGGCTGAATGCTTGCCAGTATTACCTGTTGGTTAGTGTCATTTTTATTGATCAACCTTGTACCGGCTTCGTTTATTTCCCATGATTCAGGAAACTTGTTTACCATGGTAAGTCCCATTTTATTGAAAATAAGATCAGTTTTGTTTTCTTCGAATTTTGGAGAAAATCCGGTCATTCGTTTAATTCGCTTCATTTGATTCTGGGGTTATATCGTTAAACTTTAAATCATTTTCAGGCATTCGTACTTTATGAAAAAAGCACTGTCCGCTTTCATTCCAGGTAAGGCGCTTTCCGTCTTTGTAACCTATTGCCTCGCGAACCTTACCGTTAGGTGTTTTAATTTCGTCTATTTGCACCTTAATTGCGAGAAGTGCAGTTTCAAATTGGTTAGTTGTGTGCATAATTTATTTTTTTGGTACTTTAAAACAGTTTTTAAATAAGATTTTGAATTCGTTTTTTTGACCAAATACCCAGTGAATGAACATGAATCCTTCTTCGTCGTAATATAGTATTGAGCAATAATAATTACCTTTTTTGTCAATAATATATGCATGATCTTCGTGTAGACTAAATGTGTCAAAAAAATCATATTTAGCTGGTTTTTGTCTCACAAAAAATACTACTCCGGCTTCAAATTCTGCCCTGGTGATGGGCTGTAGGGTTTCGTTTTCTTCCATGGCTTAAATTATTAAAGGTTCACCATCTTCATCTAATGGCATCCATGCTATGACATCTCTATCAAACCAATCGTTTGGAGATTCAGGGAAATCAAACTTTTCACCATCCCATTCAGCTATTTGATAGCCAAGTTCGCACCAATTAGGACATCTGCAAATACATAATTGTCCATTTTTAGGTTTTTCTTTTCTTCCTTTGTACATATTATTCGACAATTTTTAAATAATCACAAGAATATGCACCACTGAATCCTTCTAACCAAACTATATTGTTTCCACACATCCATTGTGGACCGTGAATGACATCCCAAATTTTGTCCTTATATTCCGGAAATGTACCTTCATGACCGGTCATTATAACCTTGGTTCCTGGTATCATTGATAATTGGCGTTGTTCTTCCAAATAAGCCATATGAGAAACTATAATAGTGCTTGATCCCTTTCCAATTTTTGAAAATAAAACCTTTGCTGGTTTATCTTTGCCAAATATATTGGCTGCAAATAATCCAATTTTTTCCTCAGTCATTGCATAAGGAGCATGTTGAGCTTTCATTTCGATTGAATCATCGAATAGTTTTTGTGCTTGAGCTAGTGTCATAATGTTTTGCTTTAAAAATTAAATTGTTAAGTTGATAATTAGAAAATTAAGTTGGTTATAAAAAGGAGCCGCTTTTTGACCCCGCAAGACTTTCGGCGTTCTAAATTCACTATCACATAAATTTTAGATTTTATGTATTGTTTCGCCCCTTTTTATATGAGTTCTTGGAGAGATTGTATTTAAAATATTGTATTCGATACTTCCTGACGCTTCAGGAAGCCTTAATTCAGATTATGCTGGTGCCAATAATGAACTAAAGCTGCGTTGTTATGGACATCAAGTTTACGCAACATATTGTTCGTGTGATTTTCGACCGTTTTCGGACTCAAGTAAAGTTCTTCAGCTATTTCGGTTGTTTTCTTTCCTTGAGCAATTAGTCTCAGTATGCGAATTTCAGCATCAGAAATGGCGGTATTCTCTTTTGGTTCACAGGTTTCTTTCCACTCCTTGCATTCGCCGGCTAATGGGCATTGACAAAATTCAAAATGAAAATTACCATCAGAATCGATATCCAACTTATTATCATGTGCGCCCAGGTTACATTTAATGAATCCACGTGTAATCCGGAATTCGTAATAAGTTTTGTTTTTAGCACTCTCCAGATAGCGTTTACAAAGGTTTTTGTATGACCGAGGATAACGATCGCGGATAACTGCAACGAAGCTGCTGTTAAAGTCGAAATGACTTTCTTTTAATATATATGGTATTTCACCTTCGGTGCGAATTTCCACTTCTCCATCCGGGAGTGCCGAAAACTCAAGATTTTTTAGATTCATCTTCCTGGTATTTATTTACTATATTTTCAATAGCATCAATTTCTAATTTTGAGTAATTTTTGTTATTAAATTTGTAATAAAACGTACCTCCTTTGAACCCACATCCATTTTTTATGAGTTTCATCAATACACCACGCTTTTTTGTAGAAAGCGTCCTGTAGTAGGTGATAAACTTCATTATTCGTTTTTTTTCTTCTTTTGTAAGCATGATATTAGTAATTATTACTAAATTAGTACTGCAAAACTAATATAAATATAAGTACTAACAAACATATTTGTTAGTTATTTTTAAACTATTTATCAGTAATATGTACAACCTAAACAATATCAAAACTTTAGCTGCTGACAAAAAGGTTAGTATAAAGAAAATAATTGAGTATTGCGAAATTAGTGAGGGCGGTTTTTATAAATCAATCGAAAATCAGTCGATGAATATCAAGACTCTTGATAAGATTGCTGAATATCTAAAGGTGAGTGTGTCCGAATTGATAAATGATAGGGTTGAAAATGTACAGTCAAAAGGACTAAAGAAAATGGGAGTCGCGGCGACCCCAGTAGAAGATTATGAGAAAGAAACTGATGTGGCTAAACTGTACAAAATTATGTTTGAGCAACAAGTGGAGATAACTGATCTAACTAGAGAGTGCGAAAGCTTAAAAAACGTCATTGCGCTAGGAAGGAGTGCCAACGCAGGGTGAAGATGTGGATTCTTTACCCAGTTTTAAGGGTGTATATTATATATTTAGCTATTGCGTAACTGCGGCAGTATTGCGGCAGTACTTAGTAATCATTTCTAAAATAGTATTTTATTCAATACTGAAACATAGCGTTTTAAATACTTTTTATCGCGCCGAAAGGGTAAGGGAGTATCCCTCTCTCTCCGCAAAAAGGTTTAGCCAACAAGCGACTTTTAAAAGACAAACCCTACAAAATCAATATTTTGTAGGGTTTTTTTCATCTTACTTTTTGTAATAAAGTTGTTATACAAGACTACATTGAAACCGGCTTTACCGAATTAATAGGACTCTCTATTGCACCATTGCCCACTTGGTTCTTTCTCCACAGAATGCTTTAAATGTTTTCCCAAAATTCTATTCTCCTTTCATCTTGCTTGCAATTTGCATTTCTGTGGACAATTTAGCCCGAATGCCCGTAGACCTTATTAGCACGAGTAATGCGCATCAACCAGAAATTTCTAAATTTTGTAGTTTTTTTCACAGTATAAATTATTCAGATCTTTATGTTATTTTTCTGATCACCATTATTTAGAAACAGATTTGATTTCATAGAGTTCTCACTTATAAACAAATCTGACAACTTTTCAGGGTTTTTATAAAGCCAAATTATTTATAATCAGAACCTACTGAACCATTTCTGGCACTTTGCATGATAGCATCAATAATGCCCTGATCAAGTATGGCACCTGTATTGCGATTAAATAACCACATTGGCACATCCCAGCAAACAGGAATTAATCCTTTACCAACGGCTGATTTAACGATGTATTTGTAATAATATTCCACCGAGGCATTGTTAAGTGCCTGATCAGAAGGTGTACTGAGTTTACGTTTCCCTGCACCAAATTCACCTATTATTACCGGAATTCCTTTATCTATAAACCGGGCTTTCATTTTTCCAAAATTCTTATCCACATCACTTTCTTCACCCCAGGTGGCATTGCGGTCTATATCTGTACTTGAATGGTTGCCCTTACCCCAATAGTAGAACATTTTGCCCCAATCGGCGTCTTTATCCAAAAGACAAAATTGGAATGGAGTATAATAATGAATTTCTACCATTAACCGTTGGACAATCTTATCCAATGGCATGGTATTCATTAATTTATAGGTATTATCAATATCTGTTGAGGGACCCTGAACGACCAGGGTACGCGAACTGTTGTTACCTCCAGTTGCCCGGACAGCATCAATAAAAGTCTGGTGGTAAGTCAATAAAACGGACATGGTGGTTGAATCATGAGCGTTGGGTTCATTTGCTCCTGCAAAAAGCAAATGTTCATCATAATCTTTGAAATAATTGGCTATCTGAGTCCAGTAAAGATGCTGCCTTTTCTTTACAATATCCTGATTAACTTTATTAACCCTGTTTTCAAGCCATCCTTTATCCCAATGCATGTTTAAGATTACATACATATCGTCTTTAATACAATAATCTACCACTTCTTTCACACGAGCAATCCAGTTTTTATCAATAACACTTGCAACAGTATCGGAATGGCAAAACCATGACACCGGGAGCCTTACCGTATTAAATCCAGCAGCCTTCACAGAATCGATAAGTTGCTGTGAAGTCCGTCCTGCACCCCAGGCATTTTCGCCACAAATAGCTTCAAGTGTGTTGCCCAGATTCCAACCGATTCCCATTTTACTGGCTATATACTGAGCATTTGGCAACTGCGCTTTTACATTTGCTGACAATATAATTCCACTCCCAAAGACTACAAAAAAGAATCCTCTCTTAAACAAACGGGATAATAAGGTAATATTATTTTCCATTATAAATTAATTTTATTATTTATTTTTTAAATGTAAGTATTTATTTAACTATCAACTTCACTTCTTTCTGATTCCGGAAAATAACCACTTCGGCTTTTGCCCCGGCAACCGACTTACGAACCTCAAGTAAATCGTGCAGATTAACGATTTTCCGGGAATTGAACGACAGTATTACATCATTGGCTTGCAAAAATCTGGATGCAACTGATCCGGTGACTACTTCTACCACCAATACGCCCCGGATATCGCCCATTCCGGTTGCTGAACGTTCGCCCAAAGTGGTAAGGTTCTTCACTTCAGCTCCCATAAAATCAACTATTTCATCATCACCCGCTTTTTCGAAAGCGAAAACAACCGGTAAAGGCGCTTTTTTAGCTAAAGCTTTCAATTTTGGAGAAACAACTCCGAAACTATTCATTGCAAAGTTTTTAAAGCCAACCAATAGGGCCACAGAACCCTCTTTTAAGCGAAAATCGCCCGCCAGTGGATTTACAAATTCCTGCCTGCCACTTATAGAATTCTTGTCAGTGCCTCTTTCCCATGCGGCTTTAAGGGAAGCAGAGTCGGCAAAAGCATTAAAATCTGTCTCCTTCCCCCAAACTTTAATTCCGATAGGTTTGTATCCCGTTGAAACGATATTATGCCTAAATACATCGTTACTATTCTTAAACCACACATGGGGATGGAAGGTATTGTTTATCATAATATTGTTTTCGACAATTCTGTTTACACCTTCCCGAAGCTTTATACCACCATTCAGGCACAGGTTATTGTATATTTGATAGTTACTCGAACCATCATCTAAGTCGATGTCCCAGCCGTGGTCACAACGCATTCGGTTGTTACGGAGAATAATGGGTTTTACCACATCAGCTAATGCCAGGTCGTAGTTATTTTCAACAATAGAATCAAGAACATTCTTGTCCGGATGCCAGTAACGGTCGCGTCCCCACGAATTGAAAGAACCGTGGTCGCCACTTTCCTTCACTGTATTGAACACATCGTTGTATTCAATCATATGGCCGCCCCAGGTACCTTCGCTCACATTGATACCGGCACGTGGCACATCGTAAATAGTATTGTGGCTTACCGTGATACTCTGGCACATTGACAATTCTACTCCTGCAGATTGCTTCTCGACTTTTCCGAGGTTAAACATCAGGTTGTCATACACCTTACAATCTGCCGGGTAGTTATTTGTTTTAGGTCCCGGAGTGCGGTCTATCTGTTCCAAAGGTAAGAATTGCCAGTACTCGAAACTTGGCGAACGAACTGCATTCGGGTCGCCAACGAAGCAAAAGGCACTTGCTCCGATTTCTGATATCAGGCATCCTGAGACTTCGCAATTTCTGTTATAATTACTAAAAAAGACTGCATTGCCCCCAAGGTTGCTAAGCGTACAATTTTTAAGTGAGCAATTTACTGCGCCATTGTAAAACACAGCACCTCCACGGCAGATAGTCCAGTCGCTTCGCAACAATGGCTCCCTGTTTTGCATAAACGTGCGTAGAGTTTGTGTAAGCGTAAGTCCTTGAATGGTAATATTTTTCACGGGACTTTTCTCCGAACCTTTAAATTCAAATAAATGGGCAATTTGTGGTGTCTCAAATTTTGCTGTCATAATGTCTAAACTCTTAGGAGGATAATAGTACAGAATCTTAGCTTTTTTGTCATAAAACCATTCGTTAACAGTATCCAGTTCTTCTAAAATATTTTCGACAAAACGGAATTTTTCACTCATCCCAGCACGGCGATTGTTTTGCCAGCCTCCTTCATAAGTAACATTGCCTTTATTATTTTTTCCAGTAATCACATAGTGAAAATCGCCCCACATAGAAGGATGAAGTGCATGGATATAGCCACCTTCAGGCGATTTCCAGCGAGCAACCCGTTCTTTTGAAATGGCATCTTCGGCTGTACCGTTATAATATTTTGCCGATGGATTATAATTGGGATAACGGGCCATATTTTGCAATTGTCCGTTTACAAACAATTCATCGAAAATGAAGTCTTGTTCCACTTTAGCCTGCCAGATACCGTTTTTATACGTTTTCCATTTCAAATTCAAAACAACACTTCCATTAACAGTAACTTTCTGATTTTTGAAGTTTTTTATTGTAAGTGATTTATTCTCATTCCGTGAATCGTTGGGTGTAAAAACCACTGGCCCATTTAAATAGTATGTTCCTTCAGTCATATAGATCACAACCGCTTCGGATGTTTTACGAGCTTCAGCTACAGCCTTGCTTATCGATGCAAAAGGTTTAGTTTGAGTACCTTTATTTGCATCATTTCCCTTTGTCGACACATAGATGTTTGTCTGTGAAAATAATCCGATTGGACACCAAAAGGCTAATACAATTACTTTTTTTTGAATTCTATTCATTTTAAACATTTATCTGTTTCTATCCATCAAGAAACCCCTTGTTACAAGCCATTTACGGCAGGCTTCGGGCCATGTAGACTCAGTATTCGCCGACTTGCCCAAACCATATCCGTGTCCTCCTGTCTGGTAGAGGTGAAGTTCGCACGGAATATTAAATTTATGCATGGCCAACGCATAGTTTATACTATTTTGCACAGGCACTGCCCCATCGTCCAAAGAATGAACCATAAAAGCCGGTGGAGTTTCACTGTTTACTTGCAACTCATTAGAGTAATGTTTCACCAATCCCGGCGTTGGTGTGCCGCCAAGCAGGTTCACACGTGAACCCCAATGGGTAATGCTCGAATCCATGGAAATCACAGGATAAATAAGTAACGAGAAATCGGGTCTGGCACTGGTCAAATCCTCAGATTCATATACCTTTTCATTAAAATGTGTGGAAAGGGTAGATGCCAAATGTCCACCTGCTGAAAATCCCATGATTCCAATTTTATGTGGGTCGATTCCCCATTCATTTGCACGCTGGCGAACAAGACGAATTGCCCTTTGTCCATCCTGTAAGGGGCCAATGGACTTGTTTTCCATGATAGAGTTATCGGGCAATCTGGATTTTAGCACAAAAGCGGTAATACCCAAACTATTCAACCATTTAGCCACTTGTGCACCTTCATGTTCGATGGCCAGTCCCCAATAAGCACCACCGGGACAAATAATAACTGCTGTACCCGTTGCCTTTTCCACAGGAGCAGGATACATGTCAAGAATGGGATTAGTGACGAAACGCATCTTTATCCAGTTATCTGCAGAATCGACAGTCTGCTTGAATTTGTCATTGCGAATAGACCCCGGGACTTTTCCATTCCAAAGGTCTATTACTTTGCTTTGACTGGAAAGACTACCTGTTGTAGCAATCAGGCATATAAATGCCATTATCGTTTGTTTTAAATCTGACACTCTCATTTTTTTATATAGTATTCATTCTTAAGTTACCATTATTTAGTAATCACATCCATTTCGGCATACCCTGCAACATCATCACCAAAGGTATTTTTCAAGGCACTCAACTTAATGTAACGAGCCTGTACCGGTGCAAAAGTTTTGATTTGCATCAAAGGATTGTTTTTTATGTTTGAAAACTCTCCTTCGCTCACCAATTTCCATTCTATATTATCAGCTGAAACAGAGAACTGATAGTTTGATATGATTCCGGAACTCCATTTGTTCTGATCCGGAAGGTATTTGAAGCCGGATACATTGTATTCATTTCCTAAATCAATAACCAGATCAATTGGCAATTTTTTGCCATCTTTTTGATGCCAGACTGTAGATGTGTTCCCATCTAAAATTAAGTATGCCTTTTCGTCGCTTATTCCAACTATTTTCCAATCTTTACGGCAAATGTCAAACTTTTCGAGGCTCACAGGACTGCTTTTACCCGAAGTAGGGTCATAAGCGATGGCCTTTACAATTACTTTTCCTTGAGTAGGAAACGGACCGGTATATTTTGTCGAGTTATGGGTCGGCTCGTATCCATCCAATGTGTAGTAAAAAACAGGCCCTATATCATCTGTTGATATGCTGATTTCTCCTGGTTGATTTCTTGTAATAGAAGGAGCATGCAGGAATACCGGTGCATTATAAATTCCTATATTGGAAATGACAGGGCAACTTTTAGAATCGGTAATATTAAAACGAATAAGTTTAGCCTTGACACTTGGGAAACGAAGGATTCGTTTGTAACCAATGGTAGTTGCTTTCGCTATTTCTTTCCATTTTCCATCTACGAAGGCTTCAACCGTGAAAGCTTTCACACGTTGTCCCAAACGAATGTATTCCTGCACCAGAAAACGGTTGAACAAAGTTGGTTTGCCTAAATCGATGGTCAAAGAGGCTGTCTTCGTATTGTCATCGGTTGCCCAATAGGTGTTTTTCTTTCCATCGACCGCCATTGCTGCGCCAAACTTTTTTGAGTTGCCACGAACATTCGAAGCTTCTGCTATTTTGTTTTCGGCAAGGTTTACAGCAAATGATTCTTTTACGGCTTTTCCAAATTCAATCGCATTTTTTTCATCGGCTTGGTGAATTAAACCGTTTGGCATAATCGGGAAGTTAAGCAACATAGTTCCGTTTCGACCGATAGAGTGAAAGTAAAGATCCATCAATTGAGGAACGGTTTTTACTTTGGTATCTTCGTTCGGATGGTAGAACCACTCCGGACGAATGGAGGTGTTTACTTCAGCCATCACCCAAGCATTCCCGTTTTCCACACCAAATTGTAAATTGTTCCAGGGCACATCGCCCGTTGCGTTCAAGAGACTCCAGTTGGTTTCGCCCACGTAGCCGTCTTCTGTACCTACCCATCGTAGATCGCCACGCTCGCCGCCATCGTTCCAAATTACACACTTGGGTTGCAACTTATGAATCAGGGTATAGGTTTTTTTCCAATCGTAATAAGTTTTCGCATCAATTTTACGGGTTTCGTTTGCTCCACCGTAATATCCATTACCCCCATTGGCTCCATCAAACCACACTTCAAAAATTGGCCCATAGTTAGTAAGCAGTTCGGTGAGCTGATTGCGAAAATAGGTTATATATTCAGGTTTTCCATAATCAGCACTATTTCTGTCCCATGGCGACAAATAGATACCCAATTTCAAACCGTATTCTTTACAAGCGTCAGCCATTTCTCGAACCATATCGCCTTTTCCGTTTTTCCATGGAGCATTTTTTACAGAATAATCAGTGTATTTAGAAGGCCAAATGCAAAAACCGCAGTGGTGTTTTGCAGTAATGATAACACCTTTCAGACCTGCTTCTTTACAAATACGTGCCCACTGGCGGCAATCCGATTTTTCGGGATTAAAAAGTTTAACATCCTCATTACCAAATCCCCACGACTGATCGGTATAGGTATTTAGGGAAAAATGGACAAAAGCATAACTTTCCATTTCCTGTACTCTCATTTGATTCTCGGATGGTGTTGGGCCACATGCTGCAGGAGAATTTACTTGAGCAATGCCAACACTTGTTGATAAAAACGTAAGAATGACTGCGAATAAAAGAATTCTTTTCATTTTGATATATTGTTTATTATAATTACAATTTAATAGATTTAATATTTAGTACAGTTTCTTCCAAATTGGGCGAGGTAACAGTTAGTTTAATATCGCCGCTATCATGAGTACTCTTTATCACGACCAAAGCACGCCCTTTCCATGCTTTTCGTGTATTGCCCAGGTATTGATCGAAATCTTTCAAATCGGCATTATCTACTCCTGCAATTACACCAGGTCCATCAATTTTGAAATTCAAACGATTTGAGGCATTCGGTTGGATTATTCCATTCTTGTCAGTTATTTCAACAGTTATGTATGATAAGTCCTGTCCATTGGCCAGTATTTCTTTTCGATCGGCTTTTAGTTTTATTTTTGTAGCATCACCTGAAGTTTGCAGAATGAATGATTCCATTTCCTTATCATTTTCTACCCCAACAGTTTTAAGTAATCCATGAGAATATGGAATAGAAAAAGTAGCTTTAAACTGCTGCCCGAGGGCAGTTGCCTGTTCACCAATAAGTTTATTATTCAAGTACAACCTGACTTTTTGATATTTTGAATACACTTCAATCTGAACTGTTTTGCCTTCAAAACCCGGCCATGTCCAACTTTCCCATGTTGGCCATACAGACCACCATGTTTCCTTGATTTCCAATGGTTCCGGGGCTGGCTCACGAACAGCCATATAGAGTTTTTCGTTATTATTATACAACATACTTCTGTAATGCGATATGGGTTTTCTCCTACCAATCAAGTCTATATCACCGCAGTAAGCACCATGCCAGGGAAAAAAGTCATGTTCCCAGTGCTCACCGGGCATATCACCTGAATAATACCAACGTCCAATTCCTGACTCACCCAAATAATCCATTGCAGTCCAAACAAAATCTCCGATAACATAATTGTTATCTTCCACCAGTTTCCAATTAGCAAAAGCATCCTTCGGATAAGATTCAGTCTGAACAATTATTCGCGAAGGATCTCTTTGATGATCTTGCGGTGCACTATGCAGGTGATAATTATATCCGGCAACATCATGTACTGCCATAAGCGTATCGAATTTTGACCAATCCTTGCCATTATCCACAATGGCTGAAGTAATCGGACGGTCAGTATCTATTTTCTTTATCGCATTAATAAGCATTTTGGCGGTTTCAATAGCCGAATGATCGCCTCTTTCCGGTATTTCATTACCAATGCTCCACATGAATACAGAAGGATGATTACGGTCACGCAAAACCATTGCTTCTAAATCGCGTTGCCACCACTGGTTGAAATATTTAGAATAATCGTTATTGTTTTTCCCAATTTTCCAGCAATCAAAAGATTCGTCCATTACTAATAATCCTAATTTATCGCAGGCATTCAGAAATGCTTCTGAAGGTGGATTGTGAGAAGTCCTTACTGCATTGAATCCACCGGCTTTAAGTAATTCAACTTTGCGTTCTTCGGCACGGTCAAAAGCGGCAGCGCCAAGACAACCATTATCATGATGCACGCAACCGCCGTTGATTTTCACCGTTTTTCCATTTAGTTGAAATCCGTTTTCTGCAGTAAATTTTATCGTACGGATACCAAAAGCGGTATTTGTGTCGTCAAGCACTTTTTTATCTTTTAATATCTGAATCTGAGCCTGATATAAATATGGAGTTTCAGGTGTCCAAAGCAAAGGATTTGAGATGTTTATAGTTTGAATGATTTCCTTTTCGCTGTTGGCAGTAAGCTCAATTAGCACCAGACTATTTCCAGCACTTTTAGAATCCTTATTCCAAAGAATGGTTTTTACAATAATATGTTGTGCTGATGAAGTTTCATTTTTCACCAATATTTTCACCAGTACGGTTGCCTTTTTAGTAGAAATTACGGAAGTCGTGATGGCTGTACGCCATTGCGCTACATGTACCGGATTGGTTACCATCATCCACACATGTCGATAGATACCGGAACCACTATACCAACGGCTGTTTAACTGCTTTGAATTATCAACCCGAACTGATATGACATTTTCTTTGCCGAAATCCAGATAAGGCGAAAGATTATAACTAAACGATGAATAACCATAGGGATAAATACCCAGCGATTTTCCATTCATAAAAACTTCGGAGTTCATGTAAACGCCTTCGAAATAGATGGCAATATCTTTACCCTTCCATTCATTAGGAGCTTTGAAAGTTTTCCGATACCAGCCTACACCGGCAGGGAAATATCCTCCTGCACCTCCTGTTGGGTTTTTAGGGTTTACTTTTCCTTCAATGCTCCAATCATGCGGTAAATCGAGGCTACGCCAACTCTCATCATTAAATTCCTTAGATTTGGCATCTGCAATATCTCCCAAAAAGAATTTCCAATTAAAGTCGAATAATTGCTTTCTCTCCATGTCATTTTGAGCAAATCCTGAAAAAGAGTTTACAAATAGTATGAATACCAATACTATTTGTTTTGTAAAAAACAATTTTGGGGGTAAATTTAAACTGTCCATTTAGTCATGTTTATAGTTGTTGTTTTTTTATTTTTCATTTTTAAGGAAGTTATTATTTCCCAACATATTCCATTATGAAACCAATGTGATATGGCTTATTCCCCGGATTAGTATATTTTTCCATTGTTTTTGCGCCCCAGGTATCATCACCACCAACCCCGTGAATATTCAAATCAATATTCAGGTTAATAAAATCACGTTTCGGAAGCACGTAATCGTGCCTTGTATTTTCCAAATCATCTTCTGTATAAGGCCATGCCCGAAAATTTAGTGGTTGCAAACCAGTTATCTTAATGGTATTATTATTTTGTGTACTTAAAGAAAACCAGCGAACATCACAGCGATTTGAATTATCTTGTGGCGCCGGATAAGGAACTACGAAATTTGCCAATTCTGAATGATATAAACCAATCAACGAACCTGTTTTCCTGTCGGGGTAATTTTCGTATGGCCCCCGACCATACCAGTCGATGGTATTATAGTTTTCCTGAATACGAACCCTCATACCAAATTTTGGAATTAATGGTATTGTATCGTACAAGGGTGTATATGTTGCTTCAACCTGTAACTTTCCCTCACCGTTTACTTGGTAATTCAGCGTATAGTTGGCGCCAATAGTTGGCAAACTCATTTCATACTTGACGGATACGATATTGTCTTGACTGTTTATAGAAACGTTTTTAACCTCCCTGTTTTCTGCTGCTTTCCTCCATTTGCCCAATTCTCCTGAATAACCACTTTGTTTTTGATTATCATTCGGCGTTTTCCAGAACCAGGGTTCGAGCTCGCCTTTTAGCAATTCTTGCTGATTAACTTTCCAACTGACCAATGAACCATTTTTTGTGTTAAGGGTAAAGGACATCTTTTCCGTTTTTAGTTCAATTTGAGAGGCTGATTTTGTGACAATTACCTTTTTTTCAACAGGCAATACTTTTGTCCATAAAAATGGTTTGATAACAAACTGCTCACGGGCAAAACAAAAACCCTCTTCAGCCCAGAGCGTTGCAGTTTTAAGTTTAGCATAGATATTCAGACATATTTCGGAAGAAGCTGTATCTGCCACTTGCGGTGAAGGCAGCGAAATGTTTGAAGCTGTTCCTGGTAAAATGTTATTGCAACTGAACTTCCCCTTTTGAAATGGTTTGCCATTCGATGTATATTCATATTCAAAATCGAAATTGCGAAGCAACAGGAAATCAAAACGATTTGTAACTCCAATAGTTATGTTTGTATTTTTTAAAAGCTTAAATACAATGGGTTGATATACCTTCTGAACCTCAAAATAGTGAGGATATGGTTTTCTGTCGGAAGAAACCAGACCTTTAATACAGAAATTTCCATCATTTGGATTATCGCCAAAATCGCCACCATAAGCCCAAAACTCATCGTCTTTTAGTTGATAATTATCAGGATTTTCTGTAAGTCTTAGAGGTGAGCCATCCTTTTTCTTTGCTAATCCCTGATCTACCCATTCCCATATGGCAGCACCTGTAAGACTTGAATCCGCATAAATTACATCCCAGTATTCCTGAAGGTTTCCACCCGAATTACCCATCACATGCAAATACTCTCGCATAAATACCGGTTTATCTTTTATTTTTTCACCTAACTTTTTCAAATCGGCAGGATGCAGATAACCATCATCCCAAATAGCTGAAACATCTCGTTGTGTATCGGAATAAATCAATCGGCCTGTATCAAGTTTCCTTATGGTATCGGCCATGGCTATTAAGTTTTGTCCGCTACCACCTTCATTCCCCAACGACCAGAATATAACACAGGCATGGTTTTTATCTCGCTGCACCAACGAAACAGCCCTTTCTACGTGCGACTTTTTCCACGCCGGGTTATCGCCAAGTTCTTTGTTTCCAATACCAAAACCATGTGATTCTTGATTTGCTTCGTCCATTACATAGAAACCAAATTGGTCGCAAAGTTCATAAAACAAAGGGTCGTCCGGATAATGGCAGGTACGTATCATGTTGATATTGGCCTGCTTCATCAGTTCCAGATCGCGAATCATAGTATTCCGGCTCACATGCCTTCCTGTACGCGGATGCTGCTCATGACGGTTCACTCCTTTGAGTTTTACAGCTTTGCCATTAATATAAAACACGTCTCCCCGAACTTCAATTTTACGAACACCAAAATAACATTCAGCCTTGTCAACAATCTCATTCTTATTGTTTTTGAGTTTTAAAATAAGATGATATAAATCCGGCGTTTCGGCAGACCATAGTCTGGGCTGTTTTATCAATGATTTGAGTTCGAGCGATGCTTGCTTTGACTTTTGAACCACCGGAACTTTCCCCGTAAATGAGAGATCAATCCCATCGCCTTGTGCTGAAAAGCCGATAACTTCAGCTTCTACATGCAATCCCTGAGCACTCTGAATTGAGCGATTGTTAATATTGAGGTCTATAGAAATGTTCGCATTACCAAATAAATTGTCCGGCACTGCTTTCACAAAAAAATCGCTGATATACGTTTTGGGGCGAGCTATTAAATCAACGTCCCTGAAAATACCACTTAATCGCCAAACATCCTGATCTTCCAGATAACTGCCATCGCACCAATGATATACTTCAACAGCCAGTTTATTTTCACCTTTATGAACGTAATTGGTGATATCGAACTCGGCAGGTGACATGGAGTTTTCGCTGTACCCAACCTTTTGACCGTTTACCCATACATACATGGCCGAGAGCACGCCCCCAAAGTTTAAGAATATCTGTTTCTGATGCCAGTTTTCAGGAATGGCAAAGGTTGTACAATAACTACCCACCGGATTTCGTTGAAGAAAGCTTGTGAAAGATTTTTCAGGTTCGCTTGTAACTTTTGGTGGATTCCGCTTGAACGGATAGGTAATGTTGGTATAAATAGGAGTTCCAAATCCCTGAAGTTCCCAGTTTCCCGGAACCAGAATGTTGTCCCAATTTTCCGTTGAGAAATTAGCCATATAAAAATCCATCGGTCGCAATTGTGGATCGGCCGACCATTTAAACTTCCAGATGCCGTTAAGTGACTGAATCGTTGGGTTGTTTGCTTTATCGGATGCCAGAAAACTATATGCGTGCGGCTTTTCTTTATTAATGCCATTAACATCGGGATTTTCCCAATCCGGAATACTTTGGGCATACATAAAATTTATTGAAGAAAACAGGATCCCCAATATGAGTTTTTTAACCACATTGTTTAATTTAGACATATTTGTATTGATTATTTTATTCGGTTTTAAGAATAACTTCAAACCCTTTAAGCGTTTCGGAAGTCGCCTTTAATTTAATCATACCAGTTTTCTTATTGGATTGAACCAGAACTAAACAATAACCATTGAAGGCCATGCGTTGACTGGCTTTATCCGGTTCGTGGCTACTCGGATTTCCGTTTCCTGTTCCGATAATCTTGCCCGGTCCTTCAATTGAAAACTTCACCAGATTAGAGGCAATAGGCACAACCCTTCCTTTGGCATCTTTAATCGCAATTCTGATTACAGCAACATCACAACCATCAGCTTTGAGGGTGTTAACATCGCTGTTTAAAGCAACCTGCGAAGGTGCAGAAGTTGTTTCTACGATATCTTTGGATATCAGCTTTCCTCCTATGTAACCCCGCGCTTCAAGCTTTCCGGGTTTATATATCAAAGGCCAAATCAGTTTAGTAAATGGAATTGCTTTTTGCTTTCCTATACTTTTTCCGTTGAGGAGCAACTCTACTTCTTCACAATTAGTGTAACAATGCACTTTGATGCTATCACCCTCTTTCCCAGGCCAGTTCCAATGGGGAAAAATATACACCATCGGCTCATTCGTCCAGGCTGCTTTGTAGGCATAATACCCGTCTTTGGGGAATCCGCATATATCCATAAACCCGAAATGCGAAGTCACACACGGCCATTGGTATGGAGTAGGCTCACCACGATAGTCGAAACCTGTCCATACGAACAATCCACCAAGGTAAGGATATTTGACTATATCCGCCCAGTCTTCACCGGGTAGTGGTCCCCATTCGGGTTGCCATAATCCGAGGTTTGAAACGAAACCTTTTCCCCAGTCGTTCTGATACTCCCCCCGTGTTGAAATGAAACTGGTTGTTTCGGTACAAAACTGGATTCGCTTAGGATTATTTTCATGGTCTACCACATACGCCAATTTTTTATCGCCGTAATTATATCCCACCACATCCAATGCATCGCTATATCCACCTTCGTTCCTGCCATGATTCATGGCTGCAGTTACAGGTCGAGTCGGGTCAATTTTATGAGTGGTAGCAACCAGTGTTTCGAGTATTCTTGTTCCGGTTATTGAACCTTGTATCCACTCTTCGTTCTCCATGCTCCATAGAAATATGGACGGATGATTCCTGTCCCGGTATAACATGGTTGACAAATCTTCTAATCCTTCTTCAGAGCTGGATAACATTCGGTTTTCATCCAGTACAAGCAACCCCATCCTGTCGCACATATCGAGCAATTCGGGAGTAGGAGGATGATGGGAACAACGATACGCATTACTACCCATCTCTTTAAGCAACTTTAATTTGTATTCATTTATTTTGTCGGGAAGGGCAACTCCAATCCCTGCAAAATCCTGATGGTTGCAAGTCCCTTTCACCGGATACAGTTTTCCGTTTAGAAAGAATCCATTGCGATTGAACTCAATTGTCCTTACACCAAAAGTGGTTTCGTACGTATCAATGACATTTCCGTTTTCAGAAACTTGAGTAAAGACTTTATAAAGATTAGGCGTTTCGGGCGACCAAAGCAAAGGTTTTTGAATCGCTCCATTTTGAGCAACCTCTAATGTACTAAATGGTTCAATAGCCAGAGTTGACTTTTTTGAGTCAAGAACAACCCCTTTATTATCGACTATATTAGAGACGAGTGTAAAGTTTTTAGCCACTTTATACTCGTTTTTCAGTGTAGTCTTTATATTTACAGAAGCTTCATTAGATGAAATTGAAGGTGTTGTAACATAAGTACCAAAACGGTCAACATGGAGTCTGTCGGTTTTAGTGAGCCAAACATGCCGGTAAATACCTGCTCCTTCGTACCACCAGCCTTCGTATTCGGTGGCATCAACCTTTACAAGAATAACATTTTTGCCTTCGTTACCATAACGCAAAACATCAGTCAAATCATAATTTGAGGGCGTATAGCCACTTTGGTGATTGCCTAAGAGCTGACCGTTTACCCAAATGGTGCTATTTCTAAAAATTCCATCAAATTCAATGGATATTTTTTCCCCCTTGTCCGTATCAGGTATTTGAAATTCTTTTCTGTAAAAGCCTACTCCACCGGGCAAATATCCGCTAACAGCTGGTGCACTTCCAATTGATTTATCGTTTACAAAAGTTCCCTCCACACACCAATCGTGCGGAAGATTCACTTCCTCCCAGTCTTCTGGTTTGAACGTAGATGCTTTATCGACATCGGTATAAGCAACGACGGCTTCCTTATTTGTTTCGACTTTTACATTGATATCGGTTAAACCGCCATAACCACCGGCTTTTACTGCCCGCTTGATAGCAATGTCACCTTTATGGAATTGCCAGCAAAAATCAAAATTTGCTCTGGTTCTTTTGAATTGAATATTCTGAGCTTCTCCATCGACTATAATGTAAAAAAGAGAGAGTAATAATATTATGATCGTTCTTCGTAGCATACAGTATTTATAAATTAAAATATTAAATTATATATGAACATAATAAAACTAAGTATTATAACTAATTTTTAAGCAATTAATTTATTGTTAATTTCGCTAATTTCAGATTCTTGTCATCAGAACTATTCCCGTAAAAAATTTCATATTCGCCCGGAGTCACCATCATTTTCCGCTGACTCCAATCGAAAAACTCAAATGAAGAAGGTGTCAATTCTATTGCTACTTGTTTGATTTTACCTGCCTGTATCTCAACACGTTTATATCCTCGCAGTGTTTTTAAAGGACCTTCAATGTCGTTTACTTTCTTAACATAAACCTGAACAACCTCAGCACCATCGCGCTTCCCGACATTACTCACCGGAACTGTTAAATGAATTTTTTCATCGATTCCAAATGCTGTTTTACTAAACCGGGCATCTCCAATCTTGAAAGTCGTGTAACTCAACCCATGACCAAATGAAAAAAGTGCATCGTTCATGAAACGGTATGTCCGGCCTTTCATCGAATAATCTTCAAAATCACCCAACTGGTCGGAATTTTTGTAAAATGTAACAGGCAATTTGCCAGAAGGGTTATAGTCTCCAAACAACACATCGGCAATAGCCTGACCGCCAGATTGTCCGCCATACCAGGCTTGAAGGATGGCATCGCAACTTTCTGTTTCAGGTGTAAAAGCAATAGCAGAACCTGAACAATTGACAAACACAATTTTTTTACCTGCTTTTTTCAACGCCTGTAAACATTTGCGCTGAGATTCAGGAAGTTCTATATTGGTTCGGTCGCCACCTTTAAAGCCGTGAAATTCTACCGGCATTTCCTCACCTTCTAATTTGGGCGAAATTCCACCTACAAAAATCACTTCATCTATACCTTTCAGTTTGTTTATCAATTCATTGTAATTAACCGGTATCTCCCGGCCAATATTCAATTTAAGACTGGCATCCATCCCATCGTAAATAGCTACATATTTAATCTTAATTTTGTATTCTTTCCCTTTTTCAACCTTATAAGGAAGCCTGATTGGTGCTAATTGCCATAAATCTTTTGCAAACAATGTGTCATTATTTACAATCACTTCACATTTTCCGCCAAATTCCAATCTTAAAACTATTTCCTCCGATTCGTTGGCACGATACACTGTTTCGAATTTTCCTGAAAAATTTTTAAGATTTACTCCACGACTAAACTGGTTTTGACCCGCGGTAGTTAATTGCATAGGACTTACAATTTGCTCGTTTGTCACGGCATCTCCCTTAAACTCTTTGTTGTTCCAATATGTAGCCTTCAGCCCTACTTTTCCATCAAATGAACAATTCTCGAAAAGACTTTTGGTAATCATGTCTTCGATCAAATCGCAACCTTTATCGTAAATTATTTTATTTTCAGGAAGCTTTGTTTTAACGCCCTCCAAAATAGTAGTGATACTTGATGGAAAACCGTTGTAGTTGCCCAATAACATAGGTTCATCATCAGCATTTGGTCCTATTACGGCAATTTTTTTTGCTGATTTTGACAATGGCAGGATATTATTTTTATTTTGTAAAAGGGTCATCGACTCCTGAGCCATTTTAAGGGCTAATGCCTTATGTTCTTTGGAATCAACAACCGACATTGGAATTTTTGACCACGACACCAATGAATCATTATCCATTTCGCCTAAATCGAAACGACCAACCAAAACGCGTTGTAAATGTTTATTTATTTCATCTTCACTGGCTAATCCCTTTTCTATGGCTTGAGGCAACTTATTGAACGCATAACCCCAGCCACACTCAACATCGGTACCTGCCAATACAGCTTTGGCAGCAGCGTGTGTAGCATCAGATGACACTTTGTGGGTTGTATAAAAATCGGAAATGGCTCCACAATCGGAAACAACTAAGTATTTGAAACCCCAGTCGTTGCGAAGGATTTCTTGCAACAAGTTTGTACTTCCGCAACAAGGTTCATCATCCAACCGCTGATAGGCACACATTACTTCGCGAACATCACCCTGTTGAACCAGTGATTTGAAAGCCGGCAGATAGGTTTCCCATAAATCGCGTGGGTTCACATTATTGAGGTTGAGTGAATGCCGACTCCATTCCGGCCCCGAGTGAACGGCAAAATGCTTGGCACAGGCCAGAAGTTTTTTATATTTGGAATCTGTAGGTCCCTGAAGACCATTTACAACAGAAAGACCGATTCGGGTGGTCAGGTAAGGATCTTCTCCGTATGTTTCCTGTCCCCGTCCCCATCGAGGATCCCTGAATATGTTTATGTTTGGAGTCCACACAGACAAGCTCATAAATTTGCTGTTTTCTTTACCATTTCGTATAGCATCATGGTATTTAGCACGGAATTCATCCGAAACAGCAGTAAAAACATCGAAAACCAGCTTATCGTCAAACGAAGCGGCCATACCAATGGATTGAGGAAAAACAGAAACATTGGATCCATATCTGATGCCATGTAATCCTTCGCTCCACCAGTTGAATTTCTTTATGCCCAAATGCGGTATTGCCTCCGACTCATCGCACATCAAGCTAGCCTTTTCTTTTACTGTCAAACGGGAAATCAAATCCTTTGCACGATCACCCGAACTTAACATTGAATTTTGGAAAGGATATTGTTGTGCAAAAATTGTTATTACAGCAAAAGAATATATTAAAACAAATGTGTATCTTTTCATTTGTGTTTTTTTCGGGTTTTTATTTTATGGTTACTTAAAAACGTATGGCATTATTCGTTCTCATAATCCTTTACGAACTTTACTGCAAAAAAACTAAATTTATTTTACATATATAGGCTGTTATGTATCACATATACTCCCGAAATACAATTTGTGACAGTTTTAAGATTTTTGTGTTCATAATATTCAAGCACAGTCAGGTCTTCGTTAGTTGACATTACTGGTGTCCATACATTCAGGTACAGGTTTTCTTCTTTTTTTATGATGGAGTATTTCTACCTTGAATCGGACCTAAACCATTTTTGTGCTTTACAACATTCTTTTCCATTTCTGAACAGACTGAGGTCGATATCAACGCAAATTACCAGCAGACGATGCGGCTAACGGTTTCTTTCTGTAATAAGCCAATTTGTCTTCGAACTTACCATGTAACAATACTTCTCCAACTTTCATCGATATAAGTTGTTACGTTAAAAAAATAATTTTTGAAATACTACAAATATAACAAAAATAAAAATAATTCTTCCATATCTTTTCAACATAAGTGATTGGAACAATATAATGTCGTATTTATTAAACAACAAGAAATTATTATTCTTATATGTATGTAATTCTATAAAATTCAGGTTCTTTATTCCATTCATTTCAAACATGCATTCACTACGCATTCACTACTCATTCAATTAACCTTTACAAAAGATAAGGAAATGTTATGCTTGTTTTACGGTCCTATTGCGGAGATATTGCGCTCTAATATTACACCGTATCATCACCGTA
>JGI24146J20443_1000180_pt1 | contig 59563 bp, 79 predicted proteins | sample BarGraIncub1131A_FD_20443 | JGI IMG/M metagenome (IMG submission 20443) | reverse complement strand
ATTCAAACCCGGTGCAGTGCTGGCCGTTAATGCCGGCCTTGCTTTAACCGCAGGAACCAATGCCGCCATAGTGGCGGGGACTGCTTATGCGGCATTCTTGAGTAAAATTGAAAGTTACAGTTTTAATACATTAGGTTGTCCTACTAATGATGTGACGGTAACGGCTTTATTCATTAATTTTACCAAACGTTTAAGAGATGAATTAGGGGTTAAATTCCAAACGGTTCTACCCGTAACAGCAACGATCCCGGATCATGAGGGTTGTATTGTGATTCCAAACACTGTCAATGATGTTGGCGCTCCGGCTCATGCGCTTGTCTATTGGACCACCGGAGCTCAGGGGGCTTGTGAAATTAACAAATCCCTGACCAATGCTTTGTATGATGGTGAGTACACTATTAACACGGTTTACACGCAATCTCAACTGGAAGCTTTTATTGCGGCTGGTATATTTGCGTTTCACAAAGTTGGCACTGGCGTTAGAACCCTTGATGATGTCAATAGCTTTACATCCTTTACCGCTGATAAAACAGCCGATTTTGGAAGCAACCAAGCAATTCGTGTCATTGACCAAATCGCCAATGATGTTGCTTTGATTTTTAACACTAATTACCTGGGAGTTATTCCCAATGATGAAAGTGGCCGTATCAGTTTGTGGAATGACATTGTAAAACATCACAAGGATCTGGAACAAATCAGAGCGATTGAAAACTTTGATCCTGCCCTGGTAATCATCGAAGAAGGCGACACCAAAAAATCCGTGGTTATCAGCGACGTAGTTACTGTTACAAATTGCATGACACAGTTATATATGACTGTTGTCGTAGCCTAAAAAAGAAGGGAGATAAAATATGAGTCAAATTATGAATGTAAGAGATACCATTTCTGGTTCACAAGGGGAATGCTACATCACGATTGCTGGCCGACGTTACAATTTTATGACGGTAATCAGCATTGATGCCACCATAGAAAAATCAAAAGAAGAAGTGGCCATCCTTGGGAAAACTGGTAAAGCCAATAAATCAGTTGGGTGGAAAGGTTCCGGGTCCATGACCTTTTATTACAATACGTCAATTTTCCGTGAAGCAATGCTCAAGTTTAAAGATACCGGTGAGGATTTTTACTTTGATATTCAAATTACCAATGCTGATCTTAGTTCAAGCGTTGGCCGTCAAACCGTTATTCTTAAGGATTGCAACTCTGATTCGATCACCATGGCCAAACTGGATGCAGACGCCGCCTTGCTTGATGAAGATATGGACTTCACCTTCGATGATTGTGAAATGCCTGAAAAGTTTAATGCTATTGCAGGAATGTAACAAATAATTGGGGCGCTAAGGCGTCTCTTTTTAAATAAAAAAAATAAAAAGGATGGTACTAAAAAATGAGTAAAAGTTTATCAGGATTCATGTCAGCCAACAAGATTGTTAAAGAAAATGTGTTTTACCCTGCTTCCAGAGCGTTTTTGGATGATAAGGGTGATTATTTGTTATGGGAGTTAAAATCTTTGACCTCTGAAGAGGATTCAAAAATCAGAGAATCAAGTTATTTTCAAGTTCCCGCCAAGGGCAAAAATGGGAAGGTAATCCGGGGGCAAACAGTTAAAGAGCTCAGCGGTGAAACCTACACAGCTAAATTAGCGGTGGCCTCTGTGGAGTTCCCCGACCTACAAAATGCCGAATTACAGGATTCTTATGGTGTAAAGACACCTGTGGATTTACTCAGAGCAATGTTAGATCCGGGGGAACTTGCCAACCTGATGATCAAAGTTCAAGAGTTATGTGGTTTTGACATTGATATGGATGAACTGGTAGACGATGCAAAAAACTAATAAGTGAGGGTGAGTATGATGCGAACTATGCATTTTACTGCCTTCACGAACTGAATTTAATGCCATCTCAATTTTTAGCACTTAGCCGTGAAGAAAAAGCTTTTGTTATTGCTTCCATCGATATAAAAGTCGAACAGGAGAAAAAAGCAAAGAAGAAGGGCAGGTGATGAAATGGCCACAATTGCAAGTACACTAAAAATAAATGACGGGATGACTCCTGTTTTCAAATCCATGATGAATTCCATGAACATGATTGTCTCGACGTTTGAGGATATGAATCGAGCCAGCGCGAACGCCATCAATGTAAAAGGTATAACAGCCGCTAGAGGTGAACTCACCAAAGCTGCCAGTGCTTTTAAACAGATTGAAGATAATATTAATAAAACAACAGGCGCGCAGGATAAACTCAACAAATCTGTTAGCGGTATGAGTGGAAGTTCAGCCGACGCAATCACAGGTATCAAAAACATTGCAGGAGCATTAGGTCTGTTATCTCTTGCAGCTGTCGGGGTAGGTTTAATAAAAGAATCTTTAAGCAATGCTTTTGACCGCATGGACACCATGGATCGCTTTAATCGTACCATAACAACTATGACGGGCAGCACTGATATTGCAAAGGATGGGCTTAAAGATTTAACTGGCATTGTAACGGGCACAGCTTATGGGTTAAACGATGCAGCACAGGCAGCTCAAAACTTTGTGGCGCGGGGCATGGATATGAAGAGCGCAACAAAGAGCGTAAAAGCCTGGACGGATGCAGTTAGTTTTTATGGCAAAGGAACCACCGAAGAATTTTTAAACGTGACTGATGCAATTACAAAGATGAGAACTAAAGGCACTGTTGAGATGGACCAACTCAACAGGTTGTTCGATTCCGGGATTAACGCGGTTGGTATATACGCGCAAGCCACAGGGCAGATGTCCGGCGACGTTCAAGATGCACTAAGCAAAGGCATGATAAGCTCGAATGACTTTTTAAACACAGTTGAAAATGCTATGGAAACTGGCGCTAATGGTGTTATAAATATTGCAGGAGCGGCACTAACGGCAGGGGATAGTTGGTCAGGAACATTTAGTAAAATGAGCCAGGCTGCAACACGTGGCATGGTTGATATTGTAAAATCAATTGATGCTGCACTTGCCACAAACGGACTTCCTACACTCAAGCAAGATATTGCAGACGTAGGGTCTGGTTTTGAAGGAACAGCAAAGACAGTTGCTAGTGCTGTTACAGTTATGTTTGACAATAAAGACGTGCAGACATTCATAAAAAATATAAGCACTGATTTTACAGCAGGCAAAAATGAATTTAACACAGCAATGGATGAAATACTTAAAAAAGTACAAGAGAACACACCTCAGATAGAAAAATCATTTAATAACACTAAAAATGCATGGGATAGCTTTTTCAATACAGTCATTATGAACAATGGCCAATTACAAAACACTGACTGGAAAAGTGTAGGAGATGCGTTAGGAACAGGGTTCAGTGGAGCACTAGGCGTATTAACAAGCGTAGGCGCTATGTTACTTAATATAGGAACATTTATAGTGACATTTCCAAAAATGATAGCAGACCTTATTATTCCGCCTAAAAATGGACTAACAGGGTTTTTAGAAGATGCGCAAACCACTGGGATAGCAACGCAAAATGTATTTATAGATTTAGCGAATGCAATAAATGGTATATTTAATATTTTTGGAGCAAATATACCGTATATTCAAGAAGTTGGAGGGGAAGCAGCCGGAGCGCTTGCTTCCGGAATGGAAGACAGGTCATCCGAGGTGTACCAAAAAGCACAAAATATCCATGATGGCACAATGGGATTCATTAATCCCATCACAGGCGAACTACAGCAAACTGGGATAAATGGGATATTGAATCTAAGCAACGGAATGTTTTCGCAAAAACCTTTGACTGATCAAAGTGCACTGAGCGTGCATGACGGAATCCATGAAAATATTAATACACTACCAGGCGAACTAAACACTATTGGTTCAAACAGTATCATCTCCATGGGTGGGGGTATCGACCTTTCCGCACCTATTGCCAACGCCGCCGCGCAAGGTATCTACGGTCTAATTACTGGCCAATTAAACCCATTGGGTCAATTCGGTACTGACACGGGCGGATTTTTAGCAAGTGGTTTGTCAGGTGGCATGAGTACCTGGAATGCATTCACATCTGCAACCCAGGGAATTGTCGATTTTATCAAAAATGCGTTTTTAAAAGGATTTGACATTAACTCACCATCTGGTTTCACAACCTATGTCGGGGAAATGTTAGGGCAAGGGTTAATCAATAGCTTAAGCAATACAAATCTTGGCAAGGTTGCAACGTCTTTAATGGGAACATTAAAAGAAGCATTTTTGCAAGGCAGAACAAATGCCTTAAGCATATTCGAACACATGGGCGATATGGGTTCGGCGTTATTGGCACGTATGGGAATATCGTTACCAACTTTGGGAAACTTACTATTCCCAACTGATTCACAGAATATTACAAGCGCTTTTGGTAGCAGAGAAAGCCCCGGAGGTTTCGGATCCACATATCATGAAGGGATCGATATTGGGGCGGCCTATGGCGCTGCAGTCAGAGCGACCGCAGCCGGAAAAGTTATCTTTGCCGGTGAAAATGGTGGTTACGGAAACATGGTTGAAATTGATCATGGAAACGGGTTAACCACTCTCTATGCGCATTTATCAGAGATTATGACCTCTGTTGGTGCAGCGGTATCAGCCGGGCAACAGATCGGTAAAGTCGGTTCAAGCGGAAACAGCACCGGGCCTCACCTCCATTATGGAGTGTATGAGAACGGTGTCGCCGTGGATCCAATGACAGCTGCTATTAGTGGTGGTAGTGGAGACGTGGGAGCCTGGATACAACAGGCCATGAATGCTATCGGAATAACAGGGCAGGACAATTTCAATCATCTGGTAACTATCGCCATGAACGAAAGTGGCGGGGATCGTAACGCTCAAAACAACTGGGACAGTAACGCCATGGCGGGAACACCTAGTATGGGCCTGATGCAGATGATTCAAAGTACGTTTGACGCCTATTCATCTGGCGGCAGTATATGGGACCCTGTTTCCAATGCAATTAGTGCCATTAACTACATGATTGACCGCTATGGATCAATCTTGAACACGCCTACAGGCGGTTACGCTGCAGGAACACGAAACGCAACGCGCGGGGTTCATTGGGTCGGTGAAAACGGGCCTGAATTAATGAACTTCCGTGGTGGCGAAACCATTACAAATAACAAAGATAGCATGGAGGCTTTATCTCCTGAAAAAGCTGCTTCATTAAGGGGATCGAGTGTTTCAAATAACAGTAAAATTACCATGGCTCCTATCATTCATATTCATATGGGGGACAATATAATTAATAATGAAATGGATATTAAAAAAGTGGTCAGACTGTTAGGTGATGAATTGGAAGAACAGCTGCAGATCAGCGCAGCGGGAATTTATTAAGGGAGGCGTAAAGAATGGCTTATATCGTTTATTTGGACAATGTGGCGTTACCTGTTACGCCTTCGAACCTTCAAATTGTCACAACAAATAAAAATACAACCTTGGATTTAATCAATGGGTCCGAAATAAATATCTTAAAGGGTTCCGGCTTAAAAACCGTGGCCTTTGAGTGTTTAATCCCACAAACTCTTTATCCTTTTGCGATTTATCCGGAGGGATTTAAAGATGCTACTTTTTATTTAGACATCTTAGAAGCCTTGAAAAATGATAAGAAAACCTTTCAATTCATCGTTTCAAGAGAAAGCCAGTCCGGGCAACCTTTGTTTAACACTAATATTAAAGTCTCTTTAGAAGATTTTACACCGGTGGAAGACGCTGGGAGCGGAACGGATATAAAAGTATCAATTAATTTAAAAGAATTCAAGGAATATGGAACAAAATTTGTCATCATCGAGCCGGAAATACCGCCAGTGGTGGCAGATCCACCCAGGCCAGTTGATCCAGCGCCAGAACCGGCACGGCGATTATACACCGTTGTTTCGGGGGATTGCCTTTGGGCGATTTGCAGGAGCCAACTGGGCGACGGATCCCGTTGTTGGGATGTGGCCGCTTCGAACGGCATTGCTGATGCAAACCTGATATTCCCAGGACAAGTCATTGACTTGACAGGGTATTAATATGATCCTGGACATTAAAACGCAAAATGGAAATACCATTTATGAGCCAGTAGTGAAAGACGGGGTAACCCTTACCAGGGAAAAGAACAAGCCCGCCGTTTTAAAATTCACTGTTTTGGCTGATGAAAATTTCAAGGTGGAAGAAGGAGACATTGTCAGTTTTCAGTCAAGTACCCTGGATCCCACCAATGAAACACATAATTGCTTTTATGGTTATGTGTTTGGGATTGCACCAAATAAAACTAAAGAAATAACCATTACGGCCTATGATCAAATTCGGTATCTGCTAAGTTCTGATACTTACATTTATGCAGATAAAACACTAACTCAATTTTTAAGAATGCTTTGTTCGGATACGCAGATAAAAAGCGGGAATGATATCATGGAAACATTTTATGTAATCCCTAGCAGAGTGGAGGACAATCAAACCTATTTGGACATGCTTTTAACGGCCATCCAATTAACCAGGGATAACACCGGGGTGGATTATATCCTTTGGGACAATTTTGGAGAAATTGCTTTGCACGATACAAATTTTTTCAAGATTCCTTTGAAGGTTGATAATGAAACCGCCCAGGACTTTACCTTTGAATCCTCAATCGATTCTGAAACTTTCAATCAGATTAAAGTTGTCAGAGAAAATGAGGATGGTACCCGTGAGGTTTTTATCAGAAATGATCCTAACACGATTGGGAAATGGGGGCTATTGCAGTTTTATGACACGGTTGCAAATGATGAGAATGGAGACGCCAAAGCAGATACACTATTAGCTCAAAAAAATAAGAAGACACGAACAATGAGTCTTTCCGGGGCGTTTGGTGATATACGGGTAAGAGGTGGATCCACCGTGTACGTTCAAATTGATGATGCCGTTGATATGGGGTTTAACATTGAGGGGTACACCACTGGTGCTTTTATGCAGGTCACAAAGGCAACTCATAATTTTAACAACGGTTTACACACCATGGATTTAGAAATAACAGGAGGGGGCCTGATCAATGGCTGATTTACTTAATACAATTAAAAAGGCAGGAGTAGGCGCCATGCAGGCTAACGCTCCGGTGGCTGTCATGTTTGGCACCGTGACAAGTGCTGATCCTCTGGAAATTAAAATTGAACAGAAAATGACATTAACGGCGGCCTTCCTAGTCCTTACAGATGCTGTGAAAGATCACGGGGTAACTTTTACTGTTAATGGTTCAACCGGCTCTGGCGGTGATCCTGGTCATTATCACGATTATTCAGGTGACAAACTGTATCTACAGCAAAGCACCCTAAGATTAGGGGACACCGTGGTTTTATTACGTGTTCAAGGCGGTCAAAAATTTGTAGTGCTGGATAGGGTGTGGTCAACATGATTCCCACAAGCACAAACAATCTGGCGTCTCTGGACAAAATCACACAGAAACCCAGTAAGACCTATCGGTTAGATGTTGAAAACAACCGGATCACGGGTTATTGTGACGGTTTAGAGGCTGTTAAGCAGGCCGTTTATTTAATCCTGAACACAGAACGTTTTGAGTATCTTATCTTTTCATGGAATTACGGGGTTGAAATTAGAAAACTCATCGGGAAACCTACCACTCTGATCATTCCAGAGCTGGAAAGATATATCAAGGAAGCACTCACTCAAGACGATCGTATTAATGAGGTGTCAAACTTTTCCCATGAAATCATAAAAAGTAAAGTTCTCACAAGTTTTACAGTTGTTTCAAATGTGGGTAATTTTATAAGTGGATTGGAGGCAAATATATAAATGTATGAAAGTATAACCTATGATGTGATTATGAATCGGATGCTTGCAAAGGTAATAGAAAGTAATCCGGATATTGATACAAGAGAAGGCAGTTTGATTTTTGATGCCCTAGCACCGGCGGCGGTCGAGCTTCAATTAATTTATATTGAGTTTGATGTGATATTGAATGAGACTTTTGCCGATACGGCATCAAGACCAAATCTAATTAAAAGAGCCGCGGAACGGGGCGTTATTGTATACCCTTCGACCACGGCCACCTTAAGGGGTGAATTCACACCATCGAGTATTAACATCCCTATCGGTTCCCGTTTTAGTTTGGGAGGATTGAACTATTTCACAAAATCTAAAACCTCTGATGGAAATTATCAGATGCAGTGTGAAACAGCGGGAATTATTGGAAATCAATTTTATGGGGTTCTAGTCCCTATAAATTACATTGCCGGCCTGGCAACCGCACGATTGGCTGAAGTGCTTATACCTGGGGAGGACGAAGAAGCTACAGAGGATTTAAGGGAACGTTACTTTGCCAGTTTCGAAACAAAAGCTTTTGGTGGAAATAAAACTGATTATCTGGAAAAAACAAATGCTCTGCCTGGCGTTGGCTCAACCAAAGTTACACCCAACTGGAATGGTGGCAGCACAGTTAAATTAACAATATTGGATTCGGATTTTAACAAAGCGTCAAGCGCCTTAATCAGCGCTGTACAGGTGGCCATCGATCCTACACAGGATGGTCAGGGTTTGGGCATTGCTCCAATCGGACACATTGTCACCGTGAACACTCCGGCGGAAGTGGTCATTGATGTGACGGCCACAATTACTTATGATGATGGGTACGGGACAAGCATTGCGATCACTCAGGCAGTGTCAGATTACCTGTTGGAATTAAGAACCTCCTGGGCGGATCAAGGCAGCTTGATTGTCAGAACCGCACAAATCGAAACAAAATTATTGGCCATCACCGGTATTCTCGATATTGCGAATACCAAAATAAATGGTGTGGCAAACAATCTCACGCTCTCAGCCTTCCAGATACCGACTCTGGGGACGGTAACCGCATGATTAGGAATGTAAGCTTAATCAATCAGGTGCCCCTTTATTTAGGGGGTGTTGAAGAAATTAAGCAGATCGTAAATGCTGAAAATCCAGAATTTCAAACAACCGCGGATGAAAGTGAAAATATTAAGAACAATCAGTTTGTCAACACACTAACCATCGACGGTGCAAACCGGTGGGAAAAGATTTTAAAGATTCCCACAAACATCAATGATGTGTTAGAAGATCGGAGGTTTCGGGTTTCCGCCCGATTAAAGAGGTCATTCCCTTACACGGAAATAGCCTTAAAAAATGACTTATCGAGTTTAACAAATGGAGATTATACCTTATTTCTCGATAGTGTCAATTCGATTTTAAAAATAAGGATCTCTGTTAATTCAAAATCAAACTTCAACGAGATTTTAAATTTATTGAATGCTGTTTGCCCGGCTAATTTAATTATCGATTTATGGTACAAATATGATATTTTGACCAAATGCGGCGATATGCTGTGCGGTCAATATCACATCACGGGGACAATTGGAGAAATTATATCTTCAGGTATGTCTTTATCCAACCTTACAACACGGGCAGCCTATGCTATCGAAGCATGCGGGACGTTTCCAAATATAGGGACGATCGGTGTTATTTTTAACCAGCCGATGGGAATGGACGACAACTCCACTTCAGGGTTAAGCAACGAAAACCCGTGTGGCACGCTACCAATTCCGGGAACCGTTGGTTTGATAATTGATGACCCGATTGGTACGTCATTCGTGTGTGATAGGGCACAAATTGAATATGACATTTGTAACAGGCTAATAGCTTCAGGGACAATTGGCTTGACAATCAATAATCCTCTGGGAGCCTCATGTATTGAGTCAAGTGCAGTCAATCAACAAGGGGTTTGTGGTGCTCTAATAGCAGCGGGCTCTGTGGGGTTGGCGGCGGTCATGGGTGCCATGGCCTTATCAACAATTCGGACATTTAGCCCGGTTAATTATATGCTCTGCGGGGAATTAATCTGTGGGGCATAAAGAAAGGAGTAAGTTATGGCATTTTGGAGTACAACCTATCTGAATAAGATTAGAAACAAAATCATGGTTGACGTGATTAAAGCAAAGTACAAAATCGGGTCCACTTACTATGACGCTGTGATCAACAGCAAAACAGTGTCCGGAGAAAATGTGGTGATCATTGTTGGTTGTCCAAACGTCCCGGCAGGGACTTTGACAATTACGGAGGTCGTTTTGTATGATAACAACGGCGATATCGTCGCTTCCAAAGTCGAGTCTGTATCAAAGACAGGCTCACAAGGCGTGTTATTTAAATTTGAATTACCTATTAAGGAGGTATAAATTATGGCAGATCCTACCCATTACAGTTTAACCAAATGGTTAGATGATGTTCCTGGTATACAAACCGGAACACCGTTTGACCAGATCAGAATGAATAACATTGAACAGGGCATTTTAGCAAATAATATTCATAATGCCTTTTTAAATCAGCACGCCAATTATGCATCGCTGGAAGTTGAAAACAACCGGCCTTTACGGATTCCTGTCACTTTGGCGGGGGCAAATGTTCCCTTGTCAGTAAACATCCCAATCCTGCGCAACCACATCAATTATAGTGTGGCTGTGGAGATCAGCACTGTAACCGGCACAGATGCAGGTGATGTCGTCATAACAAATAAACAGGCCAATGGTTTCACCATCGCTCACACGGGGGCAGCCACGGCGGTCACTGTGATCTGCATCGTTTCCGGAGGTATGATCTAATGGCCAACATCATTATTAAATCGGATGATCGAAGAGCCAGGGAGCATAAAATCTTAAATGATTTAGGCCCTGGACGAAACGCATCAAGAAAAGATCGTGAGTATGCCGCCTGCATCGCAGAGAAAACGCATGAACAAATAACAAAAATGAAATCAAGGGAGAGATAACAAATGATTGTTAATGAAAAAAACGAAGGACCAAAGTTAGTTTATAGAGTTGTCGGAACAAAGATTTATTTAGGCGTTGATGAAGATATCATGTTGAACCTGAAAAATTATGAACGTGATTTTGAGGTAACGTTGAATTGCTGCATGGATTATGATTGTGTCTTGATCACAAATTTAGCGGTTTATTATGTTGCTCAAATCACCATTCCTGCACGAGCTTATGTCAATAGTGTGGCGGTACCTTTTAGCATGGACAACTGCATTCTTGATTTATGGAGTATGGATGTTCCTGTTAACGTAGATGCCCCTGTTACAGAGGTGATTTAATGGCTAATTTTGATGATGTAATCTTAGCGGCTAAATCATTAAGCCGTGGTAACGTGGAAGTAAAAATGATTGATGACGTGGCGGGGGTTGTTTACCCGTCTTTTATGTTTAAAATGCCAAAGCTTAAAAACTCCGAATTGTATACCGGCGGGGCTGAAACCACCCACCCCGCCTGGATCGTCGATGGCGTGGAAAAGACCGAGTTTTTATTTAGCTGTTACATTAACAGCGTGATTAATGGAAAAGCTTTAAGCCTTCCTTTCTCCGATCCAAAGACAGGAATGAACTTTGATCAGGCGAAAGCATACGCTGAAGCGTGCGGGGTTGGGTATCATTTACCGACCATTGCAGAGTCAGCAGCTATTGCGCTGTGGTGCCGGAAAAATAACCTGATGCCACGGGGTAATAACAATTATGGCAAAGATCATTCAGCACCCTACGAAAAGGGTACCGCGACTTACTTGAGCGCGGGTACTACCTGCAGAACCGCCACAGGCTCCGGCCCAATCTCCTGGAACCATAATGGTCAACCTTTTGGCATCGCTGATTTAAACGGGAATGTTTACGAATGGCAAGCCGGATATCGAACCGTGGACGGTGAGATTCAAATCATCCCTGATAACAATGCAGCTGTCACTGGAACTAACCAACTGGCAACTTCAACGCTCTGGAAGGCAATTATGCCGGACGGATCTTTGGTTACGCCTGGTACCGCTGGCACATTAAAATGGGATCATCTGGTCGCAGCTGTAGCCGGCGGCGGGTTTAGATTAAATACGGCCATTGAAAATGTAGGGGCTGACGGTGTCTATGGCGCCACATCCTTTGCCGGTCTTACGGCCAAAGCCGGGGTTAATATTCCGGAGATCCTTAAAAAACTGGCAATCATGCCGGTTGATGCAGGCGATCATGGTGGGGATTCCATTTACATGGATAACCATGGTGAGCGTTTGGGTTTTCGTGGGGGCCTTTGGATCAACACTTCCAGCGCTGGGGTTTTCTACTTGGATGGCGGTTTTCCCCGGTCGCTTGCTGGCGACGGCGTCGGGTTTCGCTCTGCTTTCGTAATCTGACGGGCGGCGCGATAGCGCCTGCCCCTTACTACAATTGAGAAAGGACATAAATGGAAGAATTAATCATTTTAGAAAAGACAAAAGAAATGCTCAGTTATGGGAATCAGGCGCTAGTCTCTTTCCCAAAATCTGAACGGTTTTCGTTGGTTGTGGATATCAAAAATAGTATGTATGCTATTTTTAGATTGTGTATTGTAGCAAATAAAAAGTATTACAAGAAAACGACCTTACAGGATCTGGATATTGAAGTTGAAGTATTACGGGGGTTCCTGGCTTATGCCGTTTCCCCGGATGTTAAATATCTTTCAATCAGGAAATATGAGATTTGGTCTAAAAAAGTCAATGAGATTGGAAAAATCCTAGGGGGCTGGATTAAGTCTCAGAAAAAATAATAGCTACGGGGGATGGGTCATATCGTTTGGGTTTTCGTGGGGGCAATTGGAACAACACTTCCAACGCTGGGGTTTTCAACTTGAATGGCAATAATCCCCGGTCGAATGCTAACGACAACATCGGGTTTCGCTCTGCTCTGCTCTTGTTTCCAGATATTTGGTGGTTACGGCTGCTGAATCAGTGTAAAGAGATTAAAGGGATCCATCTCCCTTCTTATTTTGTTAAAGCAGCTTAAGAAAAATACGGCATTAATAGAGATAGTTAGTAGGCTTTTTAGTCGGAGGGTATCTTTTGATTTTTAATACATAAGGACAACATGAAGAGAATTAACAATATTTATGAGAAAATCTATGATTTTGAGAACTTATATAGTGCCTACATTGAAGCACGCAGGGGCAAAAGGTATCGTCCGGACGTGCTTAAATTCAGTGCACACCTGGAAGAAAACCTGACTGAAATACAAAATGAATTAATGTGGAAATCCTACCATGTTGGAAGTTACCGACAATTTTATGTTCATGAACCAAAGAAAAGATTGATCATGGCTTTATCATTCAAGGATCGGGTGGTCCAATGGGCCATTTACCGACAGCTTAATCCTCTGGTTGATAAACAATTCATTCATGACAGTTATGGCTGTAGGGTTGGAAAAGGTTCCCACGCCGCTACCCAGCGCCTGCAAGGATGGTTAATCGCTATAAATAAACAAGAGGATCCCTGCTTTTATTTGAAACTTGATGTATCAAAATATTTCCACAGAGTTAATCATGAGGTTTTATTGTGGGACCTTGGAAATCGGATCAAAGATAAGGACGTGATCTGGCTGCTAAGTGAGATCATTAATAATAAAGAGGTCCCTTTTGGTTTACCATCCGGAATAAAACCGGAGGATTGCCCGGTTGAAGACCGGCTCTTTGATGTTGGTATGCCGATCGGTAATCTTACCAGTCAAATGGAGGCTAATTTATGCCTGGACAACCTGGATCAATATGCTAAACATGATCTTCAGATCAAACATTATATAAGGTACATGGATGACATCATTATCCTAGGTAAAAGTAAGAGTGAACTCTGGGAGATCAAACACAAAATTGAGGTGTTTTTAAATGATGTTTTGAAATTGGAATTGAATCATAAAACAAGGGTTGGACGTGTCAAAGATGGTATTGAGTTTGTTGGCCTCCATGTTTGGGGCCATAAACAACGGATCAAGAAACAATCCCTGAAGCGCATAAAGGCCCGGCTGAAATTTGTCCGGAGGGCGTTTGATAAGAGTGAAATTAAAGAGGATAAATTACAGGCAACAGAGGCTTCATATCGTGGGTTGCTGAAAAGTACGCACTCCACAGGGTTATTGGAAACGTTTGGATTATAGCAGCTTAACGGCTGCTTTTTTATTGGGAAAAAAAGAAGGAGGTGTTTATGAGTTTGGCAGATTTAATCGACATTCTATCAGATTATGCAAGCAACATGACGACCATTATTATTTTGGCAGTATTAGTATTCAAACCGCTACGGTTGAAATTCACGGAGAGATTCATAAAACCTGAAGAAGACCAAAACCAAAGGATGAATAAGAGTGAAGACAACCAGGACATCATAAAATTAGCCTTAGTGGCCCTGCTCCATGATCGGGTCTATAATGCCTGTGTTTTTTACATTAATCAAACCAATATTAGTGTAGAAGATATGAAAAATCTGAAACATTTGTTTGAAGCCTATGCTGGCCTTGGGGGGAATGGCCTGTGCCATGAATTATACACACGAGTTTTAAAATTACCACTAGCAAAAATTTAAAGGAGAAATTATGAATAAAATTACAAGCTTTATTGAGAATTTAAAAGGTGTTCCAACCGGTACATGGGTAGTTCTGGCAACCATTGTTTTATTAATTGTTAATGCGATGCTTACGGCATTTAACATTAATCCGATTGTTTTGTCTGAAAGCGATCTTTTTAAGATTTTTTCTTACGCTGGTGCAATTGCCAGTATTGGTTACGGTATCTGGAAGAACTTTAATATTACAGATAAAGCTCAAGCAGCCGGCCAAATATTAACATTATTAAAAGATGGTTTCGTTACCCTGAGCGCCGTATTGCAATTTATTGAAGAAATCAAAAAGAATAACGATACTACCGCTTCAAACAATATTGAAACAGAACAAAATGCAAGCGGATTAGAAAACGGGGGTAAATAATATGGCTTATCCTTATCTTCCAGTCGCTCATGGAATGCAGACAAATGGAATCGGAGACCCAGGAGCCTGTTATAATGGTAGAAAAGAATCTGATATTTCTTATCGTATTGTTTCTTATGCGCTTCCTCTTCTTACCTCTGTCGGGGTCAAATTAGAGTCAGATTTCTTTGGCAATAACGACAAGAACATTATTAAGTGCGTTGAAGAGGCTAATCAACTGGGATGCGACCTCTATGTGTCTTTTCATGTAGACAGCAATAAAGATGCCGTTGGTGGGGTGATGCCCATCATTCAGGCGGGTGATGCACAAGCCAGACGGTTTGCTGAATTAGCAATCAAGAATTTAGGAGAAATTGGTTTAAAGAGAAGAACCATTTTAGAACGTGAAGACGATTATGAGAATTTAAAAACAAATATGACCTCTTGCGTTTTAGAAATGGGAACCATCAATAATGAAGAGGACTTTAATATCCTCTGGAATAAAGCCCCGCAAGTTGGAAAGCAGATTGCTTATACAATTTTAGACTACTATGGAATAACACGGCCGGTTGACTTTACCACTGTTCCTTATGTGGATTCAAAAATCCCAACCTCTTTACCCAGTCCATTGCCCCCTGTGATTGATGGTACTCCTGTATCCGTCCCACCAGTAGAAAATCCGGCTCCTGTAGCCCCTATCATGCCACCTGTTTCTCAGGACTATCAAGTACGGTATGAAACGATAAACATTCAGTATTTCTTACACATCTGTAACTATAGTCCCGGCCTTGCTTTTGACAATGAGCCCGGACCGGTAACAAGTACTGGTGTTGGTAACGCTCAAAGAGGTTACCAGATAGCAGATGATGAACAATGGGGGCCGGTTACAGAACAGAAGGCTTCTGGACAAGTTGGTATCTATCAGACTAAGTTAAAAGAAAAAGGATTTTATAATGGCGAAATTGATGGCATTCCGGGAGAGCAAACATATCAAGCAGTGATTGATTTTCAAAATTCAGTAGGATTGAGAGCTGATGGCTGTATTGGTATGAATACATTTAATTATTTAATTAATGGCATCGCTCCATCGGATATTGTAGAAATCCCAGCACCTTCTGGGCAATCTTATGTGTACTTCACAGATGATGAATTCAAATGTGCATGTGGGTGTAGTGGTGATGTGCTTCCAGAGATCAAAGCACTTGCCGATCGAGTAAGAGCACGATACGGTTACCCTCTTATTGTAACTAGTGGATTCAGATGCCCTTACCAGAATGATTTAGACGGTGGAGTAGGGTTCAGTTTCCATATGCAGGGAATGGCAGCAGATATATATAGCCCAGGTAGAATGAGTTATGATGAAGTAGAAGTACTTGCTAATGTAATAGTAGAATGTGGTGGCGGGGTTATCATGTATCATGCCAATCTTTTCTGTCACATGCAACTCGAAGTAACCAAATGGTCTATGAACTAAATATAAAACATATGGCCACCTCCGGGTGGTCTTTTTTTTATTGCAAAGAAAAAGCCCCGGTTAAGGGGCCTAGGGTTTATTTTACCAACTGTTCCAAAGCTTCTTCAACCAGGACATTGATTGACGTTCCCTTATTTTCAGCCAATGCCCACAATTTTGATTTTAATGCGGGGTTGATTAAAATATACAAAGGTTCTTTTTCACCATCTTCAGAGACTTTCCCGAAGATGGCTTCATAATCCTCAACATCCAGATTACTTTCAGCCCACAATTTGGCATCTTCACGTGTCATTGGCATGATCTGTTCGCCAGGTCCCCCGGTGTTGCCGTGCCATTCTCCATAACGAGAATTTCCGCCGCCTTCACCGTGTAAAAAATATTTTCCGGATTTTGTTCGATACAGGTCTTCAGAACAATATTCGAAATCGTCTGATGGGAGATCGTTGTCCCATTGTCCAATACATTTTGCAGTGTTCGTGTCATATTTTGCGCCGTTAATAATTTTTTTCATTTTAGTTCTCCTTTAAATTTTTAATAGGTGGTCGGTCGCCACCCTGATTTTTATACTAAATATTGATGTTCGTCATAAAACTTGTCCATATTTTCGTTTTGTTCAATTCGATCGTCTAAGTATTCTTCAACTTCGGCTTCGGTTTCAAACTGTCCGGCTATTTTCCAAGTATTAAGATATTTTAGATAATATGGCCAGCCCATGTTTTTATTTGTTTCGTATATTGGATTTTGTGAAACATGCATGCCCAGTTTATAGGCTTTTTCAGTGATTGCCTTTTTCATTTTATTTCCTTTACCCTTTCGGGTTTGCGGAAGGTCGCCACCCTGATTTTATTATGATGCCATTTCAAGTAGTAATTCCGATATGTCTTTGATTACACAAGAGTTTAAATCATTTGTCGTTAGGACACTTACAAGATAATTTCCTTCAAAGTCTGTGTATCTTTCAGCTAATCCCCTTAATCTATTCTGTACTTGTTCTTGGGTAAAATCATAACCATGTTTTGTTAAGGCTGGTATATCGCAAATAATGATAGTAAGTTTTCCGTTATCTTCACTCCGATATATTTGATCGTTATTTTTGTCATCTGCTTCATTTACGATGTATTTTAGTATTTGTAAGGATCTCCATCGGCCGCTTACACCATTGTTTAAAAATTCTACATCCATCTTATCAGCAATTATTTGTGCTAACCAGCTTGTTTCTTCCAGCTTTCTTACTGCTATTTTCTTTTTCATGTTGCTGCCTCCTTTAGATTTTTAATTTGTTTGTTTCTATGTCTATGTCTATATTATATATTAGACTTGATATAATGTCAATCTTTATTTGATTAAATAGTAAGTATTTATATATTTATTTTTGCCGGATTTATGCCATATGAATATCTATATCACGGGTTTTAGGCAAAAACAGTTTTATAAATGCTTACTTTTGCTCAAAAACACCCACTTTCTCAAATTACGCCCATATTGACGATTTAAGAGGTTTTATGGTTCGCAGGAACTAAGTGACCTTTCGTATTGGAAAATCGAGCGCGCGGGGGCAGTAAGACCGTGGGTATATTCTCTATTTTTATTTTGCAAAATCTATGGTATGATAAGCAAAAATCAGGAAAGTAAACCCCTCCTGATTCATATAGTTTTCCCAAATTTTTCCCAGATGGGGGTAAAATTAGAATGGTTGTTTTAATGGATTCTATTTTAAGAATCGCATTAGATAGCCATCACAGAGCAATACAGATCAATATAATCGGTATCACCACGAACCAGTAGGTTGAGGGTTCGAGCCCCCCAGGGCGCACCAACTATCGCATTAAACAGTCATTCATGGCTGTTTTTTATTTTACCAATTTTAAGGTTTTCCCAGAATTTTCCCACAAGATTTGGTGCTCAGGTAATTTCACAACTTTAATGACTGGCTTTTTCTTTTTATAGAGCTGATCAATCTTACTTGCTGCCTTTTCCTTTGTGATGTCTAATACATGGGTGTATGTGGACAAAGTGACATTCACATTGCTATGCCCCAATAATGCCTGGACAGTCTTTGGTTGTTCTCCTAGCTCAAATAACCGGGTGGCGTAGGTGTGCCGGAGATCGTGAAAATTCTTTTCTTCTATTCCCATATGCTTATAAATTGTTTTGATCCTCTTCAAAATGTTCCGGCTGTCAAATGGTTTGCCTGAGGATGTACTAAAAATAAGTGTCTTGTTATCCATTTTCAATTGTAATTTGGCGTACTTTGCCTTTTGCCTGGCATCGTGCAGTTTTAAAAATTCAGCAGTGCGTTCAGGAAGAGGAATCACCCGACTGGAACTTTTTGTTTTTGTATCAGTAAATTTCCCCACTCTATTTTTATTTTCATCAATTTTCACAAAGCGAAACGATTCATTGATGTAGATCACGCGCTTTTTATAGTCGATGTCCTCCCAGCGCAGCGCGAAGATTTCCCCCTGGCGCATTCCGGTATCCAGGGCAAGATTGAACATGACTTCGTGATCATGCCCTTTTATTAGCTCAATAAATTTAAATTGTTGATCTAAGGTCATTGGGTTCACCCGGTCTATTTTATTCGATTTATCATCCGTATTCTGTGGGATCTTCAGGGATGGCGCAAAATTATTGACGATCCGGCCAGTTTCGAGGGCGTACCTCAGGCATGGGGAAATGATCTTATGCATGGATCTCACGATGCTACTGCTCTTTTTTTCTTCATAGATCAAATTATAATGTTCTTGCATGTCAGTGGCTTTTAGTTTCCCAATTTGGATTAAGCTTACTCTGTAGCTCTTTACATGATTTTTAAAGTTTGCACTATACAACTCAACCGTGGAATCCTTTTTGTCTATTAAATGGACGGTCTTGAGCCAATTATTCATAAAATCCCCGAAGGTTATCTTGTCGTTGCTGATATTTTTAGATGCTTTTTCCTCAGCGATTGCGACCTTGGCTTTTAAATCTTTTAAAGTCGGCGCGGTCACGTCCTTTGTCTTTTGCGTCACAGGGTCATAGATCCGGTGCCTAAAATACACTTTCCCATTACGGTTCACTTTGTCATACTTCATTTTTAACGCTCCCTTCATATTTTGGGTACAAAAATACCCGCCTCTGTTTCAATAGAGGCGGCTTTTTATTTATATTAGTTTACTGAATAATACTTTGATGCTAATGCCGGAATAGTAATTTCGCCGCCCATCGTCGATGTATATGTGTATGTCCCAATATAATCGCCCCAAAAGGAAACAATATCCCCATCAAGAACTTGCCCCTGGTCAAAAGTTCCAGAATAACCAATGAGGACGATCTGATTGTAATCATCATGAAGTTTGAGCCGATATTGAGACTCGGTTTTTCCTTGAGATACTTGTATAATTTCACCAGTCATCACAAGCTTTTTCCCAATATTTCTATCTGGGAATCTTGCTAATTCATCATATGGAATTTCTTCACACGCTGCTTTATACTCACCAGGTGCAGCGGCCGCTTTTTCAGCCAGTATTCTATCAGCCTCTGCTTTATCAGCTGCGGTTTTATCGGCTATTATCTTGTTGGCAGCAGCTTTGTCTGCGATAACCTTTTCTGCGGCTGCTTTTTCTGTAGGGGTTTGTTCGGCAACCGCCGCCGTCTGAGTTGGGGGTGGGGTTGTTGTTTTGGACGCACCAACACCAAAAACATTACCTAACCACAAAAATGAATAAAAACCTAAAAACACCGTTAAGACAATCCGGAGTTCCATACTCCCCTTTTTACCGACCCATAATAATGCAATACCAGCTGGCGGAACAAAGATACACACCAAAACAACAAACCACGTCTTTTGCCAAAAAGGCGCTTTTACTTTTTCTTCCATTCCTCTTTCCTCCTTTAAAATTTATTTATGTAAAAAGAGAATCACTTCCCTTAATATTTTGTTCTGCTTTCCACTACTCGACCAATAATTTCAATGGGTATATTTTCAACTTCTTCACAGGTATAAAATTTTGGTAAATACACGGGATTAAAAGAGATAAGTGATATCCCACTTACATGCTTTATCACTCGTTTCACCGTTGCGTCACTGCCGTTAATAAATACAACCCCGATTTCACCACTTTCAATCGTGCTTTGCTTTTTAATGACAACAATGGCTTTCTCTTTTATCTCCGGAGCCATACTATCCCCTTTAATCTCTAAGCAAAAGTAATCGCCTGTTTTTGCCATTTCTTCAGATATTTCTTCATAACCAATAATGTTTTCGACTGCTTCGATGGCGATGCCAGCGGCAACCTTCCCCAGGACTGGAATTTGCACGCCTTTTGTTTTTAATATTTTCGTTTCATCTTCAATCAAGTCTGATTTTTCCACACCAAAATAATTGGCAAGTTTCTCAATGCTGTCTATTCTAGGGTATGTTTTTGCGTTAATCCAATCAGAAAAAGTTGTTTCTTTAAAATTTAAAAGCTTACATATTTCCGTTTGGCTTTGATTATTTTTAATTAAATACTTTTTAATGTTATTCGCCATTATAATTTTATTTCCAAGATTACTCATTTAAGAATCCTCCTTTTTTTTATTTATTGTATACTTATACCGTATAAAATGCAAGATATATTTATAATTCTACGGTTTTGACTTGACAATTCGGATAAACCGTATATAATGGGATTAGGAAAAACATTCAAGAGGAGGTGAAAACATGGCAATAACATTAAAAGCAGCTAGAGTAAATAAGAATCTTAGCCAAAAGGAAGCAGCAAAATTATTGAAGTTAAGCGAATATACGCTTTCCAACTACGAAAGGGGAATATCGTTTCCGGACGTACCTGTGATTAAAAGGATAGAAGAAATATATGGCTTGAGTTACAACGATATTATTTTTTTATCTGATGACTACGGTTTAACCGAATGATATAGGGGGTAGAAAAATGACTCAAGGTTTTCTTCATGTGTTGAACTTAAAACTTTATCAATATCAATCATAACATTCACCTCCTTTCTGAAATTATTATACCTGAATAGAGGAAAAAGAAACACGAACAATAAGTTGATTAATTAGAAAGGAGAAATAAATGCCTAACATAGTGAATAAATCACAAGCGATGAAGGTTTTCGGAATTGGCGGCGTAAAGATGTTGGCATTATTACAAGAGCCGGATTGTCCAGCAATCAAAGAAGGAAAGGGATGGCTTATAAATATAGATGCGATGTGGCCGTGGTTAATGGAGCGAAAAAAGAAAAATCAGAAAATAAACTAGGAGAAGAGAAAGTGGGAAACTGAATTGAACGTTGATACAAATGAATTATTTCTAAAGTGTAACAAACAGGAAATGGGCGAATTAAAGAAAAAACATGGTGAAGATCTTAAAGAGGTACCAGAGCATTTGGAAGCAGAGGCAAATATTCTTTTAGATGGTCAGGATTATGTCAAACTGGAAGACACGGTTAAAGGCCCCTTAATAAATTGGGCAAAGAAACAAAAAAAGAAGAACAAAAGAAAGATTGCAAATAAGTCTAAAAAAGCAAATAGAAGCTAGGAGGCTAAAATCAATTGAATAAGAAGATGATCATTGAGTTGCTGCAGGAAAAAGTGATTTTACAGGGCGTGGAGCTAAAGGGAAAAAATATCTTATTAAGCCAGGCAATAAAAAGCGGTATTGCAAACAGCATCGCAGAAACTACCAGAAATCTGCATTCACAGTCTGCCTTTGAAAATATAAAAGAACTTCTTTCAAAAGTTTGTGACACCGCCATGGACGACCGTGAGGATTTTTGGAACATCGCTAATACTCTAAAAGAAAAAGAAGTATCCGCTCAAAACGAACTAGGAGCCTTCAAGGCCAAAGTCGACAAAGCAGACAAGCAGAATGAGTTTAATGAAAATATTATTGCTGATTTAAAAAATATGAACCTTGATCTCCTGTATGAACAAAATCAACTTAAGAGTTCTGTAGTTCAAAGCAATAAAGATATGATTAATCCTAAACCTCCAATTCCTTTTGTTGGTTTGCCCCTGATATTACCTATTGGTGAGGATCCCGAATCTGTAAGAAGGCCGCCCATTGTAGCTAAGAATCCCGAAATCAAAGAACAAATTCCGGAAAATGGTTACACCGAAATAACCGAACAATTAAAAGATAGAAAATACAAAGTTTTGCCTTTAGGTAACGGGGTCGTCGGTAGAAAACAAGGATGCACCGCAATCGAATGTTATAAATCTAGTGCTCAAGCAGAAATTCAATTTATTGTTAACGGCGAACCAACCAGAGATCTTGAAGTAGCCCTGGAACGCAGCAGGTCAAAGAATCATAAAAAGGAGGCCTAAAATATGGAACATGAATACACGATGTTAGAGCAAGAATTAATAAACTGGTATCACAATCTTTTAGGACAACAGTCGCTTTTAACAGAGTCAGCAAACAGTTTTCCCTTTAGAAACGCCGCTTGGGGCGAAAGCAAACAGGTTGATGAGGCGGTTGCAAGATTGGAATTATTGTTAGGAGTGAAAAAATGAACAAAGATCTGTACATTGAATTTTTAGAAGGTAAAATTGACAGTTCAGAATATATCCAAGAAAGCTTGAAAAAAACGCTCGATGCCAGTACCGATCAGATCATTTCTATGTCAATCAATAATAACACACTAAAAGAGCTTCAAGAACAAGTGGAAAAACTAACCGCCGACAATGATTGTCAATATAGGTATGGCCAAGAACTTGCAAGGATAGGTGCTATTCGATGCAAAAAAATCACCGAACAGAATACACACGTGATGGATCTTGAAAAACAGCATGATATAGATATCGCGCATATTTGTGAATTAGAAGGCAAAATTAAACCTCTGGCTGACATGATCTTTACTCAAAATAAATACATAAGGGGTTACAAAACCACAGAGATTGGACTTACCGCTATTATTAACCGAAAAGATCTCAGCATTGAAAAGCTTATTAATGAGACAAAATGCCTTAAGTCACAGAGTAAAGAAGCCCTTAACAACTCCAAGGAATTCAGTGAAAAACATTGTAAGTACCTGGATGACCAAATATCGGAGCTTAATAGCGTGATTACAGGGCTAGGCCTTGCGATTGTCAAATTAACCAAAGATCAGACAAAATGACAAAAATCATTCTTGGCGGATCAGTTGGATGCGGATGCAGCGAAAGTTATTTAAACTGGCTGCTGAATGAAGAGGATGGAAAGAAAGAGTTTAAAAACATTGCCCAGGCTATTAACTGCTTGGAGGATCACGGCTTTAACCCCTGTGAGATTGCGTGTTTCCAATTTATAGAAATTAAGGAGAATTAATCATGAAATGGACCCCTGAACAATTGGAACAACTTAAAATTATGTGCATGGCTGATGTAGGAAACAAAGAAATGGCAAAACAGTTTGACGTGCCAATCAATGAGATCCATGCCAAACGCAGCCAGTTAGATTTAACCAAAGCCAAATGTTTGGCAATTCTGAAACAAGATGAAAAGCCGAAGACAAAAATGATAGAAACCTTTGAGGCCGTGGATATGACAATCAAGGCCTATATACTGCAGTGTGAAAACCCTCCGGACAAAATTGATGATGAAGACACGCCGATAGTTGGCATTTTCAATAATGGTTTTGTAATAGTTGATATTGTCGCCGGCACAACAACCATTAAAGTAAAAGGTGGAACACCTATATGCTTTAAAGATTTTGACATTTCAATCTTTGAAAAATATGAGGTAGTTGATGACTAAATTAGAACAAAGCACGATTTTGGAACAGCTCTGGGAGGGCGTGAACCTGAATGATTTCAGAGACGAAATAAAAAAGCTTGCCCATGCTCCTACCAAAGACATGCAAGTCAGCTTAATGGAAAAATTGATCGAAGGTTTCCCACCAAAACATGAAGACTATCAGGGATTAAAATCACAAGTTGAAAAGGCTATTGTTGATTCAAAAAAATAAAAAATCCCCTATCGTTGGCGCGATATGTGGGGATTCAAAAAAAATACTTATTACTATTATATATCCAATTTGAAAGGATGTAAACAAATGAATATCTGTGAAAGAGTCAGTTGTGGTAATTGGTCAAATAAATTTAAAAATAAATGTGATGTGATGACAGCAGTTCCTCTTTTGAAATGTGACAGTTACATGAGCAAAGAGGCAAAGGACAAACTGGAAAAGATTATTAATAAAGCAAGAAATGAAGGAATGTAACTCATAAACCTATTTACTTACTATACCACAAAAGGAGACTTTTAAACATATGGAATTAAAAAAGAGACAGCCAATAATGCATATTCCGTACAATTACAGCACCAAAAACGTAAAAGAATTATTAAAAAAGAACAATTTCGAAATAAGACAAAGTGGTTATATGTACTACTGTAATAAGCCAGAGGCGAAGGAAATTGTTTTTCGTGAAACCTTCGAAGGACGACACATATTTTATGTAGATAAGGATTACCGTCACACCGTAAGTCAAGCATTGCTCCTGTCTGCAGAGAAGGTGAGCTAATGCCGGATGTGGTGATGATCAGAGGTGAACCATTTGTAATAAGTAACCTTGAAGATTTTGAAGGGCCTGTGATTGAACACCTGGGAATATATTCAGGCTTATGCCGGGAACGTTGAGGCTCTGGAAGAAGAGAACCAAGAATTAAGAAATTATATAGAAAGACTTGAGTGTGAAGAAAGGGTTGAGGGTTCTCAAATTAAATTTGAATGCACAAGAAATTGCCCGGAACTTGATATTGATAATGAGAAGCATTGTCAAACAAATAGTCCGTTTGAAAATATTACTTGCCCCACAGGACAAAAACCGGAGTGGGCGAAAATTAAAAATTTAGAAATGGAGAAAATAATGGATATCAATTTAAACATAACAGGATTAGACGGAATAGTGGCGGTATTAAGAGACTTTTTAGGGGCAAAACCAGTCGCACAAAATTTTACCCCTCGGGATCAGACAATAACAGCTGCAACCCTGGGAACACAATTACAGCCGGCGTCGGCTCCACCCGCACAATACAACCCTGATACCGTAGACGCTGCCTTTCCGGTTTATGCACCTCCTGTAAACCAACAAGCACCGGCACCCCAAGGGCAGCAGGCTCCTGCACAGCAACAAGCTCCACCAGCAGTACAGCAAGGGGTACCCGTTTCAGATATTTGTTACACCTCTGAGCAATTAGCCCAGGCCGGATCACAATTATGTGATGATGGAAAAATTCAAGCTTTACAGGGACTCTTTAAAAAATATAACATCCCTTACCTGATGCAGTTACCCAAAGAACAGTATGGTGCTTTTGCCACTGATCTTAGAGCTTTAGGAGCAAAATTATGAGCCATGCGTTATTAAATGCCAGTGGAGCAAGTCGGTGGCTTAATTGTCCTCCGAGTGCCCGGCTGGAAGAACAGTTCCCAGACTCCACGAGTGAGGCAGCAGCAGAGGGAACTCTTGCCCATGCCCTGGGAGAACTAAAGCTTCAAAAGTATTTTACACCGATGTCAAAGGCAATGTACACCAAACGGCACAATAAGATTATAAAGGATCCACTCTATACCAAAGAGATGGAAAATTACACCGATGAATACCTGGACTATGTTAAGGGGGCGGTGTTGTCCTTCAAATCAGCGCCACACGTAGTCATTGAAAAGAAGGTTGACTATTCCAACTACGCCCCTGAAGGATTCGGAACCGCTGATTGTATTATCGTCGGAGAAAATACTCTTTATGTAATTGACCTAAAATATGGTAAAGGTGTACCGGTGTACTCCAATAAAAATTTTCAAATGCGTTTATACGGCCTGGGAGCCATGAGGGAATACAGTTTGTTCTATGACATAAAAAACGTGAACATGGTCATTATCCAGCCACGCCTGGATAATGTTTCATTATCCGAAATGGAAGCCCCGGTGTTATTAAACTGGGCAACCGCTTTTGTTAAGCCCCTGGCAGATTTAGCCTTTGCAGGCGCCGGGATATTTACCTCCGGAGATCATTGCCGTTTTTGTCGGGCGAAAGCCCAGTGTCGTGAACGATCTGAAAATAATTTGTTATTGGAAGAATTCAAAATGGCCAAACCCCCCTTGATCACGAATAAGGAAGTGGGAGAAATTTTATTAAAGGCTCGGGATCTGGCAAAGTGGGCCAAAGATCTTGAAGACTTTGCACTTTCCGCTTGTTTACGCGGTGAGGATGTTCTGGGATGGAAGGCCGTGGAAGGAAGGTCAAACAGATGCTTTACTGATATAGATGCCGCATTCAAGAAATTAATAGCCGATGGCGTGAAAGAAGAAATATTGTATATCAGAAAACCGATCACTTTAACCGAAACAGAAAAATTGATTGGTAAAAAAGAATTTACTGAAAGTATGGCGGATTTTGTGATTAAACCACCAGGTAAACCAGCACTAGCCATAGCAACCGATAAAAGAGATCCAATTACACTACAAAATAATGCAAGTGAAGACTTTGCAAATATAGAAATTTAAGGGAGAAATAGCATTATGAAACAACCAACACAAGTAGTAACCGGCCAGGTAAGATTGACATTTCCGCATTTATTCCAACCCTATGCAAACCAACAGGGGCAAAAGGAAAAGTATTCTGTCACCATGTTGCTTCCTAAAACAGACGTGGCCACCAAAGCAAAGATGGATTTTGCTATTAATGCCGCAATCGAAGCGGGTATTTCTAAAAGTTGGAGTGGTCAACGCCCTCCAAAGATCAACATCTCCGTCCATGATGGCGATGGCGTAAGGCCAAACGGTGAAGCGTTCGGGGCGGAATGCAAAGGGCATTGGGTGTTTACGGCTTCCAGCAACAATGCTCCGCAGGTGGTTATGTATCCTTCATTGGATCCGATCCTCAATGAATCAGATATTTACTCCGGCATCTATGCCCTTGTATCTGTTAACTTCTTTTCATACAGCTCTAACGGAAACAAAGGTATTGGTATTGGTCTTAACAACGTGGCAAAGGTTTCTGATGGCGAACCTCTGGGCGGCGGTCGAACAACAGCAGCCAACGATTTTGCGGATGTTGCGGCACAGGGACAACAGAATTATCAGCAGCAACAGCAAGCTCCACAACAGAATTACCAACAACCTCAACAACAGGCGTATCAGCAGCAAGCCCCCGCACAGGGACAACAGCCACAACAGAATTATCAGCAAGCGCCGGCACAACAAAATTATCAACAGCAAGACAGCCCAATGCCTGCTCAATTTCAAATTGATCCAATTACCGGGCAACCACTTCAGCAGCAAATTGATCCTATCACAGGTCAACCGATGACTGTGTATGGGATATGAGCCAGTCATCAAAAGAAGTATGGAAAGATATCCCGGGACACGAGAACAAATATCAAGCAAGTGATCAGGGAAATATAAGGAGCTTAACAAGGCAGATTACCCAAATTGGCCGATGGGGAAAACCATTTACAAGAACAATAAAAGGGCGTGTTTTACGCCCTGGACGTTATGCCTCATCTGGTCATATTTCAGTAGTATTAGGGCATGGGGCGAATGGAAGCCCTGTACACCAACTGGTAGCATTAACCTTCATAGGGCCCCGACCTGAAAAAGCAGACACCCGCCACCTAAACGGGATTCCGACTGATAACCGAGTAGAAAATCTTTGTTATGGTAGTCGAACGGAAAATATACTCGACCATTTCCGGCAAGGAAAAGCATGGAGAAAGCTAGATTATAATCAGATGATGGAAATTAAGGAGAAATTGAAAGCAGGTAAAACCGGACACGCTTTAGCTGTCGAATATAAAGTTTCTGATGTAGCTATTTCAAACATTAAAGTTGGGAGATATAAATCATGCGGCATCTAGCAATTGATCTTGAAACCTACAGCGATGTAGATATTTCCAAATCGGGACTGTACAAATATGTACAGTCCCCAAATTTTCAAATTTTGCTTTTTGCTTACTCCCTCGATGGCGCACCGGTTGAAATCTTTGACCTTGGGCAGGGAGAATTTATCCCTGAAGGGATTACTGACGCTCTCTTTGATCCTGATATTATCAAACATGCCTACAACGCCGCTTTCGAATGGTATTGCTTATCAAAATATTATAATTACAATATAATCGGTGATCCAATCGATTGGCTAAAACAATGGCAATGTACTATGTTTCATGGTCTTTACTGTGGGTACCCTGCAGGACTGGGTGCAGCAGGACACGCCCTGGGACTTCCAGAGGACAAACAGAAAGACACCGCCGGGAAAGCCTTGATTCGGTATTTCTGCATTCCCAGTAAACCAACTAAAACAAATGGTGGGCGACTTAGGAACCTACCCCATCATGACATTGATAAATGGAACCTTTTCAAAGAATATTGTAAGCAGGATGTTGTGGTTGAAATGGAAATCGAAAAGAAATTATCCGGATTTCCTATCCCGGATCTTGAACAGCATTACTGGCGACTTGATCAGAAAATGAACGTCAATGGGATTAAGGTTGATACCGAACTGATTGACAGTGCTATTTACTGTAATGATGTGATTATGGATGAATTAAAAAAAGAAGCAATTGAAATAACAGGACTGGCAAACCCTAACAGTACAGCACAATTAGGTGCCTGGTTAAATGATCAGGGTGTCGAAGTGGTTAACCTCAAAAAGGAAACCGTGGCTGATCTCATTACTAAAACAACCGGTGATGCTAAACGAATGCTTGAAATCAGACAGGAAAGCTCAAAAACAAGTGTTAAAAAGTATCATGCTATGGTGTTTACCACCGGTGAAGAAGATCGGATCAGAGGGCTCCTGCGGTTTTATGGGGCCAACCGAACCGGACGATGGGCGGGGCGTTTTGTGCAAATGCAGAACCTCCCACGAAATTATCTGGAAACTTTGGATCATGCCCGATCCTGTGTAAAAAATAGAAAAGTGGATGCTTTGAAAATGGTTTATGGCAATATCCCGGACACTCTTTCTCAGTTGATCCGGACGGCTTTTATTCCCTCGGAGGGTCGAACCTTCGTGGTATCTGATTTCTCAGCGATCGAAGCACGGGTTATTGCCTGGATGGCTCAGGAGGAATGGCGTCAGGAGGTGTTTGCCACTCATGGCAAGATCTATGAAGCTTCAGCCAGCGCCATGTTTGGGGTGCCCCTTGAAAAAATAGTAAAAGGAAACCCTGAATATGCTTTACGGCAAAAAGGAAAGATCGCAGAACTGGCGCTAGGATATCAAGGGTCCTCCGGGGCACTGATAACTATGGGTGCTCTTAAAATGGGATTGTCTGAAGATGAATTACCAGACATTGTAAAAAGATGGCGCCAGGCTAATAAACGAATTGTAAACCTCTGGTATAAAATTGGTGGCGCTGCTATTGAAACCATGCAGACCGGGCAAGCAACCACCATTAATAATGTGACTATTGCCCGTGAAGGGGATTTTGAAAATGGCCAGGACTTTTTAACCATTAAACTGCCAAACGAAAGAAAATTATTTTATGTGAAGCCCTTTTTAAGTGAAAACCGATGGGGCCATGATTCTCTGCATTATCAAGGGATGGATCAGACAACAAAGAAATGGGTGAACCTTGAAACCTATGGCGGTAAATTGGTGGAAAACATTGTCCAGGCTATTGCCCGTGATTGTTTAGCGGTTGCTATTGATCGGCTGGATCAGGAAGGTTATCAATCGGTAATGAGTATCCATGATGAAGTGATCATTGATTGCCCAACGGATCAGGCAGACCTGAATCATATTAATGAGGTTATGGGTCAACCGCTCCCATGGGCGCCGGGGTTACTTCTAAATGCTGAAGGATTTATTACTGATTATTATAAGAAAGATTAGGAGGTTTGAAAGCAAAATGATTGATTTAAGTGATGTTGAATGTATGACCACAACGATGCGAGGAGAAAAAGCCTTTACAACAAAGCACCTATCTCTGATTTTGGGTGTTGGTGTCCCAACTGTGCAAAAATGGCTTAGGAATAAAAAGATTAAATCCCACAGGATGTCCGGCAGCGAGTATTTTGTGACCGAAAGTCAGTTGCGATCGTATTATGAAAGTAAAGGGTTTTAGATAATGGACTTGCTTAAATTAATATTGAAGCCCTGCCCTTTCTGTGGCGAGAAGCCAAGAACGAAAGGCGCTAAGTATAACGAGATGGGATGTTACGGCGGTAAGGAAACCGAAAAACACTGGTATGGCGTTTATTGTCCTGAATGCCTTATAAATCAACCAAAGAGAACTTATTTCTCAAAGGAAGAAGCAGTTGAGAAATGGAATGAAAGGAAAAAAGTAAATGAAACTTGATTGTAGTGATCTTAGTAATTTTGTAAAAGAACGAAACCGAAGATATCAATCAACAGGAAATCCAACAATTGGGCCATTTATAGTGATGACAGATAAACAAATAGAAGAAGCAATTAAAGATTTGCAATCATGGTCCGACGGTCACCCACAAAAGACATATCTGGATGATTTCAAAGAAAAATTTCCAAACGCAAGAATAGATGAAAATGGTATTCCTTATTGTTGCCTTAGAAATTTAAGAGGTAACCTTAAGTGCTTAAATCCTATAGATTGTTTTAATTGTTGGAATCAAATAATGGAGGAAAATAAATGAGTAGAGAAATAATCTTCCGAGGCATCCGCATTGATAATGGTCAGTGGGTTTATGGCTATTATGTGAAAAATAAACTCAGTGGAAAATGTTATATCATCGATGCTCACAAGAACGCAGCCGATCCGGTCAAAGTTATTCCGGAAACAGTTGGGGAATATACGGGATTGGAAGATAAAAAAGGAGCCCAAATTTTTGAGGGTGATGTATTACAGGATTATGCTAAAAACGGAAAACCAATATCTCAGGTTGTTATATTTTGGAGTATCGGATTTTGGGATGGGGAACCCTTGGAGGGTTCGATTTATAGATTATGTTATGCAGGATATAAACGTGCGGAAGTAATTGGCAATATCCACCAGAACCCGGAACTCTTGGAGGCCACAAAATGAGTAGAGAAATATTATTCCGTGGATTAGCAGGGAGTGTATGGAGATACGGCGATTATGAAACATATACCTTCAATAAAAAAGTAAGCCAGATCTGTACAAAGAAAAAAGAACATTACACTGTTGATGATACCGTAGGGCAATATACTGGACGAAAAGACAAAATCGGAAAAAGGGTATTTGAGGGCGACCTTGTAAAATTTACACATTATGGCGATGTTCATACCGCTAAAATTGTATTTAACGAGGGAACCTGTGGCTTTGAAATTTGGTACACGTCGGTTGTTGGAGCCTACGGCGAAAAAGCTACTCATAAAGCAAATTTTTATGATAAAGAGATTGAGGTTATCGGGAACATCCACCAGAACCCGGAGCTTTTAACCCCGTGGAGGGGTATATGAAAAGATTTCTGAAGCAATTATGGAATATGAAAAAAGGAAAGCCAAAGTGCTTCAGACCACAGGAGTGCAAATACCCTTTGTGCATTGGGGGAAGATACCCTCAAGAGTTTGCGGAAAATGACTGTATACACTGCAACCTGTATAAAGCTACTGAATTATATGATTAAGCATAATAAGGATTAAAGGAGGATTTTATGGTTCATGACAAGCAAATACAAATTTCAGCAGCCGGCAGCCGAAGAGCTACCTCCTGGCCATCGCAACGGCTGCAATGGTCAGAATTCGTTGATAAATTAAGAACACCGGTAAGGAGCACAGAGACACTACAAACTTACCTAGCCTACCCGAAGTCGCAGCAGGATGAGTTAAAAGATGTTGGCGGTTTTGTTGGTGGTACCTTAGAGGGTAACCGCCGTAAAGCCGGGCATGTTTTAGGCCGGGACATACTAACACTGGACATGGATAATATCCCCTCAGAGGGCGCAGAAACGATTTTAAAACGTATCGGGGGTTTAGGCTTTGCCGTGGCTGTTTACAGTACCAGGAAGCACGAAGCAATCAAACCACGGTTACGGATCACAGCACCTTTGTCCAGGACTGTGACCGCCGATGAATATGAACCGATCGCCAGAAAGCTGGCCAGTATTTTAGGGATTGAATTTTGTGATCCTACCACCTTTGAAGCGTGCCGGTTAATGTACTGGCCATCATGCTGCAGTGACAGTCAATACCTGTTTCATGTTTGGGATAACCCTTTCATTGACGCTGATCAGATGCTTAACATGTATGGCAACTGGCATGATATCGCAGAGTGGCCAAAGGTCCCAGGAGCCGATCAAGCACACGAACGATTATTAAAGAAACAAGAGGATCCGACACTTAAAAGGGGTGTTGTGGGCGCTTTCTGTAAGACCTATGACATTCTCACAGCCATTGAAACATTTATCCCGGGGGAATACTCTGCTTGTGATACAGAGGGCCGTTTAACCTTCACCGGTGGATCAACAACCGGCGGGGCTTTGATCTATGACAACGGGCTTTTCCTTTACTCTCATCATGCAACCGATCCTTGTGGGGGTAAGCTGGTCAACGCTTTTGATCTGGTCCGGCTGCATAAGTTTAGCAACCAGGACGATGAAGCTGCACCAGGGACGCCGGTTAACCGGATGCCATCCTTCACGGCCATGTGTCAGTTTGCCGTGGCTGATAAGGCCGTAACAGGACTGATGAATCAAGAGCGATATGAACAGGCAACTGAAGAGTTCTCACAGGCAAATCTTGTGGGGGTTGTCCCAGGGGTTGTATTAGAACCGGAAAGTTTGGAGTGGATCAATCGAATGGAGGTAGCACCAACAACCGGTGTCCCCACTAAAACAATCGATAATGTCTTGATTATTTTGGAAAATGACCCACAACTAAAAGGAAAACTGGCTTTTGATGAGTTCTCAAACAGGGTACTGGCCATGGGGCCGCTGCCCTGGGACAACCGAAAAGACCGACGGATCTGGATGGATACCGACGACGCCGGAGTCATGCACTATTTAGAGTTAGTATATAAGATCCAATTAGCTGATAAACGACTCTTTGCGGCTATGACATTGTGTGCTCAAAAGAACAAATTCAACGATATTCAAAGCTATTTACTAGGGCTTAAATGGGACGGTACCAAACGGCTTAATAATCTTTTGACCGACTATTTAGGCGCTGAAGATACGATCTACACCCAGGCGGTGATACGTAAAAGTTTAGCTGCGGCCGTTGCTAGAGCCATGACACCGGGGGCTAAATATGATTACATGCCAATCTTAGCCGGAGCCCAGGGGATTGGTAAAAGCACCTTTCTAAGGTTATTAGGGCATCGCTGGTACTCCGACAGTTTACAGACTTTTGAAGGAAAAGAAGCCTCTGAAATGATTCAAGGGACCTGGATCAATGAGTTAGGGGAACTCACAGGAATGTCCCGATCTGAGAATAATGCCGTCAAACAATTTTTAAGTCGGACCGAGGATATCTATAGAGAACCTTTTGGACGACGTACCGGGATCTATCCGAGGCGTTGCGTGTTTTTCGGCACAACCAATGACAGTGAGTTTTTAAGAGATCATACAGGAAACAGACGGTTCTGGCCGGTTGATGTGGGGATCCAGGAGCCCACGAAAGATATTTTTAAAGAATTGTTGGATGAAGTCCCCCAAATATGGGCGGAAGCTTATGTTGCCTGGCAACTGGGAGAACCCTTGTTTTTGTCCGGAGAACTGGAACAAATGTCAAAAGACATCCAGGAAGGCCATCGTGAGATCAGCGCAAAAGAAGGAACCATTCGGGAATTTCTTGAACGCAGAATACCGACTACCTGGGAAAAAAGAAACCTGGGCGAACGCCGGATGTTCTGGGCTTGTGATAATAACCAAAGAGAAAAGGAGCTTGTCGAGCGTGATCGCATATGTGCCTTGGAGGTGTGGTGCGAATGCCTGGGGGGTGATATTAAATATATTAAGAGGCAGGACACCCTTGAAATAAATCATATTCTTGAAAGTACTACAGGTTGGGAAAAGAACAGAAACGGCGCCCGTTTTGGGCAGCCTTATGGCTTTCAAAGAGGATTTTCGAGGACCGATACAAACAAAGTGATACTTTGCCAATTTTCAGCGATACATTCAGAGAATGTATCACCTGTCGCTGATACATTGATACATTCTGATACATTCTAATGTATCGCCCGAAACGCTGACAGTTAAAGGGCTAGAGGTCTACTGATACATTGATACATTAAATAGATAGTAGTAAGTAATATAGAGTAATTAGGGAGCGCGCGTGTACATATGACCTGCCTGTACACAAACACCCGCCTACGCGCGTAAAGTTTGTCACTTTGTATCACTACATTTTGAAAGAAGGTTTAATATGCAGGAAAAAGACGTTGAACAATATTTAAGAGACCAAGTTAAATCAATCGGCGGTAAAGCTTATAAATTTGTTAGTCCCGGCAATAGAGGTGTACCTGACAGAATGGTATGTCTTCCAGGTGGAAGAATTGTTTTTGTAGAGCTTAAGGCAACGGGTAAAACAACCTCTGATCAGCAGGATCTACAAATTGCTAAATTACAGGAATTAGGTTTTCACGTTATGTGCTTTGATAATAAAAGCATCATCGATGATTACATAGAGATCTGGAAAGAGGCAGGAAATGATAGAAACTAAATGCCATTGGTGTGGCAAAACTATATACAGATATAAAGGTAAATTGACAGAACATAATTTTTGCAGTCATGATTGTCAAAATAAATGGCGATCAAAGGAGCATAATCCTGCCGGGTATTTGAAAAATAAAAATTCACCTTTCAAGTATTTGAACAAAGAGCTTAATAAAACGAAAATGACCAAAGAAGTAAAGACAAAGTTACGTCAAGCAAGATTAGGAACGGGTGAAGGTAAAGGTTATGCAAAAACCTATGGTAAACACGATCACAGAATAGCGGCTGAAAAAATGTTAGGTCGAGCTTTAAAGCCAGGCGAAGTTGTTCATCATATTGATCGTAAGAAAAGAAACAACCTACCTGAAAACTTAATGGTTTTTAGTAGCCAATCCGAACATTTTAAATGGCATAAAAAACATGATCACGAGGAGGTGATGTCAAATGTCCGTGTTCAAACCACATGATTACCAGCGTTATTGTATCAACCAACTAATTATCAATAAAAATGTAGCCCTGTGGCTTGACATGGGCTGACTGGGCTTAGGCAAAACCTCCATCACCTTGACAGCTCTTAACGATTTGAAATATAACCGGTTCGCCATTAACAAAACTTTAATCATCGCCCCTAAGAAAGTGGCGCAGGGAACCTGGACAAAAGAACAGCAAAAATGGAGTCACCTGAGCATGTTGAGATTACAGATTGTTTTAGGGTCCCAGGCAGCACGATTGAGAGCATTAAATACCCCGGCAGACATTTACATTATTAACCGGGAAAATGTTCAGTGGCTGGTGGAGCATTATGAAAATGCCTGGCCGTTTGACACCGTCGTGATCGATGAGGCATCCAGTTTTAAAAATCACCAGGCGAAACGATTTAAAGCTTTGAAAAATATCAGGCCAAAAATTAACCGGCTGTTTGAGTTAACCGGGACGCCAGCACCCAAAGGTTATATTGATTTATGGGCCCAGGTGTTTCTATTAGATCAGGGTGAACGATTAGGAAAGAATATTACCGCCTATAGAGACCATTATTTTGATCATGAAAGCTATGGTTTTGGATATAACATCAAAGCCGGAGCCGAAGAGATCATTCGGGATAAGCTGCAGGGATTGTGTATTTCCATGAAATCCGAGGATTATCTGCAGTTACCGGATGTAATCATTGATGACATCCCGGTGATCCTGGAAGGTAAGGGAAAAACATCTTACAAGGAAATGGAAAAGAAAATGATTTTAGAGGTGGATCTTGGAACCATCGTGGATGCTACCAGTGCCGCCGTGCTGTCAAATAAGCTTCAGCAATTATGTAATGGGGCAATTTACGACGAGGACCACAATGTTCATGAGATCCATGACAGTAAGATTGAGCGGTTCCTTGAGTTAATAGAGGAGCTAAACGGAAAACCGGTGATTGTGTTTTATAGTTTCAAGCATGATCTGGATCGGATCAAGAAAGCCCTGGCTAAAAGTAAACTAACCATAAAGACTTTCAAGACCTCCCAGGATGAAGATGACTGGAACGCTGGAAAGATTGATGTTCTGTTGGCACATCCGGCTTCCACTGCTTATGGTCTTAATTTACAGGATGGCGGGAATCATATTATCTGGTTCGGCCTGAATTGGTCCCTGGAATTGTACCAGCAGGCAAACAAACGGCTGCACCGCCAGGGACAACAACAAAAGGTCATTATTCACCGCTTAATTGTCGAAGGTGGCCGTGATGAAGACATCGCCAATGCTTTGGAAGAAAAGAATGTCACTCAAAAAAGTCTGCTTGAAAGTCTAAAAGCTCGAATAGAAAAAATTAAAGGGGAAAACTGAAATGAAAAAATTAATGATTGGTGAAGTTGTGGAATTGACAACAGACGTGATGACTGAAACGGCGTTATCTGGGAATGAAAAAACATTTAAAAAAGGAACGCGGGTAACTATAAATTCTAATGATTGCGTTGTTTACCCGGACGGCGGAATGCAGAAAATCGGTTTTGAGCATGAATTAAAGGGATACGATAACCGGGCAATTGCCGAAAGAATTTTTAAATATCTTGATATAAGGTTAGAGGTAGACGAATGGCTGGAAGGATTTGAAATAACTAAAGAAAATGTTGTTGATGTAATTGAAGAAGCACTTGATGATATTTTATTCTAAATTAAAGGAGAAATCTAAAATGTATAACAAATCCAAACTTAAAAATTTTATTAAAGCAGCCAGAAAAGCAACGATCAGTTTCAGCAAAGAGCAAGGCTGGATCCTTGATGGCTATGCCCTGTTTACTTTAAACGACCCAATGATGTTGGAAGTTCTGAAAGAGTTTTTCTTTAAGGCTGACAAACTGTGCATTCTTCACGGTAAAGAACAAGGGGAACCCATCGATCCTAAAAAGATTATTCAGGATACCAGAGGTGCCGAAACCTTAGAATTAACACCTTACCTTCACACAGGGCCAAAATATGAGGCAAGAATTTTATTAGATAAGGATGGATCCGAGATTTGGGTGCAACAGAAATATCTGGATATTCTTGATAAGTGTGACAATTATCAATTCACACAAGTAACCTACCCCACCGGACCGGTATATATTATGGATAAGGAAACAATGATCGGGCTGATTTTGCCGATCAAGGTAAATGAAGAACAGGGCTACCAATTGGTCAGGAAATGAATTACAAAACATTAATGTGTGATGTGGAAACAGAGATTTTGATTAACAGTTTCTTAAACAGCGATGATCCGGATAAAAGAACGGTCGCACTGCAGGCGGTCCTGGACAACGAAGCCCACAGTGATTTTTTAGACAATATGATTAAAGGGCATAATGGACAGTCAATCAAACGATTGTTAGAAGAAGGAGAATAAAAAATGTCAACAGCAGCCTTTACTGTATATTTTGTTGTTGGTCTTATCCTTACAATTATTATTTATTATATCCTTTACAGGGATATTAAAAAACACAGAGGAGAATAGTATGGTTGAATATTTTCAGATATGGGGCATGCCGCTGCTAATATTTCTTGTAAGTGGGTTTTGCCTGGGACTAGCAGCACAAGACCACCAGAAAAAGCATTATTTCCGTTTTGGGATAATGTTTGTGTGGGGACTTCTTTTATTCTTAGAGGGGGTAGCCCAGTTAGTTTTGAATTTGTGGGCGGCAAAATGATGAGTTTTTACATGCGGGAGATTAATAAAGAAATAAAAAGATTGGCGGATGCTATTCTTAGAGGTTTGTTTGCAAACACTGGACGATTAAGACCAAAAAGAAAAGCAACACACTTGGACAAACCAAAATTTAAAAGTGCTTTAAAAAGTAATTTCAAACCAGACTATAAAAGAAAAATGTGCTGCACCGGGAGCAAAGGAAATTACAGGAGATATTAATGAATTTGATCTGTGAAAAATGTCCGAATTATGATGGGAATATTTATATCTGTATTTTCAAATGTTTAGCAAAAAATAAACGAAAGAAGGGTTGAAGCATGGTAGATTTATTTTTCAAGGTTTTAGCATTCACTGGGATTGTGGTTTGCGCGGGAATATGCGGTGTTATGGTTATGTTAGTCGCTGGCGGGATTGTGGGTTATAAAAAATACTTGAAAGAATCAAAGGGAGATAAAAAATGACAACATCAGAAATATTAGCACAGGATGAACTTCTAATCATCCAAACAGTTAATCAGGCCATTAAAGAATTGAAAAAATCACGCCTGTTGAATGACGCCGCCAAGACACCTTTCCAGAAAGTGGAATATCTTTTATATAATTACAGTAATTTTGAAAAAGGCATCCAGAACAAACGGGAAAAGATCACCGACATCAAGAACCATGGCCTGGGCCAGAAGTCCAAGAGCATTACTTCCTTTGGAGGCTTTGGGGATAACAAGACCCAGGAAGAAAAAGAGCGGGAGCAGATCCAAGATCTTAGGAAAAGTATCTCGACCACCGAAAAGTGTATTGATCTGATTGATGAGGCTTTGAAACATATTGAGCAGGACATTTACAAGGATCTCATAAGGCTGTGGTATTTTGAGGATAAAAAAAGAGAAGATATAGCTTTGTATTTCGGAGTTGATGAATCTACCATATCCAGAAATAAATCCCGGTTGATCAATAAATTAAAGATTATATTGTTTTCGGATGAGGTTTTAAGAGAAATCTTTAATGTTTCTTAATTTACGTGCAATAACCGTGCAATATTGACGCCCTTGACTGCGCCATTATAAGATGTTAAAATGAGTACAGGTTAAATTATGAAATAACAGAGGCAGCGGGAAACCGGTGTCTTTTTTTAATGCCCCGGTTGAAATTGCTGATAGTTGGTAAAAAAATAAGACCTGTTTATTTAACAGGTCTTTTGTATTTGGCCAGCAGATCTTCAACGGCTTCATCTAAAAGTTTGGACAGCGGTATTTTTGATTCTTTCGACAATGCTTTGAATTCCAGGTGCAGATCCTTATCAATTGCATTGGAAAAAGCCGTTCTTGTTTTTAGATCTTTGTTTGACATATTTATCACCTCGACTTATTTTAACATATTTATAAAGTCCTTGCAAGTCCTTGGACATTATGTTATAATATTAAGTAAGAAATGAGGTGTTCCCATGTCAGATAAAACAGTTAAAAAGAGCAAGGCAGATGACCAGAAAAAATCTCCGGAAATGCATAATGATGTAAATTTTATAGGCATCGTCGATGATTCGGCGGAATACACCATTGAGGATTTTGCAAGCATTATGAAGCCCGGAGAAGTATCCAAATATAAAGCGGAACCAATTAAACCAAAGAAGACCTGAGAGGGTCTTTTTTAATGCCTTGAAAGGAGGTGGCGTTATTTGACAGAAAAACAGAAACGATTCGCGGATGAATATTTGATTGATCTTAACGCCACCAGGGCGTATAAGGCAGCTTATCCCAATGTGAAGAAGAATGAGACAGCAAAGTCCGCCGGAAATAGATTGTTGACAAATGTTGACCTAAAAAAATATGTTGATGAGCGGATCAAAGACCGTGAAAAGCGAACAGAAATAACACAGGACAATGTTTTAAAGATACTTTGGAGAATCGCAACAGCAGATCCAAATGAGATTATCAATCTGAGTCGTGTTTGCTGCAGACACTGTTACGGCATTAATTTTCATTATCAGTGGGTCAACAAACAAGAGTATGATGGTAGTATGGTTTTAAGGATTAAAGAAGATAAGCCTGAACCAATGGATATTGGGGGGTATGGATTTAATCCAAAGCGCAAACCAAACAATGATTGCCCTTATTGTTTTGGTGACGGCCATTTATCACGGAACATCAGTGATACCAATGATTTAAGCGAACAGGGGAAGGCTCTTTATGCGGGGTTCAAAGAAACACAGGCGGGCCTTGAAATAAAGATGAAAGACCAAATGAAAGCTTTGGAGCTAGTTGGAAGGCACTTAGGCATGTTCACTGATAAGATCGAGCATTCTGGCGGCATCACAGCAAATAACCCATTTGAAGAACTTACCAAAGAGCAGCTATTGAAATTAGCTGGTGAAGGCAGTGGATAAAGAAATTATCAAACTGTTGGCTCAATGTGAGTTAGCTCGTAGAGAGTTCTTTTTTTATTGCCAGTTAAAAGCCCCCAACTTTTATAAACCGGACAGAACTTTTCTGGCCGATCTATGTAATGACCTTCAAGAATTCATCGAATCGGATGAAGATGTTGCCATTGTAAATGAACCACCACGTCACGGGAAAAGCAGAACAGCCGGTAATTTGGTTGAGTGGGTTGTTGGGAAGAACAACCAAAATAAAGTCATGACAGGGTCCTATAATGAAACCCTATCAACCGTGTTCTCAAAAAATGTCAGGAATACCATTCAAGAAGTAAAGGCAGATCCGTTGAAGCCTGTTTTTTCGGATGTGTTCCCGGGTGTAAAAATAAAACGCGGTGACGGGGCTATGAACCTATGGAGCTTGGAAGGTGGGTATAACAATTACCTAGCCACATCCCCCGCAGGTACCGCCACTGGTTTTGGCTGTAACATCATGATCATTGATGATTTGATTAAATCATCATTGGAAGCAAATAACACGATGGTGCTGGAAAAACACTGGGAATGGTTCACGAATACAATGTTGTCGCGGTTGGAAGAAGGCGGAAAGATAATTGTCATCATGACAAGGTGGCACAGTGAGGATTTGGCAGGAAAGATCCTTAATTGGTGCAAAGAGAGTAACAAAAAATATAGGCATATTTGTATGAAAGCGTTAGTTGATAAAGAAAAAAAAGAAATGCTTTGCCCGGAAATACTGAGCTATGAATCTTATCAAGATAAGATAAGCGCTATGGGTGAAGACATTGCCTCTGCAAACTATCAGCAGGAACCGATTAATCTTAAAGGTCGGTTGTATAATACCTTTAAAACATACAAAGGTAAATTGCCTGAATTCAAGATGATCAAGAATTACACAGATACCGCTGATACCGGTGACGATTATTTATGCAGCATCAATTATGGGGTGACCTTCGCAAATGAGGCCTATCTGCTAAGTGTCCTATACACAAAGGCCGCCATGGAAGAAACAGAACCCAGCACGGCTTTAATGCTTGAAAAAGATAAGGTCAATATAGCAGACATTGAATCCAATAACGGCGGACGTGGCTTTGCCAGGAATGTTGACCGGTTAATAAAAACAAATATAACAAAGGTCCAGTGGTTCCACCAATCTAAAAACAAGATTGCCAGGATCCTGACAAATGCCACATGGGTTATGAATCATGTATATTACCCGGAAAATTGGAGAGATCAATGGCCAGAGTTTCACGATTCCATGATCAGATACCAAAGAGAGGGCAAAAACAAACATGATGATGCCCAGGATACAATTACCGGCATTGCAGAAAAGATAGAAAACGGTGCTGTATTCAGTTTTGACTAAAATACCTTTAGGGTGTTTTTTTTTACATTAAATTTAGAAAGGAGGCCACACCATGATAATAAGTGAAACATCCCTGATTAATTCGATCATAACAGAGGGCGCGAAAAAGGTCATTAGTGACTTAAGATTCCTTGAATTAGAGATCTGTAAATGGAAAACATCCCCTACCCGATTGATGCAGATTGCCGGAGAAAAATATTATGGAAATCTGCATGATATCTTAGACCGAAAGCGAACAGTCATCGGAGCCGGTGGTATATTAACTGAAGTAACCAACCTCCCAAATAATTTAATAATCGACAATCAATATGCAAAGGTTGTGGATCAGAAAGTTAATTACCTGGTTGGTAAACCATTTACAATTTCTAGCAAAAACAAACTCTATGATGCTATATTACAAGAGTATTTCGGAAAAGCATTCATGAGAACGGCAAAGAATGTTGTCGAGGACTCCTTAAATCAGGGGGTCGGCTGGCTATATGTTTATTATGACGATAAGGGAAACATAGCCTTTAAATGCATTGAAGCCTATGAAATCAAACCATTCTGGTCGGACAGTGAACATAATATCCTTGAATGTGCTGTGAGGTTGTATTCGGTTGAAGTGTATAAAGAAAATGAAACCGTGGAAGTGGTTGAAAAGGTTGAGGTTTATTCTACTGGCGGCATTGATCGTTATATTCTAGAAACCGGGCGACTAATCCCGGATGTGGACAACCCCCACAGTAATTATTTTAAGGTTGGCGAAATTGATTATAACTGGGATAATATCCCGCTTATCTGCTTTAAATCAAACAGTAAAGAAATGCCGTTGATCAAACGGGTTAAGAGCTTACAGGATGGCATTAATCTCATGTTGTCCGATTTTGAAAACCGAATGCAGGAGGATGCCAGAAACACGATCCTAGTCCTTGAGAATTACGATGGTGAAAACCTAGGTGATTTCCGGAGTAACCTTTCCCAGTATGGAGCTGTGAAAGTCCGGACCTCTGATGGTGGTAAAGGTGGCGTATCTACCCTAACCGTTGAGTTTTCATCCGAGAACTTCCAGGCTATCCTGAAACTATTTAAAAGTGCGCTCATTGAGAATGCCCGGGGTTATGATGCTAAAGATGATCGAATGTCCGGCAATCCCAACCAGATGAACATTCAAAGTATGTATTCTGATATTGACCTGGATGCAAACGGAATGGAAACGGGATTTAAAGCAGCCTTTGAAGAAATATTATCCTTTGTTAATGCCCACTTAAAAACATCAAAAAAAGGTGATTATCTGAAAGAAGACTTTGATCTGACCTTTAACCGCAGCGCCTTAATCAATATCAGTGAGTTAATTGATAATTGTAAGAAGTCCGTGGGCATGATCTCCACTAAAACAATCTTGAAAAACCACCCAATGGTTGAGGATGTGGAAAAAGAGATGACAACTATGGCCGCTGAAAAGAAAAAGGATCTTGAAGATTATGGGGCCTTTCCCCTAGAAGCTGCAGGAGGTGTTGGCAATGCCCCAGGAACTGGCAACGCTGCAACGACTACAGAATAGGAAAAAACAGGCAAAATATTGGACTAATCGATTTACCCAACTGGAAGCGGCTCAACATGCCAAAGGAATTGAGTATTATGCCACTTTGGAGAAGGAATTCAATAAAGCGGCTATCAATGCCGATAAAGAGTTAGGGGCCTGGTATTCCCGATTTGCCAAGAATGAGGGTATCACATTTTCAGAGGCTAAGATAGCTCTTAATAAACGTGATTTAAAAGAGTTTCGAATGAATGTTGATGAGTACATTGAAAAAGGTAAAACCCTCAATTACTCCGATGAATGGAAAAAGGAATTAGAACGGGCCTCTGCCAAGTTTCACGTGACCCGGCTGGAAGCCCTGAAACTGCAAATGCAGCAGCAGGTTGAAATGGTTTATGGTTATGAACTCGATACCTTTGATTTGGTTATGGCCGATATGTATAAAAGCGGGTATTATCAAACGGCTTTTGAGATTCAGAAAGGTTTTAGTATTGGATCCGACCTCATGAGACTGGATGATAACAAGATAGCCAAACTTTTGGCAAAGCCCTGGGCGCCCGATGGGACAAACTTTTCAAGCAAGATCTGGAAACATAAAAAGCAGCTCATGACAGAGATGCCCACCATTCTTACCCAAGGCATGATCCGGGGCGATTCATACAAACAGATGACTGAAAAGATTATGGAGCGATTTGGAGTGAGTGAAAGAAAAGCGCAGAACCTTGTTGTCACAGAATCAGCATTCTTTAGTTCTGAATCACAGAATGATTGTTTTGCTGATTTAGGTGTTGAAAAATATGAGATCATAGCCACCCTGGATTCCAAGACAAGTCAGATTTGTAGACACCTGGACGGTGAAATCTTTGATATGAAAGACCGAAAATCCGGCATTACTGCCCCACCATTCCACGGACGATGCAGGACCACAACAGCCCCAACGTTTGACGATGAGTTTGAAATAGGAACTATGAGAGCCGCCAGAGACAAAGATGGTAAAACGATCATGGTCCCGGCAAATATGAAATACGAGGACTGGGAAAAGAAATTTGTGAAAGAAGGTGTGTAAATGAAAATTAGTATTAAATCAAGAGCTCCTGTAACAGCAGAATTACTTATAGACGGTGTTGATTTGTCGAAACACGTAAATGAAATAAAAGTATGTGTAAAAGCCGGTGAAGCTCCGACGGTCGCTATTATTTTGTCTCCGGACGAAATCGAAATTGAGGGTAATAATTTCTATACCTATGTTCCAGAGTTAAAAGATAAAGTTGATAATTTACTAGGTCAAAGTATTAGTGAATTACATAATGATATTATTACCCCACCTAACATGGATCCGCTTTCAACGGGTTGTCGGTGTGGAGATGGGTGCAGGCCTTACCCTGCCAAAGGAGTATCGATGGAAGGCCAGAGTAATAGTGTTCCGGAACTAATGATAAATGTGGGAAACAATATGCTTAACCCTGATATTAAAACAATTTGTAAGAAATTAGCCGATGATTTAGAGAAAAGTATGAAATTTGAGGGGCCTGATAATGGCAAATGATATGAATGAAGCAATTATGTATGTCACAACAGATGATGGTAAAGTGGTTGAATTCAAAGGGGTTTTAAAAATGGAAGCTCAAATAGAGCCCGATGAATCACCGAGGGTGGACTTCTATCCTCAAGGATCTCTTGAAATGTCGCTAAATCGGGCAATTGATTGGATGAAGCTATTGATGCTCAAGAAAAAAGGAAGAAGAGCCAAAAGTTACCAAGGAAGTTTAAAAAACTAAATCAGCACTTTAATCAGTGCTTTTTTATTACCCATTTTTAATCGAAAGGGTGTGACTATTATCTCGACCTAAACGTGTCGTTAAACCGTTTATTTTTTATATCGTCTTTTAGTATTGAGACGTTAAATCAAAGACGGATTTCACGGACTATACCGTGTAAAAAAATGTATTTACGAAAGGGAAAAGATGCCAGTTAATTATACCGAATTAGGATTAGACACGACCCAGGCAAAGGCAACCGAAAAGGCTGTCAAGGAAATGATTGCTAAGGAGTTTATCCCCTTGGAGCGATTCAACGAGGTCAATGGAAAGCTGAAACAGGCTGAAACAGATATCACCACCCGGGACACCCAATTAAAAGAGTTAGGTACCGCGGGGGTGGATGCTGAAACGTTAAAAACAGAGTTGGCAAAGATTAAGATTGAAAATGAAACAGCTGCTAAAAAGTACGCTGATGACATTGCAAACATCAAACGCGGAAACGCAATTGATAAAGCGGTGGAAGGCGCGAAAGCCCGAAATAGTAAAGCCGTCAAGGCCTTATTGGACATGGACAAAATTAAACTTGATGGGGAAACCGTCATAGGCCTGTCTGAACAGCTGAAAGCTTTGTCAGAGGGTGAAGATTCAAAGTTCTTATTTGGTACCGAAGAAACCGTTGTTGTCGGCGGCACACCCGCAGGCGCTTCAGGTGGAGCAGATCCAAACCCAGGTGGTTTGAGTATTGGCCAATCTCATGCAGCAAAATACAATGCGATGTTTGAGCCAGCGGCCACAAAATAGAAAGGAAAACAAATGAGTTATACAGAAACAGAATTAACCACCACTCGACAAAATTTCTTGTCAAGTGATGTGGGATTAACACTGAAAACAATCAACGTGCCTGATACAGGTGTTGTTGCCGATGCTTATGGTTTTAAAACTGTAAAGGCCGGGACTATATGGCCAACCAATGATATCGCTGCAGCCGGAATTATATATGAGGATGTGGATGTTACCAACGGCGCCCATGCCGGATCACTCATGATCGCAGGACGGGTATTAAATGCCAAATTGCCAACTGTTGCCGTGGCGGCCGCCATTACAACCCTGGGCAAATCAGGCATGTATTTTGACACAGAATCTGAAACAGTAAGGAGTATTGACTAATGCCAGATATTTTACAATTAGTATCAAAGAAAGATTTACTGGATTTTTCCCAGAATCTCACTATTAAGCGAAATTATATGGGCGATCGCCTGTTTCCGGATTTAAAAACCCAGAACCTTCAGGCAGAGTTTTACAGATTGTCGGATCCTCTTCAAATTCCTAAGATGGCCAAAGTCCATGGGTTTGATACAGAGGCCGCTATTGGATCACGTCCTACTTTTGAACGTGTTTCTTTGGAAAAGATGCTGATTAAAGAAAAAATCAATCAGACCGAACGTGCTTCAATTCTTAGAAATCAAGGCGTCGATGAAAAAGCCCTGGTTGATTATGTCTATGATGATATGGGCCGTTTGGCTGAATCCGTTAAAACCCGTACTGAAGTAGCGAAAATGGAGTTGATCCAGTCAGGAAAGATCAAAGTTAAAGAAAATAATCTTGATTTCACTGTTGATTATGCCGTCCCAGCGGGAAATAAAAAGGCCTATACCTGGGTACTGGATACTGTTGATATTCTGGCAAACATTCAGGAAATGGTGGATATTGCTAAAACTAATGGCCAGACCATTACTAAGGCCGTTACCTCCACTAAGATTGTGAATCGGATCAGACAGAATAAAGCAGTTCAAACGGCTATTTATGGGACCGCCGGAATCGGCACATTCCTATCATTGCCACAAATGAACGCTTTAATGCTGAGTATGTTTGGTTTCACACTTGAAATCAATGACGAACTATATTCCTATGAAACCGCTGCAGGCGCCATCGCTACCAAACGTTATATTGATGAAAACAAATTCATCATGTTCTCGACTTTGGCAAATGGAACTGTTGGAGCCGGGTTATGGGGTGTAACACCTGAAGAACTGGCAACTGGACCATGGACTGCTAAGTCATCCAGTCAGTTTGTTACGATCACCCAATGGGAAACTCCCGATCCTGTTGCCACCTGGACAAAGGCGTCTGGTGTCTTCATCCCAGCAATGCCAAATTCAAGAGGCCTGATGATTGGGACTATTACATTAACTTAATAAAAATAAGGGGCAACCACTAAGCCTCTTTTATTTGAAATGAGGTGACAATGTGGAGCTTGATAAATTAAAAGATCTGTTGGGCATTGCTCTAACAGATTTAACAAAGGATTTTGTTTTGCAATTTTGTTTAGACAATACCACTGAAACAATCCTGAATTACTGCAACATGAACAAAATGCCGGATGCTTTAAAAAACACCGGGTACCGAATGGCCATGGATCTTTATAGGAATGAGAACATAGGCAATGAAAAAATTGCATTGGGGGCGGTTTCTTCAATCAGTGAAGGTGATACGTCAGTCAGTTATAAAAATGTTGCTACGGATTATACTCAGTCTTTAATTAAAAACTACCAGGCGCAACTCAATAAATACCGGGTGCTGTCATGGTAGAAGGCATCAGGCAGGCCATTGAAAGCCTTTATGAAGGTAGATGTGAAGTAATTGAAAAGATGCCCATTAAAGATCCAGTAACTAGGATCACAAAATTTGGAGAGGTCACTGTTTATTCTAATCAGCTTTGCCGGTTGTCATTTGGCAATGCACCAACCACGGCTGATAGCGGTATAGGGGTGGCCATCCAAACCCAAACCGTCAAATTGTTTATAGCCCCGGAGATTTTAATCGAGCCGGGGTCCCAGTTGATTGTTACTCAAAATAATCAGGTTGGGCGATATAAACGTTCCGGACTCCCAGCGGTTTACACCTCTCACCAGGAGGTTAATCTAACTATCTGGGATACCTGGACATAATGAGTAGGAATGTTGATTACAGTCAGTTTAAGGCCTTTGCTAAAAAGCTCGAGAAAATAGATAAAGGCAAACAGGCTTTTATGGAAAGCTGTTGTAAAGAACTGGCTGCCCGATTATTAAGCCGGGTCATTAAAAGAACCCCTGTTGGAATCGACAATGGTGGAAACTTAAGACGTGGGTGGACTGGCGGGGTTGAAAACGTCAGTGAAAAAGGCGGCGTTATTGGGGTATCAGGTAAAACCGGATCTGCTTCAAAGATCAATGTTGTTTACCGAAATGGTGAATATCGGTGTGCTATCTTTAACCCGGTCTATTATGCCTCTTATGTTGAATTTGGGCATCGTACTCGTGGCGGGGGCGGTTGGGTAAATGGTCAGTTCTTTTTGACTATTTCCGAAAGTAAAGTTGAAGCATTAGCCCCGGCCTTATTGGAAAAAAGATTAATGGCATACCTGATGGAGGCAATGAAATGATTGAACAAATTATCAATGCCATGGCCATTAAACTGGCCGGGCTTTTTCCGGAATATGCAATATACACAGATCCAGTTGAACAAGGCACTCAGGAGCCCTGTTTTTATTTGCACTGTATTAACATTGGCTACAAAGAAGGTATTAACAGATTTCTACAGGCTATGCCCTTTGAAGTGGTTTATTTAACACAGAATGGCCAGTCAGATATATTCTTAACCCTTGAAATATTAATCAACTCTATGGGGCTGTTAGAGCTTCAGAATGGTGAGCAAATAAGAGGGGTTAAGATGAGCGGCCAGGAGATTGATGGAGTCGGGCATTTTATGGTTAATTATGACCTGTCCTTAAGGATCCAGGTCGTAGCAGAGGATCCAATGGAAACATTACAAGTAAATGGAGGTATTACAAATGGCTAAAAAAGTAGAGTCGGTTGAAGTCGAACAGACTTTTGCCAAAGAACAATTATTAAAAAGCAAGAGATATCAAGATAGCGTTGACTTAGTTGGCGCTCTTTTAGTTGATGGACAAAGTTACACTTTGAATGAAGTGGACAATTTAGTGGATAAGTTTTTGAAAGGAAAGGTGCAATAAATGGCATTAGGTGGAGGGACATTTATCTCCCAGAATAAAGTTTTGCCCGGGGCATATATTAATTTTGTAAGCGCCGCCAGAGCGGGTTCAGTTATTGGAGAAAGAGGGGTTTCAGCAATGCCCTTTGAGTTGGATTGGGGCAATGAAAGTGATATTTTCACAGTGGAACGGGCAGATTTTGAAAAGAATGCTTTGACCCTGTTCGGCTATGATTATGGAAATGTGAAATTGAAAAATATTAGAGAGGTATTTAAACGGGCAAGAACTTTGCTTTGCTATCGTTTGAATGGTAGTGGTGTTAAAGCCGCTAATACTTTTGCAACGGCTAGATACTCAGGCGTTCGAGGCAATGATCTTAAAACAGTCATTTCTTCTAACGTGGATGTACCCGCAAGTTTTGACGTAAAAACATTAATTGATAATGTTGTTGTAAATTCTCAAACAGTGGTAACGGCGGCGGGGTTAAAAGATAATGACTTTGTTACATTCAAACCCGGTGCAGTGCTGGCCGTTAATGCCGGCCTTGCTTTAACCGCAGGAACCAATGCCGCCATAGTGGCGGGGACTGCTTATGCGGCATTCTTGAGTAAAATTGAAAGTTACAGTTTTAATACATTAGGTTGTCCTACTAATGATGTGACGGTAACGGCTTTATTCATTAATTTTACCAAACGTTTAAGAGATGAATTAGGGGTTAAATTCCAAACGGTTCTACCCGTAACAGCAACGATCCCGGATCATGAGGGTTGTATTGTGATTCCAAACACTGTCAATGATGTTGGCGCTCCGGCTCATGCGCTTGTCTATTGGACCACCGGAGCTCAGGGGGCTTGTGAAATTAACAAATCCCTGACCAATGCTTTGTATGATGGTGAGTACACTATTAACACGGTTTACACGCAATCTCAACTGGAAGCTTTTATTGCGGCTGGTATATTTGCGTTTCACAAAGTTGGCACTGGCGTTAGAACCCTTGATGATGTCAATAGCTTTACATCCTTTACCGCTGATAAAACAGCCGATTTTGGAAGCAACCAAGCAATTCGTGTCATTGACCAAATCGCCAATGATGTTGCTTTGATTTTTAACACTAATTACCTGGGAGTTATTCCCAATGATGAAAGTGGCCGTATCAGTTTGTGGAATGACATTGTAAAACATCACAAGGATCTGGAACAAATCAGAGCGATTGAAAACTTTGATCCTGCCCTGGTAATCATCGAAGAAGGCGACACCAAAAAATCCGTGGTTATCAGCGACGTAGTTACTGTTACAAATTGCATGACACAGTTATATATGACTGTTGTCGTAGCCTAAAAAAGAAGGGAGATAAAATATGAGTCAAATTATGAATGTAAGAGATACCATTTCTGGTTCACAAGGGGAATGCTACATCACGATTGCTGGCCGACGTTACAATTTTATGACGGTAATCAGCATTGATGCCACCATAGAAAAATCAAAAGAAGAAGTGGCCATCCTTGGGAAAACTGGTAAAGCCAATAAATCAGTTGGGTGGAAAGGTTCCGGGTCCATGACCTTTTATTACAATACGTCAATTTTCCGTGAAGCAATGCTCAAGTTTAAAGATACCGGTGAGGATTTTTACTTTGATATTCAAATTACCAATGCTGATCTTAGTTCAAGCGTTGGCCGTCAAACCGTTATTCTTAAGGATTGCAACTCTGATTCGATCACCATGGCCAAACTGGATGCAGACGCCGCCTTGCTTGATGAAGATATGGACTTCACCTTCGATGATTGTGAAATGCCTGAAAAGTTTAATGCTATTGCAGGAATGTAACAAATAATTGGGGCGCTAAGGCGTCTCTTTTTAAATAAAAAAAATAAAAAGGATGGTACTAAAAAATGAGTAAAAGTTTATCAGGATTCATGTCAGCCAACAAGATTGTTAAAGAAAATGTGTTTTACCCTGCTTCCAGAGCGTTTTTGGATGATAAGGGTGATTATTTGTTATGGGAGTTAAAATCTTTGACCTCTGAAGAGGATTCAAAAATCAGAGAATCAAGTTATTTTCAAGTTCCCGCCAAGGGCAAAAATGGGAAGGTAATCCGGGGGCAAACAGTTAAAGAGCTCAGCGGTGAAACCTACACAGCTAAATTAGCGGTGGCCTCTGTGGAGTTCCCCGACCTACAAAATGCCGAATTACAGGATTCTTATGGTGTAAAGACACCTGTGGATTTACTCAGAGCAATGTTAGATCCGGGGGAACTTGCCAACCTGATGATCAAAGTTCAAGAGTTATGTGGTTTTGACATTGATATGGATGAACTGGTAGACGATGCAAAAAACTAATAAGTGAGGGTGAGTATGATGCGAACTATGCATTTTACTGCCTTCACGAACTGAATTTAATGCCATCTCAATTTTTAGCACTTAGCCGTGAAGAAAAAGCTTTTGTTATTGCTTCCATCGATATAAAAGTCGAACAGGAGAAAAAAGCAAAGAAGAAGGGCAGGTGATGAAATGGCCACAATTGCAAGTACACTAAAAATAAATGACGGGATGACTCCTGTTTTCAAATCCATGATGAATTCCATGAACATGATTGTCTCGACGTTTGAGGATATGAATCGAGCCAGCGCGAACGCCATCAATGTAAAAGGTATAACAGCCGCTAGAGGTGAACTCACCAAAGCTGCCAGTGCTTTTAAACAGATTGAAGATAATATTAATAAAACAACAGGCGCGCAGGATAAACTCAACAAATCTGTTAGCGGTATGAGTGGAAGTTCAGCCGACGCAATCACAGGTATCAAAAACATTGCAGGAGCATTAGGTCTGTTATCTCTTGCAGCTGTCGGGGTAGGTTTAATAAAAGAATCTTTAAGCAATGCTTTTGACCGCATGGACACCATGGATCGCTTTAATCGTACCATAACAACTATGACGGGCAGCACTGATATTGCAAAGGATGGGCTTAAAGATTTAACTGGCATTGTAACGGGCACAGCTTATGGGTTAAACGATGCAGCACAGGCAGCTCAAAACTTTGTGGCGCGGGGCATGGATATGAAGAGCGCAACAAAGAGCGTAAAAGCCTGGACGGATGCAGTTAGTTTTTATGGCAAAGGAACCACCGAAGAATTTTTAAACGTGACTGATGCAATTACAAAGATGAGAACTAAAGGCACTGTTGAGATGGACCAACTCAACAGGTTGTTCGATTCCGGGATTAACGCGGTTGGTATATACGCGCAAGCCACAGGGCAGATGTCCGGCGACGTTCAAGATGCACTAAGCAAAGGCATGATAAGCTCGAATGACTTTTTAAACACAGTTGAAAATGCTATGGAAACTGGCGCTAATGGTGTTATAAATATTGCAGGAGCGGCACTAACGGCAGGGGATAGTTGGTCAGGAACATTTAGTAAAATGAGCCAGGCTGCAACACGTGGCATGGTTGATATTGTAAAATCAATTGATGCTGCACTTGCCACAAACGGACTTCCTACACTCAAGCAAGATATTGCAGACGTAGGGTCTGGTTTTGAAGGAACAGCAAAGACAGTTGCTAGTGCTGTTACAGTTATGTTTGACAATAAAGACGTGCAGACATTCATAAAAAATATAAGCACTGATTTTACAGCAGGCAAAAATGAATTTAACACAGCAATGGATGAAATACTTAAAAAAGTACAAGAGAACACACCTCAGATAGAAAAATCATTTAATAACACTAAAAATGCATGGGATAGCTTTTTCAATACAGTCATTATGAACAATGGCCAATTACAAAACACTGACTGGAAAAGTGTAGGAGATGCGTTAGGAACAGGGTTCAGTGGAGCACTAGGCGTATTAACAAGCGTAGGCGCTATGTTACTTAATATAGGAACATTTATAGTGACATTTCCAAAAATGATAGCAGACCTTATTATTCCGCCTAAAAATGGACTAACAGGGTTTTTAGAAGATGCGCAAACCACTGGGATAGCAACGCAAAATGTATTTATAGATTTAGCGAATGCAATAAATGGTATATTTAATATTTTTGGAGCAAATATACCGTATATTCAAGAAGTTGGAGGGGAAGCAGCCGGAGCGCTTGCTTCCGGAATGGAAGACAGGTCATCCGAGGTGTACCAAAAAGCACAAAATATCCATGATGGCACAATGGGATTCATTAATCCCATCACAGGCGAACTACAGCAAACTGGGATAAATGGGATATTGAATCTAAGCAACGGAATGTTTTCGCAAAAACCTTTGACTGATCAAAGTGCACTGAGCGTGCATGACGGAATCCATGAAAATATTAATACACTACCAGGCGAACTAAACACTATTGGTTCAAACAGTATCATCTCCATGGGTGGGGGTATCGACCTTTCCGCACCTATTGCCAACGCCGCCGCGCAAGGTATCTACGGTCTAATTACTGGCCAATTAAACCCATTGGGTCAATTCGGTACTGACACGGGCGGATTTTTAGCAAGTGGTTTGTCAGGTGGCATGAGTACCTGGAATGCATTCACATCTGCAACCCAGGGAATTGTCGATTTTATCAAAAATGCGTTTTTAAAAGGATTTGACATTAACTCACCATCTGGTTTCACAACCTATGTCGGGGAAATGTTAGGGCAAGGGTTAATCAATAGCTTAAGCAATACAAATCTTGGCAAGGTTGCAACGTCTTTAATGGGAACATTAAAAGAAGCATTTTTGCAAGGCAGAACAAATGCCTTAAGCATATTCGAACACATGGGCGATATGGGTTCGGCGTTATTGGCACGTATGGGAATATCGTTACCAACTTTGGGAAACTTACTATTCCCAACTGATTCACAGAATATTACAAGCGCTTTTGGTAGCAGAGAAAGCCCCGGAGGTTTCGGATCCACATATCATGAAGGGATCGATATTGGGGCGGCCTATGGCGCTGCAGTCAGAGCGACCGCAGCCGGAAAAGTTATCTTTGCCGGTGAAAATGGTGGTTACGGAAACATGGTTGAAATTGATCATGGAAACGGGTTAACCACTCTCTATGCGCATTTATCAGAGATTATGACCTCTGTTGGTGCAGCGGTATCAGCCGGGCAACAGATCGGTAAAGTCGGTTCAAGCGGAAACAGCACCGGGCCTCACCTCCATTATGGAGTGTATGAGAACGGTGTCGCCGTGGATCCAATGACAGCTGCTATTAGTGGTGGTAGTGGAGACGTGGGAGCCTGGATACAACAGGCCATGAATGCTATCGGAATAACAGGGCAGGACAATTTCAATCATCTGGTAACTATCGCCATGAACGAAAGTGGCGGGGATCGTAACGCTCAAAACAACTGGGACAGTAACGCCATGGCGGGAACACCTAGTATGGGCCTGATGCAGATGATTCAAAGTACGTTTGACGCCTATTCATCTGGCGGCAGTATATGGGACCCTGTTTCCAATGCAATTAGTGCCATTAACTACATGATTGACCGCTATGGATCAATCTTGAACACGCCTACAGGCGGTTACGCTGCAGGAACACGAAACGCAACGCGCGGGGTTCATTGGGTCGGTGAAAACGGGCCTGAATTAATGAACTTCCGTGGTGGCGAAACCATTACAAATAACAAAGATAGCATGGAGGCTTTATCTCCTGAAAAAGCTGCTTCATTAAGGGGATCGAGTGTTTCAAATAACAGTAAAATTACCATGGCTCCTATCATTCATATTCATATGGGGGACAATATAATTAATAATGAAATGGATATTAAAAAAGTGGTCAGACTGTTAGGTGATGAATTGGAAGAACAGCTGCAGATCAGCGCAGCGGGAATTTATTAAGGGAGGCGTAAAGAATGGCTTATATCGTTTATTTGGACAATGTGGCGTTACCTGTTACGCCTTCGAACCTTCAAATTGTCACAACAAATAAAAATACAACCTTGGATTTAATCAATGGGTCCGAAATAAATATCTTAAAGGGTTCCGGCTTAAAAACCGTGGCCTTTGAGTGTTTAATCCCACAAACTCTTTATCCTTTTGCGATTTATCCGGAGGGATTTAAAGATGCTACTTTTTATTTAGACATCTTAGAAGCCTTGAAAAATGATAAGAAAACCTTTCAATTCATCGTTTCAAGAGAAAGCCAGTCCGGGCAACCTTTGTTTAACACTAATATTAAAGTCTCTTTAGAAGATTTTACACCGGTGGAAGACGCTGGGAGCGGAACGGATATAAAAGTATCAATTAATTTAAAAGAATTCAAGGAATATGGAACAAAATTTGTCATCATCGAGCCGGAAATACCGCCAGTGGTGGCAGATCCACCCAGGCCAGTTGATCCAGCGCCAGAACCGGCACGGCGATTATACACCGTTGTTTCGGGGGATTGCCTTTGGGCGATTTGCAGGAGCCAACTGGGCGACGGATCCCGTTGTTGGGATGTGGCCGCTTCGAACGGCATTGCTGATGCAAACCTGATATTCCCAGGACAAGTCATTGACTTGACAGGGTATTAATATGATCCTGGACATTAAAACGCAAAATGGAAATACCATTTATGAGCCAGTAGTGAAAGACGGGGTAACCCTTACCAGGGAAAAGAACAAGCCCGCCGTTTTAAAATTCACTGTTTTGGCTGATGAAAATTTCAAGGTGGAAGAAGGAGACATTGTCAGTTTTCAGTCAAGTACCCTGGATCCCACCAATGAAACACATAATTGCTTTTATGGTTATGTGTTTGGGATTGCACCAAATAAAACTAAAGAAATAACCATTACGGCCTATGATCAAATTCGGTATCTGCTAAGTTCTGATACTTACATTTATGCAGATAAAACACTAACTCAATTTTTAAGAATGCTTTGTTCGGATACGCAGATAAAAAGCGGGAATGATATCATGGAAACATTTTATGTAATCCCTAGCAGAGTGGAGGACAATCAAACCTATTTGGACATGCTTTTAACGGCCATCCAATTAACCAGGGATAACACCGGGGTGGATTATATCCTTTGGGACAATTTTGGAGAAATTGCTTTGCACGATACAAATTTTTTCAAGATTCCTTTGAAGGTTGATAATGAAACCGCCCAGGACTTTACCTTTGAATCCTCAATCGATTCTGAAACTTTCAATCAGATTAAAGTTGTCAGAGAAAATGAGGATGGTACCCGTGAGGTTTTTATCAGAAATGATCCTAACACGATTGGGAAATGGGGGCTATTGCAGTTTTATGACACGGTTGCAAATGATGAGAATGGAGACGCCAAAGCAGATACACTATTAGCTCAAAAAAATAAGAAGACACGAACAATGAGTCTTTCCGGGGCGTTTGGTGATATACGGGTAAGAGGTGGATCCACCGTGTACGTTCAAATTGATGATGCCGTTGATATGGGGTTTAACATTGAGGGGTACACCACTGGTGCTTTTATGCAGGTCACAAAGGCAACTCATAATTTTAACAACGGTTTACACACCATGGATTTAGAAATAACAGGAGGGGGCCTGATCAATGGCTGATTTACTTAATACAATTAAAAAGGCAGGAGTAGGCGCCATGCAGGCTAACGCTCCGGTGGCTGTCATGTTTGGCACCGTGACAAGTGCTGATCCTCTGGAAATTAAAATTGAACAGAAAATGACATTAACGGCGGCCTTCCTAGTCCTTACAGATGCTGTGAAAGATCACGGGGTAACTTTTACTGTTAATGGTTCAACCGGCTCTGGCGGTGATCCTGGTCATTATCACGATTATTCAGGTGACAAACTGTATCTACAGCAAAGCACCCTAAGATTAGGGGACACCGTGGTTTTATTACGTGTTCAAGGCGGTCAAAAATTTGTAGTGCTGGATAGGGTGTGGTCAACATGATTCCCACAAGCACAAACAATCTGGCGTCTCTGGACAAAATCACACAGAAACCCAGTAAGACCTATCGGTTAGATGTTGAAAACAACCGGATCACGGGTTATTGTGACGGTTTAGAGGCTGTTAAGCAGGCCGTTTATTTAATCCTGAACACAGAACGTTTTGAGTATCTTATCTTTTCATGGAATTACGGGGTTGAAATTAGAAAACTCATCGGGAAACCTACCACTCTGATCATTCCAGAGCTGGAAAGATATATCAAGGAAGCACTCACTCAAGACGATCGTATTAATGAGGTGTCAAACTTTTCCCATGAAATCATAAAAAGTAAAGTTCTCACAAGTTTTACAGTTGTTTCAAATGTGGGTAATTTTATAAGTGGATTGGAGGCAAATATATAAATGTATGAAAGTATAACCTATGATGTGATTATGAATCGGATGCTTGCAAAGGTAATAGAAAGTAATCCGGATATTGATACAAGAGAAGGCAGTTTGATTTTTGATGCCCTAGCACCGGCGGCGGTCGAGCTTCAATTAATTTATATTGAGTTTGATGTGATATTGAATGAGACTTTTGCCGATACGGCATCAAGACCAAATCTAATTAAAAGAGCCGCGGAACGGGGCGTTATTGTATACCCTTCGACCACGGCCACCTTAAGGGGTGAATTCACACCATCGAGTATTAACATCCCTATCGGTTCCCGTTTTAGTTTGGGAGGATTGAACTATTTCACAAAATCTAAAACCTCTGATGGAAATTATCAGATGCAGTGTGAAACAGCGGGAATTATTGGAAATCAATTTTATGGGGTTCTAGTCCCTATAAATTACATTGCCGGCCTGGCAACCGCACGATTGGCTGAAGTGCTTATACCTGGGGAGGACGAAGAAGCTACAGAGGATTTAAGGGAACGTTACTTTGCCAGTTTCGAAACAAAAGCTTTTGGTGGAAATAAAACTGATTATCTGGAAAAAACAAATGCTCTGCCTGGCGTTGGCTCAACCAAAGTTACACCCAACTGGAATGGTGGCAGCACAGTTAAATTAACAATATTGGATTCGGATTTTAACAAAGCGTCAAGCGCCTTAATCAGCGCTGTACAGGTGGCCATCGATCCTACACAGGATGGTCAGGGTTTGGGCATTGCTCCAATCGGACACATTGTCACCGTGAACACTCCGGCGGAAGTGGTCATTGATGTGACGGCCACAATTACTTATGATGATGGGTACGGGACAAGCATTGCGATCACTCAGGCAGTGTCAGATTACCTGTTGGAATTAAGAACCTCCTGGGCGGATCAAGGCAGCTTGATTGTCAGAACCGCACAAATCGAAACAAAATTATTGGCCATCACCGGTATTCTCGATATTGCGAATACCAAAATAAATGGTGTGGCAAACAATCTCACGCTCTCAGCCTTCCAGATACCGACTCTGGGGACGGTAACCGCATGATTAGGAATGTAAGCTTAATCAATCAGGTGCCCCTTTATTTAGGGGGTGTTGAAGAAATTAAGCAGATCGTAAATGCTGAAAATCCAGAATTTCAAACAACCGCGGATGAAAGTGAAAATATTAAGAACAATCAGTTTGTCAACACACTAACCATCGACGGTGCAAACCGGTGGGAAAAGATTTTAAAGATTCCCACAAACATCAATGATGTGTTAGAAGATCGGAGGTTTCGGGTTTCCGCCCGATTAAAGAGGTCATTCCCTTACACGGAAATAGCCTTAAAAAATGACTTATCGAGTTTAACAAATGGAGATTATACCTTATTTCTCGATAGTGTCAATTCGATTTTAAAAATAAGGATCTCTGTTAATTCAAAATCAAACTTCAACGAGATTTTAAATTTATTGAATGCTGTTTGCCCGGCTAATTTAATTATCGATTTATGGTACAAATATGATATTTTGACCAAATGCGGCGATATGCTGTGCGGTCAATATCACATCACGGGGACAATTGGAGAAATTATATCTTCAGGTATGTCTTTATCCAACCTTACAACACGGGCAGCCTATGCTATCGAAGCATGCGGGACGTTTCCAAATATAGGGACGATCGGTGTTATTTTTAACCAGCCGATGGGAATGGACGACAACTCCACTTCAGGGTTAAGCAACGAAAACCCGTGTGGCACGCTACCAATTCCGGGAACCGTTGGTTTGATAATTGATGACCCGATTGGTACGTCATTCGTGTGTGATAGGGCACAAATTGAATATGACATTTGTAACAGGCTAATAGCTTCAGGGACAATTGGCTTGACAATCAATAATCCTCTGGGAGCCTCATGTATTGAGTCAAGTGCAGTCAATCAACAAGGGGTTTGTGGTGCTCTAATAGCAGCGGGCTCTGTGGGGTTGGCGGCGGTCATGGGTGCCATGGCCTTATCAACAATTCGGACATTTAGCCCGGTTAATTATATGCTCTGCGGGGAATTAATCTGTGGGGCATAAAGAAAGGAGTAAGTTATGGCATTTTGGAGTACAACCTATCTGAATAAGATTAGAAACAAAATCATGGTTGACGTGATTAAAGCAAAGTACAAAATCGGGTCCACTTACTATGACGCTGTGATCAACAGCAAAACAGTGTCCGGAGAAAATGTGGTGATCATTGTTGGTTGTCCAAACGTCCCGGCAGGGACTTTGACAATTACGGAGGTCGTTTTGTATGATAACAACGGCGATATCGTCGCTTCCAAAGTCGAGTCTGTATCAAAGACAGGCTCACAAGGCGTGTTATTTAAATTTGAATTACCTATTAAGGAGGTATAAATTATGGCA
>JGI24146J20443_1000176_pt1 | contig 60483 bp, 59 predicted proteins | sample BarGraIncub1131A_FD_20443 | JGI IMG/M metagenome (IMG submission 20443) | reverse complement strand
GCTTCGTACATCGAATAACCGGTACTAAAGACATTCATTTCCATCTCTTTGGCCAATTGCAGATCTTCCGGAGGAAGTTCTTTGCTACGGACATAAATAATAGTCTGGATATCCAACATTTCAGCCGTACGTAACGATTGTGCGTTCTGAAGTCCGGTTAGCAGAAGAGTATGATTCGTGTCTGATTTGACCATCGCCAAAGCATCACTCATCAAATCTGTTGCCGAAACACAGGTATACTCACGATCTAAAATACGCGGATCGTGAACCCACATCGTTTTGGCATTCAGGCTCTGCAAGACCTGTGATAATTTCATACTAGTTGATTCCAACCGCTGGTGCTTGATTTCTCTCGAGTTTGATGATCGATTTGATCGCATCTTCAAGTGTCTTTGAGGTAGCAGCGATCCCGATAACAGTTCCGTCGATGACCGCGACCGGAGCTAATCCGCAAGCGCCCAAACAACGTGTTGCATCTAAAGAAAATACACCGTCATCGCTGGTTCCGTTGACCGGACTCTTCGTCAGGTCTTGGATGCGAGCCAGAAGATCTTGGGCACCTTTGACATAGCAAGCCGTTCCCATACAAACATTGACGACATGTTTACCCTTAGGTTTGACGGTAAACTGCGAATAGAAAGTCACAACTCCATACACTTCGGCAGCGGATGTACCGCTTGCTTTGGCGATCATTTCCATTGCTTCAAACGGAATGTAGCCCAATTCATGCTGCACATCGTGAAGCATAAGTTTGATCGGTCCCGGTCTGTCTTGATGCCGAACGACGATTTCGGTAATCATATCCAATGATTTTACTGATAACTTTTCCATACCCAACTCTCCTTTTTTGCTTTATGTTATCGATCTCTTTCAGAAACCGTTATAACTGCATTCAAGATAAAATCGATCAAAACAGAAAGAAGTATCATCCATCCGGTCCAAGCGAATATGGCAACCATATCTAAGTTGATTCGGCCGAGATATAATTGTTGACCGATACCGGTCTGAACTTGACCGAGAATTTCAGCCATGACTCCAACTTTGAATCCAAGTGATAAAGCGGTCTTGATCCCTTCCATCAATGAGTGCCAAAGCATCGGCATGATGACTTTAGTCAATCGATTAAGAAAAGTCTCGGGATACATACGAGACACATCCAGCAGTTCAGGGTTGATCGACATCATACCGCTGAGAATCTGTGAATAGAGTACCGGGAATAAAATCAAAAATACAATGACAGTGACACTGCCTTCCGAACCCAACCAAACCAATACCATAAACATATAGGTGATGTTCGGTATCGTTTTGCTTAACGTAACAAGCGGTGTAAGCCATTCACGCACATTCTTTTTGAGTCCTGAAGATATTCCGGTAAGCAGTGCAAACACCAATGCCCACCCGCAACCGATGACTACGCGAACCAATGTGGCAGTTGCGTTACTGTATAATTCAGATTGAAACATCAATGAGATCATGCGCAGAAGAACTTCTGTAAACGACGGTAATAATAATGAATTCCCGACAAATATCGAAGCGATCTGCCAACCTGCTATAATCACTATCCATGAGAGTACCTGTCGGTATCGCATCTTCTCACCTCGCTGATTGTCTCGGTTAACGCGTAAATTATATCATATAATTTGATAGTTAAATCACTAGCAAGGTGTTTTTTCACCCTTTTGAACGTGTAAATTCGATGAAATCTATCCTCAAAATGTAAAGAATTATGTTTGTTACATTAAGTTTGGAAATAATGATTTGGATGTCTGTTTTCACTAGTTGAAATAGCAAATTCTGTCACAAGTATTCTATCACAACATCAATCAAATGGTGATAAAATTTCAAAAAATGGGCGATATTCGAATGATTTATTCAAAAAATAAGCTATTTTTAATCATAGTAGGCACTATTGTCTATTCTGTGTTTTTGATCGTTTCACAAGTAAATCGTAAAAAAACGAGTACTGTGAGTACTCGTTTTGACTATTTAACTGATAGATTAGTGATGTCTGTGATGCCGAACAGCTTTAAAAACTCGGTAATCTCTTTCACAGAGTCAGCTGCCTTGGTCGGTTTGATGTTCATCTTCGCCCACGCAGAAGCGATGATCTCTCCACTGGCAACACCAAGAACTTCCGGTGTCACTGTTTTGACATCGGCGACCACTTTTGACGTATCCGCAGTAATCGAAGTGACATACTTTTTCATTTCGGTGAATCGCAGATTGACTTGTTTCAACATCGCTGCATCAGCATCCTCTTTAACAAATATAGCCGCCTGCGGATAATTTTCCAACCCGGTGACTTTTTTCCATTCGGCTTGCAGATCGGCAACGACTTGTAATGTGAACCCTGCCGTTTTCGCTTTTGCGATCGCAGCACTTACAGCCGGTTCGGCCAACAGTCCGGCATTCATTTTCTTGGTCAACAGTTGCACCTGAACATCAGCGACCGAGTTGAAATATTGGACCGTGCGTTTGGAATTTAGTGACGCGGAAACACTGTCCCAGATTTTTTGTGGAACGGCTGCTTGACCGAACATCGCCAACGTGCCTTCTTGATTCAGTGCGTCCGCTGAATCCGCAACCACATAAAGATTGCCCCAAGTGATGACTCCGTAAAGTTTATACTTTGACTTACCTTTTGTGATCAGTGCTGCTCCCAGGTTGATCGGAGCAATGATGATGTCACTGCCGGTCGATGAATTGATAAACTGTGCCGAGATGACATCAGTACCGTCAACCAGTTTGATATCATCAATTCCATCGATCAGTAACGGCAATAAAGCAAGTGCCGGTGCCCCTTTGGGAGCTATGATCGTGATCTGTTCTTTTTTAACGGATGTACATCCGGCCAACAATACAATCAGCAATAAAAGTCCGACGAGTATTTTTTTCATATTTTTTTCTCTTTGATTTCATTAAGAAGTGAAGCAATCCAAGAATCGACCGGTTCAACGATGTTTTCCGTTTTATTATATCGGCGAACGTTGACCTGATTGGCCGCAACTTCACCGTCACCGATAACGATTTGGACCGGAATCTTTTTGACTTGCGCTTCGCGGATCCGATAGCCGAGTTTTTCATTTCGATCATCGATCTCAACGCGGATATTCAAATCAAGCAGACGTTCTTTGAGTTGAGTACAGTAGTCAAGATGCAAGACCGGATGAACCGGAATGATTTCAACTTGGACCGGTGCCAACCATAATGGGAATGCTCCGCCGAAATGTTCAATCAGAATTCCGATGAAACGCTCGACTGATCCGAAAATAACGCGATGCAACATGACCGGACGTTTCTTACTGCCGTCACTGTCGACGTATGTGAGATCAAATCGTTCCGGCAGGTTCATATCCAACTGGATCGTTCCGCACTGCCAAACGCGTCCCAATGAGTCCTGAATATGGAAATCCAACTTCGGACCGTAGAAAGCTCCATCCCCCGGATTGATCTTGCAAGCTTTGCCTGCAGCATTGCAAGCTTTCTCGAGTATAGCTTCAGATCTGTCCCAAACAGCGATCTCACCGATGTATTTTTCAAGCGGACGGGTCGAAAGTTCGATCGTATAAGATAAATTAAACATCGAATAGATTCGATCGATAAATGCGATCAAGCGAATCACTTCACTCTCGATCTGATCTTCAGTCATGAAAATATGCGCATCATCCTGGGTGAAATTTCGAACTCTGAATAAACCGTTCAGTGCTCCGCTAGCTTCATGACGATGAACCAGACCGAGTTCTCCGACCCGTAACGGAAGATCCTTATAGGAATGGAGAGAATTCTTATACACCAACATGCCTCCCGGACAATTCATCGGCTTGATGGCATAGGATTTATCATCGATTTCGGAAGTATACATATTTTCGCGATAATTGAACCAGTGACCGGAAACTTCCCACAACTGTTGAGAAAGCATGATCGGAGTTTGGATAAACTGATATCCTTCTCTTGTGTGTTCTTCATACCAGAAATTCTCCAAAATATGGCGAAGAATCATCCCTTTCGGTAACCAAAACGGAAATCCGGGACCGAATTCGCTCATCATAAACAGATCTAGCTCACGACCTAATTTCTTATGATCGCGCTTTTTAGCCTCTTCCAACATATTTAAATGGGTGTCTAATTCTTCTTGCGTGGTGAAACAGATGCCATAGATACGTTGCAGCATCTTATTATCGGAATCACCCTTCCAATAAGCACCTGAAACTTTCAAAAGTTTATAGAATTTCAATTCTTTTACCGAAGCAACATGCGGACCGCGGCAAAGATCGACGAATTCTCCCTGACGATAGGCACTGATCACAACACCGTCCATATGAGAGATCAGTTCGATCTTATACGGATCGTCCTTGAACATTTCCAATGCTTCATCTTTGGTTAATTCTTCACGCGAAATACGCTTTCCGTCTTTAGAGATTTTTTTCATCTCGGCTTCGATTCTCGGAAGACCGTCTTCGCTCAGTACGGCTTCGCCCAGATCGATGTCATAGTAGAATCCTTCGGTAATAACCGGTCCTACCCAAAACATGGCCTGCGGGTACAGTCGTTTCACTGCTTGTGCCATTAAATGGGCACATGAGTGGTTGAGAATGTTTAATTGTTCGTTTTCTTTAATATTGATCATAGTGTTTGTTCCCTTTCATACAAAAAGACTCCCATCCAAAGGACGAGAGTCTCGCGGTACCACCTTAATTCACATTGCTGTGCACTTCATTCGTTAACGCCGAATACGTAACTTTTTCAAAAGTTCTACTCACAAGCGGTAAGTCGAAATGTTTAATGGAAGATTGCACCCTGCTCTTCCTCTCTGTAATCAAACGTGACGGCTGTTGTCCTGATCGCTGTATTTAATTTAGTTATACACAATGTGTTGAATAAAGTCAACTAAAATACAAAGTTACCGTTATTGAATATTTCGATTTCTTTACCTTCATGAGTAATTCCCGTGATCTTCATGTCGGCGCTGCCGAACATGAAATCTTCATGCTCCATGGAATTATTGGAACCGATGACTGTAAGTTCTTCCTGCGTCATCTCGGTTCCGTTTTTGACATTCATCGGATAGGCTCTGCCGAGTGCCAAATGGCAAGATGCATTTTCATCAAACAGAGTATTCAAGAATAAGATCTTACTGTTTGAAATCGGCGAATCATGTGAAATCAGCGCAACTTCGCCCAAATAACTACTGCCTTCGTCAAATTCTAGTAACCCTTTTAATGTATCTTTTTCTTTGGTTGCATCAAAATCAATGACTTTGCCATCTTTGAACTGTAACCAAAATCCATCGATGAGACGGCCTTGATAATTTAACGGTTTGGTTGCGACAACTTTTCCGTTGACGCCGAATTTATATGGCATGCAGAATGATTCTTCAGTCGGCATATTCGGATTGAATTCGATGCCTTTGACTGAATATCCGCTGCCGCCCGCCCAAACGTGATTCTCAACCAGTTCCAACATCAGATCTGTGCCGGTCGAACTGACAAAGTGTAATTTTTTGAAATTATGATCATTCAAGATACGATTATGATTGGCTAATATCTGATTATGTTTCTTCCATTCGGCCACCGGATCATTGTTTTCTTCGACACGGACAGCTTTCAAAATAGCATCCCAAAGACGGTCAACCGCTACGGCCGGTTCCAGTTCCGGAAATACTTTAACTGCCCATGCCGTCGTAGGTATCGAAACCACTGACCATTGCGTCTGATCACCCATCATGTAAGCTTGATAATCTTTCGTCGCCTTGCGTGAGGCAATATTGGCACGCTGCACTTTGATCGGATCAACATCACCTAAAAGTCCGGGAGTCGGTGCATGAACACTCAACATCGCAGCTCCTTTTTCCATAATATAGTTAAGCTGAGCGATCTGCCACTCGGGAATCTCTTCCAACGTTTCAACATCGGCATTGACATAGGTGGTATGGCTGATCGGATCATCCGACCAACGAACCGTTACCATCTTGGCTCCGACTGCATAGGCTTCTTCAACGCATAACCGAACAAATGCACTGCAATCGGTCGTTGTGTTAATGACCAACATTTGGCCTTTTTGAACATTGGTTCCGACTGCGACCGCTAAACGCGCATATTTGCGCAATAAATTTTCACTTGGCATTCTTGTTCCTACTTTCGTTTTATTTTCCGTTTGAGATCGGCAACATCGCTGCTCCGATAAGTCCCGGTTCATCCAATAGGGCAACCGCTAATTCTGTGTTGCGCATCCCGGCATGGATCAATGAATAATAATAACTGAGTAATTTATCGAAATAAAGGTCGCGTGATTTAGTCACACCGCCGCCGATAACGAAAATATGCGGATCAACCACATGCGCGATCGCTGACAACATGGATGCAAAATCATACGCCATTTTATCAACGATATCGAGGGCAACAGCATTTCCTTCACGAGCCAAATCAAAAACTTCGCGGGCGGTCGTAATGTTTGGGTCCAAACGTTCACGACCGTTACGAATGATTGCGGTTCCGCTGACTTCATTTTCAGCTGCACCGGCATTCAGATGATTGTATTTTTTACGACTGCGGTCGATGATAATGTTTCCGACTTCGCCGGCATGGCCGTTTTTGCCGGATACAACCTTCCCGTCGACAACCAATGCGCCGCCGACGCCGGTTGAATGAGTGATGTAATAAACGATCAGTTTGCCTTTACCGGCACCGACCAGAGCCTCAGCCAGACCGGCAACATTGGCATCATTGTCAACGTACGTAGGNAGATGAAACTCATTTTCCAATTCACGTGCAATCGGATAGCGTTCGAAACCGGGCAGATTAGTCGACATGACCATCTCACCGCGAACAGTATCGACCGGACCCGGTACACCGATTCCGATGCCTGAACATTCACTCAAATTCGGAATTTGAGCGATGCAGGCTTTCAGATTTTCCATGACTTTCGCCGGACCGTCTTGCGCATACGAAGGACTTTTCACTTCATTCAAAATTTTGCCATCTGCGGTTACTTTCGCAACGCGTACGTTAGTGCCGCCTAAATCAATGCCGATGTAAGTTTTCATTTTTGTTATTCCCCTGTTAAGTGATTAGGTTCTATTTAACTTCCACAATCTTCATCATATTGGCTGTGCCTTCACCGGTTGGATAACCGGCTGTGATAATAACCAGATCTCCGGGTACGCAGCCATTGTCTTTCGCGATGATACTGGCGAGTTCATCGTCATTGGTCATCTCATTTTGCACATCGGATAGAATCGGAACCACTCCCCAAAAGAGTTCCAGTTTGCGCTGAACGCTCTTCGTGAACGTAACTGCGAATATAGGTACCGGCGGACGGAACTTGGAAATTCGTTTCGCGGTACTTCCACCTTGGGTAAAGGCAACGATTGCTTGAACTTTATCAAGTTGCAATGCTGAATCGGCAACTGAAATACCGATAGCATCCTGGATTGTTTTACGGCTGGAAGTAATTGAATGATCTAAACGCTCGCGGTAAGGAATGATGTCTTCTATTGCCTTGGCAATCGTATCCATCGTTTTAACTGCTTCGATCGGATATTCACCGGCAGCTGATTCTCCTGAAAGCATGATCGCATCACTGCCATCCAATACGGCATTGGCAACATCACTTGCTTCAGCACGCGTCGGACGCGGATTACTCATCATGGATTCCAACATATGGGTAGCGGTGATGACCGGTTTACCAACTTCATTAGCTCTCTTGATAATCATTTTTTGATAGATCGGAACAAGTTGGGTACTGACTTCAACACCCAGGTCGCCTCGCGCAACCATTACACCGTCAACAACTTCAAGAATACTGTCAAGGTTATCATAACCCTCTTGATTCTCGATTTTAGCGATGATTTGAATTTTCCCTTTGCCCTCTTCGACAAGGATCTTACGGATAGCTATTACATCGTCAGCGCGTCTGACAAAACTGGCAGCCACGAAATCAACATCGTTCGCACAGCCAAAGCGCAGATCACTGTCATCTTTTTCAGAAATGAACGGCATGGACAGCTTAACGTTCGGAACGTTAACACCTTTACGTGTTTTGATAACACCTGAATTTTCAATACGACATTGAAGAACTCCCGGTTTCACATCTAAGATCGTAAGACGCATTTTACCGTCATCGATCAACAGATAATCGTTGACTTTGACATCTTCGAACATCTCAGGTGACGATACATGAAAACGTTTATTGTTTCCCAGTACTTCTTCCTGAACAACATTGACCAGATCGCCTTTTTTAAAATTCAATACGCCGTTTTCCATGTCGCCGCAGCGAATTTCAGGACCTTTGGTATCTAACATGATGCCTAAGTTGAAACCTGTACGTTCGCAAACATCGCGAACCATGCGGATACGTTCTCCGTGAGTTAAATGGTCGCCGTGGGAAAAGTTCAAACGGACGATATTCATACCGGCATTGGCCAGTTTTTCAATCATTTCTTCCGTTTCGCTGGCAGGCCCCAGTGTGCATATAATTTTCGTTTTTCTGATTTTGTTCATAAATCCTCCTTGTTATACCAAACGTGAATGCAATTCGAATAATCCTTTGCGTGAAGGTTTCTGCATGCGCAGCGCTTCATCGATCTCAATCGCAACTATTTTATTCCCGATCATGCCGACGCAATGTCCGCCGATACCTTCAGCTAATAATTCAACGGCTTTATCTCCCATACGGGTCGCTAATACTCGATCGTAAGCGGTGGGTGATCCACCTCGTTGAATATGACCCAAGACCGTTGAACGACCCGAAAAACTTGTCGCATCGGTGATCTTTTGAGCCAATAGTTCGACATCCGTGATTTTCTCGCTGATGACGACAATGGAGTGATTCTTTTTCTTCGTCTCATCCAAATAGCGTAATTTTTCCAATACTTCAACTTCATCATAGCCGGTCTCCGGGGTAATGATGATCTCGGCTCCGCAACTGATTCCTGAATACAAAGCGAGATCTCCGCAACGATTGCCCATAACTTCAACCACCGAACAACGGTGATGGGAGCTACTGGTGTCGCGAAGTTTATCGATACATTGAATGACTGTATTCAGTGCAGTGTCAAATCCGATCGTATATTCTGTCGAAGAAATATCGTTATCGATCGTTCCCGGGATTCCGATACAGTTTATGCCCATACGTGTAAGGGCAAGTGCTCCTCGGTAAGAACCGTCTCCGCCGATGACAACCACGGCTTCAACGCCGAATTTCACTAAATTTTCAATCGCTACTTTACGAATCGCTTCGTCTTTGAATTCCGGCAATCTGGCAGATCCGATGATGGTTCCACCGCGGATCATAATGTCACTGACTGATTTTGTGTTCATCAGTTCCATATGACCTTCGTACATACCTTTAAATCCATCATATATGCCAACCACTTCGATTCCGCGTGAAATTGCCGAGCGAACAACCGCTCGTATCGCGGCATTCATTCCCGGTGAATCTCCGCCGGAAGTTAAAACACCGATTCGTTGAACCATAATCAGTCCTCCTATGTCCGTTGAAATCATACCATTTTATGCCTGTTTTGTATAACGAATTTACTCTTTACGACGGTTTTTACCACTGATTAGCAATGGTTTCGTTAAGGTTTCGATACGCTCCATAATTCGAACCGCTTTCATTTCTTCTTTGTCTTGACGCTGATTATACATGAAATGGTTCTTTAAACTGGAAAAATCATCATTACTGGTGAACCAAGTCGCTCTTTTCTCTTCCATTCGACTGTTGAGTATCGGAAATAATAATTCATCGCGGGTCCAAGAAGTAACCGATTCCGCACCGATATCATCCAACACCAAAAAATAGACATTTTTTAAATGAGCCAGTTGTTGGTCGATGAACTCGGAATCATCGAAGCTGTTTTTCATCCGTTGAACAAAACTCGGATAATGTACGAAAGCGACCGACTTTTCCTTTTTTGCGAAATAATTTGAAACACAGGCAGCCAAATGCGTTTTACCGACACCCGGATGACCGTAAAGATAGAAACCGGTTTCCGCTGGGTTTTCAACCCATTCAATGATTTTATGGAGCGAATCGAGATACGCACCCTTTTCTTCTTCCAAATTCAGATCATTAAGCGAAACTTTACTCATCGGCGTACTCAGATCATTGATACGATAGGCACTTAGATGTTGTTGCGACTGTTTCTCTTCGAGTTTATAGTCACAAAAAGCAACTACATTCTGAATGATCGGTGTGATTTGCAGATCTAATATAATGCCTGTTTCCGGTTGACGACAAAACGCCAATCCTTTACAACCGTCACAAAGACTGACGGTTTGAAGCCAATCAGCAAATTTCTGGACATGATTGAGAAAATAAGTGTCACTCACATCATATTTATTAATGAATGCTTGGACGCGCGGACTTTGTTTCAACTGATCCGCCAGAGTCCGACGTTCGGCTAATTGTTCATGCGTGAAATTGACACTGAAATTAATTTTTTCCATTTTTGTCACCTAATTTCTTGATGCGTTGAAGTAACTCCGAACGATCTGTATTTTGTTTTAGCGGTGTTTCATCTTGTTTGTATGTCGGCAGAACATCCGTTCTGTTTTTCGAATTCGTTGCTTTTTTTGATGATTTAACATTCAGTACTTCCGCTTTCGCAGCTTCAACCGTGGTTATATTCAAACGAACCCATGTCGAAGCGATTTTTTCGACATAAGCTTTCGAAAGACGCATGTTGTTTTGATTGAGGACATGTTCGATCAACACATTGACCACCGTTGGTTGTAATCTGAGTTCACTGACCAACCGGCTCAATAAACGCTTATCGACATCCGCCGGTTCAACCCCGTTTTGGAGTTGTTTTAAAAACAATACGCATGGCCATTGATATCGATCTTCCGGTAATTTCATATCGATCGGTTCTTCTTTGGTCATCCGTCTGCGCAACATATCGAGATCAACAATGTTTTTATTGTAGTTGACACATTTACCGACCAATCGAATCATCTGATCTTCACTGATCCCGTAGACAGTTCCCAATTCTTCGATGGTTCGGATGGCTTCGGATGTTCTCAACTCCAAAGGAAATATGAGGGTCGAGCAGTTTCTGAGAAAACGCTTGGTATCGAACGAAAGATTGATCAATCGGCTTTCTTCGGCAAGCGGACGTTGCTTGGCATAGGCTTGTTCATATTGATTGTCCCATTCAAGCAAGTTGCTTTTACTGAATGCGGCACTGATTTCCAAGAAATCGCTCTTATCAAAAGTTGTCGGTAAATATCGCTGTTTGATCGCTTCAAATTCCGCTTGACCTGCTTTTTTATAGAAAGCTCGGCCGAGTACTTCGTGACTCAGAAATTCCTTGATGGTCAACGGTGTTTCAAGCACATAAATGAATTCCTGCAGATCACTCGACTCTCTGACATATTTTTGGATCAATGAAACTTGTTCCAGTCGTTCAAAAACATTCTGTAATTCTTGAATGTTCATGTCCAAGATCAAACATAAGTGTTGATGTGTTTCAGTTGTATGTCCGACCATGCTTTCGGCATGAAGCAAACAGAAAAGTCCGATCGACTCGGGTTTGCATAAACAACAGTATCCACTCCACAAACTGCTTAAATCACTGACGGAAAGCGGTTTTACGGCTTCCAGTCGATACGTGTCTTTTGCTTTTAATTCCATAATTTCACCTTCTTGCTTACTTTAGTAGTTTGATCAAATATCGGTTGATTTCGATTACGAAGTCGTTGATATCAGAGTTATTGAAAATCACATCATCCGCCAAGCTCATTTTCTCCTGAATGTCCATCTGAATGTTCCATCGACGTTCGGCTTGTTCATGTTTGAAATTTCTTTCATTCATCAAACGCTCGATCGCGGTGTTTTTTTCAGCGATCACGACAACACTCTTGTCAAACCTGCTTTGACTGTTGGTTTCAAACAATAGCGGCACTTCGGTGAAAACCACCTTTTCGGAAACATGTTGCTGATGAATCCGTTCGACTTCTTCCCATATACGCGGATGTATCATATTTTCCAATTCTTCTTTTTCATCAGGATGAACAAATATCCGATCAGCCAATAAATCGCGGCGAATATTCCCTTGTTCATCTGTTATTTTATCACCGAAAAATTCAATGACAATGCCATAAACGTCTTGACCTTTTTCCAGTAGTTGTCCGGCCAATTCGTCGGTATCGATGACTGTATAGCCCAACTTTTTTAAAATTTTTCCCATTTCAGATTTCCCGGAGCCGATGCTACCGGTAATGGCAACTCGCATATTACCTCACTTTCTGACATTGCGGACAGTAGACAGTTCCGCGTTGTCCGACTCGAATTTTCTTCATCTCACTGCCGCAACGATCACATGGACATCCACCTTTTCCATAAGCATGGAGTTCAATTTGGAAGCGTCCGCTGACACCCAACGAGGATGTATACGTTCGGATTGTGCTGCCGCCCGAAGCTATTGCTTCACTAAGAATTCGTATCGTCTCACTGCATATTTCTTCCCATTTTTTCAACGAGATCCGATTGACCGGTTGATTCGGTGAACATTGTACTGCATAACAAATCTCATCTGCATAGATATTTCCAATGCCTGCGATCGTGCTTTGATCCAACAAGAAACTTTTTAGTACTTGTTTTTTCCGGCGCGTTGCTTGATGAAGGTAAAGTGCCGTGCAATCAGCATCGAATGGTTCTTTCCCGAGATTTCGCAAGACATAATAAGATTCTGACAGAGAATAGTAATAAAATCGGCCGAATTTTCGAGTATCATTATAATCCAAACGAACACCGTTATTAAGATTCAACATGACATGAGTATGTTTATTGATGTCACTGTCAGTAGCGTTTAGGAAGAATCGTCCTTCCATGCGTAAATGGATGATGATCGTTCCCTTACTTAGGTTGATCAAAATATATTTCCCCCGGCGATCTAAACTTACGATTTTTTGGTTGATTACTGTCAATTTAAATAAATCAGGATCCATGTTGCCGATTGTTTTCGGCCATCGGATATTTACGTCGGTGATGGTCTTATCAACGATTTGTAAGCGTAATGCATCGACGACGGTCTGTACTTCAGGTAGTTCCGGCATGTTCGATCACTACTTAGCTTCGTACCAAGAAGGTCCGTAGGCATCCGATACTTCTAAAGGTACTTTCAAACTAACGACATTTTCCATTTCATCCTTCACCAATTTACGTACACTATCAAGTTCTTCCTTCGGAATGTTGAACACAAGTTCATCATGGACTTGAAGAATCATCCTTGCTTTCAACTGACGTTTTTTAATTTCTTTTTGAATATTGATCATCGCAATTTTGATCAGATCGGCAGCAGAACCTTGGATCGGAGCGTTCATCGCTGCCCGTTTTGCAAACTCGCGAACTTGATAACTGCGATCAAAGATCTCGGGAATCTCACGACGGCGATTAAACATCGTGTGAACGTACCCGTTCAACTGACAAAAGACAACAGTTTCGTCCATGAATCGTTGAATACCCTGATAAGTGTCTAGGTACTTCTCAATAAATTTCTTCGCTGTATCACGGCTGACATTGATCTGCTGAGCCAGTCCGAAATCAGAAATGCCATAAACAATACCGAAATTGACAGCTTTAGCCTGACGACGCATCGCTGAAGTGATTTCTTCTTTGTTGACTCCGAATACATCCATGGCTGTTTTCGTATGAATATCGAATCCTACTTTAAATGCTTGGATCATAGCTGTTTCATCGGCCATATGAGCTAAAATACGAAGTTCGATCTGTGAGTAATCACAGGATAACAGCACACATCCCTCATCTGCCACAAATGCTTTGCGCACTTCACGCGTTTCTTCATTGCGAACGGAGATATTTTGCAAATTCGGATCACTGGAAGAAAGTCTTCCGGTCTGCGTGACGCATTGATTGTAGACCGTATGGATTCGTCCGTCCGGATGAATAAATTTCTTTAATCCTTGTGCATAAGTAGAATATAGTTTTTGATATTTTCGATATTCGATCAACAGCGAAACGATCGGATGAGCTGATTGAAGATTCTCAAGTACATCCACAGCCGTGGAACGTTTTTTATTGGCAGGTAAATTCAATTTATCAAACAGTACTTCTGCCAACTGTTTGGGTGAGTTGATATTAAATGTTCCGTCGATACTTTGAAAGATCTGTTCCGAGAGCGAATTCATGATTTCTAGAGTTTGATCTGCAATCGTATTCAAAACACTCAGATCGACTTTGATTCCGCTTTTCTCCATCTGGTAAAGTACATAGCTTAACGGAATCTCCATATCGCGGTACAACTCCGTCATTCCCTTTTCATCAAGTGCCGCGATCAACAGGTGATACTGTTGCGCGATCTTATCGGCGATTTGTCGTGCTGCCAAACAGGAGGCATCATCGATACTGGCCACGGGAGCAGCCGGCCAACCGAATTTTTCACTTATTTTCTCATAAGAAACAAGTGCCGAATCATTTAGAAAAGCTGCGATCATACAATCGTCGTCGACTCCGTTGATCACAAGACCTGCTGCATCCGCAGCGTGAAAGATGCTTTTTGCGTCATAGACGATTTTTTTAGATTCACCGGCTAACCATTTTTTAACTTCATGATCTGCCAAGACACCTTCAACGGTCATATATGTATTTACTGAACCATCACTGAAAGCCAACCCGAGAAAAGGATTCGGCCATATTGTATCCAAACGATAGTGCGCATAGATTGCAATCGGTTTTGAACGATCAAGATGATCAAACTCATGTTGCGGATGATCGTTCGGATTTTCATTGACGGTCATTCCCTCTTCGGCTTTACGGATCATTGAATTCATTTCGTATTTCCTAAAGAAAGCCAATGCCCCGTTTTTGTTTAGATTAAACAACATGTTGTCCAATGAAACAGGCATGGTTTCATCGGTTTTAATGGTTGCCAGCCATTTCGAAAAGACTGCCTGTTGGCTGAAGTTATGGACTGTTTCTTTTAGTTTTCCTTTTAGATCTTCTTCATGTGCGAGAACATTCTCAAGTGTTCCGTAATCTTGTAGAAGTCGATTCGCAGTCTTTTCTCCGACTCCCGGTAATCCTGGAATATTGTCGGAAGCATCCCCCATCAAGCCTTTCAAATCGGGAATTTGATCCGGTGTCAGATGAAGTTCTTCCATCATGGCTGCTTCGTCCATTTCAACGATCTCCGTGATTCCTTTTTTCATCAACCAAACGGAAGTAGTTGCATCGATCAATTGAAGTAAATCACGATCACTGGTCAGTACATTGATATCCCAATCGGGATATTGTTTAACCAGACAGCCGATGATGTCATCAGCTTCAAGATTATCGTATTCATAGCGACATAGACCGGCAGCATCCAAATATTCTCTGACGATTGGAAACTGTTCAATCAGTTCCGGCGGAAGTTGCTTGCGTGTACCTTTGTATTCAGGGTATTCCTTGTGTCGGAATGTCTTTTTTCCACTGTCCCATGCGACAAGCATAGCTTGCGGCTGAACAAGGTCGATTGCTTTCGTCAACATACTTATAAATCCATAAACGGCATTCGTACTGACTGTTTGAGCAGATGAGCCCAAGCGTGTATACGCCGTAGCGTAAAACGCCCTGAACAGCATCGAATTCCCGTCCACAAGTAACATTTTTTTCATAAAGCACCTCTTTCGTTTATTGTAACATGTACCTTCATGAATTAAAACATAAGAGAACGTGTCAGCATGCATAAAAAAGGCTGTCAGATGACAGCCAAACTTCCTATTTCGCGATTGATTCAAGTACCGACAGATTCTCATACATGATCGTCAGGTAGTCTTTATCCCCTGCAATATCAGCTTCAGTGAGAAAATAAAGGTTATGCAAGGAGATGGGGTTCAGACCCAGCTCATCTTTGATCGAATTACTGATAGCTGTCATGTCTTCGCTAAGATTCGGTTCCATTACAATGTATTGAATACCGTCTTCTTTGATTTTACTTTTGATGATCTGCATCTGATTATCAGATGGAATCACGCCGTATTTTGATAAAATAACCGGATATACATGAAATCCGTAGGCTTTTTGCCAATTACCGAACGTAGGGGTAATCGAAACGAACCCGACGTTTTTCTTATTGATGCGAAGCAATTGGTATTCGGCATCGAGTTTTGCAAGTTCGGATTCAAGTATCATATAATTACTTTCGAATAGTTTTGTTTCTTCGGGATAATGTTTATTCAACCAATCTTTGATGGTTTTCGCCATACTGATCATTGAGATCGGATCCATCCACAACATCGGATCTTTATCATACATATCGATCGTACTGAATGGGGTTCCTTTATAATAATCGGATTCAACAGTTACTTCGCTGCCGGCAACGTTCGTTGTCGTATAGCGTTTAAAGCTGTAAACACCGGCAGTCGCTGATAGATCAACCATGTTGACACCTACTTTACGAATCTCAGTCAGATACACAGGAATATAAGGTTCTAAACTGCCGATGTGAAAAAGTACATCCATACTTTTCAGTTTGGCCATATAATCACCCGAAATCTGAGCGCGTTGGATCGTTGTTCCTTCAGTCAGCATGACAACATTAACATTATCCCCTGCCAGTCGTTTAACGAGGTATTGGATTGGATATATGGTAACGCCAATGGTTAGTTTGGAGGCTTTACAACCGCTTAGTGAACCCACCAGCATGATCGATATCAGAAGTAAGCTTAGTTTCTTTTTCATAACATCCCTGCTTTCTAGTTGAAATTATAGCATAGGTAACCTAAAGATTAAAATACGGTGTTTGATTTCACAGAAGATTCAGTTTCAGTGGGTTCATTTTTGAGCCGATACAGTCGAATCACAGTTCGGATCGACATGTAAGCAGGTACTGCAAACATGATTCCGATAGGTCCCAACAAGATGCCGCCGGCAAAGACCGAAAACAATGTCCACAACGGTTGGACCTGACCCCGGCGTTTGTGAACCATCGGTGTGATCATGTATTCATCAACATTTGATAAAATCATAATCGCGATGATCAGTATAATGACATTCGATGTCGGAAGGTTCAATGCTGTAATGATACCGATCACATTGGCCATTGATGCCCCGAAATAAGGAATCAATAATCCAATCGATGTCAAGACACCCAAAATCAACCAATTGTGATGACCGATCAAATAATACAAGAAACTGTATTCGACCAATTTGATCAACATCAGTAAGATCAATGAACGCAGATAAACACTGACTTCATCATCGATTGCGATAATATAATCAGGCAGACCGTCGGCGAAGCTTTTAGCTACCTTTAATAAGCTTTTGGTGATATTCTCATAATCGAACATAACATAAATCGCTACGATAAAAGAGAAAAGGAAATTTACGATAAAAGCGGCTAAATTGCCGACTAATTGCGGTACCATGGCTGATACATTCGGAATCCAAAGTGTATAGTCATTTAGAAATTTAACGATACTTTGTGTAAATCCGGCAACGATCGGTGATGGATTTACGCTGACTCTCAAATACCAGTCATAGAATTTTGTGACACTGTCGACAAGAGATCCGATAAATCCGAAGATATCGTTATAGAAGGTCGGAACCAGTGAAGCGAATATCCAAGCAAGTAATCCGATTACGAAAACAACAAGTAACGGAACAATCAATTTCCGTCTGATTTTGAATTTTTCCAACCAAACGATCAAAGGCCTGACGATATAGGCAATCGCAAATCCAATCGTAAACGGCAGAAACACTGCCTGCAGTTTGCGCAGAAGCGATAACCAGATGCCCGAAGATAGAGAGAAAATGTATACGATCAGAATAATGACCAATATACGAAGCAACTTATTTAAACTGAGATTCGTATTGAAATATTGGACAATCTTTTTAAATATATTCATAACTTACCCCCCTTCATTGAGATATTCAGACCTATAGATCTTTAAGCGTCGGTGAGAAGAACAAATAGGCAAAGAACATCAATCCGACAATGCCATAGAGGAAAAGAATCTTCGGAGTATCCATCATCATCAGTAACATACTCACCAGCAGTGAACCGATCGGCACAGAAACCAACGATAAAGCATGATACATCGATGTGACACGAGATAAATAGTTGGGGTCGACATGCAGGATCAATGAGACATTGATCGCCGTATTAACACATCCGACCGCAAATCCAATAACAACTCCGACAACGATCAGTGTCAAATAGATCATTGTGATCTTTTCGAGATAGCCAAGTAACGGAAGAAACAGATAAAAGATGCCTGCTATACATCCTGCACCCGTGAATACTTTATGAGTGCCGAAGCGATATTTAAGTTGAGGAAACAAGTAGGATCCCATTGCAATACCGCTGATCACCGACATCCCGATGACGGATAATGCTTTGGCATCCAGTTTCAATACACTGACGACATAGGGTGTTTGTAAGACTGACAACGGCATGATCAGTAATCCGGTAAACAATGTTACCAGACATAAAATAAAGATAGATTTCTGTTTACTGAAATAGACAAATCCTTCTTTGATCATAGCGATCGGTCCACTCTGTTGTACGGCTCGCGCATACTCGCGCTTCGGTTTGATATTCAACAAAATCAATGCCGATAAGAAGAAAGTGACCGCATCGATCATAATTGCTGCTTTAACACCGAAAAAACCAATAATCACTCCGGCAAAGCTCATCCCGATAAACTGACTGATCTGTGAAGCGGTCGAATACAAGGAAAGACCGTGTGTATATTTGTCTTTATCCAAAACTGACGGCACTATCGCACTGCCTGCTGGCATCCGAATCGATTCGAAACATGACATCAAAAACGTAAATGTCATCAGCAGATAAACATTGATGAGACCGGTGAATGTCAGTATCGCGATGATACTGACCAAGATCCCGCGCGCAACATCACAGATGATCATCGCCGTTTTTTTGTTGATTTTTTCAACAATGGCTCCGACAAACGGTTGAAACAGAATATTCGGAATCGCATTGAACGCATAGATCATCGCCAGCCATACAGCTGAACCGGTGATTTGGTAGGCAAGCCAACTGAATGCGATCGCATCAATCGAGTCACCGAAACGGTTGATCGCATTGGCACCCATGAGTTTTAGAAACTCAGTTTGGTCCAATATGTCTTTATAGGAAGATTTGTGCTCTGACATGTCAGCGACTCTCCTTCCCTTTATATTTGACCCAGAGAAGTTTTTCAGAGCGACGCAGTTTGTTTTCTTTGTAAACCATCAAATTATTCTTGATATCATTCAAGAAAATACACACGACAATGATCGGGATATTTCCAATCAATGTCACAAATTCACGGCGACCTAACCAGGTCAGCAAACTCATCGTTGTATAACCGGACAGCAGCATGAATCCATAGATCATTCCTTCTTTGATAAATACTCCGACTATTACCAAAATGAACGAGTTCATATAAAGTCTCGGTCATATGTTTTGACCATAACATGACGATCAATATCGTTAAGGTGTAAACAACAGCATACACCATAAATAATCCATAGTGACTGAAGTCTAGAATAAAGCCGGCGATAAACGCTAAAATCAACGCATCCAACGGTTTCATTGAGCGTGAGCTTAATATCAATGCGGCAATACCCATATTCGAAACGAAGATCAGGTGTTTTAACGCGAAATCCACCGGAAATATAAAACTCAGCAGCATGTCGACAAAAAATCCAACTGCTACAAAAGCAATGTGTATCAACATTTCAGTCCCTACTTTCTTTTAACGACTGATACATATTCAAATTGACTGAAATCCGCTGCCGGGTCAACATAGATCGTCATTCCGACCGCGTTGGTCAACTCTTGGACTTCGCTGACTGTTCCCACCAACAAACCACTTGGGAAAACACCACCGAGACCGGAAGAAATGACCGTCATTCCCTTTGTGACAGTCGAACCGGTATTGAGAAGCCGTACCACGTACGCATTTTTATTCGAATCGTAATTTTCCAAGATCGCTTCAGCTGTCGAAGCCGCGCTTAACTGGATTTTTACAGTCACTTTATTATTGGCTGTCTCTGTTGTCAGTAATCGCACGACACAACTGTTATCACTGACATCGATCACTTTTCCAATCAGCCCTTTACTGGAAACGACCGCATCATCAACGACAACACCGTTCGCCTTCCCGATATTGAGCGAGATACTGTTATTAAATGAGTCACTTCCGCGATAGATGACCATCGCATTGATCAGATCATAAGCATTGATCGTGGTTGAGAGTTTGTTCAATTCTTTCAGTTCTTCGATCTGGCGATATGCTTCTTGCAACTTTGCCTGGTAACTGGAAAGTAACTCAAGTTGTTCTCGCAGTTTTTCGTTTTCTTGACGTACTTGCCATAATTGCGACATATCGGTGAAAAAATCCGTTGTGGAACGGATCGGGTTTTCGATCAATGAATAGCGCAGCATCGTAAAGATATCATAACCTTTGGCACTGATTGTATCCAACGGCGTTGAAAATTTCACGATATTTAAAATCATTGTGCATGTCAGCACAACCGATATAATCCAAATCAAGATTCTTTGAAGCTTTGTCAATTGAGACATGATATCACCATAGTTATTATACGGTGCTTTCTGCGTTGATTCAATCAATTCTCAGTTTTTGACGTAAACTACAGTACTGTTGTCGACTTACGATCACATGATCCAACAATGGGATTCCCATTGTCGTCCCTGCTTCTTCCAGAATTTTGGTTACCTGAAGATCATTTTCACTGGGTGTGACATCTCCGCTCGGATGATTGTGAACTGCAATGATGCGGGCTGCGCTGTAAGCCAATGCCTCTTTGAAGATCTCGCGCGGATGAACGATCGAACGGTCCAGTCCACCGACAAACAATACCTTATGACCTATTATGTGATTTTTGGTATTGAGAAATATAACAAGAAAGTGTTCCTGCTGTGCATAACCCAATTCCTTCTGTAACCAATTCACCAGCATTCCGGGCTGATCGACCACATCAAATTCGTACGCTTGATCTTGTGCCATCCGTCGCGATAATTCAGTGATTGCCATTAGTTCAGTCGCTTTTGCATCGCTGATGCCCGAAATGGTAGTAAGTTGCTTGTAGCTGAGCATCGGCAGATCCCGAATTCCAGAAGACATTTGCATCAATCGATCGACTACATCAAAAACTGATTCCTTTTTCGTCCCTGTCCGCAAAATCAGGGCTAATAGTTCACGATTGGATAATGTTCGGATTCCGAAACGCTGTGCTTTTTCACGCGGTCTTTCGAAAATCGGCATTTCTTTGACTTTGAGAGTGTGACTGTTGGGAAAAGGACGCGATGCGTCCTTTATTTTCCCCATGATATGCGAATCCCGGGAATACTGACGGCACCGCGACCCGACGTAAGCAATTTGAAGATAGCGGCGATCCCGGCAGCAATCGAAACATACAAGAGCCATGATGATGTGATCATTTTAAATCCTCCTGCTCTCTTGTATGGAATTCAACCGATGTTTCCTAAAAAAAGCAACGATTCAACGTTGCTTTAATTCTTCATTCAGTGCCTTGATCAGTACTTCCAATTCAATCAAATCTACGTTCGCTTTATCTACATCTGCTTCATGTTCCGACCATTGGAAATTTTCCAACAGTTCGGCACTTTTCACAGCGATTTTCTTCGCCAATCGATGACGTTTATTTTCACTCATGGAGAGTTGAACCTTTCCCGTTGCATAAGCGCAATATCCGATCAGCGTTTGCTTCACTGACTATTCCTTTACCCATCATAACCACGCTGCGCAGTGGCAGTTCAGAAGCGACCACAGCCGCGATCTTCCGATTGAGCTTAGCTGATTTTGCGAATTTGATTTGTTTATCGACCATCACCTGTGCCACTTTTAATAAAATCTTACCGGGTACTACTTGCGCCAGACTTGCCAAACTGGAGTTCATATCGAAACTTCCTTTTGTTGGTTTACTGTCTTTTTTAAGTTCTTTTCCATAAATAAGCGTGAAATCTTCATCGGTAAACGCTATTGGAAAGCGATATGCGTCATCATTCATGAGAGGAAGATTAGTTTCTCCTGCCACATGAACGATCACTGTTCTTTTGATATCACGACTGTTAAAACCGATCTCAATCGCATAATCACCTTCTTCTACACAGAAACGCACCAGACCCGGATGATAATAAGCAAAATCGGAATACTTGAGTGAGAAGTCGAGCGAAGTCACTTCTTTGCTGTTGATCGATATTTTTTTATAGGTTTTGAGTTCGTGAATAGGTCGATATAGCGCAGAATGACTGGGTCTTACATAGAGTTGAACGACTGCTTTTCCATCAATTTCGCCGGTATTTTGCACATCGATTTTAAGTGAAAGAGAAGCTTCTTTTTTAAGTTTCGATGTCTCCGTTTGAACATCAATGATTTCAAAATCCGTGTAACTCAATCCGTAACCGAAAGGATACTTAACACCTGTATTCAACGTATCGTAGTAACGATACCCGACATACAGACTTTCCTTATAGAGAGCTTGATTGAATTCTGAATCGTAGAAAGCAGCACTTGGAACATCTGAATATGAACTCGGTATCGTTTCATTCAAATGTCCGGACGGATTGACTGAACCGTTCACTATCCGCTCGATGGCAGGCCCGGAAGCTTGTCCAGGTAAAAAGACATTGAGAATCGAATTGCAGTTTTCTGCCCATGACATGTCGACAACGGATCCGGCACTTAAAACCACAATCACCCTATTATTCACGTGGGTAATTTCATCGATCAATTCGCGTTGATTGGTCGGCAGCAGCAGATGGGTACGATCAATTCCTTCGATTTCATATTCATCATTCAATCCGACAAACAGTATGACATGTGATGATTTCGTAGCCAGTTCGATTGCTTCTTTTAATAAAACTTGATTTGTTTTATTGGATGCACTTTCAAACCCCTGAGCAAATTCGAAATTCTGGCCATTCGTCTTCAACGAGTTTATAAAACTATCCGTAAAGATCGGATTGACACATGAACTCCCGGATCCTTGAATTTTAGGTTCCTGCGCAAAATCACCGATAACACACCACGTCATGTTTTTTGATAACGGAAGTAAATGATGTTCATTTTTCATCAGCACAGCACTTTCTTCCAACGCTCGGGAAGCCAAATTGTGATGCCGTGCGAAATCCACTGCAGTTGTATTCCGTTTCTTTTGACTGAAATGAAGCACACGCTCCACACTAGTGTCCACCTCTTCTTCACTCAAAACTCCGACTTGCAATGCTTTCAGTATTTTCCGTGAGTTGATTCCACCGCTACTTGGCATTTCGAGATCCAAACCGGCTTTAAGTCCTTTGACGCGATTATTGGTTCCTCCCCAATCACTGATGATCAACCCTTCAAAACCCCACTGATCCCGCAATACTTCACTTAATAAATACTTATTTTCGGCTGCATATTCACCATTGACCTTATTATACGAACTCATGACGGCTTCGGGATGGGCATTTTTCACTGCCCATTCAAACGGTTTAAGATACAGTTCGTGAAGTGCTCGTTCATCCACCACGGAATTCACTGTCAATCTGTTTTTTTCTTGATTGTTACACGCAAAATGTTTCAGACAAGCACCGACTGAAGTAGATTGAACTCCTTTGATAAATGCTGCACCGCTTCTACCGGCAACAAGCGGATCTTCACTGTAATATTCAAAATTGCGTCCGCAAAGCGGATTGCGCTTGATATTGACACCCGGTCCCAAAACAAGTGACACCGCATTTAAACCGGCTTCTTTCCCAATTGCTTCACCGACTTCAAAGAGAAGTTCATCATCGAAACTGCTGCCTAATGTTACAGCACAAGGAAAACAAGTCGAAGGGACTGTGCTTACTGTTTTTTGGCCTTGGATTATTACTTCTTTTCGCAAGCCGTGCGGACCGTCGGACATCCAAGCACTGTTGATGTTCAACCGTTGAATGCGATGCGTTTCCCACGCGTTTTGACCGCTCAGCAGAGCTGCTTTATCTTCCCATGTAAACCGATTTAATTGAATCTTTTCCATGATCCGATCACCTCTTGATTTCATTATAACAAGATTGCGGCAGATTGCCATAAGAGCCTCAGAAACACTTTGCCACAAGGGTCTAAAACGATTATACTGAAAGTAATGACGGAGGGAAATTTATGGTAAATGATGAGAAGTTGCCTTTAAAGGAAAAACTGTATTTCAGTTTTGCCGGTATGGGTCAGAATATGATCTACAATTTTACAGTTACCTATATTATGATCTTCTATACAGATGTTTTGAAGCTTTTGCCGGCGGCTGTCGGTACCTTATTGCTGGTGGCACGTGTCTGGGATGCNGTCAATGATCCGATCATGGGATCGATCGTCGACAACACGCGTTCCTCCAAAGGAAAACTTCGCCCATATCTATTTGCTATACCGATTCCGATGGCGGTATTCACGATTTTGTGTTTTGTTGCTCCGCAACTCAGTTACGGAATGCGGTTACTTTACGCTTATGTGACTTACATTATGTGGGACATGGTGTTTACGGTTTCTGATATTCCATATTGGGGGCTTTCAGCGGCGATTACTCACAATCCCAAAGAACGTTTGAGTCTGGTAACCTATTCGCGTATTTTCTGCAATTTAGGTATGGCGATTTCAATCGTATTACCGCCGATCATGATTGCATCGATGGGAAGTGGCGCCAACGGCTACTTCTGGGCGGCGGTACTGATGTCGACGGTCGGCGGCGGTTTGTTCTACTTTGCATCTCTGGGTACAAAAGAACGTGTCATCGATAAGAGTAAACCTTCTACATTCAAAGAAAACATCAACATGATCATTCATAATAAACCGTTGATCATCTTGCAGCTTTCAAGATTCTTAGGCGCATTCCGGATGGTGATCGGAACTGCAGGTACCTATTTTGCGAAATATAATTTAGGAAACGAAGGTTATTTCTCACTGTTAGGCGGCATCTTGATTGCATCCATGATCGTTGCCATGATGATTACTCCCTTCTTCACAAAACGTTTTTCCAAGAAAACGATGTACATCGCAAGTTTGGCATTGGGAGGAGTCGTACATCTGATCATGTTCTTTATTGGTTACGGAAACATGACACTAACATTCATTATGCTATTCTTAGTCGGTATGTCCCTTGGAATGAACGATGTCATCACTTATGCTTTAGTCGGTGATTCCGTTGATTATCTGCAATGGAAAACGAATAAACGTACCGAGGGCTTATGCTTCTCGATGCATACGTTTACCACTAAATTACAATCTGCTTTCGGCTTGTTCTGGATCGGTGTTGTTCTCAGTTTTGTCGGTTATGTCAATAATGCCTCGCAATCAGCTTCTGCACTGCAAGGAATCTTCTCCTTACTCTCGATCTTCCCGGCGATCGCTTGTGTATTGAGTATTATTCCGATGTTCTTCTTTGATTTTACCGAAAAGAAACATGCTGAAATTTTAGAAGAGATTTCCAATCGTCCGTTTATTGATACGGACGCTGCCGAATAATAGTCAAAAAGTAAAGGTAATGCGAATTCCGCATTACCTTTTTTTGTTCATTTCAATAATATCATATGCAAATTCGGCAACTCCGCCGTCAGCTGCTGAGGCCACAGTTCGATCGACCAACTTCTTGATCGAATCCGACCCATTAGCAACACAAGCAGACAATCCCGCATGCATCAACATCCATCGATCATTCTCAGCATCACCGATCGCTGCTACTTCCGAGTAATCAAGTTGTAAACCTTCAAACAGTGATTGAATGCCAGTCGACTTGCTGACATCATGAGCCATTATGTCCAGGAAATTTTCATGCGAGCGAACAATACTGAACCGATCCTGCCACAATTCAACCATCTCGTTCATTGCGATATCTGGATCAGCGGAATTTTTCGTGACCGCACATTTATGGGATGGAATCATAATATATGGATCCAAATCAACATTCGGAAGTTTAAATGTGAGTCCGACGACATCACGATCATAACTCAGAGCATCATCAAATCCGCTGGCAATGACATCCTCACCTTGATCGACCGAGAAATTTAAGTGTAAACGTTTCGCATCATTATACAGCGATCGTAATTCGTTCACATTCAGTTTTTTGTCTACTATACTTGTTTGTGTCGCTAAATTGATCACCGAGGCTCCGTTGGAAGATATGATATAGCCGCCATATTCATCCATATGAAGCATACGGGCGATTTCTAGAGTTCCGCGCATAAGCCTTCCGCTAGCCAAAGCAAGCGTTACACCGCTCTGTTGGAGTTCTGTGAGCGCCTGAACATTGATCTTGGGAACCACACCCGAAATCGGATCGAACAATGTTGAATCAATGTCACTGACAAATAGTTTTATCATACAGAATCCTTTCGATATTCCCAACAATCGACATGATCGTAAATGTACCAAAGGAACCCTGATGGCCCAGGATTCCTTTACTGAATTTACGAGAATGATTTTAGGGAGGAGTAATCCATTAAGCGAAAATCTTCAAGAAGCCGCCGACTAAACCGACAATCAAGATCAAACCGATACATTTGACTGCTGACCAGTTCTTGTTTTTGATCAACCAATAAAGGCCGAGGGTCAAGGCAAGCGGGATCAATTTCGGCATGATGCCGTCTAAGATCTTTTGAAGAACGATCGGAGCATCACCGTTAGGAATAGAAGTTGCAATCGTGGTTCCACCATATATTGATGTAAGTGCACCGACAACAACGATACCCAAGATACTGGCTGAACGCGTAAATTCTTTAGCGTTGCGTGTCAGTGTCTCAATGGCTGATGTTCCCAGTCTGTATGACCAGTGCATCAAACCATAACGAACTGTGAACTGAACGACATTGAACATCAATAAGAAGACGATTGGTCCCAAGATGCTTCCGTTTAATGCCATGTTGGCACTGATACCGGCAGCGATCGGAACTAAAGTAAACCAGAATATTGCATCACCGATACCACCGAGAGGTCCCATTGCGGCAACACGTACCGCACGGATCATTCCGATATCAGCTTTTTGTTGTTCTAATGATAATACGATACCCATAACGAAGGTGACCAAGAACGGATGAGTATTGAAGAACTCAAGGTTGTGTTCCATTGAAAGAGCCAGATCTTCTTTATCGGTATGGATCTTTTGCAGACCCGGAATAATTCCATACAACCAGCCGGCTGCCTGCATACGTTCGTAATTGAATGAACCTTGCAGGAATAATGAACGCCAAGCCATCTGATTCAGAGTTTTCTTGTCAAGTGGCGCAGCAGGCGTTAAATTCTTGTATTGAGATGCAGTATTAAATGCCATTTGAGCTCACCCCTTTGCTTGAATTCTGTTTGATTTTAACATTGATTTGGAAGTCAAAGATAGCTAATGCGATTCCCAACATAGCGATCAACGCTAATGCTTGGTCGCCTAACCCTGCTCCTGCAACGATATTAGCAAGTGCGAAACCGGCGAAATAGAAGCCCCAGTATTCGGCTGACATCATTACTTTTAACAGAACAGCGAAACCTACGAAACGCATCATACCACCGGCAGCCTTAAGTCCAGCCCACACCCATGCAGGTAATACGGTGGTTAAGGTTGTACCGATTGCTTGACCGGAAATCAATCCGACTAATACGATAATGGCGAAGAATAAACCAAGAGCGCCCATCGTGATGTAATTCAAACGTTCGATTGCACCCGTATTAGCTTCCTTAGCATATTGGTCAGCTTTTGACATTAACGGTGAAGTAACCGTAAAGACCAGAATAACTGCGTATTGGCCTAATAAAGCAAACGGAATTGAAAGTCCCAGAGCGGCTTGCGGATCAGTGATCTTCATGGAAATTGCGAATACAGTCGCCATGATTCCTCCGATTACCGCATTTGGCGGCTGTGAGCCTCCAACTGGCATACTTCCGATCATCATTAACTGATACGATCCGCCGATGATCAAACCGACGTTCACATCACCAAGAATAGCACCGACTACCGGTCCCATTACGATTGGTTGGTATAATGATTCAAGGAAGGAAAACTGGTCGATTGCTGCGATGAACGTAACAATGAAAACCAAAATAACTTGGATTGCATTAAANTGCATGTTTATTCGTTCCCTTTCTTATTTTTCTTATTTAAATAATTTGTTGATGTCTTCAGCGGATTCACTTGGAACTTTACGTATCTCAAGTTCGACCCCTAATTCCTTAAGTTTTCTGAATGCCGCAACATCTTTGTCGTCAACAGCGACAACGGTTGCAACTTGGCGTTTACCTTCAGACATATGCATGTTTCCAATATTAACTTTTTTGATGGGTACACCGCCTTCAACCAAAGTCACCACATCTTCCGGAGAATCACAGATGATTAGGATCCTTTGTTCAGGACTTGCTTTGTCGATGATTGCGATCGTTTTCTCCAACGTGAAATAACGTGTTTGAGCAAAACTAGGCGCAGCCAAATCCATCAAACCCTGACGGAATGGATCATTCGCCACTTTATCGTTGGCGACCAACATCAGATTTACACTGAAGCTGGATGCCCACTGAGTAGCTACTTGTCCGTGTATAAGACGGTTATCTATTCTTGTTAGTACAATATTCGGCACTGCTGTTCCTCCCTCTGTGTAAGCTGATAGGAATATGCCATTTCTGTTATCGCTTACATCTGAATATATCATATACTACTTTCTTTAATTTTGTTTGCACTTTTTTATATTCAATTTGTACTTTTCGTTTTAAAATAAACACATGATCGTTAATTTAATAAATATTTACTGTATAATAGCAATTAGATAAACGACCAGCGGAGGACCTCATGTACAAGAAAACGACATCCATACAATGTGCCAAATATTGTGATATATACAATGTGTTGCCGGTAAGAATCACCATGGAAAACAAGGAAAAATCGATAAAATGTTCTTCAAAATCGGTAAACTCGCTGTTTCAGTGCGATTACCCTGTCTATATTCAGAAAACCAAAGGCATTGTCGGAATCTTATTCTCATTGACAGGTGAAGCTGATGACGTTCAATTATTCGTCATTCATCGTACGGTCAAGATTAAAAAAGGCGTCTATTTCAACTATTTTTCATTGACAGACAGTGGTACGATCAAAATGTATTCGGATCCGCGAAATAGAATGTCGACACTGGCTTTATCCATTCCTTTTATACACAAACAAGTGCGTTCCACCTTTGAGATCGATGAAATTTTCGCATACTATTATTCGGCACGCGGTAATTCTTATCAATTTGAAGGTGAAGAACATCAATATTGGGAGTTGACGTATGTCGATAACGGCGAATTGATTTGTACGGTCGACGGTGAATCCTATGTGATGCCGCCGCGGACAATGATGTTTTTCACACCTCATCAGTTTCACACCCAGAAAACAAATTCAGATAAATCTTGTTCATATTTGACGATCATGTTTGCGATGAATTTAAAAGATTCCAAGAAGATCACTCATCGTGTCTTACCGTGTCAAAAAGAAGTTTATTCAACATTGATCACATTTATTCAGAATGCTTCCGATAAGAATGATTCCAACAGCGAACTTTTATTGTGCTTGATGAAACAACTGGTCATCTATTCAATGCAGAACGGTCAAGATTCACAATTGAAGAACAGTACGACACCCATGCAACAGCACTTTGAAGATGAACTGTTGAATGAAGTTATCAACTTCATTAAGCAAAAGATCGATCAACCGATCACAGTCGTGGATATTTGCGATCAATATTCGATCTCCCGTTCTACCTTGCAGGCTTTATTTAAACGCAATCTCAACACTTCACCCAAGTATTATATCAACTCGATGAAATTGGAGCGAAGCAAGATTCTGTTGAAGAATTCAACATATACTGTAAGTCAGATCAGTGAAAAATTAGGTTATGCTTCCATTCACTACTTCTCACGAAAATTCAAACAAGAATACGGAATTTCACCCAGTGAGTATTCGAAATCGATCGTGAATTAAAAAAATCTTCGCAAGAAGATTTTTTTAACGTTCACAGGCATACAGATAATCATCGATTGTTTCGCATACCCAATCTAACACCAGTGCTTCAGGATTTGATTCTAATGAACCTTCCCGTACTTTACGATATTGGATAGGCATAAATTGATTTAACAGCGACAGTGGTATTTCACGCGTATTGGCAAAGAGTCGTTGACGAGCTTCTTCAACATCAGCATGCGGCAAATAGTAACGACAGCGGTCAGAGAAACTGTATTTACGCGCAAAAGCCAATTCGGCTGATGTTCCGTGATAGTGATGTTGCCAATTTTTAGGTTGTTCCAGCATCACTTTATCTAAAATTTCGATATAGTGAGAAAGCAGACAGAAATCACTGATCATTTCATTTTCCATCATCGCCAATGCAAATAATCCTTGACGTAAGGCGAATGTCAATGCCGGTCCTACTTTCAAAATAGCGATTCCGTCATCGACCATTTCAGCAAGATGTTTCTTTGTCTGATAGTCGGTGGAATGTCCTTCAAAAACAAAACCGTCTTGTGTATGCAATGCATGAATCAATGCTTCGGCTGCTGCTTGATCATATTCATGGACTGTCGCATCACCAAACTCAACACCCGGTTGAACAACGACAGCTACGATACGGTCCCAAACATCGATGAGTCCGGCTTTTTCGATTTCTTGACGGTAAATATTCACCGTCGTTGAAAAGTCTTCCGGCTTTGTGACCGAAATGCCTTCTTCTTCTTGAGCTCCGCCCGGAATCGGTACTTCGCTTCCGATAATATAAACAGGATGAACAGCTTGCGGATGATCTGCCGCATATTTTTTGAATCCGGCTTCGGCGATCTTCAATAATCTGACTCCGCGTTTAGCGATCGTTTCAGTTGATAATATTAATTTCGGATCATCTTCGCTCAGACGCATACTGGTATCAAGATGGATCTTCGAGTAACCGGCTGAAGCATAGAGATCAACCAATTTCTCGGCTTTTTCCATCGCAACTTCATTCGGTAACTCCATCCAAGTCAAAGGTCCTAAGTGATCACCGCCCAAAATCAAGCGATTGAGCGGAAAACCCGTCTCATGAGCCAACTGTAAAACGAATTCGCGATAATCAACAGGTGTCATCCCGGTATATCCGCCGTCCTGATTGACTTGATTTGCGGTAGCTTCGATGATCAGCGGTCCTTGGGTTTCCATTAATCTGCACATGCAGGCTTTGATCACCAAAGGATTGGCTGTACAATTGCAAAAAACACCTTTTACGGAAGTTTTGCCTCGTTCAGCAAGGACTTGCGCTAATGGATTGATCATACGTTTTCACTTGTGATGATATCACTGATCGCAAAACGAGAAACCGTCATCGTCACGTTACGGCCGATGTCGATCAAAACTTCATTTTCGTTGACGGATACGATCTTGCCGTAGATACCGCCGGTAAGGACGATTTTTTGTCCGGCAGCCAAATTACTGTGAAGTTCCATGAAACGTTTGCGTTGCTTGGCAACGCCGCGCAGTGAGATGACATAGTAGATGGCAACAGCCAATGTTAAATAGGCCGCTAAAACCAAACTGACATACAGAATCAGATTGAGATCCATGATCAAATACCGTCGCTTAAGTTCTCATCACGAACAGTTTCGACCGGCATCGTAAAACGAACGATCGAACCGCGTGCTGCATCTACAAGCGTATCTGCCAACTCGGTTACACCGGTTGCGCTGAGACGGGCAAAACTCATTTCCAGAAGTAACGGCAAATTAGCTCCTGCGATGATCTCAATATTTTTTCTGGCCAGTGATAATACGACTGAAGATTTGAACGGAGATCCACCCAAAAGATCGCAACAAACGATGACGCCGTCTAACTCATTGAATTTATCAAATACTGCATTCAGTTTTACTTCCAACTGTTCGGTCGATTCGGTTTCTTCGAAATTTACGGCCTCACAATATTCGACATTCCCGGCAATCATGCGCATACTGCTCATCATTCCGTCGGCAAAATGACCATGTCCGGTCAAAAGCATTCCAATCATTGTTTTTCCTCCTGAAGTTATTTCTTGTAGATGGTAACACCTGTCACGACACGGTTGACTTCGCCGGTCGGACATGGATTATCAGTCGTGATTCCCATGTCATAAGAGCGAAAGAACGCGATTGATTGTGACACAGTGATCATCTCTAATCCTAACAGAATGGTCGGTAATTTTCCAGCACCGCCCAAATGAATTACATAATCCGCATAGGATTCTACGTTGTCTTCGGTACTGTTCGTAACGACCAACAAACGATTTCCTTTTCGTTGCGCACTGATTTCATGAACAAGATCCATTTCATATTTGCGCGTAAACGGATCATCACTTAAAAGAATGACACTGAGTGTTCTGTCGTTGATGATCGATTTCGGTCCGTGCCGAAAGCCCATCGGTGAATCATACATAGTGACTACTTCACCGGCGGTCAGTTCAAGCATTTTCAAAGCTGATTCCTGAGCGATTCCTTTCAGTTCATTGGAACCGAGATAAACGATGCGCTCAAACGGAAAACCTTTGACCATCGATCTGATATCGACAACTTGCTTTGTCACGATATTCGTAACGGAGGCAACGACAGCATTGACTTGTTTTTCAAGAATATCTATATGTTCGAGATCGAACACCAGGCAAGCAGCCAACATCATATTCGTAAAACTGGAGGTCATGGCGAAGCTGAGATCATTGGTCTCCGGTGTCAATTGGATCGAATAAGCATGTTTCAACTTAGCAACACTTTTCGCCAATGCACCGTTTGCGTTGCAGGTGATAAACAGTTGATGCGGATGATTCAGATACTCTTCGCCGGCTGAGACAGCTCCGACCGATTCCGGTGAATTGCCGCTGCGGCCGAAAGAGACAAGTAATGTCGGTCGATCTTTCTCAAGGTAATCCGCAACTGCTGTGACCATGTCCGTTGAAGCTACGCTGCGGGCTTTGGTGTGCGTCAGTTTATTGATATGGGGAAACAGCGAATTTCCGACGAACTCACTTGTGCCGGCACCGATAAACACAATATCATAATCACCGGGCTGTCCGATTTCTTCTAGGAAACGAGCTATGTTCTCTTTCTCGTTCTTTATTTGTTGAACTGTTTTAAGCCAAGTCGAAGGCTGCTGAGCGATTTCGCGGGCAGTATCGATTGCTTTTCTTTTAATAAGTTCTTCTTTATTAACTGTTAGGTACATATTGTTCCGCCTTTCTTACTACAAGAATTATAATCGTTATGCTAAATCGATTCTTTATACTTTTTGTTATTTCTTTTATCATTATCACGATTTTGTGCAAAATTTACTGGCTCATGTAAGCGTTTTATGTATAATAGAAATGGTGATAAAATGCAAAAACAAAAAGACAGGCGCTTTGCGCACATTTACTACGACAAGAAATTACGACCTTATTACTATGACGCTAAAAAGAAAATCGCTTATTTTATGCCTGAACAGGATGTCAAAAAAGTAGAGGCACTCTATTATCGCCCGGTATTGGCTTTTTCCGTCGCTGTTGTCGGTTATTCGATGTTCGAAGGAAATGTGATCTACTACCCCTTCGTGTGTGTTGCCGTCTGGGCGCTGATGGAATATCTTCTGAAAAAGAAACTGCTTCCGTCATATCGCAGTGTGAATCCATATACCCCCTACGATATCTATAATCGAAACAGTGAACGCGGCGCGCAAAAGAAACCGATGTTGCTGCTTAAAACCGGTGTCTATGTGGCACTGGCTATCTTACTCGGAGTAAGCATCTATATTCAGAAAAACACTGGTATTTCGTTGGGACTCATGTTGGCAATGGCGATCGCGTCATTGATCAGTGCTTTCCAGAACTTGCGTGCGTATTTAAACAGTAATCAAGCATAACCAAAAAAAAGGCTGATTCGTTGAACGAGTCAGTCTTTTTATTTCGGATCAAGCAGGAATAACTGTCGGGTAGAAGTTGGCCGTGATGAAATCTTTGATTGCCTGTGAACCCAATACTTTGATCAGTTCTTTTGTTTTGGCAGTCGTTTCTTTCCCGGTCTGAACAACCAGAATATTCGCATATTTCTTAGCGGCAGCCGAATCTTTACTTTCGGTCAATAAGACACTCTTTTCGATTTTAGCTTCCAATGCATAGTTTCCGTTGATGACAGCCAAATCGACATCAGCTAACGCACGCGGGATCTGAACAGCTTCCAATTCGGTGAATTTGAAATTTCTCGGATTCGAAGTGATATCCAAAATCGTAGCGTCTTCGCTGGCCAATTTAGCAGCGTTTACGGTAATCAGACCATTATCCTGAAGAAGAGCCAAAGCACGGGTTTCATTACTCTTGTCGTTTGGTACGGCGATCGTTGCACCGTCTTTAAGAGTGGCAATCGAAGTCGTTTTTCCCGGATATAAACCAAGGGGTTCGAAATGAACAGCTAAGACGGAAGATAATTTGGTGCCGTTCTTCGTATTGAAGTCCGTTAAGTAAGGAAGGTGCTGGAAGTAGTTAGCATCCAGATCCCCGGAATTTAACGCTGTGTTCGGTAAAACATAATCGGTGAATTCTTTGATGACCAAGGTGTATCCGTCAGCCAACAGTGCAGCTCTGGCTGCTTCCAGAATTTTCGCATGCGGAGTCGGAGATGCACCGACGGTGATTACTTTGTCAGATGCTTTCGTTGTGGAACAGCCGCCTACAAATAAGGCGAGCAGTGTGATGAGCAATAATGCTTTGATTGTTTTTTTCATGTGAGTTCCCTCTCTTAGGATTTGATATTACGTTTATCCACTCGGCGGGTCAACATGTTGATCCCGGATTGGACGATTTGAACCATGATCACTAAAATAACCAACGTGTAGATCATAATGTTATAGTCATAGCGGTAATAACCATAACGGATCGCCACGTCACCCAACCCACCTCCGCCGACGACGCCGGCCATTGCGGAATATCCGATCAACATAATGATCGTGATGGATAGCCCCTTCAGAAGGGTTGGAAATGCTTCTCTGAGTAAAACTTTGAAGATCAGTTGCTTAACATCGGCACCCATTGTCATGGCCGCTTCGATGACACCCGAATCAACTTCGATCAGAGCCGTCTCGACAATACGGGCAACAAACGGAATCGCACCGATGACCAGTGAAACGATGGTCGCATTGATACCGATACTGGTACCGATGAGAATTCTCGTAAATGGCGTCAGCGCAATGATCAGAATAATAAACGGAATCGATCGGATGATATTAATAATACCGTCAAGTATTCTGTACACCGCGGGTTTAGGATAAAATCCTTCATTGCGACAAAGTGTCAGAATAACTCCCAACGGGAAGCCTCCGACATAACTTAGAATTGTCGCAACCGTGATGATGTACAAGGTATCTTTGGTAGCTCCCAACAAAAGTGATACTAAGTTCATTCGGTTACCTCCAATCCTAACAATAGGCGTGTATTATCGTGCTTGGGATGAGCAAACACTTCTTTTACCAATCCTTCTTCAACAAACTTACCTTCGTTGATCACTACGACGCGCTGACAGATCGATTTGACCACCAATAACTCATGAGTGATGATCAAGATCGTTACACCGGTCTTGAGATGAATATCGCTCAACAATTGCAAGATTGACCTTGTTGTCAAGGCATCCAACGCGCTGGTCGGTTCATCGCATAACAGCAACTTCGGTGAAGACGCAAGTGCTCTCGCAATCGCCACTCGCTGTTTCTGCCCACCGGATAATTGACTCGGATAAACATGTTCTTTGCCTCGCAGATCGACCAACTGAATCAGTTCCTGAACTCTTTTATCCACAACTTCTTTCTTTTCGTGATTTAACTCTAAAGGGAAAGCAATGTTTTGTGAGACCGTAGCCTGTTCCAGTAAATGATATCCTTGAAAAACAACACCGATCTTTTTCCGATATTCCGTCAGCTTTTTATCCTTAGCCGCCAACAGGTTTTCACCATCGATCAAAATTTCACCGGAATCCGGCTTCTCAAGTAAACTTAAACAGCGCAGCAGCGTAGTCTTACCGGCACCGCTCATTCCGATAACACCCACCAGATCTCCGTCTTGAATACTGAGACTTACGTCATCAAGCGCAGTCAGTGTTTCGCTTTTAATCGCAAACGATTTCGTTACATGACGTATTTCGATCAAGGATCTCACCTCCGTTACAATATAAAAGCCCTCATCCATAAGGACGAGGGCTTGCTCGTGTTACCACCTTGATTTATCGGTTCATCACTGACACCGACCTCATTAAGTACGCATACCGTTGTATGTTATACTTTGCCGCTTTAACGGGCGATACCGTCATAGCCTTAGGTTTCCCTTCGGTATGCAACTCCAAGACCATTTTCCGAACTGTTCGATTTACCCTTTTCAGCAATTCAGGGCTCTCTGTAAAATCTTACTTGAACGTACTTTTCTTTTCACAGTTTTTCAATGTCTTGATTATAACTTTACCGTTTTGAAATGTCAATCCTTTTGTACCAGTCTGAGTGCATTTTCCATATCCAGGTTCGCAATCAACGCTTCTGGAAAAGCTAATTCTTCGATCAATGTCATTACCAATGAGAAATCTCCGACTTGACCGGCATAGTGGGCATCACTGCCCAAAACAACGGTAACCTGCTGTTTTTTGCACTCTTCAAGAAGAATTCGAGTATTTACTATTGCGTTTTTGCGTGCCGTATCCGGGCGCAAAGAGGAATTGTTGATTTCCAACCAAATGTCATGAACTTTGGCTGCTGCTATCAATCTTGGGTAATTCAACGGAAAACGCGGATCGTCCGGATGGCCGATGATCTTAACGTTTGTTTTNGTCATTACACTGATCAATGCATCAGTATTCTCTTCCGCATCCCCTGATTGAACACAGGGTGTGTGAAGTGAACAAATCGCATAATCGACCTTCTTTAATACACGTTCTTCCACATCCAGATCGCCGTTGAGATTCATTACATTCGCTTCGATTCCGCGCAGTAGCAACACATCATTCAATTTGCGCGGCATCACTGTCATATTGATGAAATGAAACGGATGAGCACCGCCCGGCATACCGGGTCCGTGATCACTGCATCCGACAGCTGATAATCCGTTTTTAAAAGCGAATAACGTCAGTTCACTGATCGTACTGTAGGCGTGTCCGCTGGATATACTATGCGTATGTAGATCAAATAAGGGTTTCATCGCTTACCTCCGTCCATTGTAATTCGATACGACTTCCCTTCTTACCCATCCAACCGTAATAAACGGTTCCGTCAGTTTCAGGGAGTCCTTCTTTATCACGACTGTCAAACAATAGATCACCGGTTTCATCAACCATAAACATTGTACAATTCCCGATCATTTTGACTGAATCCAAGAATCTTGAACTTTTCGTCCAATGGATCATATAATCATCGATCGCGATCTCTGTCATTTCAGTTTTGATTTCATTTAAATTTACATATTCATTCAGTCCGTGCAATAAAGCATTGCGGATATGGAGACAATCTTCTGAAGTATTCGCATTGGCGGAAGGAAGTTCAATAGCCGGGACTGAAACGCTCGCGTTCATGACACGCAGTAAATACGGTTTACACATCGTATCCGGCGCTTCTGGGGTAAATTCAGGAACGAATAACCAACTCTCGGGCAGAATCAACGCACCCGGATGCATTTTGTGTAAGATGAATCCCAGATCAGCTTGATGCCACCAGGAAGGAAACGGGGATGAATGAAGTCGTTGCGCCAAGATCTCAGTGATCTCGACACCCAAGGGTGTTGTGTGACGCACTTGCAGATATGTACGTTTTCCAATCTCGACGGCAATAACACTTTGGTATTTATCGACAGGCAGAGATGAACAAGTGAGCACACCGTCGTTTTTTTCAAAACGATAAAGTTGATCACTTCCGGCAAACAAGCCTTCCGCATCTTTGAGTACATCCGACGAATACGTCAGATCAGAAACCGACTTACTGCCGATTTCAAGCAACAATGCGATATCGACAAGTGCATCGCTGACATTCTCATCGGGGTAGCCGTTCACAAGGATCGTCAGAACCTTACCTTCGGCACATAAAACAAATGAGGTATATGAAAGCAATTTTGAAGTTTGCATGCGGATTTTATGATTCGGAGAAATTCCGTTAAATAATGAACCTAGATCGACCTTATATTTTTCGTTCCAACCGATCATTTGTTGAGTCATGTGCAACATGAAACGTGCAGTATCCGAAGAGGATGCACTGATTCCTTTAGCTGCCAACGCATTTAAATAGATTCCCGAATGATTGAGTCCAACCGAAGTGATACGCTCATCAGCCTCATACGGCTGATACATCAATTGCGTATGTGCCAGTTCCAGCGGTTGCAGGATGCGCATTTCCACAAGTGCCGCATATGGTTTTTCCGTTACCTGTTCGATGATCATTTCAAGCAGACTGGCATTGTTGTCATTTTCTTTGGCAAAAACATCATTACGGCGCGTTGCTTTGGATAAATTCTGAACAACGTATTTTAAATAATTACGTTCCGGACGACCGGTCACTAATCCAAATGAAGTCGTTTGCGGTAATCCGCTTTGATTTTCTAAAAGCATCTTGACAGTGATCTCATTTTCACTGCCGTCATGTAGTTTCAAAAAAGGTATATAGACGAAAATGGGTTGATCGAGATCGATCTTTCCTTCGTCCGCAAGCAGTAATGTCAGATAAGCAGCATAGAACTTACTGATCGATAAAATCGGATACATAACGTCATTATCGATCGGAGCTTTGTTTGCTTTGCGATAGGTATGTGATTGCGGAAGCTGCGCCATGTCAGCCAAAGTAAGACTGCTGGAATCGATTCCGTATGTCTTGAGTATGTCGTTTATTTTAAGAAAAATGTCAGTGTTTTTCATATAAGTCCCTCGCACGTGGTACATTATACCATTTTACAGTATAATTGTAACGAGGTGCAGTTATGAAAAAACCCGAACTACTCTTTTTTGATTTAGACAACACGTTGGTCAACAGTAAAACGCACCAAATTCCCGACTCGGCAATTGCGGCATTACAGAAACTAAAATCACTCGGTTATCGCGTTTCACTGGCGACCGGCCGCGATTACTCTATGTTGAGCACAACAACGAAGGTACTTGAATTGATTGAATGGGATGGGTTTGTGCTCTCAAACGGTCAAGTCGTATTGGACCGTCATCACAAAGAAATTTTACATCTTACGTTGCCGCATACAGCATTGATCGAACTTATAAAGACAGCTGACACCTTTGGACTTCCCGTCCTTTTCAGCGGCGAAGATAACTTTCTTCTGAGTCCACGCAATAATGACGTAGAAAAAGCGCATGCTTTTTTCAATGAACCGATTCCGGAAGTAAAAGAGTATACCGATCAACCGATCGATAAAGTGTTGATTTATGCCCCGTTGGACTTTGACTGGAAACCATTCAAAGACATTGCCGGAGTAAGCGTTTATCCGGGTGTTTCGACTTATGCTGATATCATCGTAAAGAACATCTCAAAATATACCGGCATCAAAGCTCTTTTAAAACATGTTGGCGCTGAAAGTAAACCGTATGCTGCTTTCGGAGATTCATTAAATGACTTCGATATGATCAAACACGCCGATTTAGGTATCGCTATGGGAAATGCCGAACCGGAATTGAAAAAAATCGCCGATTTTGTTACTTCTGATGTCGATGATGACGGAATCGCGAAGGCTTTATCTTATTTCCGTTATATTTGAATATATCGATACCCTACATTGTCCTNCATTAAANCAGGACTTTTTTATATTAAAAACCTCTGTAACTACACAGAGNTCNTGGCTTATTTTATCATTTTTATGGGTCGATCAAATTAAACCTATTTTCCAATATCGTTGTCATTGTTGCCAATTACTAATCTTGAATCAATTGTTGTTTTCGATGACCGATCTTTTTTTCAGATAGAAATACACCGGCAGACCGATCAATGTAATAACGATTCCGACGATCGAGTTCAACGGTGATGAAACGATCGTGCTGTACAGTATGTAGGTTCCGCCCAAGATACCGATGATCGGAGTGATAGGGAAAAATGGTACTTTGTAGGGTATTTGCGAAACCGGGATTCTTTTTCTGAGTATAAACACACCATAGACACCAGCCGCAAAGAAGATCCACAAAACAAATACCAACAGATCCGTAAGGGTATTAAACGATCCTGAAAATATGTAAATTACAGCTAAAATACCCTCGAAAATCAACGCATTGGCCGGTGTTCCGAATGTTTTATGTACAGCTGCGAATTTGGTTGCGTATGGTAATTGATTTCGTTCACCCATAACTAAGGGTACTCGTGCTCCGGTAAGAAGGTATCCGTTCATCGCACCGAAGACCGAAACCATGATACCGGCCGTAATAAAGGCTGCTCCGCCGGTACCGAAAAGAATGATTGCAGCATCGGACGCAGGTGTCGCGGAGGCAACGATACTTTCGATCGGCATTACATTCAAAATCGCAATATTGAGCAATAAATAAACACCTATTACCGATGTCACTCCCAGGATAATTGCTTTCGGCATTTCCTTGGCCGGGTTTTTAAGCTCTCCGGCAATATTAGTTACACCGATCCAACCGTCATATGCCCATAATGTACCCAAAATTGCAGCGCCGAAGCCGGCCCCGCCGGTCATGACTGCGATCGAACGAAAGTCATGTGCCTGTCCGCTCATCAATCCGAACAAGATGATTGCAAAGATTGGGATCAATTTACCGATCGTTGAGACTGTTTGGATCACTCCGCCGAATTTAGTTGCAAGTACGTTCATGAAAATAACAAATATCAGCATACCGGACGCCAGAAATTTCTGTTGCAGTGCACTCATCGGTATGAAGAATGTAGCATACGTAGAAAATGCGATGGCCAATGCAGCACCGGATGCCGGATAAGAGATGACTGTTTGAACCCAACCCAACAAGAATCCCCATATCTCACCGTAAAGTTCTTCCAAATAAACATAAAGTCCGCCTGACTTAGGAATTGCAGATGCGATCTCAGCGATTGTAAGTGCCGATGCCAATGTGATGATACCGCCGGCTATCCAAGCCAATAATCCCAAGATCGGTGATCCGGCATTATTGAATACGATACCGGGTTTCAGAAAGATTCCGGATCCAATGATCATGCCGACAACGATTGCAATGGCTTCAATAAACGTGATCGTTTTTTTAAATGACTTTGGCAAAATGTTTCAATCCCCTTTTCATAATTTTTACCATCCTATCATTATTTATTTATCAATACAAGACAAGGATCGAATATTTTCTGATTCTGGATTTGTTAACCGCTTTCAATTGAATTAATGATTAAAACATTGATCTTCAAGTGATGATCGATTCAATAAATAAACAAAAAAAGCAACATCTCTCACTGATGTCGCTTAACTGAAATTCTGGTTTTTCACAGTGTCATTTTTATCTAAACTTTATCTGATTTCCTTCGATCGATTCAATGATTGCGAGTGATTCGACCTTTACCCCTGCTTCGCGCAAATTCTTGCCTCCTGATTGGAATCCCTTCTCGATCGCGATTCCCACTCCGACACAATGAGCGTGTGCTTGATTTATAATGTCGATCAGACCTTCGATTGCTTTTCCGTTAGCCAAAAAATCATCGATAATAAGAATGTTTTCGTTTTCTTTTAGATATTCTTTGGCCACTTTGACCGGAAATGTTTTATCTTTCGTATAGGAATACACATTGCTAGTATAAGCGTTTTTATCCAGATTCCTGGCTTCACTCTTCTTGGCGAAAACTACCGGTACATCAAAATATTGAGCAGTGATGACCGCAATTGCGATTCCCGATGCTTCGATCGTAAGAATTTTATCGACTTTTATATCGCTGAATCGTTCTTTAAATTCAACCCCCATTTCATTGAGAAGTTGGACATCGATTTGATGGTTGATGAAACTGTCGACTTTAACAATATTTCCCGGAAGTAACACACCGTCTTTCGCAATTCGTTGTTTTAAGTTTTTCATGGTTTCCCCTTTTTTATCTTTTATTCTAATCCATAATCTAAAAATAACCAAGCAGTTGTTTTGATTATTTATCCTACTTCTTACTTTGGTTAACTTTTATTGTATCTAAACAACTGAATCATCTCATTCTAATAGAATCAAAAATCATCGTTTATCTTCTAAACTGAACTTTCTAACGGGAAATCAACGTGATCAAGCAACTTAAACAATATGACGAATGTCCCTCATTTATTTGGGATACAAATATGTTACTATTAATTAGAAAATGAAAGTACGGACGATTGATTGTGAATTTGTTAAAACACAAATTGCGTCCGAGTAAAGGTGATTCTATGATTCTGCCATTCAACGGACGACTGCCTGTCATCGGAAAAAATGTATACATAGCTCCTACAGCTTGTGTGATTGGGGATGTGATCATCGGAGACGACAGTTCAGTATGGCCATCTGCAGTTCTGCGCGGTGACATGAACCAAATCGTTATCGGGAACAGAACGAATATTCAAGACGGTTCAGTGATCCATGTGGCTCACGATCATCCAACCGTGATTGGAAATAACGTTACGATCGGTCATTTAGCCCATGTGCATGGCGCGACCATCGAAGATGAAGTTCTGATTGGAAGCAATTCAACGATTCTAGACGGTGTGATTGTCGAGAAACATTGTATGATTGCAGCTGGGGCATTGGTTTCACCGCGTTCACGTATCGGCAATTCAAGTTTGGCTGCCGGCTTACCCGCCGTCATCAAGCGATCATTAAGTGAATCTGAAATCAATCATATTATCACTAACGCAGACGAATATATCAAACTTAAAGATATCTATTTGGCTGAAAAATGAAAGGAATAGTAGACCGATAAGTGATCATCTGAAAATAAGAAATAGAGAAAAATGATTAATGAATCGATAATCAAATAAACGTTAGCAAATCAATCAAAATCTACTTATGTTCGAATGATAAACATATAGTTCTAGTCAATCTGTTTTTGGTCAGTCAAATAGTATCTGGGTAACCTGCTGTTGAGTTGAACGAGAATCTCATTTGGAATTGTATCAAGTTCTGAAGCCATCTCTAGAATTGAACTTTTATCACCAATTACGGTCACAATGTCACCCTCGGAACATGAAATATCACAGACATTGATCATGCACTGATCCATGCATATCCTTCCGATCAAAGGAACTTTGTTCTCTTTCAATGAAAAACGATAGTTCTTTTTATATAGAATTCTTGCAATTCCATCACCGTAACCGATTGACAACGTTGCCACTCTGACTGACTTTTCTTTGATTTTTGCTATACCATATCCAATCATCTCCCCTTCACATACATCTTTGATCATCGAGATTCTTGTCTTAACATTTACAACTTCATGAAAGAATGAATCGCCACCGATACCGCATAACAATAATCCGATTCTTGCATACTCATAAACATGGTCACTGTAGTTAATCAAACCAGCAGAATTCAGCACATGTGTACAGCCATAATTTACATTTTTTCCTTTTAGTTGAAGTAATACCCAATCAAAGAGACTAAATTGTCGCAATGTTTCTTTTTTAGCTTCTATTGATGGATCATCTGCCGCATGTAGATGAGTGAAAATTCCTTGAATATCTAGGTTTTTCATACTGAATGTTTGTAACAATTCGCTTATATCACATGTTGCAGAATCAATTCTAAATCCAATTCTGTTCATCCCAGTATCGACTTTCAAGTGACATGTCAGTTTTCTATGCAATTGTTGGCAAACTATATTGATTTTTTCTGCGTATTCAAGTGAATGTACTGTTTGAATGCACTTAAATTCGATTACTTCATGAATCCTTGCTTCTGATGTTTTCGTCAAGATCAATATTTTCGGCGTGATATTTGATTGCCTTAGTTCTATGGCTTCATCAATGCAAGATACTGCAAAAAAATCGACACCCAGTTCCTGAAGTTTTTTAACAGCATCGATTCCAAGACCATAAGCTCTGTCTTTTACCACAGCCATCAGTTTACTCTGACCGTTAAGCTTCTGATTGATCAAGCGAATATTCGATTCGTACGCATTCATGTTGATTTCAATCCAACTTCTTCCATTATCGGACATAATCTGTCTCCAATGAATTATTGATTAAGTGTTTGATCAATTCCGAATATCCTATACCGGATTGTTCCATCATCAAAGGAAAGCGGCTATGACTTGTAAAACCGGGAATTGTGTTGATCTCATTTAAGTAGATGTTTTGATCATAATCCAGAAAAAAATCAATGCGTGCCATATCACGACACTCAAGCAAAGTAAATATCTGTTTTGCAAACTTCTGGATTAGAATTGAGTTCTGTTCGCTAATTCTAGCCGGGCAGTGGACTAAAGCGTTTTTAAACGAGTATTTCCCGCTATAATCGAAGATTTCAGTATTTAGTTCTATTTCGTCACAGATACTTGCAATCAAATGTCCCTTGATTTTTGCAATTGAACAACCGATTTCTATACCTTTGATATACTTCTCCACAAGTATTTTATGATCGTATTTCCATGCTTCTTTTAAGCCGAAAGTGAATTCGTTAAAATTATGGACTACATTAACACCATAGGAAGATCCTTCTCTTGCAGGCTTGATCACCAATGTTTTTCCCATTTTATTCACTATCTGATTATACTTTTGATCATCGATTGTTGCTTGATGAAGAACGATATACTCCACCATTCTGATTTTTTCGGATTTCATCAAACGATGAATGATTTCTTTATCGTAACAGATTGCCGAAGATGTTATACCACTACCCACATAACGTATACCGCTCATCTCAAGTTGAGCTTGGATAATTCCATCTTCTCCGTACTTTCCGTGAATACAGTGAATCACAGTATCGATGTGCAGTGGTTTTTGAGTACGCATCCGGATCAGACTTGAATTCTTTTGAGTTGACGGACTCACTTCTTCTGCTTCAGAGTTGTTCATCCATCTGTCTTCAATAATTTCTTCACCTGTGAAATTGCCCATAAGCCATTGTCCATCTTGATTGATGCCAACTTTAATCAAGTTAAACTGCTCGAAAGGAAAATGAGTTATGATTGAAACAGCTGAAGATAAAGAAACATAATATTCGGAAGAAATACCGCCAAACAGGACAATTACATTTTTTTTCATATTAGATTACTTCTTTTCTTAAATCTTCGACGATTTTATTCATATTCAAACAATGTGCACCCTTGACTAACATCACAGAATTGATATAAATGAATGATTTGAGTGTATTCTCAAGTTCATCCATATTCTTAAAATGTTTAGAATGATTACTGTCATAAACCTTTGAATTGATAAAATATTTTGAATTGTCACCGAAAGTATATAGATATTGAATTTTCTCAGGATCTATCAATTCACCGATTTCTTTATGGTAAAGAATCTCATCCACACCTAGATCACGCATGTCACCCAACACAGCAACCTTAGTAAAATTACTTGGTAGTTTTACTAAAGTTGTTAGAGATGCTATCAAACTTTCTGGATTTGATTTATAACTATCATTAATAATTGTGCATTTTTTGATTTGAACCACTTCATTGCGTTTCTGAGAAATTTTCACATTCGCTATACCGCTCATGATATCACGCATGCTCATTCCCAAATATCGAGCGATGATTATAGCCGCACTCGTATTGGATGCCTGATGAATACCCAGCACCGGTACAATAATCGTTTGAGAAGTCAATTTAGCAAGGTTAAATTCTATTGAATACTTATTTTGGATGACATCACTGTAACTATAGTAATTTGTACATTTCTGACCAAAGGTAATTACATCTTGGTTGATTTTCATACAATGAACAGTATCCTTGAGTAACTGATTATCACCGTTGATCAATAACAGTCCATCTTTTTTTAAACCTTCAAGAATTTCTAATTTAGCCAGAACAATAGCTTCTTCGCTGCCCAAATTCGCAAAATGTGCTTTCCCAATGCTTGTTATGATTGCAATATCCGGTTTTACCATCTGGGTAAGCGTACGAATCTCACCTTTTTCGCTCATTCCCATTTCAATTACGGCAATATCCGATCGTTTATTCAAAGATAAAAGTGTTAATGGAACACCAATTTCGTTATTTAAATTTCCAATCGTCTTCTGAACTCGATAATTCATCGATAATATCTCGCTCAGAATATCTTTCGTTGAAGTTTTACCATTGCTTCCAGTGATACCGATTACTAATAATCTCAATTCATCACGATAGCTAGAAGCTAATTGTTGTAGCGCCAGTAAAGTATCATCTACAAGAATCAACGGTGTACTTATACCGGAATAGTCATTCTTTTTATTCCACAGCGAAAGTACAGCTCCTTTTGCGATTGCTTCAGGTACAAATTCATGAGCATCAAAACGTTTACCAACAATCGGAATAAATAAATTCCCTCTTTGAATATTCCGTGTATCAATACTGATTCCTTTAATAATCATATTACTTCTTCCGTTAATCAATGTTCCATTACACATTTCGGCAACTTTGCTAAATTTCTTTTTAATCATAAAAACACCTTCCTTTTGATACAAGAATCGTATCATTTTCGGGAAGGTGACTTTTTAATTTACACTTAACAACTATTAACAATTACTTAATTAGCCTTTAGTTGAACCTTAAATTCAGTTGTTTTATCATTGCTGGTTGCTGTAATCGTTCCGCCATGCAGTTCTATGATTTTTTTAGCCACTGCTAAACCAATACCACTGCCTCCGGAGGTTGACGAGCGGCTTTCGTCAAGGCGATAAAATTTTTCGAAAATCGTATCCAATTTATGCTCGGGAATCTTTTTACCAAAATTTGTAAAACTCACACAAACATTGTTCCCTTCTTTCTGAATATCGATATTGATTTTAGTATTCGGCTCACAATAAGATATCGCATTTTTCAAGAGATTATCAAAAACTCTGGCGAGTCGATTTGAATCTGCATTCAATTGAATGTTCTCCTTAGCCTGCAGTTCAACGATCAAGTTCTTCTGTATCAGGGATGGGTAAAATTCTTCGATCAACTGTTGCAACATCAGGTTCAAATTAATGTTCGATTTCTCCAATTCCATTGTCTGTAGATTATAACGGGTAATTTCGAAAAATTCATTGATCAACTCTTCCAATCGGTACGATTTATCTAATGCGATTCCCTGATATTTTTCTTTCAGTTCATCGCTGATTGCCTTCTCTTCACTAAGCAATGACAAATATCCAATCACTGAAGTCAACGGGGTCTTTAGGTCATGCGCTAAATAAACGACCAGATCATTCTTTTTCTGTTCGGCTTCTCTCACTCGCTGTTTATCGATCACTGACTGCATTTTTATTTTTTCGAGATACCCTTGAAAGACAGAATACTCGTTAGGTAATTCGATTGATATTTCATTTCCTTCAAAGATAGCTTGAATTGAGTTTAGCAAAAGCCGAACTGTCTTTTCTCTTCGATAATTTGATCTTATTTCCAGTACGGCAAAAAAAGCCAAGGGAAAGAAAAAAAGCAGCATGTAAAAACGTTTAATGAAACTTGAGAAATTCGGAATAAAGGCATCTACCGCGTAAACGAGTGATACACCGATTCCGGTCTGCAATAAAAAAAGCATAATAACATAGAAAAATAGGGCGATCATGATTTTTATAAACAGTGATCGTAATACACTAAGCATCGCACCACTTTGCGTATTTGACTTTCTTTGATTATTTGTTGATGACATAGCCTACCCCCCATACCGTTTTTATAAATCTTTGTTGCTTCGGCGGTTCATTTAATTTAAATCGTATCCTTCTGATATGTACCATGACCGTATTGTTCGCATTCAAATATTTCTCTTTCCATACTGCTTCAAAGAGCTCTTCCGCAGATACGATTCTCCCTTTATTTTCAAGAAGGTAAATCAATATGTTAAATTCGATACGGGTCAATATCACTTTTTTCTCATATAAATAGCATTCGTGGGTCTGCTTATTCATTGTCAAGCCATTGTACTCGATCAAATCTCCAGTCATCGACAAATGGTTATTGAACTTTAGGTATCGACGCAATTGTGCTTTTACTCTAGCATTGACTTCGAGCGGATTGAAAGGCTTGGTAATATAATCATCTGCCCCATAAGTAAGCCCAATAATCTTGTCGGAATCTTCAACTTTCGCTGTCAGCATAATGATCGGAAATTCATAGGATTCCCTAATGATTCGACATAATTGAAATCCATCGATTTCGGGCATCATAACATCAAGTATCGCACAGTGATATTCTATTGATGAAATTGTCTTAAGTGCTTTTGTGGGAGAATAAAATTTATGAACTTCGTACCCTTCGTTCAGTAAAAAGACTTCGAGTAAGTCAGCTATTTCTATTTCATCTTCAACAACTAATATCCGAATATCCATTATTGTAGCCCTCACTATCATTATAAACAATGATTACAGAAATTATATCCTAATTAGACAAAGTTAAGAATGATTTAAGAAACTGCTAATTGAGGACTATAAAAAGAACAAGATTTTTTAAAATTCACGCTTTTCGTAATAACGGACAGAAAGTAGTACAGATGTCATGATTATACACAGCCACACTATGATAACGAATCCGATGATTATATAAGGATGTGTTACGATCCAAGTAACGATCGGAGTCAATTGATTTTTCAAATTCCCGAAAAACTGACCCATTATGATTATCAACGCTGGAATGACCAGAAACGGAAGATAAGCAGAGAACTTTGATTTTGTATAACCAAGTTTAAAATAAAGCGGAAGTTGGAAACACTGAATGAGCGTAAATATCATCAGCATCGCACCCATAACGATCAAGTTTTCGGGCAATGAATATTCCTTACCAAAAAGAAAACTGACACCGGCAGACATAAGAATGCCTACTAATCCAAGTCCGATATCTATGATAAAAGCATATAAATAACGTCCCATTACGACTGTTTTTCGTCTGATTCCCAAAAATAGATAAAGAGCATCAATTCCGTTTTTCTCACCTACGGCAAATGGATAACTGACATAAAGTGAACCAAATCCCATCATTGTTCCAATTACTGTATAACTCGTTTGGGTACCATAGTAAATAAAAAGTGAAGCAGCTATAAAAATAATCAAGTTTTTAACAGTCACATAAGGTTTAATCGTTAAGAAATCCAAGATAATAAAACGCAATGTCGTATTCATCGACGTTCCTCCTTATTCATAAATACAATGATTTGATCCAAATCAACTGATTCAATCAGCAGATCAGATGATAACGAGTCTAGTAATGTAACAGGTATCATCGCTTCAAATCCAGTCGGGAATCTTCGTAACCCGATCGCATGTTCTTGCAAGATTTGGTCGATCTCATTAAGTCCGCCTCTAACCAGCCGATAGCTTTCAAGAAGTTCATCTTTAGTTCCTTGATACAAAATTCTACCATTTAGAATGAACACGATATAGTCCGCAATACGTTCAAGATCACTGGTTATGTGTGTCGAGAAGAAAACACTATGCGATTCATCGCCAACAAACTCACTTAATAACTCGCATATTTCTTCGCGGGCAACCGGGTCCAAACCGCTGGTAGGCTCATCCAGTAACAGTAATTTAGCATCATGGGACAGTGCTGTCGCTAACATAACTTTAACTTTCATGCCGCGTGACAGATCGCGGATTTTTTTGGTTGCGCCAATATTGAATCGCATGAGATAGTCGCTGAATTGCTTTGAATCCCAATTTAAATAAAACAGTTGCATCACTTTACCGACATCTTCTGCCGTCCAGTCTTCAACGAAGAAAGAACTATCCATCACGATTCCGATTTCAGAGTTGGTGATTAAAGTATTATCATCTCCCAATACCTTAATGGATCCACCTTCAGAATGGATCATTCCGAGTATTGCCTTAAGTGTGGTCGTCTTTCCGGATCCGTTAGGTCCGATAAATCCAGTAATATAACCTGCTTGAACATTGAAACTAATACTGTTGAGTGTAAAATCAGTATAGTGTTTAGTCAATTCATTGATTTCAATCGCGTTTTTCATTTTTTCTCTCCTGATAAATTTGTGTCAATATTTCTTGAAGCTCAGCTAGTTTCCAGTCATTGATTTCAGCGATACTAAGAGCTTGTTCGAAACATTCTTCGATCTGCCTTAGGACTGTTTCACGCACCCATTCGTTATTTCTAGGTAAAACAAAACTACCTTTACCCTGAATACTGATAACAAACCCCTCTTCTTCCAGATCTTTATAAGCTCGTGTTGTTGTGATGACACTGATCTTAAGATCTTTGGCTAATTGGCGGATCGAAGGCAACATTTCATCCTCACTGATCTCACCGGATAGAATGGCTTCTTTGATCAGATTCTTGATTTGCTCATAGATAGGTACTGCTGATCGATTGGATATTACAATTTTCATATTCTCCCTCCATATACTTATATATACAGTATAGTCACTATGGATAGTTTGTCAATAACATAATGTTTATTTGTTGAATTATTATCTCGGAATTTCAACACTTTTATTATAGTTAGATACGAATGAGTCCGAATTCCATGAGTGATTATGGAACCTGAAACTTTTATCTTACTACTTTGGATTACCTTAGCACATGAAATATCAATAATGGATTTTAGAAATGAAATTTTGAATATCAAAAAAAGAAACCCAAAAATATGGATTTCTAATCGTTATTCACTCGTATATCTCATTCGTACAGTTGATGCCAGATCATTTTGATTAAGACTTTTGAAAAATATTCTTCAACTCATGAATACTTATTAAATTTCAATTTTTGTATGTTTCAACTGACGATCTTATAATAGATCTTCGCCGTTAAAGCAAACACGATTCCGTAAATGATTGCGAATACACAAATGGTGACAAGTGTGCAAATCGCAAAGAGCGGTACATTAGTAAGATTGAACAGAGCCAACAATTTTGCGATCATCTTGAACGCAAATGCAATGTGGATCATTGCTAGAGTCAGTGGTAAAAAGAATACAATCAAGATTTGACTTTGGATAGATGATTTTATTTCATTACGACTCATGCCAACTTTCTGTAAGATTTCGTAACGTTCTTTGTCTTCATAGCCTTCAGAAATTTGTTTATAGTAGATAATCAAAACTGTAGCAACCAAGAAAAGTAGACCTAGAAAAAGGCCGAGAAACAGAAATCCACCATAGATCGCATAGAAATCAGCTTCATTTGATTGTTTCGATTCTGCATATACGAAACTGTTTTCGTTCGTTCCAGTAAACGTAACTCCCTTTGCATCCACATATGAATAAGAATGCGGTTTCTTTATCAGAGTTTTAATTTCCTCAGCGATCGCGATTTTATCTTTTGCTGTGGGGACTGACAAATCAAACAATGCTGTATAAACATAGTTACTCGCCTGTTCACCGTAAGCAGATTGCTGTTTAAGATTGATTTCATTCAACACTGCCATATCTTTCACGATAATATAGTGGACATTTATGAGAAGTGCACTGTCACTGCCATCGATCTGAAATGTAGTCAACTTTTCCTTAATCAAATATGTTTTATCGAAAATAGTTAATTTGTCATTTAGTTTTTCACGCGTACTGAATGTTGCAACTTCGTTGTCATTCAATTCTAATGACTTACCTGTAATACGCTGGTAATCACTTTCGGTGATAATGCTCAGTTCCGATATCGATGAATTTGAGCCATTGTTTTGTGAACTTGCCAGGAAAACATCCCCGTTTCGTTGCGCAGCAAACGATAGATAGTGATAATCAATAAGATTAGTTGTCTCAATACCTTTAGATTTCAGCAACGATTGCACATCTGTAAGCATCGCTTCACCCTCACCGGCTGAAGGTCTCCCTAAGATAATTGAAATATCATTTGGNTAACGAGTATTCAGCGCATCGNCCACCCCGATGTAAAGNGACACTGTTGTTGAGGCCATCACAAGCACCATCGTAGATAAGATACATATACTCGCAAGCCCTACCGCGTTTTGTTTCATACGATAAATCATTGATGAAACTGAAATAAAATGGCGGGTTTGATAATAGAATTTTTTGTTTTTACGAATAATTTTCAATAAAGTGATGCTTCCCGATATAAATAAGAAATAAGAACCTAAAATAACCAGAATGACTGCTACGAAAAACAAAGAGATCGCTTCTAAAGGAGATTCAGTTACCAACGCGATCCAATAACCTGCACCCAAGAAGATCAATCCAAAGATTGTAAGCAACAATTTAGATTTCGGTTCTCGTTCACCGATATTTGTTCCGTGCAACAGTTCGATCGGATTAGCTAATTTTATCTGAATAAGATTGATGGCAAGGGTTAATAAAAATGTCGAACTGAATAAGATGGTAGTTATGATCAAAGAACTTTGACTGAACGCAAATCCCATCGGAACTTCGAATCGAATGATCTTAAATAAAACCAAGAAAATTAGCTTTGAGAAAACAACACCGCAGGTCAAACCGATAATAATGGTTGCACTGCCGGTTATTAAAGTTTCATTGAACAGAATTCGTGCGATATGACGTTTGCCCATTCCAAGTATATTGAACAGACCCAGTTCTTTTTTTCGGCGTTTCATTAAAAAACTATTGGTATAAAGCAAAAATATAACAGAGAATATCCCAACAACGATCGTACCGAACATCATGATTGTCGCCAATGCCTCTGAACCTGGCATTTTAGCGATTCCGTCATTTCCCGAAATCATGCTCATGACATAAAACATCGCAATGGTCGCAATACAGGTCAATAAGTATGGAAAATAGAATCTGGCGTTCTTCCTAATATTCGTTATTGCTAATTTAGGAAAGAAGAAACTACGCATTACGTTCACCGCCGGTGGCAATCACAGTCAATGTATCTGATATTTTCTGATACATTTCTTCATCACTTTTCGACGCTTTATAGAGTTGATGGAATACTTCACCGTCTTTAATAAACAAAACACGTTTAGCGTGACTTGCCGCTTTGACACTATGAGTCACCATCAGGATTGTCTGTCCTTCATTGTTGATTTCTTTGAATAATTTTAGTAATCCGTCGGTCGCATGTGAATCCAGCGCCCCTGTCGGTTCATCCGCCAAGATAAGTTTCGGATCCGTGATCAACGCCCTCGCAACGGCTGCGCGCTGTTTTTGACCCCCGGATACTTCATATGGATACTTCTTCAAAATATCGGATATACCCAATTTTTCGGAAATGAGATCCAGTTTTTTCTTCATTGTTTCGTAATTCTGATTGGCCAGAACTAATGGAAGAAAGATATTATCCTGCAGCGAAAATGTATCCAAAAGATTAAAATCCTGAAATACAAATCCGAGATTATCGCGTCTAAATGCCGATATCTCTTTTTCCTTGATATTGATGATACTTCGACCGTTGAGAAGCACTTCACCACCGGTAGGTTTATCAAGCGCTGCGATAATATTCAACAACGTTGTTTTTCCAGAACCGCTTTCACCCATGATCGCGACATATTCCCCTTGTTCAACCGAAAAGGAAACATTGGTCAGTGCTTGGACTTGATTCGAACCGAACCGAGTTGTATAGGTCTTCCTTAAATTCATTACTTCTAGAATTGTCATAATTTACCTCCGTTGTACTTTACGTGTCTATCATACCAAAACGAAGAAATGGTGAGCCATCGAATCGGCTTACATTTCTTCGTCATTTCTTACAGTTTTGTAAGGTTGCGATTACTTTAAACACTTATTATTCTACAGTAAGTGTTACCGAACTAAGGTTGATTCGTATTTGCGTTCCGGAACCGATTTTGGATTCGATCGAAATTTCGTGGCCTAATTTATGCAAGATTTTCTTACATAAGTATAATCCGATCCCAGTTGACTTTTTATCACTGCGTCCGTTGTAACCGGTAAATCCCTTTTCAAATACGCGCGGCAGATCTTCCTCTTGAATCCCAATACCTGTATCCTCAATAACCAATATTTGATTATTTTCTGTAAAAATTGAAATTGATCCTTCGTTAGTATATTTCAGCGCATTGGACAGTATCTGCTCAAGTACAAATACTAACCATTTCTCGTCGGTCAATGGATTCATTTCGATCTTACCCATAGTTAAGATTATTTTTTTCCGGATAAATGTTTTCGCATATTTACGTATTGCCTGTCGAACGATAGAATCCAGATCGTAACGCTTTAAAATAAAATCAGTACTATCGGAATTGATTCTGAAATAGCCGAGAACCATTTCCACATATTGTTCAATTTCAAACAATTCGTAACTTAATTCTTCATGTTCGGCATATTCACCTGATTGCATCAAAAGCCTCATTGCAGAGATCGGAGTTTTTATTTGATGCGCCCATAATGTCGTAACATCCATCAATTCGGTTTGAGCACATTCACTTTCGCTACGTATCCGCTGATTTTCATTATATAGATTTTTGATCAACCATTGATAATCTTCTTCAATCAAACTTCTGATATCGGAAATTGACTCGATTTCAAGTGAATTCTGAAACGATAAAGTTTGAAGCATCAAGTGTTTCTTTCGATATCTGCGAAAGTCGATTGCCGTAAAAATGATTCCGAAAAAAGTACACAATAACCCGGAATAAACAATTGACTCCAAAGGTAGATCATACATAGAAAAAACCAACGAAAAGATGAACAAGGAAAATAGGTAGACAAAAACTACCAGTCGGTGATCTTTAACATATTTCATCAACAGTTTTATTTCATTCATTCATTCCACCAAATAACCTATCCCTTTTTTGGTCAATATAAGGTCGCAAAGTCCGATCGTTTCGAGTTTTTTACGAAGACGTGTAATATTGACGGTCAAAGTATTTTCATCAACATAACTGTCATTTTCCCAAAGATGCGTCATTATTTCTTCACGGCTAGCGGTCTTTCCTTTTTGCTCCAACAAAAGTTGCAGAATTTTGAATTCATTTTTCGTTAAATCAATTTTATCTCGCTTATAAGTCAACGTTGCATCATTCAAATTAAGGATAGCTCCGTGATGCTCTAAAATTGATGTTTTACCTGCAAAATCATATGTTCTGCGCAACATGGCTTGTACTTTTGCATTGAGCAGACTCAAGTCAAATGGTTTAGCAATAAAATCATCGGCTCCCATATTCATAGCCATGATAATGTTCATCGTATCTGAAGCAGAAGAAATGAATATGATCGGAACCTTTGAGACTTTTCGGATTTCCGTACACCAATGATATCCATTGAAAAACGGTAATGAAATATCCATCAATACCAATTGCGGATCAAATTCGATAAAGTACGAAAGTACTTCTCGAAAATCCGACACAACTGCTGTTTCGTATCCCCATGAATTAAAGTAATTCTTTATGGCTTTCGCAATTCCTGTGTCATCTTCAATGATCATTATTTTATACATTTTACACCTCCGCAAATCTTCTTAAGTTTAACATAATAACCAAACAAATAAACATATGATATAACTGCGTTGATTCCCCGATAAAGTCGGCAATATTGTCCTTTTTATTATCTGAATCTCCCAAACTTTCAAAATAGTTTGCGGCTTCTGAACGGTGAAGAAATAAACCGTATTGCCGCTTTTGTATTTGTCAGCCAAACTATATGGGCACCGTTTTTGGTGTTTGACAGCATCTTCGGTATGAAAAAAGCAGCCACTGTCGATGGATGATCAGCTAAAATATCGAATATTCTTTTAAAAGCCTTGTCTTTGGTAATTGCTGCTTCTTCCCCGTCAGGTGTTTTAGTGATGAAATCCGTCAACATCATTCCGGGTGATAAACGGCCTGCGATAATACCGGTGACCTCAAGTTCTTTGGTAAGTCCCTTCATATAATAAGTGAGCGCATGTTTTGTTGTGCCATACAAAATCGTTTTGGCTTGGATCATATTATTAGATCCAAGTCCTTCCATACTGTAAATGGCTCCATGTCCCTGAAGTTTCATCTCTTTGACAGCNATCTGCGTCCCGAAAATCATGCCGGTGATATTTGTATCGATGATATTTCTTACATANNTTTCTTCCGTATCATATACAAATGCATTNGGTGCGTTCACTCCGGCATTGTTGATCCAGATATCGATCATCTTCCATTTATTCGCTGANTTTTCCCATAGTTGAATCATTTCAGACTTAACTTTCACATCACATGAAACAAAGATGTATTGTGCCTGATAATCTCGTAACTCATTCGTTACCGAAGATGACAGTGTTTCACCTCTGCCAGATATTGTAACATTGCATCCCGCTTTCAAAAACTCGATTGCCATGGCTAGTCCAATACCGCGAGTACTTCCNGTGATCACCACATTTTTCATGCTTCATCCTCATTTCTCTTTGCGTTTCTTTTATTATACTCGACTGAGTCCACTTGCTTCAATAACCGTAGGATTATCGTATACTAGATTATGGATGTAAAATCAAAAAACCGATCATTCTGATCGAATTGATTTCATAAGTGAAAATCGCTGTAATTAGTCCATTCTTTCTACTTCCTGATAATTTTNCCTCTATCTTAAGATTTCATCATGAATCAGCCGAATCCGTCTACTTATTCAACCATCTGACTGAAGAAAGAATGATTCAGGTTGTCTCAGATTACATCAAATAANAAATGAAGAAAGATTTCGGGAACAATTAGAAGAGCTAACTCCGATTCAGTATCGGCAGTTAGCTCTCAAATTTGNTCTTTTTAGTTATCTGTCACAATTCAGTCAACGACTTTGAGATTCTTACGTGGTTTTTCAGTTATGAAATGTGCACGTTGATTGAACAGCTTTGAGCCATCCTTCATANAGAACTTTAACTTCAGTGTCATCCAAACCAGGGCTGAATATACGATTGACTTTATTATTGGCTTCAACATCTTCTTTATTGATCCAATAACCAACAGCTAAGCCAGCTAAATACGCTGCACCCAATGCAGTTGTTTCATTTATGTCATTGCGAATGACGGTGGTTTGAAGCAGATCACTTTGAAATTGCATCAAGAAATTATTGGCAACTGCACCCCCATCGACCCGTAATGTCGTCAGTTTCGTAATGGAATCCTTTTCCATGGCCGTTAAAATGTCTTTGGTTTGATAACACATCGATTCCAGCGTCGCTCGAATCAAGTGATCACGCGTAGTGCCGCGCGTCAGCCCGAAAATGGCTCCTCTGGCTTTATCATCCCAATACGGTGCACCTAACCCGACAAAAGCAGGAACAACATAAACACCTTCACTGCTTTTAACAGACTGAGCTGATTTTTCACTTTCTGAGGCAGTTGTGATTAGACCCAACCCATCGCGAATCCATTGAATGGCACTTCCTGCTACAAAGACACTTCCTTCCAAAGCATACGTGATCTTGCCTTCCAGACCCCATGCAATCGTCGTCAAGAGTCCGTGTGAACTCACCATGGCTTTATTACCTGTATTCATTAAAAGGAAACAGCCGGTCCCGTATGTATTCTTAGCCATTCCTTGCGTAAAGCATGCTTGACCGAACAGAGCTGCCTGCTGATCTCCGGCTACTCCCGTGATAGGTACTTCATAATTGAAAAAATGATAAGGAGCTGTTTTCCCGAAGAGTCCGGAAGAATCCATGACTTTCGGCAACATGTTTACCGGAATATCCAAGATTTCCAGAATTTCTTTATCCCAACTTAACTCATGAATATTGTACATCATGGTTCGGCTGGCATTGGAATAATCGGTCGCATGGACTTTATTACCGGTCAGTTTCCAAATCAGCCAAGTATCGATCGTCCCAAACAAAAGTTCACCTTTTTTAGCTCGTTCACGGGCTCCCGGAACTTGATCCAAGATCCATTTAAGTTTGGTAGCCGAAAAATAGGCATCGATGACGAGTCCTGTTTTACTTCTGATTTTTTCGGAAAGACCTCGCGCTTTAAACTCATCACAGATCGAGGCACTTTGACGAGATTGCCACACGATCGCATTATAGACAGGAATTCCTGTGATCTTATCCCATACGATGGTCGTTTCACGCTGATTGGTGATTCCGATGGCTTTGATCTGCGAAGGTTGAACCGAATGATTTTGAAAAACGCCTGCAATAACTGCCAAAATAGATAGCCATATCTCATTGGGATCATGTTCAACATAACCGGGTTGAGGAAAATACTGCGTGAATTCTTTTTGCGCGATTGAGATGATGTTTGAATGTTTATCAAAGACAATAGCTCTTGAACTGGTTGTACCTTGATCTAGGGCTAAGATATATTCTTCCATAAAGTCTCCTGTTCTAGAGCGTCGCTCTAACAAAAAGCAAGCCTGCTCAAGCAGGCTTGCTAAGATAACACTGCTTTGTCTTATTTCAAGAAGGAATAAATGATCGTATTGGCAGCTGTGATCAGCGTAAACAGAACTGTGTTGAAGAAAGCGGCAGTCATCACATTGCCCGTCATCTTATAGAGACGCTTGGCGTAAATGGTCGCAACGGTCAAGGATGGGATGGTCGCAAACAACAGAATACTGTTGAGGGATTGTCCCGGATACATCGATACTTTATTAATAAACAAATTGCCGTATTGTAATCCCATCCAAATGACTAAGCCACCGACGACCATGAAGATCGCAACAGCATAACCTTTCCAACCATTAATGTATGTATTGTTGGTATTGAGATTGATAGCGATGGAAACAAAGAAGAAATAGATCAAGAAGAATGGAGCATACTGCAGAGCCGACATGACATGGGATACTTCGAATGTCTTAACTGCCCATGACCAGAATCTAAAGTCAACGACTAAGAGGTAATCGATGGTATACAGCAAGGCATAACCGACAGCTAATAAGGTCAATGCTAAGCCTAAGGCTAACATGACTTGCTTGCAGGTAACTGAAACACCATAGGATTTGAAATCGAATGCCGGGTTTGTACTGCGATCAAAGAAGTGAACGAGTGAGATTATGATGACCGCAACCAAGGCACTCATAATTGCCCAGTAAACGATTTGATTGGTGGTCGGTTCATTGAACCAAGAACTTACAACAAACAGTTTGCCTGCTTCAGTGGACATGTAACGCATCAACAGGGCACCAAAGAACGCCAAACCGGCAGCACCGATCTTGGAGTAATTTTTGCCTTTTTCTTTAACATATGTATAAACCAATAGAACAACAGCCAGAACCATTACAACTTCAGCAGCCCGTTGGATGATCATTAAGCCACTTGCTTGTTTATCCATCAAGGTCGGGAAGAAGTATGCCGGGAAGAAGGCACTGAAGGCGATAATGAGCCAGTACAGAGCTTTTTGAGCACCTGTTTTAGGACCGGCTACCAATGTTTCTGTCGGATTGTTTAAGCCGGAGAAAGCTTTGGTCTTGGTCAATAATATACTGGCCAACGGCATAAACATAACGAAGAACGCTAATAAAGCAATGAATTCGAAGATTTCTTTCAAGAACCAAGTTTGATTGGCACCTGAAGAAATGACCATGGAAGAACTCTTATTCGCTGATTCAAACGCTTTATTATAGAAATCGATCTGACTTCCGGTGCTTTGAATGGAGAAATGATTCCAAGGATGTGTTTCGTATGGTGTGTAGATGATGCGTAGCCCACCGTTGGCCAACGTATAGAATTTACCGGCGACAGCACTTGAAGGATTACCTAAGAATGCTTTTCCATCTACTTGTTGAACATAATCCTTATAGACCATTGTTTTACCGGCAGCTTCGGCTTTGGAATCAAAGAAGAATTCATCAAAATGACCGGCGATGATTCCGTTAACACGCGGACCATACATCAGATTTGCTGCCGCTGCATTCACTCCTAAATAACCCGTATACAGATAATCTGCACCCGCTGCCAAGCTGGCATGGATCTTACGGATCCCGGTGGTAGCGAATTGTTGCTCATCCATGACAACGGCCATAACCGATGAGAAAGCACCCATCGAATGTCCACTGACTGCAATCATTCCATTCTTGTTGGAATCTTTGAGTACGTAAGGTTGATCATAGATATACTGGACAGCATCAAATAATGCAGTCGGCCAGAATGAGAAGAATGCTGAAGAATTGGTCTTGTCCATTTTATTCATGGAATGACCTTGTTCATACATGTCCAACGCTAAAACGACATAGCCTCGTTTGGACAATTCGATCGCAGGAGCATCCTGCATTTCAGCAGAATTCAAATAACCGTGTGTAGTGACGATGGTAGCTCTAGGATCATCAGCGCTTGCCCCCTTCGGCAAGTACAGTAATCCCGATAAGACACCTTTGTCGGTAGTAAAGCTGATTCTCTTGACACTTACAGAATAGAATGAGGTATTGATCATGTTGGCAAATATACTGGCTACAATCACAACGACCAAAGACAAGACAAACAGTTGTTTTGAATTCTTAAACAAGGACCGAATTTTCTTCATAATGATAGTATTCCTCCCTTAGTTTGCTGCAAATTGACAATAAAAAAGGCAATGTCATTTTCTTGCCTGTTTCTCCGTTTCATTACAGTCTTATTAACTTGATTCAAGTGTATCATAGCGCTTACATTTGTGCAATATGATAATTTCGTAACTTATCAA